>Ga0207828_100214_pt1 | contig 40078 bp, 40 predicted proteins | sample TtaePargueraPR_11_FD_187276 | JGI IMG/M metagenome (GOLD analysis project Ga0207828, IMG submission 187276) | Aerobic enrichment media microbial communities from Bioluminiscent Bay, La Parguera, Puerto Rico - Tt and P2 (3) (SPAdes) | ecosystem: Environmental > Aquatic > Marine > Unclassified ...
CAACCGCAGCTACCGCAGCCTATGGCATGGGGACCGAGGACCTTAAAATCTGGTTCGGTATTCTCGCACTGATTGTCGTGGAGCTGGGGCTGATAACCCCGCCGGTCGGACTGAACGTGTTCATCATCAATGCACTCGCCAAGGGTGTCCCGATGAGCCAGACCTTCCGCGGTGTGATGCCGTTCTTTGGTGCCGAGATCATTCGTATTCTGCTTCTGATCTTTGTGCCGATCCTGACACTGTTTGTACCGTCGATACTGGGCGGATAAACACCGGATAACAGATCATCAAAGCCCGCCATTGAACTGTGGCGGGCTTTTCTTTTGCCTGCTTTTGATCGCGCATAAAACCGGCTAGACTTCAGGACATCCCGATTGAGCTGCTTCAGGAACCCCATGCGCAACAGCATTCCGATTTACAAACTGTATGGCGAACGCGATGCCAACCGTCCGCAAACGGAACTGGACGGGTTTGACCGGGATCTGTCCGACGGGCCTGATGGGCCGGAAGTCACCGAACAGCAACCGGTTACCGAACCGGAATTCTTTCATCTTGAAAGCATCCCCGAACGATCCCGCCTGCATGATCTTCATATCAAACCGCACCGCCATACCAACCTGTTCCAGTTGCTTTACATCACCAACGGCACGGCAAAAATCAGCTTTGACGACCAGAACCTGACAATGCAGGCCGGTCAGCTGATCACGGTTCCGCCGGGCACGGTGCATGGCTTTAAGTTCAGCGATGATATTGATGGCTGGGTGATTTCACTGACCGATCATCATCTTCAGGAAATTCTGGCCCCGGCCCCGAAACTGCTTGCCCGGCTTGATCAGACGATCTGTGTGGACAGCAATTTGTCCCCCGATCAGCCCCGGCCATCGGGACCGGTGGATTTCCTGATATCCCAGCTGGTGCGGGAATATTACAGCCACAATACCGGGCGGCTTTTTGCGCTTCGTCATCTTCTTGGATTGCTGTTGCTTGATGTCGGACGCTCTGCCCCGCAAGGCGACCCCGCCCATCTGTCCCGGCAGGAACAGAAAACCGCCAAATTCCGCAAATTCCAGATGCTGGTCGAACGGTTTTACAAGCATCACAAATCGCTTGAATTCTATGCCCGCGAGATCGGTATCACCACCACCCAGCTGAACCGGATCGCCAAGGATATCTATGGCATGACCGCAAGCGAGGTTCTGCAAAACCGCCTGATGCTGGAGGCCAAACGCACCCTGATCTATACCGACATCGCCGTTCAACAGATCGCCGATGAACTTGGCTTTCGCGATGCAGGGTATTTTTCCCGCTTCTTTGCAAAAAAGGCGGGCATTCCGCCCGCCCAATTCCGATCAGATCACCGATAGACGGACCTTATGCTGATTGCCCGCGCAAGCGATCAAGCGTCAGCCACATACGGACCTGATCAACCACCTTTCCAGATCGGGTTTTCCAGCCCTTGGCGATAAACAGTTCCTCGCCAAAACCAAGGCTGCGATAAAGCCCCATTGCCGTTTCATTGCCATCCACGACGTTTAGCCAAAGCTTCTCATAGCTTGGCGTTTGCGCACATTTTTCTGCAAGTGCGGCAAGCGCTGCCTTGCCAAAGCCGCGCCCGCGTTCAAACACCCCAAACTCGTCGAGTTTCGGCAATGCTGTCGCCAGGTCCAACAAATAGGCATAGGCCACAGCCCGCCCGTCGACCCGATAAACCCAAAGGGCTGCTTCCCTTGATCCGTTTAATGCGGCTTTCAAATCCGCATCCGGGACGCGCGCGATTTGATCATAGAAGGCTTCGTCTTCCATCATCTCAACGATGCGTGGAAATTCATCCCTGGTGGGGACTTCCCAGCTTCCCGTCATTTTCAACTCCCCTATCGCCATGCCAGTAACCAGCGATCCAGTCGGCCAAGCAACCACGATACGCACAATCCAAGAACAGAAAGCACCAATACACCGGCAATCAGCTGATCTGTCTGGTAAAGTTGCCCGGCTGAAAGAACCAGCGCCCCGATCCCGTATTGCGCGCCAATCATCTCGGCTGCGATCAGAAGGATAATCGCGATCGAGGATGAAATGCGAAAGCCCGACAGGATGGTCGGCAACGCACCGGGCAGGATGATCTTGCGGATCACCGACCACATCGGCATGTCAAAGCTTTGCCCCATGCGGATAAGATTACGTTGAACGTTATCAACCCCGCCAAATGTATTGATCACCGTCGGGAAAAACACACCAAAGGCAATGGTGGCGAATTTGGACGGCTCGCCAATGCCAAACCAGATGATAAACAGCGGCAAAAGCGCGATTTTCGGGATCGGAAACAGGGCCGAGACAAGTGCCACACCGGGCGAGCGTGCCCATGTAAACATGCCAACCATAAATCCGACGATCAAACCCGCCACGGTCCCCATGATCCAGCCGCCAGCAAGGCGCTGCAACGACGCCGCCAAATGACGCCACAAATCACCTGAGACAATCAGCTGCCAAAGCGCCTGGGCCACCGCCACCGGGCTTGGCATTGCAAGTTCGGAAATAAATCCGGTGCTTGATCCCAACTGCCAAAAGGCAATCACCACAAAAAAGCTTGCCCATGCGGCAACCGGATTGGCCTTGGGGTTAAAGCCCGTGGCACGAAAACGGACCTTGTTGTCGGTATTTTCAGCGGTTTGCATTTCGATATCACGCGACATTTTCAAGCTCCTTGTCCGCCGCAATCGCTTCGTCGCGGATCAGGTTCCAAAGGGCCTGTTCATGGGAAACCAGTTCGGGCATGCCTTCGCGGCGATCCTGGATCGGAATATCGATGCTATGGATTTCCTTGATCGTGCCCGGACGACGGCGCAAGGCCACCACGCGATGGGCCAGACGCACCGCCTCGTTCAGGTTATGGGTGACATAAACCGCCGTCATGCCGGTGCGTGCAAACAGATCGGAAAACTCATCAAGCAACAAAATACGGGTCTGGGCATCAAGGGCCGAAAGGGGTTCGTCCATCAGCAACACCGCCGGACGTACCGCAAGGGCGCGCGCAATGCCGACACGCTGTTTCATGCCGCCTGAAAGCTGCTTTGGATAGGCATCCCGGAAATCAGACAAATTGGTTTGCGCCAGAACTTCCTCGATCCGTGCATCGCGTTCGGATTTGGACAGCGGATGGTCTTCAAGCACAAGGCTGATATTGCCCGCAACCGTTCGCCAGGGCAGCAATGCAAAATCCTGAAAGACATAGGTCAGCGGGTTAAGACACCCTTCGGGTTTGGCCTGATCATCAATCAGGACGTCGCCGAAACTGGGCGCAAGCATCCCGCCAATGATCGATAAAAGCGTTGATTTGCCACAGCCCGAAGGTCCGATCAGGGCAACGACCTCGCCCGGTTCAATCGCAAGGTTGATGTCACGCAGGGCTTCGACCTGATCGTAACGATGGCTGACATTTTTGATGGTAAGCCGCATGGCCAACTCTTTGGGTAATGAAACAGGGATGGTGGCAATTTCGGAAAACAGCTTTTCCAAAAGATAACCGGGCCGAACGCATCTGTTTCGGCCCGGTTTGAAATCACATCAGCTTACTGGCCAAGCGGGGCGATGAAGCTGGTATCGATGAAGGTATCGGGATTGGCAGCATCCGACACAAAGCCGCGATCCTGATACCATTTGACCTGTGCCTTGACGTCCTCGACATTGAGCTTGCCTTCCTCGGTAATGAACATCGCGCCATTACGGATTTTCGGATAGGCCTTCTCTGCCGGGTCTTCGGCATAGACATATTTGTGCACGATCTCGAGGATTTCGTTGGTGGTATCGCTTTCAATCAGCTTGCCATCCGCATCAGTCGCCAAAAGGCCCGCACGGTAATCGGCCACACCTTTCTGATAGGCGCGCACGAATTTCTCGACCACGTCACGACGTTCTTCAACGTTTTTCGACGACGTGAAAAGACCACCTACCTGATAGGGAACGTAATCCTTTACCCAGCCGATGATATGCGCTGCACCGGCATTGGCCAGCGGCTTGGCGATGTGCGGGACGATGATCATGCTGTCGACCTGACCGCTTTTAAGCGCGCCGATCATGTTCGGTACCGACTGAAGCGGCTTAAGCTCCATGCTTTCGATGTCGACACCGGCCTTTTCCGCCACATTGCCGATCATGTAATGGAAGGATGACCCCACCTGCGACAGGGCAAAGCTGTGCCCGCCAAGCTTGTCGACCGAGGTCAGACCCGCTTCATATGCGGCGTTCGAGGCCAGAATGGCCGAACCGTCATAGCCCGGATCTTCATGAAGCTGTGCGCCGATAACCTTAAGCGCGCCCTTGCCCGCAAGGTTAAAGAACCCGCCGGTGAAGGCCGTCACACCAAAATCCGCATCCCCCGATGCAATCGCCACCGCAACCGGCTGGGCCGCGCGGAAGAACGTAATTTCTGCATCAAGACCTTCGTCCGCGAAATAGCCCTTTTCCTTGGCAATAAACAGCGGCGAGCTTGAAACGAAAGTCAGGGCAGCGATGTTGATTTTTTCAGCGGCCTGTGCGGCCCCCTGTCCGAATGACACCGCGCCAAATGCAATCGCGCCAAGGGCGGTTGCCAGCATGGAACGGCGGGTGATCATACCGATCCCCTTCACCAGATCGTAAGAACGCATGTTTCCTCCTGTTGGTCGTCTTTTGGTTTGTTTGCCTCTTCTGATTTTTTGTTAGCCGAATTACCGATAAATTGCCAATGTTTGGCGCAAACAGCGACAAAAAGGGTTGAATTCACCCCATATCAACCCGTTCGTGAAATGATATTTCACAACAAACTAAATCACGCGGCAAATCCCCGGCACCACATTCCATATATGGTTGAGAATGCTGATAAAGTGCCAATTACCCCGCATCGTCCCGCATTGCGTCCGCCCCTATGGGTGCCCGCCTATGCGGGCATGACGGGTTGGGTTATGCCTCTCGCCATTGCTCCCGCGCCTCTTTGTCACTACTGCACATCTTCATTATTCCAAATCCCCTTCATCACTTTCGCCCCGTTCGTCACCCCCGCGCAGGCGGGGGCCTCGCACCGCAAGTGCCACAGGATATACCAGCACAAAATTGCCAAGCCCCGCCAAAGCCACTACAACTGCCAAACCAACCCTCACCACATCACAAGGCAGATCATGTCCGCACCTTCCACGCCCTCCGCAAGACCGGCCCCCAATGGCAAAACCGCCATGGTGATTGGCGCGGGTCCGGCTGGCCTGATGGCGGCCGAACGGCTGGCGGGCGAAGGCTACGGCGTGACGATCTATGAAGGCATGCCTAGTGCCGGGCGCAAATTCCTGATGGCGGGGAAATCGGGGCTTAACATCACCCATGGCGAGGATCTGGAAACTTTCCTGACCCGCTATGGCACCTCGCAGGCCCGTCTTGAACCGCACCTGCGCAAATTCGGCCCCGACCAAATTCGCGAATGGTGTACGGGGTTGGGTGTTGAAACCTTTGTCGGGTCATCGGGCCGGGTCTTCCCGACCGTGATGAAGGCAAGCCCGCTTTTGCGGGCCTGGTTGCGACGCCTTGATGGTCTTGGCTGCGTGATCCATTACCGCCATTACTGGACCGGCTGGAACGATGCCGGTCAGGCGGTTTTCAAAACAACTGATGGCGACGTGACGGCACAGGCCGATATCACCATCCTCGCCCTTGGCGGCGGAAGCTGGAAACGATTGGGTTCGGACGGCAAATGGATGGAAATCCTGACCAGGGCGGGTATCAAATGCAATCCGTTCAAACCGGCCAATTGCGGCTTTGACATCGACTGGACGGATCATCTGATCGCCAAATGCGCGGGATCCCCCGTCAAGGCCGTCACCCTGACCTGCGGCACCCAGACCGTGCGCGGCGAGTTCGTGATTTCCAAAACCGGGATCGAAGGCAGCGCGGTTTACGCGATCTCGGCAACACTCCGCGATCAATGGCTTGAAACCGGGGTCGGAACCCTGACGCTCGACCTCTGCCCCGACCGCACGCTTGAGGACGTCACAAACCGCCTTGCCAAACCACGCGGCAAGAACTCGCTGGGCAATCACCTGCGCAAGACACTTGGCCTTGATGCCACCAAAACCGCACTCATTTTCGAAGTCACCCCGCGCGACATCCAGAACGATCCGGCCAAACTGGCAACTGCGATCAAGAACCTCACCCTCAAAATCAAAAAGCCCCGGCCAATCGACGAGGCCATCAGCACCGCAGGCGGCGTGGCATGGGAAGAACTCGACGAGAATTTCCAGCTCATCAAACGCCCCGGCACCTATTGCCTTGGCGAGATGGTCGATTGGGAGGCGCCGACTGGGGGGTATTTGTTGAGTGCGACCATTTGCGGCCTTTAAGAATAATACAATTAAAAGTTGACCTGATCAGTCGCCAGCATATCATATTTCCCTAAACATACTAAGTTGGGGGGGGGGACTGGTAAAATGCGCTTAATCGATGAAATTGAGGTTTCATATTTTCGCAGTTTTTACAAAGTAAAGATAAACCAAATCAATGATCTCAACGTTATATTCGGTCAAAATGATTCAGGAAAATCGAATGCCGTACGAGCTTTAAATTTGTTTTTCAATGGATCGCCCGAAAGAGACCTTGATTATAACTTTGAAACAGATTTCTGTAGTTATCGACAGTGGGAAGCTGACGATTCAGAGAACATCAAGAAATTCATATATGTCAAAGTCACTTTCACAACGCCCCCAAACTACCAAAAATCGCTTGGGAAATCATTCTCGGTTAAAAGACAATGGAATATTTCAAGCGGAGACGAATATGCAGAGACTTTTTCAAGCAATATACCAAAATCGAGGCAACATATTGCCAGAAGATTCATAAACAACATTAGATTTATCTACATACCAGCAATAAAATCAATAACCATATTTGAAAATTTATTGTCTGATATCTATGAAACGATCGAAAATTCACAAGAATTTATAGACGCGACGGAAAATTTTGCAGGACAGATACAACAGCTAACTCGAAATATGTTTATGAACCTGCCCGCAGAGGTTTCCTCCGCAACCAAGATCGGCGCTCCGACGAGAATGAGTCAGCTATTTCAAACGTTGGACTTCGAAACGACCTCTGAAGATGGAGCCCCCCCTAAATCCTTAACTCGCCAGCGCGGCGATGGCATTAAAGCACGGCATATTCCAGAGCTATTGAACTACATCTCCGAAAATGACGACTATAAATATCACGTTTGGGGATTTGAAGAGCCCGAGAACTCACTTGATTTTGTAGCTTCGCAAGCCGAATCAAAACGCATGCTAGATTTATCAAGGCAAGATAATCTGCAAATTTTTATCACAACGCATAGCCCATCATTTTATTTACTAGAGTCAGACCATGCATCCAAATACTACATCAGAAAGGATGAGTACGATTTATCCGAAATAGTACAAGGACGCGACCTTAGCAAATTTAATGTTGAAACCGCTATCAATGAAGGTTTTTATCTACCTGCAGTTGCCGAGCAACTCAAAGAAATATCAGAATACGAGAAGCGTAAAAATGCAGCTGAGGAAAAGGCCAAGGAGGCTATTGCAGAGTTACAGCAAATAACCATGCCTGTAATCCTTACGGAAGGACGTACTGATGCCAAAATAATTGAGTTGGCATGGGAAAAACGAAGAGGAGGCGAAATGCCTTTCAGGGTGAGAAGCTGTGAAACCGGAGGGGATAACGCAGGTTCTGGCAACGGAGGGGCAACACAGCTAGCAACGTGTTTAAAGGGAGTTCATCGCGACACCCCTCACAAAGTTATTGGCATATTTGATTATGACACTGAGGGCCTAAAAGAATTCAATCTGGGCAACAAAAATTTTAATAAGCTGAAAATCAATGATTGCGATGTAATGCAAGCAATACATGGAAATTGCTATGCTATTGCTTTAATTGCCCCTGAGCACCGAAAAGAATGCAAAAAATACAAAAACCTCCCAATAGAATTTTTGTTTTCTGATGAAGCTCTTCAAAAAGAGGTTGCTGGAAAACGAATCTCACTTAAACCCATGTGTGCATTCAAAAAAATCGGTGATATATCACTTTCGGTACCACTGGGAAATGAGACACATTTCGCGCAAGTTGAATCTGGTAAAGTTGATTTTGCTACAACAGTACTCCCCACTTTGGAACCCGAAGAGTTTTCAGCCTTTGATCCCATATTTGACTTAATAGAAGAAATAATAAGGATGGATCGGTAAATTAGAGGATCCAGAGGTTCTTTAACGACCTCCAATCAATGACAATGCACCGTCCCGGCTTTGCGATCCATGTGGCAGCACTGACCGGGTGGGGAGCTTTTGCGGCAGCCGCCGCCATGTTCGATCTGTTGATCGACGATTGCCGTTTCTGACCCGGCTTGTACTGGTGCGGGTTGTGCACCGAGCGCAATCAGTGCTGTGATGGCAAGCATCATTGCGGTTTTCATATTCTGTCCTCCCTGTTCATTTCCTTGATGTTACGCCCCGAAGGCGCAGCTTGATACTACCCGCAAGAGCAGGCTTGAGAATATAGTTGACACAATCAATCACTTTCATATAGTTGATATAGTCAACCAAATAAACTCGCAGATACAGACGCCCTTCGTGCCCCATTCCCCGGCTTCTGTATCCGCCCGCGCACCCCTCGCGTGCCACCAATCTGCGCAATGTTGTGCTGCCCGTTGAGAACAAGCCGCTTTGCGCCATTGTTAGTCTGAAAGTGAAATCGCCCCATGAAGATTTCGACCACCATTTACCCGGACGGATTGCCAAGCCCGCGGGCCGGATTTGCCGCCATCGCGGTGTTGCTGACCATCATGATGGCTGTGCTGGATGGCACGATCATGAATGTCGCACTGCCGATCATTGCGCAGGATCAGGGCGTTTCGCCAGCCCATGCCATCTGGGTCGTCACCGCCTATCAGCTGGCCATCGTCGTTGCCCTGTTACCGCTTGCCGCCCTTGGCGAGGCCATCGGGTTTCGCAAGGTATATCTGAGCGGCATTGCGATCTTCGGGATCGCATCATTCCTGTGCGCCATGGCCCCGAATATCGAAATTCTCACCGCAGCCCGCGTGTTGCAGGGTCTTGGTGCCGCCGCACTGATGAGCATCAATGGTGCGGTCATGCGCCATATCTTCCCGCAGGCCAAACTTGGCCGTGCGATTGGCTGGATCGCCATGACCGTTTCGGTGTCGGCGGCGGGTGGACCGACCATTGCCTCGGCCATTCTGGCGGTCGCAAGCTGGCACTGGCTGTTTTTGATCAATGTGCCGATTTCGGTTCTGGCGATCACTGTCGGCTATTTCACCCTGCCCTTTAACGCGCCAAGCCGGACCCGGTTTGATTTCATCAGTGCGTTTTTGAATGTGCTGACCTTTGGCGGCCTGATTTCTGCCCTTGGCAATGTGGGCACCGAAAGCAGCCCGGTTTTGATTACTGCGCAATTTGCCATTGCGATCATTGCCGGTGCGTTTCTGGTGCGTCGCCAGTTGTCCAAGGATCGGCCGATGTTGCCGCTTGATCTTTTGAAGCTGCCGATTTTTGCCTGTTCCATCGGGTCATCGATCTTTGGCTTTTGCGCCCAGATGATTGCGTTTGTCACCCTGCCTTTCTATTTCCATGACGTGCTGGGTTATAGCCCGACCATGACCGGACTTTTGATGACGCCCTGGCCGCTTGCGACCGCGGTTGCAGCCCCCGTTGCCGGACGGCTGGCCGATAAATATTCGCCGATCCGTCTGACCGGGCTTGGCATGATGGTCTTTGCCGTCGGGCTTTATGCCGTCACCATTGTTCCGGCAGGTGGAAGCTATGGCGGGATTATTGCCGCCCTTGCGATCTGCGGGATCGGGTTCGGACTGTTTCAGGCGCCCAATAACCGCCTGATGCTGACCAGTGCGCCGCGCGAACGGTCGGGCGGGGCCAGCGGGATGCTGTCGACCGCACGCCTGACCGGGCAGTCGGTCGGTGCGGCCCTTGCCGCGATCCTGATCGGCACGGGGACTTCGTTTGACTTTGATACCATCATGATGGTGGCAAGTGGTGCCGCCCTGACATCGGCCCTTATTTGCGAAGGTCGTCGCCATGCCCTTCGCACCGGCAGGATTACAAGCCCGGCGGGCCTGTGAATACAAGAAAGCGAGAGAGATCATGATCGAACAGGATCAGGCACACGTCCCGGGTGAAACCCTGCATCGGCTTGTGCATGCCTATAAACGCAGTCTGATGAATGCGATGGTTGATGCCGATATGCCGATGCCGATTTCGCACAAGCGCGTAATGAAATGGATCGTTCGCATCCCGGGCATCACCGCCCAGCAGATGGCCGAAAAATCAGGTCAGGACAAAGGCCGCATCACACGGCTTTTGCAGGAACTTGTAAATGACGGGCTGATTGAACGCCGCCCGCACCCCATTGATCGACGCAGTCAGACGCTGCATTTGACGACCGCAGGCGAGACCCGCATGGAAGCCTTCCGTGCGGTCGAGCAAGATGTCAGATCAAAAATGACACGCGGCCTTACGCCCCAACAAATCAGGGACTTTGTCGAAATCGCCAACCTGATGGCTGATAACCTCGACCCCTGTGGTTCCTAGGAGACTTCAATGAACAGACCTGCCCCGCGCGATCTTGTTGTGATCGCAAAAACGCAAGTCACCCCCAATATGCTGCGCGTTACCCTTGGCGGTGACGGCATGGCGGGCTTTCCCGAGGATCAGGAAAGTGCCTATGTCAAACTGATCTTCCCGATTGATGGCGATGACAAGGACCGTGTGTTGCGCCGGACCTATACCGTCCGTCATGACCGCATGACCGATCAGGGCCGCGAGATTGATCTTGATTTCGTCATGCATGGCGATGCCGATGACGACCATGATCATGGCGGCCCGGCATCGAACTGGGCGGCTGATTGCAAACCCGGTGATGTGATTACAATCGGTGGCCCCGGCCCGAAAAAGCTGGTTGATCTAACAGCTGACTGGTTCCTGATTGTTGGCGATATGACGGCCCTGCCCGCTGTTTCGGTCAATCTTGAAACCCTGCATGCAGATGCACGCGGCTATGCCGTGATCGAGGTCCGGTCCGAGGCCGATATTCAGTCGATCCGAAAGCCCGCCAATATGACGATTGAGTGGGTGATCAACCCGCGTCCGGGTGAAAACACCACCGCCCTTGTTGATGTGGTGCGCAAGATTGGCTGGCTGGACGGCCGGGCATCCGTCTGGGCGGCATGTGAATTCAGTGCGATGAAAGAATTGCGGAGCTATTTCCGCGAGGAACGCGGACTTGGCAAGGATGATCTTTATATTTCAAGCTATTGGAAGCTTGGCATGAATGAAGATACCCACAAGGTCATCAAATCCGAAGACGCCAGCAACGCGGCTTAACCCCCGATCACACACCCTGCACATCAATCGTAAAACGCCCCGATCCGCATTGGCTCGGGGCGTTTTTTATTGGCACATCCGAAAACCGTCCGGTGATCACAGGTTGCGATAGCTCAAGGTTTTATGCCCCGACATTTGATAGATTTTAAAACAGATATTGATCAACCTGCCCGAACGGCGCCAATGGGAGCCCGTGAATGCTCAATACCCTGATGACGCTTTATCGCGAGAATCCCCGTGAAGGCCGCCTGTTTGCCGTCATCGCACTGGGCTTTCTGGCAATCTATTTCATTCCGGCAGGAACAGGACGGTTTGACAATGCCGTGCTTGAGGCCGTCTATCTGACCAACTGGTACGCACGCGAGCATGTCATTTTATGCCTGCTTCCGGCCTTTGTCATTGCCGGTGCCATGGCGATCTATATCAGTCAGGGATCGGTGATGCGCTATCTCGGGCCGGATGCATCACGTCCGGTCGCGCTTGGCGTTGCGTCCGTTTCAGGAACGCTGCTTGCGGTTTGTTCCTGTACGGTCCTGCCGCTTTTCGGGGGGATTTACAAACGTGGTGCCGGACTTGGCCCGGCCATCGCGTTTTTATATTCCGGTCCGGCGATCAATGTGATTGCAATCGTCGTGACATCCAAGGTTCTGGGGGCTGAAATCGGCATTGCACGCGGGATTGGTGCCATCGCCTTTGCGATTGTCATTGGCCTGATCATGCATCTGATCTATCGCCGCGAGGAAGGCGAACGCGCCCTGAAATCCAGACGCGGTTTTGGCGCAGATGACGAGGGCAAACCGCTTTCGATCACCATCGCGTTTTTCGGCCTGATGATCGGTATTCTGGTGTTTGCCAACTGGGCGTCGGTTCCTGACAGTCCGGGCTGGATGGCGGTCTATCAGGTTAAATGGGTCATCACGGCCTTGCTTGCGGCCGGTTTTGCCGGGCTTTTGATCTGGCAATGGAACTGGCCGCCCAAACAGGTTCTTGTCCTTGCAGCCCTTCTTGTCGCGATTGCTCTTTTGTTTCCGCACTATCCGCAACTGACCTTTGGCGTCGGCATTATCGGCCTGATGATGGTGGCGCTTTCGCGTGATCAGGATCGTGAATGGGTGACGCAAAGCTGGGATTTCACCAAACAGATTTTGCCGCTTCTGGTGATCGGTGTCTTTATCGCAGGATTGCTGCTTGGCCGACCGGGCCACGAGGGACTTGTCCCCGAACAATGGGTGCAGGCCGCCGTGGGGGATAATTCCCTGACCTCGACCGCACTTGCATCGGTTCTGGGGGCCTTCATGTATTTCTCGACCCTGACGGAAGTTCCGATTGTCGAGGCCCTGATGGGGGCTGGCATGGGCAAAGGCCCGGCATTGGCGCTTTTGCTGGCGGGGCCTGCCCTGTCCCTGCCCAATATGCTGGTGATCAGAACCGTAATCGGCACGCAAAAGACACTGGTTTACTGCGCGCTTGTTGTCGTCATGGCCACCGTTTCAGGCTTTATCTATGGCAATTTCCAATAGTCTCGCTCAACAGGAGTGCTCGGATGAAAATCAGTATTTACGGCAGCGGATGCGCAAAATGTCAGGCCTTGGCCAAAAACGCCGAAGCCGCTGCACAGGCCCTTGACCTTGAATATGAGATCGAAAAAGTCACCGACGTGAACCGAATCATTGATGCCGGGATCATGCGCACCCCGGCCCTGATGATTGATGATGACATTCTGGTCGAAGGCAAGGTCCCGACCCCAGATGAAATCCGCCAGATGCTGTCGTGATATAAAAAAACGCCCCGACCAAACTGGCGCGGGGCGTTTTCATGTCTGAACGGCTTTGCCGATCACGGTGCCGGCGGCAGGTCTTCTTCAAGGATGACAATATTCAGCGAATAGCTGACTTCGCCTTCATCCTCGTCACGATGCAGAACGCCAACGAACTCGTCACCAACGCGCATCTCGATCGGATGACCTTTTTTCTTCGGTGCATCAATCGCGATCTGGTTATTGTCAAAGGTACGGCGCAGATAATCGGTAACGCGCGCGATTTCGGTCGGTGTCATAGGACTTGCCCCTTGTTCTTTCCAATCGGCTTTTAACTGTCAGGCCACAGGATATCGCATCGACGCTTTGGCGTCTGCCCTCTTTCCTCGGCCCGGACGTAAAACTGGTGCACTGTCCTTTCACAAACTGCCCCTGAAAATCAAGCCCGCAACGACCAAAATTGATCAAAAAACGCCGTTTTGATCAATTTTCACCAGATCACATTCATCTGCCCGACTTTGCACGCATAAGCAGTTGCATTCGCCGCATGCACCGTTTAATCCGGATATATGCCCAATCATGACCAAACCACCGAAATCAAATCTTCTGCTGACAGTGTAACAGACGGGTCCGCTCGCCCGATTTTATACAGCTTCCGTCGCTGTCCCTATGCCATGCGCGCACGTATTGCGCTTCTGGCAGCCGATATTGATGTGGAACTGCGCGAAGTTGTCTTGCGCGACAAACCGCAAAGCATGATTGATGCATCGCCAAAGGCCACCGTTCCGGTCCTGATCCTGCCCGATGGCACGGTGATTGATGAAAGCCTTGAAATCATGGTCTGGGCACTGGCCGAGAATGACCCGCATGACTGGCTTGATCCCGAAAGCGGCACACTTGATGATATGCTGGCCCTAATTTCGCAAAATGACGGCCCGTTCAAATATCATCTTGATCGCTATAAATATTTCAACCGCTACGAGGATGCTGATCCGGCCGAACATCGCCGGGATGCGGAAAAGATCCTTAACCGGCTTGATGGCCGTTTGGCGGTTGGCAAATACCTGTTCGGGTCGCGCCCCGCACTGGCTGATTTTGCCATTGCGCCCTTTATCCGCCAGTTTGCCAATACCGACCTTGAAGCATTTGACGCCATGCCGTTTGTTCATCTGCAACGCTGGCTGAATGACTTCCTGAAATCATCTTTCTTTGAGCGCGCCATGATCAAGTATGACCAGTGGCACGAAGGCGACACCCCGATCATTTTCAAGGCGGCGTGACCGGATAACTTTCCGGTTTTCCTGCCGCCTGCCCTAGGCCGCTGTCATATCGATATCAAGTGTCAGGATCAGCGAACTCAGGCATTTCCCGTGCGGATCAAGGGCCAGCGAACGGGTGACACCACCGGCCAGCGCATCATGCATGACGAAATTGAGGGCCGATATCTGCGGCAGTTCATAACGTTCGACCGGGCCGGCGATCATGGCACCAAAATGGGCACGCACCCGTTCTGCCGTTACCTGACGGACCAGAACATCCCAGTCCTTTGGGTCGAAGGCGATAACGGACACGTTGGAAATATTGCCTTTGTCGCCAGTTCGGGAATGCGCAATGTCACGTAACAACATCATCAGGCCTCCATCATTTCGAAACGTGTCTGCACATGATGTTCGGGCAGCAGCCCCGACACGATTGCGACGATTTCGCGTGCGGTTTTGGTAACACCCCCACCACCAGCGGGACCATTCAGATACAGGCTTTCGACTTCCTCGCCGATACGGGCTGCGCTCGCAAGGTCATCTGTCCGCACAACAAAGCGCAGGCGAACCTCGTTTGGCGGTACCCCTGCCATGTCGGCATTGGTCATAATCGAATTAACCCCGATCAGTTCGCCCCGCTTTTCCTCATAGTCAATTCCGGCCAAAGCCAGGCGTTGATCCAGGATATCGAGTGCAAGCTGCCCGCGTGCCACAGCACCCGGACCTGCATATGAAATCTGACCTTCGCCAATACAGGAATCGATATAACCGATCGAGACTTTCAGGCTTCCTGTTCTGGGCGAACCATCACCACCGGATATGGCGACCCGATCCGGCCCGATTTCTTCGATACGGACACCCGAGAAATCGGCAACCACGTCAGGCTGAATGTATTTTTTCGGATCATGCACTTCGTAAAGCAGTTGTTCCTTGCAGGTCGCAGCCGTCACACAGCCGCCCGAACCTTCAAGCTTGGTAATCACCGCGTTTCCATCGGCACTGACTTCGGCAATCGGAAAGCCCAGACGGGCAAGATCGGGGACATCCTTGAGACCGGGATCAGCAAAATACCCGCCCGTGATCTGCCCCCCACATTCGAGAAGATGACCAACCAGCGTCCCCCGGCCAAGCAGGGTCCAGTCATCCATTTTCCAGTCAAATTCAAAGATTTGTGGTGCCAGGAACATTGCCGGATCGGCAGCCCGGCCGGTCAGGATCACATCCGCCCCCGCCGCAAGTGCATCAACAATCCCGCCTGAACCAAGATAGGCATTCGCCGATACAACCTGCTTTTTGAAATCACGTAACGTAGCGGCTGTTTCGGTAATGTGGAATTCGTCAGGCGACAGGATATCAAGCACGTCATCACCCAGAACCGCCGCCACCCTTAACCCGGTCAAGCCAAGCTCGCGGGCAATCGCAACGGTGTGCCTGGCGGCGGCAACCGGGTTGGCTGCCCCCATATTGGAGATGACCCGAATGGATTTTTCATGGCACACAGGAAGCACGGCACGCATACGCCGTTCAAGCAACGGATCAAACCCGGCATCCGGATCACGCATCTTTGCCTGCTGGGCAAGGGCGATGGTGCGTTCAGCCAGACATTCAAAAACCAGATAATCAATATCGCCGTGTTGGGCCAGATCGACTGCCGGTTCCACCCGGTCGCCAGAAAACCCGGCACCAGTCCCAATGCGGATGGTTTTCATTGCCCGACCTCCTGCATGGCGCGGCGTGCGCTCCGCCCGAAGAACAGGCACGCCCCAAGCAATCCGGCAGCAATCAACGGGGTCAGCATTGCAGGCCACAGCGCAATGGCAATCACAATCAGCAACAAGCCCCGATCCACCCACAGGCGCCCCCAAAGCGGCTGACCGCCCAGCAATGCCGGTATGGCAACGACCAGAACAAGCCCCGACAGAACCGCATTGATGACGGCCAGTGTTCCGCCACTACCAATCATGCCGGGATAAAGCAGCAACATGAACGGCACGACATAGGTCAGCGCCCCGAGACGCACGGCTTCAAATGCGGCTGGCAGCCAGTTGGTCTGCGCGATACCTGCGCCGACAAATACCGCCACACATACCGGTGGCGTGATGACCGAAATCGTCGCGAAGTAGAAAACAAACAGATGCGCGGTCAGCGGGTCAATTCCGACCGCCGTCATTGCCGGGGCCAGAACAGCCGCAACCAGCACATAGGCCGCTGTGGTCGGCAAACCCATGCCCATGATCAGGCACACCAGACCAACGATCACCGCCACCAGAACGGTTGAGTCACCGGCAATTGCGACAATCATCGAACTGAGCGTCACACCAATGCCGGTCATATTGATCATGGAAACAAGGATTTGCGCCCCGGCAAGCAGGACACCAATAATCACCATCCCCTTGCCGGCATCGGTGACCCCGTCCAGAACGCGCACACACATTTCGCGCATGGAAAGCCGCCCGACAGAGGTCGCAATGAACGCAACCAGCAAACCGGCCATGCCGTAAAAGGCCGAAGTCGCAACCGACCGCCCCATGAAAATGCCAATGGCAAGACAGCCAAGGGCGGCCACAATCGGCAAGACCTTGCGCAGTGCGAGAATTTCCGACCATGCCGGAAGTTCATCTTCTGGCACGAGGCTAAGATTACGGCGGGTCGCAACGATATGGACCGTCACAAAAACCGAAAGGTAAAACAGAACAGCCGGAATAATCGCAGCCACCATAACATCGACATAGGCAATGCCAAGGATCTCGGCCATGACAAAGGCGGCTGCCCCCATGATGGGCGGGGCGATCTGCCCACCGGTTGAAGCCACGGCTTCAACGGCGGCGGCAAGTGGCGCCGGATAACCAAGACGGCGCATCATCGGAATGGTGAAATTTCCCGTGGTTGCAACATTGGCAACGGCCGAGCCGGAAATCATGCCAAACAGGCCACTGGAAATGATGGCGATTTTTGCTGCACCACCTCTTTGCCGTCCGCCCAGCCGCATGGCCAGATCCATAAAGCTCTGCCCCCCGCCGGTATGGAGCAGCAAGGCACCGAACAGGACAAAGGCAGCAATCACGGTTGCCGCAACTCCGGTCAGCATCCCCCATATCCCCAGATCGCCGAGGAAAATGGTTTCTGTGACAAATTCAAGGTCAAAGCCACGATGCCCCATGCTGCCGGGAATGTATTTTCCAAGCAGCGCATACATCAATCCGGCAATCACCAGTACCGGGAAGATCAGGCCGACGGCACGACGACCTACTTCAAGAACCGTGACGACAAGGCCAAGTGTCAACACCATATCAAGCCGGGTCGCCCATGGCAGGGTCGTCATGATCTCGTCGTAGTTCACAACAATATAGGAACAGGCTGTGACTGTTACCGCAGCCAAAACCAGATCTATAACCAAGCCTGCCTTCCGCCAGGGCGTGCCCTGCCCCAGCGGAAAAAGGCTCAGACCAAGACAGGTAACCAGCGCAAGAAAAACCGCCCTTTGGATCAGACTTTCAAACGGACCTGTTGCGGCCGTGTAGAATACGAAGATGCCGACGAGCAACGCAAACCCGTCCCGGAGACGTCCAGACATGGCGGTTTTCCCTTTGTATCAAGGCTTGTTTTTATTTTGCGGGATCGAGGTTCGCCGGGATTTCATACCCGTTTTCACGGAACCATTTCGCGGCCCCCGGATGCAGGGGAATGGTCGCATATTGCAGCGTCAGCTCTGCAAGATTAACGCCCTTGACGCTCGCCATTGCGGCCCCCTGGACTTCCTTGTCGGTCATGATGGCATCAACAATCTTGTAGGCCGCATCTTCGGACAGATTGGCAGAAGCTCCAACACCGACACCAAAGCTCCAGGTCGAATAGGCCGGAACGCCATCAGCGGCACCTTCAGGAATATCTACCACTGACACATCCGGCATTTTCTCAAGGAGGGTCTGTTTCTGCGCATCGGTAAGGCTCAGAACCTTGATCGGTGTAAAAGTCGCGATATCAAGGGTCGAGCTATCAAGTTTAAGCCCCGCACCGGATTTTACATATCCAGTCACGCGGTTATCCTTGATCATGTCGACGACATCGGTGGTCGAACCACGGACATAATCAGATGACAGGCCAAGTGTCTGGAAAACGGCCTCTGTTGTGCTTTCGGTTGCAGACCCTTTGATGCCGGGATTGAAACGCTGTCCGGCCAGTTCCGCAAGGCTGCTGATTCCCGCATCTTCGCGCACAATCACATTCTGCGGCGCGCCGGTATACACCCAGAGAAGCCCCAGATTTTCCATTGCCTTGCCGTCAAAGGCCTTGGTCCCGGAATGGGCGTGCTGGGCAACGTTGGTGGTTACCAGACCAAGGTCAATCTGGTTGCGTTCGATACGACGCAGATTGTCCATCGTGGCACCGGTTTCCACAACCGATGCTTCGATATCATTCTTCGCATCATTGATCAGCTTGGCGACAGAAACGAAATAGCCATAGTGCGACGAGGAAGCCGAAGTAGAACCGATCAGCAATTTGTCCTGTGCGAATGCAGGCACAGACAGACCAAAGGCGAGCACGCCCGCCAAGGCGAGTTTCGTGATTTTCATAATATTTCCTCCCTATGCCTTATCAGGCATGTTTGATGTTCCGCCGGCAAGTCTTGGGCTTTGATTATTCTCGGCGGACGGAAAGTGTGGTTCAGATTTTTTATTGCAGGAAGATCAAATAGTGAGATAATTGATGCATGAAACGCATCAATCTTGATACCGACGAAGTACGTGCCTTCTGTCTTCTGGCAGAAAGCGGCAGTTTTCGTAAGGCAGCTCAACGACTTGGCATTTCCGGATCAACATTGAGCCGCCAAATCAGCCGCATTGAGGAACGCACCGGGGCGCGACTGTTTGATCGTGACACACGTAATGTTGCGCTGACCGATCAGGGCAAAATGTTCCTGAGACTCGCCGAACGCATCCTGAACACCACTGATTCTGCACTGGCAGAATTTGACACATATCTGAATACCAGACGCGGCAAGCTGACGATTGCAGGTCTGCCTTCTGTCACTGCCGGGCTGTTGCCGCCGCTGATTGCCGAATTCATGGACACCCACCCCGATGTCGACCTTCAACTCAATGACATGCTATCTGATGGCGTGCTTCGCGAGGTTGAAATGGGCCGTGCCGATATCGGCTTTACGGCAGATGTGGTTGAAAATAGCGACAATCTTTCATTTCAGCGCCTGTTAAGTGACAGGTTTATCGCAGTCGGTGCACCAAACAGCTTCTTGCAGGAAGAACGCACCTATAAATGGGAAGAAATTCTGTCGCAGCCGATGGTGGCGATGTCGCGTGAAACAAGTGTCCGGGCCGTCATTGATGCCGCCTGCGCGCAAAACAATTTTCTATTTCGTCCCCGGTTTGAAGTCGCACATCTTGCAACGGCAGGCGCGCTCGTATCCCAGGGGCTTTGCATCACGGCGCTGCCATCACTTACATTGCCGGTTCTTGGACGTTCGCCGCTTATATTCCGACCGCTGGAAAGTCCGGTCTTGTTACGGCAAATCGGATTGGTCTGGCGGTCCGGCCGCACGTTATCCCCTGCGGCACAGGCCTTTCTGAGCTTGGTCAGAAATCGAAACCTGAAATCACTAATCCCCCATTCCACCATTGAAAATACAATCAGCTCGCCAACATCCTAGTGATCGCCGGGACATTCAGACACAAGACTTCGCATCTCTGCCGCGCAAAGGCATGTCTTGCCTCACCCATGGCGCGATAATGTATTTGTGATCTAAGGGATTATACTTCTGTTACCATTCACGGGCTGGTCAGAACGACCTTCGTGTGCTAGCAAGCCAAACATCACAACCCAACGCTTCAGGACCAGAATTTATGGCCGATTATGATGTCAAGCCGCTGATCACGGCGGACGAAATTGCCACCCAGATTGACGCGCTTGCCGCCAAGATCAATGAGAGCTTCAAAGACACCCAAAAGCTGATAGTTGTCGGCCTGCTTCGCGGCTCTTTCGTATTCATCGCCGATCTGGCCCGCAAGCTGACCGTTCCGGTCGAAGTCGACTTCATGGTCGCATCATCTTACGGCGACTCTACTGAAAGCTCGCGCAATGTGCGTATCGTAAAGGATCTTGATGGTCAGATCCGTGGCAAGGATGTGCTTCTGGTCGAAGACATCATTGATACCGGCTATACGCTTTCGGAAGTTGTCCGCCTGCTCAAGACCCGCGATCCGAACCGTCTGGAAATCTGCACGCTTCTGAACAAGCCGTCGCGCCGCGAAGTCGAAATTCCGATTGATTTCTGTGGCTTTGATATTCCCGACGAATTCGTGGTTGGCTATGGCATCGATTATGCCCAGAACAACCGCAACCTGCCCTATATCGGCACCGTGCATTTCCACGGCGAATAAGCCGGATATGCATCGGATAATCAAAAAGGCGGGAAGCAATGCTATCCCGCCTTTGTTGTGTCTGTGGTACGGGCATCAGGTTCCCTGACATCGGGTTTTCGGCCAAAAACGCCAAGGGCATCAAGGTCCGTCACCATCTGGTCAAACCCCGTTTTCATTTTGGGGTGGTTGCCCTGCCCGGTCGCATAGCCGGTCATGGCGGAATGGATCAGAAGATCAAACAGAACGTCATCTTCCCTTGCATCACGTTCTGACGATGTTTCATCCTTCGCCGGCCTGTCAATCGCGTCGCCGGGATCACGCTGCATGATGATCGCAAGCGCAATCAGACCAAGCGTGATCAAGGTGCCGCCAAGCGTTATAGCAGCAACAATTGCCCCGAAACTCGCAGCCAGCGCCATATAGACGGCAGCTAGCAAAAATCCAGCACCCGTCAGAAGCACAAGACCGATCACGGCAAAGACCGCGCACTTTCGTACAGCAGCCTTTGCCAGATCTGTCAACGCGCCCGAAAGCGTTTGCGTCAACTGGTCAATCATTTCTGAAGCAGTCGGCCAATCAGAAGGCCAACACCGAATGTCACGGCGACGGAGGATAGCGGGCGTTCACGCACACGTTCCACCGCGACTTCGCGGGCATGATCAAACTGGTCGCGGGCCTGATCGGATACTTCACGGATACGTTCGGCTGCGGCCTGTGTACGGGTTTGCGCCCCCTCGCCCGCCATGGTCCGGAGCGTCTTGGTGACCTCTGCCAGATCCTTGCGAAGTGCATCGACATCGGCCTGCAGCTTTGCGGTATCGGCCGTCGTCTCGGTTTTGGTCGCCATGATTTTCTCCTGTTGTATTGAAATCCAACACACAGGAAACGGTCGGTCGTGGAAATGGTTCCGAATTCAATTGTGATCATTTTCGGGCAGCCTGGCTCAACCGCGAAAACAGGAACGGCCCGCGTGGGCTGCGGGCCGTTCCAAGATCCTGTCGGAAATTTCTGGGCGGAAATGAAGAGTGGGAGCTCTTCTTACGGGAGTGGGTATCCCCGTTACGTCAATCAGTAAGGCAAACCGACGTAGTTTTCCGACAGGTTGGTCAATCCTGCCTTTGACGACAGGATATACTGCAATTCGGCATCGCGGATGCGGCCGTCAAATTCTTTCTGATCCCCGAAAGTATGGAGCATCGAGGTCATCCACCATGAGAACCGCTCTGCCTTCCAGACGCGTGCAAGCGCGGTCTCCGAATAGCTTTCAAGCAGGTCCTGACGGTTATTCTTGTATTTCGCAATCAGGGCTTCGGACAGGTAGTGAACGTCGCTTGCCGCAAGGTTAAGACCCTTGGCACCGGTCGGCGGCACGATATGGGCGGCGTCCCCTGCCAGGAACAGACGGCCATGCTGCATCGGTTCGGCGACAAAGCTGCGCAGCGGCGCGATGCTTTTTTCAAACACTTCGCCTTCATTGACCAGTTCACCGTCTTCTTCACCAAGACGGGTGCGCAGTTCGGCCCAGAAGCGGTCATCAGACCAGTCTTCGATCTTGTCGGTGCTGGGCACCTGAACATAGTGGCGCACAACAGTTTCTGATCGCATCGAGCACAGCGCAAAACCACGATCATGCTTGGCATAGATCAGTTCGTCGGCAACCGGTTTTGCATGGGCCAGAACACCCAGCCAGCCAAACGGATAGACCTTTTCGAATTCCTGCACACCCGGAAGCGTCTTGCGGCCGACACCATGGAACCCGTCGCAGGCAGCGATATAATCACAGGTCAATTCGGTTTCATTGCCGTCTTTGACATATCGAACACGCGGTTTGTCGCCATCAATGTCATGCAGACTGACATCCTCGGCTTCGAACACGATCTCGCCACCATGGGCAAGACGGGCCGAGATCAGGTCTTTGGTGACTTCGGTCTGACCATAGATCATCACCGTCGAACCACCGGTGAGTTCTTCCATATTCACGTGCGTGCGTTTGCCATTCACGCTGATATAGATGCCGCCATGAATGATGCCTTCCTTATTCATGCGCGCATCAACACCGACCCGCTTCATCAGGTCAACTGTCCCCATTTCAAGAACGCCAGCACGGATGCGGCCTTCGACATAGTCGCGGCTTTTGCGTTCAAGAATGACGGATTCAATTCCCTGTACATGCAACAGGTGGGAAAGAAGCAAGCCAGCCGGGCCGGAACCGATAATGACGACAGGGACATGCATGACGATTTCCTCACAAGATCACGGTTGTTGATTGTTCTTTTTTAATTGGAACAAGAACCATTCCATTGCGGAAACAATACGCTGGTTGGCGCTTGGACAGAATGGACAAACCGGGATAATGATTGGACAAATCGAACACGTATTCATATTTGGTTATAGATCAATTCCGATATGGTTCTGGATCACTCCCATCCTCGGGGAATTCCCGCAAGGGTTGCTTGGATCGGGCGACTATTCGCTGTTCCTGCCACGATCCTGACCGGACCTTGCGGGAAGATCTTCCTTGCAGATGGACCATTCCTTACAGATTTCCTGCCCCTCATCAGAGGCAATATAACGCTCATATGCCCTCATCAATGCTTCGCCATCCGGATGATTGCGCGAAAACAGGATGAACATATTGTTTGTCGTTATCGGATCGGTGGTGGCATAGGTCGCGGCCACCTTTTCGCCCAGTAATCTGGTCAGATCAAACCATCCGACCTCCTCTTCCTCAAACAGGATATCGGCGCGATCGGCATCAAGAAACCGCCAGGCTGATTCAGGATTGCTTACCATATCAGCCGCGATACCAAGCCTCCTGAATTCCTCTTCATACCAGTAACTTGCAATCCCGACGGGCCGCAATCCAAGCAATGGAACATCGGCCAGCCGGTTCAAGTTGATACCATCGGGAAAGCGCGTGGTTTTGTAGAAGCCTTTTTGGTGTGCATGGGCAATCGGATAGTGCGGAACGTGAAACTCATCGATACGTATATCGGTTCTAAGCCATGGGAATGTCGCGATATAGACACCCCGCCGGGTTTGCTCATAAGCCCGCTGCCAGGGCACAAAAACGAACTGCACCTTGAAGCCCATGGCGCTGAATATGGTCTGGAACCTTTTGGCGTGCCTGCCAAAGTCCGGAAGGGTTTCACTGATCATTGGCGGCCATTCACCGACCGCAACCCGAAACTCATATCCTTCCTTAAGATCAACGCGCTCAGAAGCCTGCTCGCCAATGACATCGGGGATTGGCGGGGTTATCGCTTTGGCATCACGGTCACCGGCCAACTGTGCGGCAGTCGCAGCATGTGTCGCGGCACTTGCACCGCTCAGCGTGATCAACAAACACAATGCCGCCAGCACTTGGCAAACGTGACTTTTCCGACGCAACCTCATAGGCATCTCCGGAAATGTGAAATCCGTTATTCGTCCCCAAAACCACGACAAGAACCAACAACGGATCAATACCATACAGACAATATCACCTGCTGACACGGTTGATGCAGAAAATGGGTTGCAGCCGGAATTTATTCACAAAGTTGTATTTAAGGCGCTCGTTTTTTAACCAGATCAAACCTGTGAGCAAAAATTAATCTTGCGAAAGGTCGATCCGCCGGGATCGCTGTGTTAAACTGTTGCACAAGAGATCAATTCACGGTCTCAAACCATCTTAAAACCGCGACAGAACGGGATAATGCCAGAAAGCCGCGCTATCGTCATCTTCACCGACCTTGACGGCACATTGCTTGATCATGACACCTATAGCTGGGAAGATGCTCGCCCGGCACTTGATCGCGTGAATCTTCTGTCCATCCCGCTGATTGCCGTATCTTCCAAAACGCTGGCCGAACTTGAACATATCAATCAGAACGCGGAACTGTTTGACGGTCTGATCGCCGAGAATGGCGGGATTGTGTCGCTGAAAAGCGCGATGGAACAGCACGGCCCGTCTTCCGAAACAATCGATATGGTCCGCGAACAGATCAGATCGGCGATCAATGTCCCGCTTCGCAGTTTCAGAACCGTGGAACCGGAAATCATTGCCGCGGAAACAGGCCTGTCACTTGACGATGCCATTCGCGCCGGGCAACGCCATTGCTCCGACCCGCTGATCTGGCAACCCTCGGCGCAGGATGTCAGGATCGCGCGCACTATCGCGGAACAAAAGGGGCTCAATCTGGTCAAGGGGGGGCGTTTTCACACGATCTGCGGCCCATCAAACAAGGGGCATGCGATGAAGCGGATGCTCGAACGGCTGGCCGTATTTTATCGCGACATGTCGGGCAAACCTGTCAAACGCTTCACGACCATCGCCCTTGGTGATTCCCCCAACGATATCCCGATGCTGGCCGAGGCCGATTTTGCTGTGCAGATCCCGACAAAAAATCGCGGTCGCAAGGCCCCTTTGCTTGAACATTCGAACTTGCGCCTTGCCCCGTACCCCGGACCGGCGGGGTGGAATGTCGCACTTAATGAAATCTTGGACGAGATAACAAATACCAATAAAAACAGCGAGGTACTTCATGGCTGATTTCCATCAGGGTGGCCCGATCACAACCCTTCATCGCATTCTTGACCGTAATCCGGAAGAACTCGCTTATGAAATGACCGCCTTTGCGCGGCAACGCCGACAGACCCTGATTTTGCCGTGCCTGTATTCCGAGCTTGAAACGCCAGCCATGACGACCATCGTCGAAGGCCTTAAACAGGCGACCTATATTGACCAGATCGTCGTGGGTCTCGACCGCGCCAACGCTCAGCAATATCTTCATGCCCGCGAATTCTTCAAGGACCTGCCGCAACATGTGCGCATTCTGTGGAATGATGGTCCGCGTTTGCGCAATGTCCATGACCGGCTTGATGAATTTGGGTTGGCCCGATACGAACCGGGCAAGGGTCGCAATGTCTGGTATTGCATGGGCTATACGCTGGCATCGGGGCGAAGCTCGGTGATTGGCATTCATGATTGCGATATTGCTACCTACACGCCCGACCTTCCGGCCAAGCTGATGTATCCGATTGCCAATCCGGCATTCAACTTTGCCTTTGCCAAGGGCTATTACGCACGCGTTGCCAATGGCACGCTCAAGGGCCGGGTCTGTCGCCTGTTTGTCACCCCGCTGATCCGCGCGCTCAAGCAGGTTATCGGCAAGACCGACTTCCTGAATTATCTTGACTGCTTCCGCTATTCCCTATCGGGGGAAATGGCAATCCGTACCGATGTTGCCTATGGCTTGCGGGTCGCATCGGACTGGGGACTTGAGATTTCGATGCTTTCGGAAATGTATCGCAACCACACGGTCCATCGCCTCGCCCAAGTCGATATTGCCGATATCTATGATCACAAGCATCGTGAATTTGACCCGGCGCAAAAAGATGACGGGCTTTCAAGGATGGCTGGTGATATCGCCAAATCACTGTTTCGCAAACTCGCAACCCAGGGCACGATTTTCTCGCACGAGACATTTCGCACGATCAAGGCGACCTATTACCGCGTCGCCCTTGATCTGATTGAACAATATCGCGCGGACGCATTGTTTAACGGCCTCAAGATCAATCGCGACGAAGAAGAAAAATGCGTCGAGGTATTGTCAGAGGTCATCATAAGCGCCGGTCAGCACTATCTTGAAAACCCGCTTGAAAGTCCGTTTATTCCAAGCTGGCAGCGCGTCGAAAGTGCGATGGGTGACATTTTCGAACATCTGTCCGGCGCTGTGGAAGATGATCTGAACGATATGGATATCGGCAAGGAATAGGCACTCCGATCAAACGGATCGGGCGAATTACGATTGCATTTCGCTCATCGGGAATATGGCCAGAAAGACCTGCATAATGTCTTTCTGGCCTTTCTTTTTGAGCAATACCGGCAACAGAAGACGGATACCGTTTCGCCATTCCTTCTGAAAAATCTGCAACTGATGGATTTGCGGCTGTCCGGTGAGGCGTGCCAAAGATAGCGACGCATGCAGCGCGGTCGAGAAATGGCAATCGACCTCGCGGGCAAAAGCACCACGCCAATCCTCGCCGGTCAGGGCAACAATATTCTCCCCCTCCAGCAATATCTGAAAATCATCCTTGCCTGCGTGATATTCATAAATGCTGATATCATTGATCCATGGCGCGAGGTTTTCGGGGGTAAAGTCATCCCGCGTGGGAATATCTCCGGCTTTGGCAAAGCGCAGCCAAAAGGACAACAGATCATGGGCCTGACGCGGCGCATCCGCTGCAAGCGTTTGCAACGGCACTTCTTTTTCCTGTGAGCTGTAAAGCGTCGTCATCCTTAACCCGTCAATTATCGTGGATGGGCTCGCATGGAAATCGCGCGCCAAGAACCTGAAAGATCGGGTCGCCGCACTGGTCAGTTGTCCGTGCGGGCAGCAGAACCCGCAACCATTGGCGACATTTTCCATATTGCCCGACCAATTGAATGTAATGAAATGTCGGGCGCTTTTCATTCAGGGTTTTCAACAATGCCGCCATCAGGCAGGTTCCATATTTCAGATCAATCTCACGCGGGGTCGTGCCCTGAAAACTTTCGCCACTTGCGGCAACAAAAGACGGCGCATCAATCCTGATCAGAAAATCATTCTTGATTGGCAGATACTCGTAAATACTGATGTCATCACGCCACCGGCTCAGGCGTTCTGCACTTAAAATCGAACGCGTCGGGATGCCTTCTCCGCCAGCATGCATCACCGCGTCATACCAGGTATCTACCAAAGAAATGACCCTGGCATCTGTGTGATCTGGCAAACCTTCCAGCTCGGTATCCGATGATTCAAGCACGCGTGATGATGTCATGGCATATCCCCCGACTATTCACGTGGGAAAGCCTTGCTTCAAAACAAGTAACGGCTAATAAATATTCGCTAATGGCCACGATACAGGAAATGGGTGACAAACACCTGATGGATTACTCCACCCTGACGGTCAGAGGTTGTCACAGGCAACAAAAGCCGCAGCCATTCTTCCCATACTCTGCGTTCATACCCGATCCTGTGTATGGCAGGTGCGCCATTGTCGATCACTTCAAGCAACACCGCATGCAGGGTCGTCCCGAAGTCAAGATCAATCTGGCGCGGCGAACAGCCAAGATATGTCTCGCCACTGGCGGCAATGATATTGGGCGCATCAATGCGGATCACAAAATCACGCTTTTTGGGAAGATATTCATAGATACAGATATCATCAAGCCACGGTGACAAAACGTCACTGGTCAGCACTCTGCGATCCGGCACGCTGCCATTCCTGGCCGCCTCGCGCCATGTCTCATAATATGCCCGGACATGGCTGTCTGTATCATCGGGCAATTGCGGAATAAGAACTTCCTGCGCATACGCCATTGCGTAAAATGCCCTCTAGGTCTTCTCTATGTCTCATAACTTTTGCAAAGCACAAATCACGACGCAATGACAAACTCGAAAGCACTGTCAAATTTGTGTAAAAACTTCTGAAACGGTGCAGAAACCTGAAAATCCATCGGCAGTTTCACGTAGCCTCCTAAACCGGCATCGCGTCGCGATAGCGTTGCAGCAACCGGCTTTCGGTGCGATTCCGGCCATCAAGATTGGAAATCCAGACGATCTGATAGGGGGCGAGCTTCATGATGCCGTCATAATCCTCGATCACCTGCTGGGTGATCAGATCCTGCCAGCCTTCGGTCATGATCAGGTTGATCTTCGAAAGATCAAGCGCCTGCGGTTCTTCGGTCAGGTTAAAGACACAGAAAATACTTTGTTCATTAAGATGCGACTGCCGCCATATCCCCAAAAGATCCGGGCCAAGATTAAGGGTATATTGCGTCGCATTGGGATGGAATGCCGGTTGCCCCATGCGGATCGACATCAGGGCGCGTAGCTGATCAAACGCCGATTTAGCCGGACCATCTTCGGACAAGACCCGTTCGGCATCCGCAAGTTGCCAGACCTTGCGGTTCAGACGGCGCGGAATGCCGGTCTCTTCATAGGCCTTCTGATCATTTTCGGTGGCAAGGATGGTCTGGACATAGATGGCCGGAATGCCTTCCAGAGACATGGCAATGGCCTGACTCATCACAAAGCGCTCAAGCCCCATCGTCGCCTCACCGGCAAAGTTTTCAGCCAGCATGCTATATAGCGTGACGTTCAGCTCATAGGGCTTCTGCCCACCGCCCTTAAGCGCACGATAACTGACCTGCCCGCCCATCCTAAGGGCATGTTCGCGAAGCCCGTCGATATCTTCATCAGGAATAAGGTTCTCGGCCGGACGCAGACCAATACCATCGTGGCTGGCGGTAAAGTTAAAGAAGGTACAGCCTGCCGGGGCGGGCGGCATCGCCATGATGCATTTGCGGATATAGTCAGACCGGCCGCTGAGCAATGCATGAATGATCACCGGCGGCAGCGAGAAATTGTAAATCAGATGCGCTTCGTCCTGATTGCCGAAATAGGAGAGATTCTCCAGAAGCGGCAGATTGGTTTCGGTAATGAAAAGCACATCGGGATGAACCGCATTGCAGGCCAGTCGCATCGCCTTAATCAGTTTATGGGTCTGATCAAGGTTGATTGACGTCGTCCCGGCCTCTTTCCAGATAAAGCCGATGGCATCAAGGCGCACGACGCGCACACCATGTTTCAGGTAATTCAGGACCACGCGCAGCATTTCAAAAAACACATCGGGATTGCCATAATCCAGATCGACCTGATCATAGCTGAATGTGCACCAGACATGCTTTTCACCGTCCCTGGTCACCACATCATTTAGCAACGCATGGCTGCGCGGGCGCACAACATCGGAAAGGTCATCATCGGGGCTTGCGGTTTTGATGTAATCGACACCGGGCTTTTCACCGGCCAGAAACTGCTGATACCAGGGGTGCGATGCCGATATGTGGTTCGCCACCAGATCGGCCATGACGGTTCCGTGCTTTGACAGTTCCTCGACATCGGTCCAGTCGCCAAGTTCGGGGCGCAGCTGTTCAAAATCACTGACGGAAAAACCGTCATCGGACGTAAAGGGATGGAATGGCAGGATGTGAATGCCCGTCAGCCAGTCCTTAAGCCACTTGCGATGAAATTCACCAAGGCTTTGCAGGCCCTTTTTGCCATCCTGATGGATACTGTCGCCATAGGTAATCAGAAACGCATCACGCTGATCCCATTTGCGCAGATATTCTTCCTTTGGCTCCGGTCCGTCGCCTTCAATCGGAAGGCCCAGCTCGTCGAAAACACGCAACACCAGGGCTTCGTGATCATGTCCGGGATACACATCGGCAAGAAGGTTGCGCATCGCGCTGGCAAACGCAATCCGCCCCGAGGTTCCGACAACACGATTCATACTGGCTCCTTCCGGGCAGGAAATTCAAACGGTTAAACCAATGAAATAATGAAACTGCACAGGATGCAAGCAGGGATTTTTTCATGCCGAAAAACCAAGCAGGATCATCACCCAGCGACCATGACAGCCCGGAAAATAAAGGCCTAATCCGCAACAGCGTCGGGTTTGTAAATCACGTTTTCAGCCCCCTCTGCCCCCATGAAGACAACAACCACACGGGCTGGAACATCACCATCGTTGATCCCTTCATGCCAATAATCCATGGCCTCCAGCACCCCCTCGCCCGCAAAATAGGTTGTTTTGCCCCGATCGCCGTAATCAACCGTGATCTGGCCTTCAAGGATATAGCCATAGGTCGGCACACCATGCTTGTGCCATCCGGTTTTCTGTCCCGGCTCCATCGTTGCCAGCATTGATTTGATCCGCGCCTTGCCCGATGGATAGGAAACCTGCTCGCCAATGAAATTCACGCCACTATCAAGCAGCGGCACACCGTCATGCACATCAACAGGCGGCTTTGCCCCTTTCTGATGACTGTTGTCACGACTGCTTTTGATCGGCTTTTCCATATACCCGTCAACCTGTTGTTCGTTCTCGTTGGTCCGATGAAAGCCGATCATAGTCAGGTGACTGGTCAAAATCATAAAAAATGCGGGCATCGATCAAACGACACCCGCATTCTTTTCCGTTACGGCATTATGGTCTTACGGCGCAATCGTTACCTCGACCAGCGCATGGGTGCGCTTGGTGTCAATATGCTTGATCGCATCGCGCAGAATACCCGGAAGGTCTTCGGGACGCTTGGCCTTGGCCACCCAGGCGCGGCTGGCTTCGGCAACCTTGGTGAAATCCGGGCTGGGTTTAAGGGCGGTCAGCGGCATCTCATTGGTTTTGGCCGCATAGCCATTGGGATACATCCCCGCCACCGACTGGCGCACCGCGCCCCATTCATTGTTATTGAGAACAAGGATCAGGATCGGAAGTTCAAGCGCCTCGGCGATCTGATGACACGCCGTCGGGTTGGCAAACATGTAGGAACCATCGCCCATGGTCGCGACCACCAGCTTGTCCTTATCCGCAAGCTGATAGCCCATCGACGCCGGGAATGACCAGCCAAGACCACCGGAATGCGGTTCCTGATACCAGCTGCTATGTTCCGAAAGCGAAAGCGGTTCAAGCGGACAGCCAAGCTCGGAAAACACCGTGGCAGAACGCCCGGCAATCGCTTCGGACAGGCAGCGCGACACATAGGCCTTGGTCATCGGGTCCACCGCCCCGGCATCGGCGGCTGCCAGCGCCTTTTTGCGGGTTTCGGCATTGATCGCGGCAACCTTGCCACGGCGATCGGCGCAAACGGCACTATGATCGGCATGACGGCGATCCATGGCTTCTGCCAGCATCATGATCACATCACCGGTTTCGCCCACAAGCGACAGGTCGGCGGCAAAATTACGGCCGGGGAAGCGCGAGTAAAGCGGGTTCTGACCGATCTGCACGACCTTGCAATCCGGGCGCAACGCATGAATTTCCGGTGACCAGGGTGCCAGACAATCAATCACCACGACCGCATCGGCATCCTTAAGCCAGGGTGCCGGATCCATCCCGGCAAACATCGGATGCTCGGTGCCAATGGCAAGCTGGATCGCCCAGTATTGCACCACCGGAAGACCCCACTGATCCACAAGGCCCGACAAACGACCAAAGGCCTCGGCTGTACCCGTCCCGCGCTGGGCAATGATCACCGGGTTCTTGGCATTGGCAAGAATGTCAGCCGCTGCCTCGACACTGGCTTGCGGCGGGGCAACCGGGACCGGCTGCATGCGAAGCGGCCCGTCAATCTCGTCGCCCGGGCAGGGTTCGCACAGAACTTCGCGCGGCAGGCTGACATAAACCGGCCCCTTGGGCACGGATGATGCGATGGCATAGGCACGATCAACGACTTCGGGCACCTGTTCGGGGAACTTCAGTTCATATTCCCATTTGGAGCTTTCACGCACCAGTGCTGCCTGATCGCGCATTTCCTGACCCCAGCCAATCGGAACGGTGCGCGCACCAAGACGGCCTTTTTCCATCACGGGCGTTCTGCCCGACATCAGAACGACCGGCACATGTTCGGTCGCGGCATTGATCGCCCCGATTGCGCAATTGGCAAGACCAACATTGGTATGCGCCATGACCGCCTGCGTTTTTCCGGTCGCAAGGTAATAGCCATGCGCCATGCCCATCGCCGCATTTTCGTGCGGCATGATCAGCGCATTGGGAAGATCGATATCCTTTGCCGCAGCTTCGGCCAGACCTTCGATGATCGGCGGAAAATCGGTGCCGGAATTGGCAAAGATATAATCAATCCCGATGGCCTTCATACGGGCCAGAACCGCCCCACCGGCGGTCAGGGTGATTTGACCGGAAGCTTCACGCGTATCTTTTGTCATCAGACGCCTCTTGTTTTTTACGCTTAATATTTCTATATTTGAAATATGATTTATAATATAGTTTATTATTGAAATCCGGGCGTCGTCAAGCATGACATCCGGCCAATCAGCTTTGCACTATCACCAATCACACCAGCCACCACATCAGGCAGCGGAACATCATGACCAGTCAGCTCAACGGTTCGGTCCTTAAGGCCTTCAAAATTCTGGATCTGTTTGCAGCGGGAAAGACCGAACTCACCGCAAAGGAAACCGCTGATGCGCTTGATATCAACATGATCACCGCACATCGCTTCTTGCATACGCTGGTCCATGCCGGTGCGCTTCGCGCCACATCACGCGGGGTCTTCCGTTTGGGATATATGTTTGCCGATCTGGGCGAGCGGGTTTTGCATGACGGCAATCTGCCGACCCTGCTGCAGCCGATCCTTGATCAGCTGGCGCGTGACACCGGCGAGGCCTGCATGGCGACCGAATTTGATCGCGATATGGCGATCTGCATCGCCAAGGCCCTGCCCGACCGGCCGCTTTATGTGGATATCCGGATTGGTTCGAAACTTGATGCCTTTTGCACGGCCCACGGCAAATTGTGGCTGGCCCATATGAGCAATGAAGATCAGGACCGCTATTTCAAAAATGCCACCCTGACCGGCATGACCGATCACACCATCACTGATCTTGACACCCTGAAGTCCGAACTTGCGGCCATCCGCGCACAGGGATTTTCCACCAACAATGGAGAACGCGAAAATGACATCTATGCCATCGCCGTTCCGATCACGACCCAGCATGGCAAGATGATATCGGCCCTGTCGGTATTTGGCGCGTCACCGGCAACGCTTGATCAGAACCGCAAATCTTATCTGGGCCACCTGCAATCAGCCGCACTTTCAGCCCGTAACGCCCTTTATGGTGCAGCGTAATCCGCCCTTTATAGGGCAGCATAATCTGCCTTGCGCACTGCACCGGGTGACATACCCGTGGTGCGCTTGAATGCACGGCTGAATGCCGCGACCGAGGCATAACCCAGCCGATCAGCAACTTCGTCCAGAGACAGGTTATCACGTCCGATCCACTGACTGGCCAGACGCATGCGCAGATTGGTCAGATATTGTTGCGGGGTTGCCTTGGTCAGCTCAACAAACCGCTCGGCAAAGACCGAACGTGACATCCCCATTTCAGACGCCATATCGGCCACCGACCAGTTCCGCCCCGGTTCCTTGTGAAGGGCTGCCAGAAGCCTTGCCAGCTTGGGATCACGTACCGCCTCGACCCAGCCACACACATCGCAACCCGCCTCGACCCAGCGCCTGAGAATGGCGGCGGCCACAACATCGGCAAGCCGGGTCAGGATCACGCCATAGCCGGGACGTTTTGCCCGAAGTTCGGCTGTCATGACATCAAGAATCGCCGGGATTTGCGGATCATGATCGGGTACGGTTTCGATATGCATCAGTTCCGGCTTGAGATGGGCCAGCGGGTGCAACCAGCCCAGATCAAACTCCATCGCACAACTGAAAATCAGGTTGTCCTTTGACCGGCAAACATCGGCCTCACAAGCCCTGATTTCCGATGCCGCATCACATAAAGGTGCCTTCTCAAAGGTATCCACACTGCGTAGCGCAACGCCATCTTCGCTGTAAAGGTCGTGAATACCCGCACAGGGCAACAACACCGCATCCCCACAGCCCAGAACATGGACCGCCCCGCTTTTGGTGCGCAGATGGACATTGCCCTGCCCGATGAAATGAAACCATGCACGGCCATCATCGACATCCTCGCCAAAGCGCAGGCCATAGGGGGTCGAAATCTCGATCCGGCGATAGTCAAGACCGCGCAGGCGCACCCCCGAAAGGAGCTCATTGACCATGTCGTGACCAGCCGCATTGAACGGGCCTCCGATATGGTCTGACGGGCTGTTAAATGCGGTATTTGCGATGGGCGACATGATATTCCGGACGATTGATCAATCAATTCAGACAAACTGTCATAGATCGTCCGGGCGGTCCAGACTATTTTGGGTGCAACGCAAAAACACAAACTCAAAGGACTTCCCCATGAGTGAACCACAATCAGGCACCCGGCCCGCGCAGACGCCCTCCGTCGCGCCAGCGCCCGCCGCATGGGCTGCCGTCATATCCATGACACTCGGGGTCTTCGGACTGGTCACAGCCGAATTCCTCCCGGTCAGCCTGCTGACCCCGATTGCATACGACCTTCACGTCTCCGAAGGTCTGGCAGGACAGGCCATTTCGGCCACGGCCTTTCTCGCGCTGATCACAAGCCTTCTGATTGCGACCGTGACCCGCCGTTTTGACCGGCGCAATGTCTTGCTGAGCTTCTCGATCTTGCTGGTGATTTCAAGCGTCATGGTCGCCATGGCCGAAAGCTTTGCCTTCCTGTTGCTTGGCCGTGTTCTTCTGGGCATTGCCCTTGGCGGTTTCTGGACCATGTCGGCGGCCACCATCATGCGACTGGTGCCAGAAAAACAGGTGCCGCGCGCCCTTGCCATCATGTTCAGTGGCGTTTCGGCTGCCACGGTCTTTGCCGCCCCGGTTGGCAGCTTCCTTGGCGACATTATAAGCTGGCGCGCAGTGTTCCTGCTGGCCGCTGGCATTGGTGTGATCACCTTCATCGTTCAGTTCGCAACCCTGCCATCCCTGCCACCGCGCGGACGGGCGTCGCTTCGAACCCTTGTTGACCTGATCAATCGTCCGGGCATGAAGTTTGGCCTGTTTTCACTGGTCATCATCATCACCGGTCACTTTGCCCTGTTCACCTATGTCCGGCCGTTCCTTGAAAATGTGACAGGCGTGGCAACGGCGGGTGTTTCCGGCGTGCTGCTGGGCTTCGGGCTTGCCAATTTTATCGGGACCCATCTGGCAGGGGCGCTGATCGCCCGTTCGCTTCGCATGACCATCGCCCTGATGCCGCTTGTCATGGGGCTTGCGACCCTTGGTATGGTGATGATCAATGGCGCACTCACTCCGACCATCGTTCTTGTTGCGATCTGGGGTGCAGCATTTGGCGGCGTCCCGGTTGCCTGGTCAACCTGGATCACACGCACGGTTCCTGACGAAGCCGAAAGCGGCGGCGGCCTTGTTGTCGCGGGCTTCCAAACCGCAATTGCCAGTGGTGCGGTTCTTGGCGGACTTCTGGTCGACTTCACGGGTGCCATGGGCGTGTTTGCCGTTGGCGGCACCGTCCTGATCGTTGCATCCATCGTCGTGACCATGGTGCTCCGCCCTGCCCCCACCGTAAGCGAACAGGCCTAACCCCTCTTCGCGTCACCATCGCAAAACATCAAAACAAAGGGCAGCGTTTCATTTGCTGCCCTTTTACGGGCTCCACAACAACTCGGCGCCATTAGTTCAAGGTCATTTTGTCAGCAAGTCAGGCTGCCCAACGCACAACCAGGATACAGCCAAAAACGTGTCGACCAGAAGATGCACCCTAGGGGCCACGGTCCCAGGTTCAGCTACATATCGCAGAGCATAATCGGACTTCTTTGTATGCAGTTCATCAATCAACCTAAGATTCTGCTCCAACAACTCTCGCGGGTCTTCAGTGAATTGATCCGGCCACGCCCTGCTCATCTTTGCACGTTGCCAAGCAACCTCAGCCTCTTTCAAAGCCCTATCTCTTAATAACTCGTTCCCAGCACACTCCCATAACGCCAAAATGTTGTGACCATACGTTTTCCTCGTCTCATCGAGCGAAAGCCCTGCTCCAATGAGATTTGCCTTCAACTGCACTTCGACTCCGTGTGCCAACAAATGCAGAACTGGCGCGAAAAGTATTTTTGACTTCTCGTATTCCTTTGAACGTCGGAGGATATCCGCAGCATTGAAAAAGCCGAGCGCTTTGGTCAGCATTTTAAAATGATCCGTTTCTTGAAAATGTTCTGTCATATGAAACACCCTGAACGTGGGGAAACTCATCTTTTAAAAGGGGTAGCACGGCGGCCTAGTTGTCAAAGCACAACAAAGCAGTGAGGAACTTTACGCCGCCCCAAGCACAAAAGAAAACCCCGGCACATTGCTGCGCCGGGGGAGTTCGTGTCGTTCGGAGGGAGACGAGGCTTTTACGCCCCTTGGAATTACGATAATTCCCGAAATATCAGATGGTTTTGATCACCACCGGACGTTCCGCCTGAACTTTCAGGCGGTTGCGAATGGCACGCCCGAAGGGTGCAGCTTCGATTTCAAATTCATCGCCATCCTGCGTTTTAATGCCATCGGCAAAGGACAGCGTCGCGGTACCAAAGAAATGCGCATGGACATCGCCCGGACGGCAGAACAGGTCATATTTGAAATGATGATATTCAAGGTTGGCGAGCGAGTGCGACATATTGTCTTCGCCGCTCAGGAACGGCTTTTCCCAGATCACCTTGCCATCGCGATACAGGCGCGAGGTGCCTTCGACATGGCTGGGCAGATCGCCCAGCAGCAATTCCGGTCCCATCGAGCATGCGCGCAGTTTTGAATGCGCCAGATAAAGATAGTTCTGGCGTTCCATGACATGGTCGGAAAACTCGTTGCCAATCGCGAAGCCGATACGCACCGGATTGCCATCCTGATCAATGACATAGATCGCAGCAATTTCGGGTTCTTCACTGCCATCAAGGGCAAAGGACGGGCTCGGAATATCCGCGCCCGGATTGGCAACAACCGAACCATCGCCCTTATAGAACCATTCGGGCTGAACGCCCTTCTGACCGGCGGCCGGTTTGCCACCCTCAACCCCCATGCGGAACATCTTCATGGAATCGGTTTCATCAGCCGCCTTGTTGTCGGCCTTGTGCATGTTCGCACGTGCGGATGCCGACCCCAGATGGGTAAGGCCGGTGCCCGTCACCAGAAAATGTGCCGGATCAGCATGGGTGATCGGCGCTAAAAGGCGGCCTTCGGATGCAATTGCATTATAGTCGAGGCGTTCCTCGCCCATGCGGGCCTTGGCGGCCTCGATCATGGTAACGCCTTGCGCAATCGCGATACCTGCCAGTTCGCGGGTGGTCGCAACACCGGTCAGGGCAATCAGGGTATCCTGATCTTCGACAACGGCAACATGCTGGGCGCCAGCGGTATCCTTGTATTGAACCAGTCTCATGAAAATTCGTCCCGAGTGATCTTTGTCTGTGCGTGAATGTCGTGCTGGCGGGTCTGCGATCAGACCCAGCCACCATCAACGATAAAGTTCTGGGCGGTAACCATCCGGCTTTCATCGGAAATCAGGAACAGCGCCATGCGCGCGATATCCTGTGGCATCACCTTGTTCTTAAGGCACTGGCGCTCGTCGATTTCGCGCTCGGCTGCCTCGTCAACCCAAAGATCAAGCTGGCGCTGGGTCATAACCCAACCCGGAACCAGCGTATTGACCCGGATATGATCCTTGCCCAGATCACGCGCCATGCCGCGCGTCAGGCCATGGGTTGCTGCCTTGGCCGTGGTATAGCCGGGCATGCCGCCCTGCCCCATCATCCAGCTGACAGAACCGAAATTGATGATCGCGCCGCCACCGTTTTGCTGCATCATCGGGGCAACGGCCTGAATGGCAAAGAAGGACGGGCGAATATTGATTGCCTGGCGTTCATCCCAGTATTCCGGGGTCACGTCCTGCCATTTATGACGGGTATCGTTCGCCGCATTGTTCAAAAGCCCGGTGATCGGGCCATTGATCTCGGCTGCCCTGGCGATCGCCGCGCGCAAGGCGTCAACATCGGTCAGATCGCATTTGATAAAGACCGGCGCATTGCGCGCATCCTTTGACAATTTTTCAACAAGCGCTGCGCCCGCATCTTCCATGATGTCGACAAAGGCGACTTTCGCGCCCTGTTCAACAAAGGCGGTCACAATCGCCTCGCCAATGCCCGATGCGCCACCGGTGATAAACACCGACTTGTCTTCAAGGCTGGTATAGTGTGTCGGCATGCGATCAGACATGATCGTTGCTTCTCCCGTCGTCTGGTTTCTCTTTGTTTCTCTTTCGGCCCGGACACAGGGACTCCGCCCCGCACGGTCCGTTTCTCTATTCAAAATTATCAGAAATTGCATCAATCCCGAATATGTGCAGCGCAAAAGACAAAAGCCCCGAAGGGCAGATTGCTGCCTGCAATTTTTACCGGTTTGGCATCGGGCTTAGCAGTCCGGCTGTTTCGCCCCGCTCGTATTCATGATGCTTCCTCCTGAAAATTATGCTTTTTAATTCTTCATACAATAACATTAATGATCAGGATATCCGGGCCTGTCAAGCGACAAACGGGTGAAGTGAGTTCTTTCGATCTGCCGCATGGTAGTCTATAACTTCGTGACCTTTGGCATCCCGTTCGGCTGACCTCCTCCCTCTCCGAATTAATTATATGCTTTGCAACACAAAGCCTTGATGGGGTCAGATAAGTTGCCCTCGAAATTAATTCATATTATATGAATAATTGCAAAGCGGGCCTTTTGCCTTTTTGTTTACCAATAAGGCCACGCCGGAGGGAATTTAATGTCGTCCATGTCGAGAACCTATGCCAAACGCAGCCTGCACAGCATTGTTGCGCACGATTTGGGAGCCCGGATTGTTTCGGGCCAGCTGGCACCGGGTGATGTGCTTCCGACCGAGGCTGCCTTAAGTGAATCCCTTGATGTATCGCGCACGGCCCTGCGCGAGGCGATCAAAATTCTATCGGCCAAGGGCCTGATCGAAAGCCGCCCCAAAACCGGTACACGCGTCAAGCCACGCTCAAGCTGGAACCTGCTGGACCCCGATGTTCTGTCCTGGCACTTCCCGGACCCGGACCCGGCATTCCTTTATGGCCTGTTTGAAACCCGCATGATTATCGAGCCGAACACCGCCGCCATGGCCGCCGAACGTGCGACCGAAGAACAGCTTGCCCTGATCGAAGCGGCCTATACCGGCATGGAAAATGCCGAACTGGGTACAGACGCGGTCTATATGACCGACCTTGCCTTTCATCAGGCGATCCTTGATGCGTCGGGCAATGATTTCATGAAATCGTTTGGCATGTTGATCGAAACGGCGCTCATCGGGTCGTTCCGCCTGTCGTCAGGCGGCCCAAAGGCCCATGTCAAATCCCTTCCGGATCATCTGGCCGTCTATAAGGCCATCGCCCAGCGAGAACCGGGCGACGCCCGCGAAGCCATGCGCCGCCTTCTGCGCGGCACCATGCGCCAGTTGCGCCAGCAACTTGGCATGTCGGTCGAACATGACTGGGACCAGATCGGGCTGTAATACCGGCTGCATTCCACCCGATAAAAATGCTGCGCGATGACCGCAGCATTTTTTGTTTGCGCGTTCCGGATCGCACATAAAAAAACAGGCACCCGATGGGTGCCTGTTTGCATGGATATGGATACAGACTTGCGATCCGGATCACGTCGTCCCGGCCCGCATCCCCGAGAAGGACCGGGTGATCAGACGTTGCAGGACGATAAAGCCAAACAGCAAGGCACCAATCATGATCTTGGTCCACCAGCTGTTAAGCGATCCGTCAAAGGCGATCAGGGTCTGGATAACCCCCATGATGATCCCGCCA
>Ga0207828_100215_pt1 | contig 39804 bp, 32 predicted proteins | sample TtaePargueraPR_11_FD_187276 | JGI IMG/M metagenome (GOLD analysis project Ga0207828, IMG submission 187276) | Aerobic enrichment media microbial communities from Bioluminiscent Bay, La Parguera, Puerto Rico - Tt and P2 (3) (SPAdes) | ecosystem: Environmental > Aquatic > Marine > Unclassified ...
CCCGCCGTGATCTGGATGGCGGCAAATCTTGCTGTGGTGTCGCTGATGACCACTTATATCAACCCGGCCTATGCCGACCGCTGGTTTGACATGCCCAATCTGGCATTCATGGCACCGATCCCCTTGATCACGGCCGGGCTTCTGATCTGGCTGTGGCGGGCGGTTTCACATCGGGAAAAGACGGTTTTCGGCATTACGCTTGCGATCTTTTTCCTGTGTTATCTTGGTTTTGGCATCACGCTTTATCCCAATATCGTCCCGCCGATGATCACGTTCAGGGATGCCGCCGCCCCGGACAACAGCCTTTCCTTCATGCTGGTCGGGGCCGTGATCCTGCTTCCGGTGATATTTGCCTATACCGCCTATGCCTATTGGGTGTTTCGCGGCAAGGTCAGTGACGAGGGATATCATTGATGCCCAGGATCACATCGGAAAGAACCAGACGTCTGCTTTGGTTTGTCGGGCTTTATGTCGGCGGGATTGTCGTCATCGGTACTGCTGCCATGCTGCTTAAGGCCATGTTGGGTCAGGCATAAAGCACATCGCGGCTCCTGAAATGACGCCTCGCCGAGATGCGGGGTGTCAGCACCCGGCAGCAAATTCCCCCACCCTGCTGCCGGGTTTTCTTTTACTGGTTGTCCTTGCGCCGGATCAGATCAGCAAGGCGTTCGATCCCGGCGCGAATGCGTTCCGGCTTTTCGGTGGCAAAGCTGAACCGTGCAGTATTTTGCCCCGACTGGTCACAGAAAAATGCCTGACCGGGGACAAAGGCGACCTTGGCATCTTCCATCGCCTCGACCAGAAGCGCCCGGCTGTCGATATTTTCGGGCAATGTTAACCAGACAAACATGCCGCCCTTGGGCCGTGAATAACTGACATCATCGGGCATGAATTCATCCATAGCGCCCAGCATCGCATCACGCTTTACACGATATGCATCGCGAAGCGTTTCCAGATGGGCCGGAAACAGTTTGGTTGCGGCACGCAGCGCGATTTCCTGATTGATGGTCGACACATGCAGATCACCCGCCTGCTTCATCAAAACCAGCTGACGGATCACCGGACGCGGTGCTGTGACCCAGCCAATCCGCAAGGCAGGGGCGAGTGTTTTGGAAAAAGTGCCAAGCTGAATGACCGTTCCGGCATCGGGGTCGCTACCGACCTCGTCCAGGGCCAGAAGCGATGGCAGGCTTTCGCCTTCATATGACAGTTTGCAATAGGCCGCATCCTCAAGAATGACCGCGCCATATTTGCGGGCCGTTTCAAGAACTGCCATGCGACGATCAAGCGTGTAGGATCGACCCGTCGGGTTCTGGAAATCCGGGGCCAGATAGGCAATGCGCGCACCGGCTGCAAAGGCCGCGTCAAGTTCGGCAATGACCGGGCCGTCCTCATCCATATTGATGCCGACATAGTTGGGACGGCGCATCGAAAAGGCCTGCATGGCGCCAAGATAGCTTGGCTTTTCCATAACGATTTCGCGCCCGGGTTCGAGTAACAGGCGCGCAATCATATCAAGGGCCTGCTGCGCCCCGCAGGTAATCAGAATATTGTCGATGTCACGGGTCGCCCCACTTTTGGCAAGATCATCGGCAATCCATTGCCGCAATCCCGGCAGACCTTCGCTGATCGAATATTGAAGACTGCGTCGCCCCGCGGTTTCGTCGCTGGTCAGGCCGTCAAACATGTCGCGAAAATCAGCAAGCGGGAAAAGATCGGGATCAGGCACCCCGCCCGCGAACGAGATAATCTCGGGGCGTTCAGCAACTTTCAGCAAATCACGAATTTCCGATGCACGCAGCGCACGGGCATCGGGCACAATCATCTCGTTCCATTGGATCGTCATGGCTTCCTCATTAGGTCAGTCTTCTTGACGTTATTTGGCAAGCAACACTGACCTAAATCAAGTTTATTTTTCAAACGACAATCATTTTGAAATAAAATTACCCATCAAGCCCGTAACACACCGATAGTTTGCAAACCCCGCATTAAAGGGATTCCGTCATGATTTCAAAGAGATGATAAAAGCGCGGGAAAAAATCACCGAAAGCAGCACAATGACAAAGCATGTCGTTGCTCCGTTGAAAATTGCTGAAATCACCAGCAATCCGGTATCAGCGGGAATTCCGCTTGCCTGCACAATCGCGACCACCTGCCCCGTTACAGGTATGAACAGCGCTGCGATCACCGGCAGAACAAGGAAGACGGCAATCATCCGCCAAAGAACGAACCGGAATGTTGCTTTTCCACGGGACCATGTCGCGACTAATGATGGGTCAGCGCCACAAATCACGACTCCACCCCATGTGGCTGCCACCGCAACCAGACACAGAAAAGCCATCACGACGACAGCACCAATCCCGAGCCCCCCGGTATTGGCTTCCGCGTCATCATTGCCCACTAACAACTGCAGAATATCGGGGACAAGAAACAGCTGATAGATCAGAATCATCACCGCCACCAGCAGTGCCAGTAACATCATACCGGCAAAGAACATTCCTGCAGCCCTGCGGTCGATGATGCTAAACGCGGACCATCCGGCCAATCTGGTCAGAACGGAAACATGTGCACAGAATGCAACACTGACCACGGCCACCGCATCGATCAGAAAGCGGGCAACGAACCAGATTCCACCCCAAACAGAAATTGCCCCGTCCGGGCCAAGCACACCCGAACGCGGCAATATCGCATCGAATGCCGCAAACAGAACCATCCACAGCAACGCCGCCGCAATGACAGACCGGCATTGCCAGAACACGTCCCATGCGTCCTGAAGGATCCAGGCCTTGAAGTCGTTGTGCGCTGTAATCTTGGCCCCCATCTCTCACCCGTCTTTTCCATCAACAGACCGGTATATGGCGATTAACAGGGTGCTTGCTCAATCATGGTTATATAGCGATTGCCGGTTTGCCCCGAAAACGCGGTCACGACATCACGCCGCCCCGACATTCTGGGTTCTGACGAAGGCATTGCGTTATCGGGCCGACAGACCTAGCCCGTCCTCGCCCGGTATGTGATCCTTGCGCAGCCGCTCTTCTCCGAGAATGAGGGTCCGGGATGCAACGGTGCCAAGCAGAACATTTACAATCAGCAACTTGCCTGCACCAAGCAATGCCCCCAACACGAAAAGAAGATGAAGCCGAGTAAGCCCACCACCCGTTTCGACCAATAATCCTATCGAAAGGGCGCCCAGCAAGAGATACGTCACATCCACAATCAGTGAAAACAGAAACGGACCAATCAAAAGCCCCATAAGGCCAAAGGCCAGTGTTCTCCATCCTCGTTTGACAGCCCGCAACAGCCCCTTGTCAAATTTCAATATGACAGCAGGCACCCAAGTCGCCCCGAACAGAAACACAATCAGGGCGAAGATCGTCCTGATCAGACCTCCGACAAGTGTCATTGAATGCTCCAGAGACGTGTTGTCGCCTGCCAGATCCCTGATATCGCTTGTGGTTAAAATCAACGTCCCGTCAACAGTCAGAAAGTAAAGAATGGACGGCACAGAAACCAGCAGGCTCAAAAATAAGTAGCGCGGAACAAACCGCAGCAGGCTGCGCATTCCTAGCTTGGAGGTTCCAGTTATCAACCAGAAGCACGTGACATATAGAACGGCACATTCGAATGCGAATTCCAAACCGGCATTGATCAGATCGACCATACCCCCGCCGACATAGAGCAAAGAGTATCGGATCACAGCGAATGCGCCACAAAGAAACATGAACCGACGCCAGTTCGCCCGGATCACTTCAATGCTCTTAGTCCAGATACCAGCTGTATTAATCGCCAGTAGCGCCATATCATCTGTCGCCATTCACGACGTCATTCATATGCAAGCGATTGGTTTTCAGCGATATTCTTTTCTTCTGTTAAACGCTTTTCGCCGCGCTGATAGGCACGCGATACGATCACCACAATCATGGCTGCAACGATAACATATTGAAGGCTGCTAACGACCATGGTTATGACCGAGGTCGTGTTGAGGACCAGCGTACCCTCACTTGATATCAATGGCTCTCCACCCGCGGTCTGCACCAGATTTACAATCATCGAACCCAAAAACATCATCAGCAACGGACCAAGCAAAATCCGCCCGGTAACGTACCATACAGTCTTCCTGCCACGCGCAATAGCACGCCCAACCCCGCTACCATCCCCGGCAAGGGCGGCAGGCAGCAATGTTGCAAAGAACACCAGAACGATCCAGAGAACCAAAAAGGTAATGATGCTGGTGATACCGATGGCAGACAGGTTCGAAACCTTGGCCATGTCTTCTGGCGACAAAAGGAAATGGCCGGTCAGAACAAACAGGCCCAATGATGAAGGCAAGGTATCAAGGAGTTGGAGCGCAAGGTAACGCCCGGAAAAAAGCCGGACCCGCGACGCATCAATTTCCTTGAATGCCGTAATGCCCGCAGCCCCATTTAGCAACCAGGTGAACAGCGACAGCGCAAAATATCCCCACACGACAAGTCCAAGCACAAAGATGACATAGACCTGACCGGAAAAAGGAGCAGCCAACTGCCAGCAAGCCATCACCAGCGTCAGGATGGCCACAGTCGCCGTGCTAGCCCCGCAACGCGAAATCGCAACAAAGCTGGTCTTCCAGATACCTGGCTGTTTAGGGCCGGTTTGGACAGTCTCTTTATCTTGCGCCATTTCAGATCACCTCTGCCTGTTTGAGTTCGGTTACCGGTTCGCTTGCATCAGCCAGACGCGCTTCACCAAGCTGATAGGCCCGGGACAAAACAACAGCGATCAGAACGATCCCGGTGGCCCAGACAAGATATGCCAGGGCATTCATTGCCATATCGAATGGTATGAATGCCAGTTCCCCGGCATGAATGGTGTAAGTCCGGACGGCTTCGGAAAACTGTCCGGGCAAAAGGAAAATTGTCGCAAAGAACAGAACGATATTCGCTCCTGGCCCGATGATCAGCCGGAAAGCGACATAACCGAATGTTTTACGCCCGCGCGCGAAGGCACGTTTTAACGACGATCCATCGGCAACAAGTGCGGACGGCAGCCATGTACCGACCAGACTGAGGACGATCAGCATTGCTAGTCCGTAAAAGGCAAGCACAGCAGAAAAGACAAGAACATATTGAGCCTGCTGGCTTGCAGCCTTGATTTCCGGAACTTCAAAAAGCGGGATCATGACAAGGAGTGCGGGGATCATCGTGACGAAGCCAATGGCCAAGCCGCGCATACAGAACTTGAAGAACGCCCATTTTGGGAGTGCGCCTGTGGCGGTAAATCCACTGACATTACGCAAAATGGTCATATGGGAGGCAATAGCCAGATATGCACCGACAATATAAGTCGGCAACTGGGGTGTCTCCACCTCTGGCTTCAATGCGTAAATCGCAATATCGACCAGCAGCAATGCCGCAACAGCGACAGTGAATATGACAAGGTTTTTACGGATTACATCCCTTGCCTCTCCCCAGATTGTAATATCGAATTTCATTTTTGCCCCGCCTCGTCAAAATTGAGTTCCCTCAAATTAATGCTACTTGCAGGCAACATGGCTTCCTGTGACTTTCGTCACACCTATCCGCATGCGACAAAGCCCCTCCCAATGAACAGGTCGCGCCTGTCATGTTCTGACTTAACTGTTGGCTTTTATCATTACCGTCGATAAATTAAACACATTCACGCTGTGAAAATTAATTGGACCACAAAATTTTGTGTAAAAATAGAAATCACACTTGCTTTGCAGGGCATTCCATATTACCCATCAAAGCTAAGTGAAATACAATTATAAACACAAAATTTTGTGTTGATATACCGTCAGGAAAGAGAATGCAGCCTAATCTGACCCATCTCCGCCAGCTTGAGGCAGAGAGCATCCATATCATCCGCGAGGTTGCGGCATCGTTTGAACGACCGGTGATGCTTTATTCCATCGGCAAGGATTCATCGGTTCTGCTGCATCTCGCCCGCAAGGCGTTTTATCCGGCACCGCCCCCCTTCCCGCTGATGCATGTCGATACCACCTGGAAGTTCCGCGAGATGATCGAATTTCGCGACCGGATGGCGGCGGAATACGGCTTTGATCTGATTGTTCATATCAATCAGGACGGTGTTGAACGCGGCATTGGTCCCTTCACCCATGGGTCCAGCCTGCATACAGACGTTATGAAGACGGAATCGCTTAAACAGGCGCTGAACAAATACAAGTTCGATGCGGCCTTTGGCGGTGCCCGCCGTGATGAGGAGAAAGCGCGCGCCAAGGAACGTGTATTTTCTTTCCGGACCGAGACCCATCGCTGGGATCCGAAAAACCAGCGCCCGGAATTGTGGGATATCTATAACGCCCGGATCAATAAAGGCGAAAGCATCCGTGCCTTCCCGATCTCCAACTGGACCGAGCTTGATATCTGGCAATACATCTATCTCGAACAGATCCCGATCGTGCCGCTGTATTATTCGGCAAAACGTCCGGTGGTCGAACGCGATGGCATGCTGATCATGGTTGATGACGACCGCATGCCGCTTAATCCGGGTGAAAAGCCGGAAATGAAGTCGGTGCGTTTCAGAACGTTGGGCTGCTATCCCCTGACCGGTGCTGTTGAGTCCGAGGCAGCCACCCTGCCCGACATTATCCAGGAAATGCTTCTGACCCGTTCAAGCGAACGTCAGGGCCGTATGATTGACCATGACCAGGCCGGGTCGATGGAGAAGAAAAAGCAGGAAGGGTATTTCTGATGGCACACCAGTCCGACCTGATTGCCGAAGATATCCTCGGCTACCTGAAATCGCAGGAAGAAAAAAGCCTTCTGCGTTTCATCACCTGCGGCAGCGTGGATGACGGCAAATCGACCCTGATCGGGCGTTTGCTTTGGGATTCCAAACTGATTTTCGAAGACCAGCTGGCTGCTCTTGAATCTGATAGCCGCAAAGTTGGCACACAGGGCGGCGAGATTGACTTTGCCCTGCTGCTTGATGGTCTGCAGGCCGAACGCGAACAGGGCATCACCATTGATGTGGCCTATCGCTTCTTCTCGACCGACAAGCGCAAATTCATCGTCGCCGATACGCCGGGCCATGAACAATATACCCGCAACATGGCAACCGGTGCCTCGACCGCCGATGTTGCGGTGATCCTGATCGATGCGCGCAAAGGCATCCTGACCCAGACCCGCCGCCACAGCTTCATCACCTCGCTGCTCGGCATCAAGCACGTGGTTCTGGCCGTCAACAAGATGGACCTGATCGATTATGATCGCACCAAATTTGACGAGATCGTTGCCGCCTATCAGGAATTTGCCGCCCAGCTGAATTACAGCTCGATCACTGCGATCCCGCTTTCCGCCCTTCGAGGCGACAACATGATCGAAGCCAGCGCCAATACGCCCTGGTATTCCGGCCCGACGCTGCTTGCCCATCTTGAGACCGTTCAGGTCGAACAGGATGCGATCAACAAACCGTTCCGCCTTCCGGTCCAGTGGGTCAACCGCCCGAACCTTGATTTCCGCGGATTTTCCGGCACCATTTCGTCGGGCCGGGTTAAGCCGGGTGACGAGATTGTCGTTACCGCATCGGGTCAGACCAGCAAGGTCAAGGATATCGTCACCTTTGATGGTAACCTTGAAGAAGCCATTGCCGGTCAGGCGATCACGCTGACCCTTGAAGACGAGATCGACATCTCGCGCGGCGACGTTCTGGCCCCTGTTGAGGCCAAACCGGATTTCGCTGATCAGTTTGAAGCACGCATCATCTGGATGCATGAAGATCACCTTCTGCCCGGTCGCCCCTATATTATTAAAATGGGCGCACAGGTCACCAACGCGCAGATCAGCGACCTGAAATACAAGGTCAATGTCAATACGCTCGAACATGTGGCGGGCAAAACGCTTGAACTCAATGAAGTCGGGATTGCCAATATCTCGACCGACAAGGCACTTGCCTTTGATCCCTACGATGACAACCGTCACTCCGGTCGTTTCATCATCATTGACCGCTTTACCAACGCGACCGTTGGTGCAGGCATGGTCAACCATTCCCTTCGCCGTGCGACCAATATCAAATGGCAGGAAATGGACATCAACAAACAGGCGCGCGCCTATCAGAAAGGCCAGAAATCGGTCATTCTGTGGTTTACCGGCCTGTCGGGTGCAGGGAAATCCACCGTGGCCAACCTGGTGGAGAAAAAGCTCCATGCGCTTGGCAAGCATACCTACACCCTTGATGGCGACAATGTCCGTCACGGCCTGAACAAGGATCTTGGCTTTACTGATGCCGATCGCGTCGAAAACATTCGCCGTGTTGGTGAAACCGCCAAGCTGTTTGTCGATGCCGGTGTTATCACGCTGGTCTCCTTTATCTCGCCATTCCGAAGCGAGCGCCAGCTGGCGCGCAGTCTGGTTGGCAAGGACGAGTTCATCGAAGTCTTTATCGATACCCCGCTTGAAGTCTGTGAACAGCGCGACGTCAAGGGCCTGTACAAGAAGGCCCGTGCGGGCGAGATCGCCAACTTTACCGGCATTTCCAGCCCCTATGAGCGTCCGGAAAATGCCGAGATCGTGGTGAATACCTCGGACCAGAGCGCTGAAGAAGCAGCCGTAGCGATCGTTACAAAACTCGAAGAATTCGGCATTCTCGGCGCATGGCACCCAGACATTTAGCGATAAGATCAAAAATGGAAAGGCCGGGTAATCTTCCCGGCCTTTTTATTACATTCATACGGCTACTTAACCTTGTTTGCGCTGAGGATGCACCAGCCACAATATACCAAACGCAACGACAATCATCAGAACAGGAACAATCCATTTGATCCAAAGAAACACATCTTCCCAACGGGCCATTGGATATCTACCATTACCCTCGCTACCGTAGTAACCAACCAGCTTGTCGGCCAGTTGGGAATCATAGCCAGCATCAAGATATATATTTCGGATCAACTCGGGAGATTGTTCAATTTCTGCACGAGAGTACGGCAAATAGACGCCATAATCAGCATCAATTACATATTCCAGAGCATCAGACAAAGGACCTACAACTGAGACTACATGACCATCCAGCCCCCAGACATAAGATGGCACCCCTTTACCTTGTAAATAATCTGTCACCGCCAACGATACCTGGCTACAGAAACCAACCCCCTTGGCAATAATATCGCGATAGTCAAATCTTTCAAGGCGACTAATTTTAGGGGCAGACATCAACCCCACGTCAAACATCAGGATTTCCAATCGCCCTGTCAGAGCAAGAAACCAGTTTTCACGCCAATCATACAGGATTTCAGCATCTGTCTCACCGGGTTCTGGCCAATAATGCATGACACCAGAAGAAAACACTTTCATCAACTGGTTGACATCCTGCTCACTCTCAATGAGCAAATTCCCCTCTAATTGGTGAATCACTTCATCTGCGGCCTTCAAAGGAATACCTGCTTTTTGAGCAGTCGCCTCAACCGTCGACGGATGACGACTAGGTGCGTGATCTAGCCCAGCAAGATTAAGCCCAAACAAACAAAAACCTAAAATAGTACCAAGGAACGCAAACACACGAATTATACGTCTCACTTACAAGGTCCCCGCAACAACACACCTAACTATAAAATACATCCCAATACGCAGCAGCCAACATTGGTATATTTTAGTCTGTCTATCACACGAAATCATCTTGAAGTTTTCACTAAAATAGATTGTGACAAATTGCCAGATATGCAAATTTTCAGGTGGCTGGGAATGACGTAGTGTAATCCTTAGAGGACATCCTGAACGCATTCGCTAATCGCTATTCGACACCATTTTTGACCGGACTGTTTCTGGTTTCCCTGATCTCGGGTGTCGCCCTTTTCTTCCATTGGTCATCAGGAACGTTCCATGCCATACATGAATGGCTCAGTATGGTTCTGATCCTTCCGTTTGCATTCCATATCTGGAAAAACTGGCGAGCCTTGATCGGTTATATCAAGCGCAAACAACTGGTCTGGCCGCTTGTGATTTCCCTGATCGCGGCTGCCATTTTTGTTGTTCCAAGCATTATTGACAACGGTGCAGGTGGTGGCGGCAATCCGGCCTTTCGCGCGATCACCGTTCTTTCGGACCTTCCTGCAACCAAACTTGCCGTGGTGCTGGATGTTACTCCTGACGATCTTGTAAGAACGTTACAGGATCGCGGCCTTGCAGTAACGTCAACCGATCAGAACTTGCGCGAAATTTCCATCGCCAACGGTACAGACACCCGCGAACTTTTGATTTGGCTATTGCCCGGCGGCAAATAAAACCGGCCATCCCACGCATGAAAACGGGGCACGCATATGCGCGCCCCGAACTCCAATTCCGTCATCTGGCGCGCTTTATGACCGGCGTTTGGCCATAACTGGTCCATGGACGACCATTCTGATCGACAGTGATGTAATGCGCGTCAATATTGGCAACTTTGTCAAAGCTTTGATTGGCGGGGTTCCACTTTCTGGGCTTGCTGCTCGAAAGAATGTAAACCGTTCCTTCTGATCCGACACTGATGGCACTAGCCGTTTGACCGGAGCGGGGCCGCTTGGCAAAATCCCGGCCATCCCATTGGTACACATATCCATCCACATCCGTGATCCAGATATCCTGCGCCCTACCAATAGAAACCCTAAAGACATTCGCGCTGCTTTTTATTTCGGTAAAGGTCTTGGAATTGGCCGCCTTGCGATAGAGCTTGTTATTCCCGCTGGAAGCACTACAAACCACATAGAGCGTGTCATCAGGGGCAATTGCAAGATTCTCAAGAGTATCACAGGGGTCATCATAGGCGGTCAGCTTCTTGTCGAGTTCCCGATACAACCCCTCATAGCTTACGCCGCCTTCAGACTGGTTATTGAAATTCCCCCAAATCCCACCTTCTGAGTCGACAACAAACCCATTCAGATCGAAGCCATGATTACCGATTGTCGTTGATTTGACAGCAAACGCCCTTTTAAGCTCGTCATAATAGGCAATATTGCGCGCCGTAAAGCTGTAGGTATAAACCAATCCGTCATTTCCGGCTTGAATTGACGATTCACTGGCGGTCATGTCACCGATATCAAGCGTTTCAAACGGAATGTTCTTTGTAAAAGTTATGGATGCGGTGTTGTTGGAAAGCGGTGTTTCACTATCACCAGTTCCAACCGTATCGCCACTGGACCGCGCGGCAACCAGTCGATCTGCGCTTTCATCCCTATCGAAATAGGATGATGCATAGACCTTCTGTCCGGTTGATACAAACCATGGCAACCCGTTGGGACCGCTTGCGACATCGCGCAATTCCTGCCCCAATGACGGGACGATTTCAAATGCCGATCCATCGTCCTTCAGACGCATTAATCGTCTTTGATCAGAAACAACCCAAACCCGCCCGTCCGGGCCAATGGAGATGCTCCGCACCTTTTGCGGCAAGATTTTGCACGGTACCGTATCGCAACGCTGAACAAACTTATCGCTATTGATGGTCCAGACAATTCCTTCGGGTGAAACTGCAACTTCAATCCCCGATCCCTGTATCTGATTGAACCGTTTGCTGTCCTCGTCAAACAGGAAAAGCGTTCCGGATGCATTTGCAATCGCAACCGTCCCGTCAGAGCCAATTGCGATGTCTGATGCTGTCACATTGCGCACTTGTTCCCATCGCTGACCGGTATTGAAAAACACCCGACCAAGATTGGATATCCCCCAAGGCACACCGTTTGGGTCGACCGCAATCCGGACAAGCGATCCCGGAAAACTTTCAAAATCCCGGCGGCTGTTTGACCAGCGCAAAACATTACCATTGCTATCAAGCGCAAAGATGCTGCCATCCTTGCCAATCGCGATCTGATCAGCGGTCTTGCGTGTATCAAAGAAGGTGATCGGGTCACTCGCCGTAACGGAAGCCGGATCCACAATACTGCTTCGATCCGCGGTTGGCGTATTATCCTCGACCACGATGGTTTGCGGCAACAGATTGGGGGCGGCAATGCTGTCTGCAACCTCGACCGGGGCCGATAGAGCTTGAGGGGTAATAACCTGTGCATTGATCGACGGCGCGGCAACCGTTTTTGCCTGTTGTTTCTGGTTTGGGTCCCCGGTCGATGGCAATGCCTTGTTCGAATAAAGACCGCCATTCGATTGAACTGCCCAGATCGCGCTATCGGGTGCGATGGCAAGTGTCACAACACCTGCAATCCCCCCAACCTTGACCCAGGCCTTATCAGCGTCACTTAACAAACGAACATCACCTTCGGGGGTGGCAATGCCAACTTGTCCGGTGCCGCCAGCGGCAATATCACGCGCCCGCCCATTCCATGACTGCCAGTTCTTGCCATCAAACGACTGAACCGTGCCGTCGGGTGCAATGACCCAAAGCAATGCATCCCCATCGACCGCAAGCCGTATGGCCGCGCCCGGCACTGGACGCCATTCACTGCGCAAATCATACCATTTGAAGATACTGCCGTCGGTTTTCGCAATATAGACATTGCCAAGGCTGTCCGCCCCGACATCCCGAACGTCTTTGGCCCATTCTTCCCACCACAGGCCGTTATAGCGAAAAGCTGCCCCGCTTTGCGATACCGCCCATGGACGATTGCCATCAGCAGCCGCAATACGCGTCATTTTTCCCGACATCGGACGCCAGCGGGTTTCAACCAGATCCCACCGCCAGACAGTCCCATCCAGACCAACGGCATAGGCCTGACCGTCGCCGTTGATGGCGATATCAGCGACAGTGCCTGATAACGATATCCAGGGTGCTGCGGGTGGTTCCTGTGCGGTTCCCGGTGCGGCCCCGATCACAAGGTAAAGCACCATCCCGATGGCCCCGATCAGGGCCGGTATCAGTTTCTTCACGCGCAACATTCCCTTTAAGTTTCAAAAATTTATTGCACCATGATGCGGGACTGAACCATGGCAATATTGTCCTGTACGGTCTGGTCTTCCTGCCACGAGACCAGATCGACATCACCGGACCGGAATTCTTCGAAAAATTCCTGACCCTGAATTTTTTCAAGGATTTCGTTAAAGGCCGGACGCGGTGTGAACCAGTCGTGATGACGGCGATGCAGCCGTTCAACATCCTGTTCAAGCGGCGACAGGCTTTGCAAAACCTGATTCCTGCTTTCTTCAGCCTGATGGACATATTGCGGGCGACGCGGCGTCAGCAATATCAGAACCGAGCGTTCAAATTCGCGCTCTGTCCGTTGTGAGAACAGCATATCGACAATCGGGATGTCCTTAAGGATCGGCACCCCGTCAATCGATTTCGATGTTTCGCGTTCACTTAATCCACCAAGAATAAGTGTCTCGTCAAACTTCATTGTGACGGTGGAGTTGACGTTGGTTTTCGTCGTATCAAGGCGGAATTCGAAAACGACCGAGTTCGACGGATCGGTCAAAAAGGTCCGTTCAGCCACAACATGAAGACGCAACATGTCATTGGGCAGAATTTCCGGTGTGATCGCCAGCTTGACGCCAACCTCTTTTTGAACCGACACACTGTCGCCATTACCGCCCGAAACCGCCGCGGCCAAGATTTCCGTGCCCGAGAAGAATTCAGACGTCTGCCCGGTTTGTGCCACCAGACTTGGCTTTGCCAGTACCTGATTATTCGCGTCCGCAGAGTTCGCAATATTAAGCGAATAGGTCACCGCCGGAATGGAAATCAACCGTGTGATGGTCTGGGTACTGTTGTCGTAACCGTTATTCAGGTAATCCTTGGTCTTGCTCGAACCGTATGAAAGCCCGGAAGTGCCGGTCAACGGATCACCGAATTGTAACTGCAACCCGTTTAACAGGTTCACACCACGCGAATTGCGGACATCTTCCTGTGTTCCGATCAAGACCACATCAACCACGACCATCGAGGTTTCACTGAATGCCTCTGCACTGGTGACCGGGGCATTCATGTCCGATGATGATGTATTATTGCCATTCCCGCCGAATGCCGGACCACCACCAAAGGCCGGCTGGTTCGGGATTGCATAGGGATCGACATCCTGAAACTGCGCCATCAGAACCTTGGCGTCGGTGTTGTAAAACGTGTCCCAACCAGACACGCGACGTTCAAGCAGTCTGGACTTGGACGGATCGCCAATCGTTTCACGATAACTTTCAAGATAATCACGGGCCGATGCGTCATTCATCGCCGCCAGACTAACTGCCATCGCCTTGATAACATTCGGATCCGCCGCCTTGTCCGGGTCCACTTCGATCAGACGTTTAAGTGCACCTTCGGCCGTTTCGGGGTCATGGGCGTAATAGGATGCCGCCGCCAGATTATACAGGACATAGGGATCGTCACCGTAATGCTGGGCAACGGCTGCAAATTCAAGCTGCGCCAGACCATGGCGCCGCTGATCCATGTAAAGATGCCCCAGCTGATATTGGGCAATCAGGTTGCCGGGCTCGAACTGAAGGGCCTGTTTATAACCCTGCTCGGCCAGTTCGAATTTCGATGCATCTCCGGATTTACCCATCAGGTGATAAATAAACCCGTTTAAAAATTGCAGATCAGAATTGGTGATGTCCATCTTCAGCGCCACATTGGCAAGCCGCGATGCTTCATCAAATTCGTTTTCCTTGAGCTCCCGACCGCGGCACGCACCAGCTCGTGAATCGCATTACTGTTTTTGATTGATGCGACCTGAAACGCCTGTTCACTGGCAGGCTTTGTTACGTCACCTGTCGAGAAAAACGCACTGTCCCCCACTGTCTGACAACCCGCCATCATCATGACAACTGGCAACACGATGCTGCCCAGCCCGATATTTCTTAATGAAATCATTGTTGTGCCACCTTCATCAATTTGCCAGCGCGACAACACACCAGCAAATTCCCCCAAAATTTTCTGAAGTTGTAATGTCCGAAATGAAAAGGAAAAGAAGGGGGCAGTCTGAAACCTGCCCCCTTTTCATGCACCTAGCGCCACTGCGACACTTTGCCACTTTTGGTAATACGCCACAGTTGGCTGCCACCGGTTGCGACACGGGTGGCGTCTGCGTTGTTACCCATTGTCTTCCAGTTCTTGCTTGCTGGCTGATAGGAATAGATTCTGCCATCCGTCCCAACCACGTAACCGTGGTTTTCCTGGAATACGGCAACATCCGTACCCGCCCCGCTCAAGCGAACCCACTTTTCACCTTCGCGGGCCCAGACTTCTTTCTTGGCATTGACCGCCCATGCCTGACCAAGACGATCAACATCAACACTGGCAGCTTGTCCAGGCTCCTGAACCCAGCGACCCTGCGCAAAGCGGTATGGGGTTCCGTTAGTATCGAGCATCCAGATATTGCCTTCGCCCGCACCGATTTCGGCAGCCGGCGCCCCCGGAACAACCTTGATCGTAAAGGGTGCGCGACTGCCATAGGCATAGAAGGCCTGCTTTTTATCGTTAATGCCCCAAAGGACATTGCCTGCAACTGCAATGCTCGATGCGGCAAGCCCCGGAATTTCATCAAATCTTCCGGTCTGGCTGTTGAATTTCAGAACCTTTGAAGGTTCCCCTTCGGCTGCTGTATCAATAAGCGTGATGCTATTACCGTCCTTGTTTGCGTCGGTACGCGATTTAAGGAGTTTGTCAGACAGGATATAAACACTGCCATCCGATCCAACCGCGATATCGCGCGCGACCTGGTTGAAATCAAACCATTTGGTGCCTTCGACAAGACCAGCCCCAAAAGCTGCTGCCTGCATCAAGGATGCCCAACGTGCCGGGTTCGGCTTGATCGGCTCCTGCGTCATCAGCGTCCAGTTCGTCAGAAGCTCATCACGCCCCGTTTCTGACAGCATCAGACGCGACAGGTTTACCGGCCTCTGCGCCACAGCAAGCGCATCTTTTACAATTGCTTCTTGCTTGTCCTGCTGTGTTGCAATGTCCCCGGCAATACTGGTAATGATTGAGGCCGCTGAAACAGCTATAAATGGTGCCAAAATAGCCCCGGACGTAAGTCCGACCCCACCTGCAGCAGCATTCGACAACCCTTGTCGTGCAATGCCTTGTGCAATTGCCTCAGCTCCCTTTTTCGCAGCACCCTTGAAGGTATAAGGCATAATCTTTATGGCAAGCTGGGCGGCGGCATTATGGAAGGCAACTGATTGCGTCTGCGCCAAAACCAATGAAGCATATGACGCCCCGATCACACCAGCGGGTGAGAACGCAACCACGCCACCGACCAACGGCTCCATATCGGGGGGCGCATACCCGGTATTATAAACATTTGCCAAATTGGTACGCATATTGATTTCGCCGTTTCGAAGCTCAATCCCCTTTTGCCAACTATCCCAAGCGTTCTTCATTTCCTGAGCCGACAGCAACCGGGTTTGCTGTATATAAATCGCAAAATAAGCCAGAAGATCACGTTCATACTGGGTCTTGGTTCCCTTTGTAATCATGCTCAAGACCCGATTATAAACAGCCGCTCGCAGGGCTGCGGATTCTTCGGGCTCTGTATTCAGCGTATGAAGGGATTCAGTAACGAAGGCTTCGTCGGTAATTTTCTGATCTGCCATAAAGGACCGGATCACATTTTCAATTTCCTTGGGTTTGGAAATTACATCTGCGGCAATTTCCATTCCGCCCGGTACTGCAAACAATCCATTGGGGGTACGCGGCTGGGGTTCCCAGCGCATTGTTGCGAATTCGCATGCCTTGTCACTTTTTACACTGTCAACTGTGCGAACAGAGCCTTCAGGACAACTCCAGCATGTTCCGCCATCAATGAAATCGAAAATTTCGCCGGGCTTGCAGGACAGTGGTGATTCAAAGTTTGCCTTTACCAGTTCCTCAGAGCGCACACAGGCACGCGGGCTCGATACGGCCTCAAGAGTGCGCACCGAATTCTCCGGGCATGTATAACAATTGCCATTTGGATCGCCGAAGCTGCCCTGCGGACACACAGTTCCGACAAGCTCTGCGGAACGTGCCGAGGCAAAAGCCTTGCCACAAGCATTCCAATCTGTGACCGGCGCCATGGTACGCGCAAACCCCGCTGGGCACTGCCAGCATTCCCCGCCATTGCGCGGATCTGTTACAGTGCCTGCCGGACATTGCTGTTGCGTACCGACTTTTGTTGCCGCAAGAAACGTCGTAGCAACAGCCTTGGAACAGGCAGCCGCACTATCGACGGCATTTGCTGTACGGTTGAACCCGGCCGGGCAGCTATAACAAGCCCAAAGCCCGATATCAAAGAAGCTTCCCGGCGGACATTTACCAACGGCCTTGCTTTCATATTTGGCTTTTTCAAAACCACAAGCGGGCAGGAGCTGACCGGTTCGGAGATCCGCAGCCCCGCAAATCGCATGCCCACTATATCCATTTTGGGTTTGATAATTCTGGGCTTGGGCGAAGTTGATCTGCGCATAAAAAATCAGGGCAAAGATACCGGCCACCAACAGGCCCGCATATCGTTTCACTTGCCAGACGGGAGAAGTCATTGCTCGATCCTTACGACTACCGTTACGTATAGCAGCCGTTCGAGACTATTTTTTTGGGGCTGATTTAGAATCTTTATGAAACGCCTGCTATCACGTGCTTAGGTAATGCTGGCAAGCGAGACAACCCGCTGATTACAAAGGCATTTCGTTTCTGTCGTAAAGTGGATAAAGATGTCCGAAAATGGACCTTTATGCTGCTATCTAGCGGCTTGTCTGCTTTGGGCGCTCACCGAACTCTTGTGCATATTCCTGGGCAAAGCGCCCCATATGACCAAAGCCCCATTTACGGGCAACCGCCGCAATTGAAAGGTTATTGTCGGCTGAAACAAGTTCCCTGCGGACAAACTGCAACCTGATTTTGCGAATATACTGACGCGGCGCCAGCCCGAATGCGTCAATAAATCCACGCTGCAAGGTACGATAGCTGCAAGGTACGATAACTGCATCCGGCAATCATCGACAAGCTGTTCATATCCAGTGCCTCTGCCGGGTTGACATGGATATATTCCTGGGCCCGCTTAACATGGCGCGGTACCACATGGACAACATCCTGACCAGTCAGAGCTCCCTGTGCACTGTTCTTCATCTGGGTCAGCAACTGGGTCAGCAACAGATCACACATCTGCGATGTCACCAGCGCATTTTCGATATCAATCAGTCCGTGATCCAGTGCATTCGCCACATAAGCCAGATACTGTTTGATCAGTTGTCCGCCCTTGGTTGTAAAATCTGCAACCGGATCAAATTCAACGGGACACAACCCCAGCTGCTCTCCACCAAGACACCTGGCGTGATCCCGAATTTTAGCTTTGGAAATAGGCAGTACAAAAGAATGGAACTGTTCCTGATAGGCCGTAGCTTCAATACTTAGGTCACGCATCATGCCGACATCAGTCGACAAGTCCCATGTTTGCCCCAGATGAGTGATCTCACCACCGCCTTTTGTCGGTGCGAACAGAAGCATGGTATCAAGGCATTCGCCTTCGGAATGCCAGTCCACCCGCACCTCGCCAAATGTGCCATGCATCATTGGCATATCGCCAACCTGCGCAACCGCCATATTGGCGTCAACCTCGTCGCCTTTTCTATTAATAGTCAATTGCACGGGCGAGGAAAAATTCGAAATCATTTCCTGCAATTCAGCCAGATCACTTGACCGCATCACTGTAAATTTTGAAAGAACCGCCATGACGTTATGTTCTGCCCCCCAGCAAGTACACAAAACGACCCAATATCCCTGTGCCCCAGCACGTAAGTAAAATAAAATATAACAGCCGGGATCGCAACCAAAGATAGAGCGGCATACGATCAGACACCCGCTTAATTCCACATAACCGGTTTTCAACATCCAACCTACAAATTGGCACCATCACATTTACAGAACTGGCACTGGAATCAGGGACCAATTTAACCATTCTTGATCTATAACCCTGACGAACAAGGATGTTTCATGAGTTCACCTTACAAGGATAATTTTGGCAAACCGGTTGGTCATCCGGTTGAGAACTGGACCGGATGCAAGCTGCCCCCACGCAGTGACATGACCGGTCAACATGTGATTGTCAGCCCGGTCAACGTTGCGCGCGACGCCCGTCAACTGTTTGATGCCAACAGTGCGGCCGCCGACGGATCGCGTTTTACCTATCTCTGGACACATGCCTTTGATGATTTTGACGCTTACCGCGCCTGGCTTGAGGGCATGGTAGCCAATAGCGACCCGATTCTGCATGCCATCATCGACAAATCGACCAATATGGCGGTCGGTGTGGCCGCCTTCATGCGGATTGATGCAGCCAATGGCGTGATTGAAGTCGGCAATATCAATTATGCCCCGGCCCTGTCCAAAACCATCGGCGGGACCGAGGCGATGTATCTGATGATGAAGCGTGCCTTTGATGAACTGGGCTATCGCCGCTATGAGTGGAAATGCGACGATCAGAACGCCCCCTCTCGCGCCGCCGCCGCCCGATACGGCTTTACCTATGAAGGCACCTTCCGCAATCACATGCTCTATAAGGGACGCAACCGCGACACCGCCTGGTTTTCGATCACCGATGAAGAATGGCCAGCGGTTCGGGCCGGGTTTGAAGCCTGGCTGTCGCCCGATAACTTCGATGAAAATGGCACCCAACGCCATTCACTTCAGGCCCTGATGCACCCTGTCTCGTGATCCGGGGCTCCTCGCTTGGTCTTACGCCGACAAACCCCGCATATGCGGGGTTTGTCGGCTTTACCGATTTAACGATTGATCATCATACCTGGCAGGAAAGTCGCGATTTCCGGCCACACAGTGATAAGCACCAAACCAAACAGCATCAGGAAAAAGAAAGGCAGAGAGGCCTTGGTAATGGTCAGAATGTCACGACCACTCATGCTTTGAAGAACAAACAGGTTAAAACCGACCGGCGGCGTAATCTGCGACATCTCAACAACCAGAACCAGATAGATACCAAACCAGATCGGATCAAGCCCGGCACTCTGGATCATTGGCAAGGCTACGGACGATGTCAGAACGATCATGGATGTGCCCTCAAGGAAACATCCAAGAACGATATAGATGAGCGTCAGGACAACAATCAGCATGTAAGGCGACATGCCCATTTCGTTGATCCAGTTGGTCAGGGCCACCGGAATGCCGGTAAATGCCATTCCAACTGACAGAAACACAGCCATGGGTTGATTTAGAAATCCATTCCCGGAACAAAACATGATAGGTTCAAATCGTCCCGGCGCGCCGCCGCAACGGATCAGGAAAGAACCATCATGCCCCGCAACAGCTTGTTCCGGCCTCTTGTCGACCGGGCCAGAATGGCCATCATGATCATCATAGCCCTGCCGGGCCTTGCCAAGGCCGACATCACCCTTCCGATCCCCACGGACGATGATATCATCCGGGTCGAGCTGCACAGCTATGAACAACTTGCCAGCTTCTTTGATGATCTGGGCTATACACCGGAATCATGGAATGCCGGGGAACGGATTATTCCGCGCCTGTTCTTACAAACCATTCCCGGCCAATGGCGTGATGAAATCGCCGACCAGCTTACGGTCACAGCAAAAAAACGCACATTTTTCCGTACCCTTGGTCCGCTGACCTTGCTGGCAAACGAAGAAATCGCCTTCCAGCAAAAAGCACTCAGCGATGCGATTGCCAATAACGACACCGCTGTCATTGCCGAACTGGCCGGTCAATATCGCGTCAATACAGCACCTGATGATCCGGCAACTATTGCTGAATTGCAAAAGCGGATCGCCCCCGTCCCGCCGTCCCTTGCCATGGCGCAAATGGCAATCGAAAGCGGCTGGGGAACATCACGCTTCGCGGCCGAAGGGAACGCGTTATTCGGACAATGGACCTATGAGGGCGAAGGCATCACCCCGGAACAACAGAGAAGCCACCTTGGTGACTATAAGATCGCGGCTTTCAAAACACCGTTCGGCTCGGTCCGGGCCTATATGATCAATCTCAATACCGGTTCGGCCTACGCGGAATTTCGCGATATGCGCGCAGGCATGATTAAACGCAATGAACCGCTTTCGGGAACGTCACTTGCCGAAACGCTGACCCGTTATTCAGAACGCGGCAACGTCTATATCAAGGAAATCCAGGCCATCATCAGACAGAACAATCTGGCCCATGCCGATGAGGCTGTTCTTGATGACAATCCCTATTATCACCTGATCCCGCAAGGCGAATGACCGCCTTCCAACAGTATTTCAAACCTTCTGACGAACTGGTGATTTTGAATTATCCGGTAGCAGAACTATAGTCGGCAAGAAACACGCTAACCGGATGATATCACAATGTTTGACGCTCGCCTGCGCCCCCTGATCGACAAGCCGCTCATTGTGGTTGCCAGAACCCTGTCCGGGACGGGTATTACACCAAACATGATCACCGGATTTGGTTTTATACTGGGGTTTCTCGGTGCTGCTTGTCTGGCCTTTAAGCTTGATTACGCTGCCCTTGTCCTGATCCTGGCATCAAGAATAATGGATGGACTGGATGGTGCGGTTGCCCGCCATGCCGCCCCGCGATCCCGCCATCCCGGCGCCAAAACCCAGGAAAGCGATCTTGGCGGATATTATGACATCGTTTCTGACTTCCTGTTTTATTCGGGGATTATTCTGGGCTTTGCCATCGGACGCCCCGAACACGCATTAATGGCGGCCTTCCTGATTTTTTGCTTTGTCGGTACGGGGTCGAGTTTTCTGGCCTATGCCATCATTGCCGCCAAGCAAAACCGCAATCATGACAAGCAGGGCAAGAAGAGCTTCTATTTCCTGACCGGCATTACAGAAGGCAGTGAAACCATCCTTGTCCTGTGCCTGATTTGCGTCTTTCCACACTGGTTTCCCCAAATCGCAGCGATCTTTGGTGTGCTTTGCCTGATGACGACATTCGGGCGCGTATTGCAGGCCCGCCGGGACTTCGGATAAGGTCTGTGATCCACCTCAACGTCTTGAAACATCTTTGGTTCAAAACCATATCGCTGTCATGACACCATGATGCATTACCGACCGTTTTTCATACGCAGTAAGGAACAAGATGCGGCCTCGTTCATTGCTTTCTGCCATCTTTCTTGGGTGTTTCCTCCTCGTTGCCTGTGACCAGACAGGCCCGATCAAGATAGGCTTTATTGCCCAACTGAGCGGACCGGGTTCCGATACCGGCACAGACTCCCTCAATGCCCTGAAACTTGCCGCCCAACAGATCAACAATTCGGGCGGCATCAATAGCAGAATGATTGAAATCATCCCCCGCGATGATGAAAAATCCCCGGAACTTGCACAGAAATTTGTCCGCGAATTCGGCGAACTTGGCGTTGAAGCCATTGTCGGCCCGATCATCAGTTCAATCGGGATGGCGATGCTTCCTGTGATTAACGAGCTTGGCATTGTCACGGTTTCGCCCACAATATCGGCGGCCGAATTTGCCGGATTTCGTGATTATCTGTTTCGTATGAACACAACGACCCGGGAAAATGCGCGTGCCTATGCCAAGCGCAGCATCAGTCTTGGACGCAAACGCGTATCGCTTGCCCTTGATGGCCAGAACGAAGCATTCGCCGACAGCTGGTATCGCGAGTTTCTGTTGGAGTTTGACGAACTTGACGGGCGGGTTATTTCCAAGGTCTGGATCAATAATGACAACGGCACACATGCTGATGCCGCATCCCGGCTTCTTGAGGATACGCCCGATGCCATTGTCCTGATCACCAACAGTGGCGACAGCGCCACCATGGCAAGGGAAATCCGCAAACTGAATGTGGACATACCCCTTTCCGCTGCCGAATGGGCCGGATCGGATTCCCTGATTGAAGTCGGAGCCGATGCCGTAGAGGGCATGGAACTTATCCAGGCCTATGACCGCTATGACACCAATCCGCGCTTTCAGAAATTCGTCGCCGACTACAGCTTGATGTTTGATCGCGAACCCGGCTATAGCGCCGTCCTGACCTATGACGCGGCAACCATGCTGTTTACCGCTTTAAGCACCAAGCATCCTGACCAGTCTCTTGCCAACGCCATGACCACCTTGCCACCTCAGACCGGTTTGCATCAGGAATTGATGTTTGACCAGTTTGGCGATGGCAACCGCAACATCTATTTCGTGGTGATCGAGAACGGGAAGTTCATCCGCATACAGTGAAATCGCGCATCACCCAAAACAAAAGCCCTGCATTTGCAGGGCTTTTGTTGATTGCAGACCAGCAGGCAACAAAACCTAGTGGTCGCTTTCTTCAAGAAAATGATCGCCAAGGCCGGTATCATATTCCATGCCTTCCTTGGTCAGAACGATGCTGGCCGGATAACCATCCTTGACCAGACCTTTACGGGCCAGCGCCACCCAGACAGCCGGGTTTTCAAAACCGCTGGCATCACGGGCCGACACCGTGAACTGGCCGACATGCACGTGATCACCATGCGCATGCGGTACACGCAAAAGCGTGCCTTCGCCACTGGCTTCGTCAATCCGGCCCGAATTCGGGTCCTTGGCGATGACCTGTGCCAGCACAAGGGTACGAAGCTGCAAATTATTGAGTTTGAGCGGATTTTTGCGAACGAATGCCATATCTGGTTTCACCCCGGTTTCAATGCGTTATTTGCAAGGACATATCTGTTACTTGGCGCAATGATGCAAGCCCTGTTTTACTCGCACAAACTTAACTCAAAAATGCTTCGCAGACCTTGTGAGGAAAAGTGAGGATTTGAAAACCAATTTGGACCAAACTTTTATCGGATTTAGCGGTAGCTCTTGGTTCACTAGTTAAACTCGAACAAACGGGATATGAGATGGCCTGACTTTTATCTCAAGACCGAGCGAGCGAACCATCTCTCTAATTGATCTAAACCGCGCTTCTATTCTAGGGCTGGGTCCGACAACGATCCATTCTATACAATCAAGTATGGGCAATATGTCTGCTGGAGTTTTTGTGTAGGGCACGACAAGCCCGCCCCGATTGAAGTAATGGACTGGGTGACGCTTAGCTTGGCGAGATACTGGTGCAACGTAACTTAGTCTACATTCTCGCTCCTCAGAGAAATGCTCATTCTTCGTGTAAACGAAATAGTCCAGCATGCTCTCGAATGGACCACCAATTAGACCACGCAATGGCCCAGGAATTGTTCCACGTTTCAACAACTTTACTAAATCAGAAACCTCGACCAAGCGATCATGGTAAGCTTTGAGAAACGCATCGGAGTGGCTCAGCATTTCATCCTTTAACGGGTTATCTCGATTGTAGTGAACATCTTGAAGATCATATCCAAGATCATGTTTTTGATTGGCAACTTTGATATTCTCTTGCAGCTTCTTCTTACTGAATTGAAGGGCGTAACCACCGTCAGTCCCATACGCCCTCCATTGACTCAGAAGACCATGTCCGAAGTCTTCAGGACCATTTGCCATACAAAAACAAGAAATGTATGCACACAGGGAACTCTCCGTCGATGATACTAGCTCTTGTTCAAAGTTCTTGGCATAGGTCTCCATTAGGTCAATGCCCTGTTGGCGGAAAACTTGGACCAACGGATCATCTTTTTCGATAAGCTGCCGGGTGTACCTTTCAAACTCTCTCGTAAGGACACCTCGTCCTGCCGAGAACTCAGAATCATCGTTTGTACAGTAGTAAGCAGTACTCCACAGTTCCCCTTTCCCAAGGATTCCTATCAATCCATCTGCGGACGTATAGTGAAACAAAGCATCATCCCGCGCAGCTTGGGAGTAGGACGGCATCATGTGCCCTGGAAGTCTGTGCATTACTTTAAAACCCCAACTAACAGATCGACGATACCATGCTTGACGTTTAGACGACGCGGTCAAATCGATAAATTCAATTATCTTACTTGCTTAACTACCCGCCAGCTGCTTGCGCAATTTGCGATCCCGCTTGAGATGCCATTCCCGGCTCATCGCCTGCCCGAATGTACGGAACCGTTCGATATTGACCAGTTCCCACTGCCGCCCGCGGGTACTTTTGGCCCCTTTGCCGCTGTTATGGGTTTCAAGGCGCGCCTCGACATCGGTCGACCATCCCACATAAGTCCGGGGCACCTTCACCCGCGCATTTTCACCCGGATCAAAATCCAGTTCGCGCAGCACATAGACAAACGTGAATGACGCCATTTTCGAAATACCGAGCCTTGCGACTTGGAGATGAATTCGTTTCATGCTGTGGCGAAAACGACTGACTTCGAGAACCGGAGCGCAGCGTACTCAAGTACGTGAGCACCGAAAGCGCAGAAGTCAGTCGTTTGCAGCCCGGCATGGGACGAATTAAAGGGTGGAGTTGAAGGCTCCGCCATCGAGCAAAATATTCTGCCCGACCATGAATTTCGCATGTTCGCTGCACATGAAGGCACAGGTCGCACCGAAATCAAGCGGATCGCCAAAACGCCCGGTCGGAAGACCGGCCTGGGTTTTGCTGCGCGCTTCATCAAGGCTGATACCCTCGGCCTTTGACTTGTTGGTCATCAGCGCATTAATGCGATCGGTATCGTGCTGGCCCGGAAGCAGGTTGTTCATGATCACGCCATCTTTGGCAACCTGACGCGAGGTACCCGCGACAAAGCCGGTCAGACCAGCCCGTGCACCGTTCGAAAGACCAAGATGCGGGATCGGCGATTTGACCGAACCCGACGTGATATTAACGATACGGCCCCATTTGCGCGAAATCATGCCCGGCAGAACGGCGGTCGCCAACAGGATCGGGGTCAGCATGTTCGACTGAACAGCCGCTTCCCATTCGGCCTGCCCCCAGTCAGACCAGATGCCCGGAGGCGGGCCACCGGCATTATTGACAAGGATATCGGGCGCATCAACAGCGGCCAGAACCTTGTTACGGCCTTCCTCGGTCGTGATGTCACACGCAACCGTGGTGACATTCACACCAAACGTATCACGGATATACTCCGCCGTTTCATTAAGCGGCCCTTCGGAACGCGCATTGAGAACAAGATCAACGCCCGCTTCGGCCAGCTTGATCGCGCAACCACGACCAAGTCCCTTGGAAGATGCACAGACAATCGCCTTGCGGCCCTTAATTCCCAGATCCAATGGATCCTCCCATTCTGGAATTCATACAATGGCAGGAATGTAGACCGGCTTTCCCTGTCGGGTCAAACGCCCTTCCACGATTTGGAAACGATTGTTCCAGTTCAATCAAACAGACCGGTTTGGGTGTATTCCGCCCGCTGTGAGGTACCGCACACACAACCCCTGACGATCAAAATATCGTTGAACATTACTAAAAGTTGAGTTAGAGGGATTTTCAAGTAAATACACAGCATAAAAACAAATCATAAGCGTACCGGAACAGCGCAGTTGTCTATCCGGGACATTCGGGCAGGGCTTCACAATGAAATTCGGTTATCTCCGTGGTCTGTTGACCGCGTGGCTTGCGTTGACGGTAACTGACGGAATTCTCAATCCGGTCGCTGCTCGGGATTTATCCGCCCCCAAATGGGGACCGCATATCGACCTTGAAGGCAAGGCAGGCACAGATCGCAATCTTGGCGAAACAGACCTGTTCATTCCCCTGTCACAAGACGACGAAACACTGTTCTTCACCAATCTGCGCGCTCGCATGGATGACAATGACAGCCGCGAAGGCAACTTCGGCCTTGGCGTCCGTCATATGCTTGACAGTGGTTGGAACCTTGGCGGAATTACATATTTCGACCGCCGCAAAAGCCCCATGGGCAACATGTTCAATCAGCTCACCTTCGGCGCCGAAGCCTTGTCCATGGACTGGGACCTGCGTGCCAACGCCTATGTTCCGGTTGGTCGTACATCCCACGATGAAGATAGCCTGAGCACCGCAACTATTTCCGGTGCTTCCATCATTTTCCGCGGCGGCGAGGAACGCTCCCTTGGCGGGTTTGATGCAGAAATCGGATGGCGCGCCCCGCTTTTTGACGAGAATGCTGGTCAGCAATTGCGCCTTTATGGCGGGGGATATCGCTTTTCTGACGACCGCGCAGGCATGATTGCCGGTCCGCGTGGAAGGTTTGACCTGACCTTTGACGAGGTCCCTTTCCTTTGGCAGGGCTCGCGTCTTAGCCTTGGTGCCGAAGTGCAGCATGACGATCCGCGCGGTACGCAAAGCTTTGCAAGTTTCCGCCTTCGTATTCCGCTTCAGGTCTTTTCCGAACGCAAGACTTTGCGCCAGAATCTAAGTCCCATTGAAAAACGCATGACCGACCCGGTCATCCGTGACATCGACGTGGTTAGTCAGTCTGGTGCATTCGGCCCGGCTGAAACCGGCGTGACTACAATGTCAGGGGGTGTAATTTCCGTAATTGATAGCGCGTCGACGACCACGGCAAACCTTGCAACAGCCGTTGCCAATGCAGGCGCAAACTCGACCGTCATCCTGCAAGGCAACTATACGGGGATGAACGGCGCCAAAATAACACTTCAATCCGGTCAAACATTGATGGGAAGCGGCACAATGGTTGTGAAATCCCCATCCGGGCGCACGGCGACCGTGACAATGGGGTCGGCCTCCATCTCGGGCACTGGCCAGGTCGCGAGTTCGGTGGCCAGCCTGATCCAGATGGCCAATAACAGTACACTGGACAACATCACCCTTAGCAATACCGCTAACGGAGGAAACGGCATCGCAACCATTCTGGTCAAAGGTGTATCGAATGTCACAATCAAAAACAGCACGTTGACCGCTTCCACAACCGGTAACTCTTCCACACCGATCTTTATTGAATCTGGCTCCAGCAACGTCACAATTACCGGTAATACATTAAGTGCTATTGGCGGCGGGTCCCAACGCGCGGCTGGCGGCGCCATGATGAACGTCGCGAGTAATGTGACATTCTCGAATAACTCGGTATCCGCATCCAACAGTACCGACCTTGTATCACTGTTTGTGAGGGACGTCACAAACCTGTCAGGTTCCGGCAATACCAGAAATGCCGGGAACTGTGTGACTTCCGGCACCAATACCGGTTCTGTCAGCTTTACCGACAACACCACCTGTCCATAAGAAAACGGGCACCAAAATTAAAAGCGCCCGGTGCGATATCCTCGCACCGGGCGCAATCATTTTCAGTCGGTAAGTGTCTTAGCCAAACACTGCGTCATGTGCGTTGACATACCTAACCGCCGCATCCGAGACCTCGGCAACACTCATACCGGGTTTATAGATCCCCGACCCAAGACCAAACCCGTCACAGCCCGCCTTGGCATAGACGCTAAAATCATCCGGCCCAACGCCGCCAACCGCATAAACCGGCATGTTAGCGGGCAAAACCGCACGCATGGCCTTGATTCCCTCTGCCCCGATGATGCTGGCCGGGAAAATCTTTAGCCCGTCGGCCCCGGCCTTGATCGCGGCAAAGCATTCGGTGGGCGTCAAAACACCGGGCCATGATCCCATGCCAAGTTCCTTGGTCTTGGCGATCACTTCAATATCGCAATTGGGCGATACGACAAATTCACCGTTCGCGGCCTTCACATTGGCAACGTCATCCGTGGTCAAAACCGTGCCCGCCCCGATCAGGGCCGCATCCCCTACGGCGTCTTTCATCGCCGCAATGCTTTTAAGCGGCTCTGGCGAGTTCAGCGGCACCTCGATCATGGTGATCCCGGCATCAACCAGCGCACGCACCATGTCGACAGCTTCGCTCGGCTTGACCCCGCGCAGGATTGCAATCAGGCGACGGTGTTTTCCCGGCGTGACGGCATCCGTGATTTGTTCTGCAACATATGGTGCCATGGTCCTAGATCCTCTCTGATGCGGTCTTTAAGGTATGATAGGCTTGCGTCAAACCGGCAAGGGTAATGGCAGCACCATCCATCGGGGTGGCCTTATGACCATGGACGCCCACGGCCGCCTGATAAAGCGATGCCAGCTTTCCTGCCCCGATAAGTGCAATTTCCTCGCCCGGCTGCAAAAGTCCCAGCACATCGGCAATCTCCGCCCCGATGACGGTGCCCGACAGCACGGCACCACCGGGGGCAACCGCCGCCCCGTCGCGCGCAACAAGGGCGCGTGCGCGTACCGTGAAAAGACTGTGCAGGAAACTGGCCGGTTGCACCTTGGCCGCGCGCACGGCATCGGCAAAGGCCCCGTCATCCCAGCCCTCTTTGACCGAATGACGCAGGATCGAGTTTTGCGATAAAAGCGCAAAGACCTCGCCACTCATATAGGTACGGAAACCGCTGATCTCGCCGTTTGACACCCGCGCCCATTTCGAATGGGTCCCGGGCAAACAGACCCACCCGGCAAAACCCGGATGCGCATCCATAAACCCGACCAGCTGGGTTTCCTCGCCGCGCATGACATCGGCATCATCACGCTGACACAGCCCCGGCAGGATCGACACCGAAATACGAGGATCCCTCACATTTGGTTGTACTGCCCCTTGCGCAAGATCAGACGGCCGTGCCGGTACATCGCAATAGGGCGCCTCAAGCCAGCCCTGCCTGGCCCCGGCCATGCCGCATATCACCACCGGCACCGCACATGCGTCTGATGGCAACCAAGCGTCTATCAGGCCGATCAGAACGCCTTCAAATGAAAGCTTCTCGTCGCCTGCAATCGCATTCATGCCAAGCGGACTTTGGGTTTCTGCAAGGATGTTCGCGCGATCATCCAGTGCCCAGACGCGCAGATTGGATGTACCCCAGTCAACTGCGATCCAGCCCGGCACCTGTGTCGGGGTAGCCAAATGATGTGATGAAGCCGTCAACGCCCTGCCCTTTGATCTTTGTTCTCGCGATGCTGTGCGGAGCGGTTTGCTTTACCCGTCAAACACCGCATCACCGGCTTTATATCCTCATACTATTTGCAAGGAACCCGGTCAATCACAGAGCTCTCCGTAAAACATTCCAATTAATCGGAAAAATCTATCAAACATACATAAAATAACTATTTCACCTATTATTGTGCCGCTTGTTAGGGTATCCAGAGCGATGGGGAAACCCGTCACTTCGGATTTTGTGACCCGGCGCGTTGCTATCCCTGAGTTGAACATTATCTGCAACATGAAAGCTTCACGTAGAAATACTGGCGCCTTCAGAAGGGTTTTGTTTAAATCATAACCTCAGGGATACGAACCACAGGCCGATACAAGACAGCGGGTCGGGACTTGCTGTCTTGTCATCATAACCTCTGGCGCAAGGCAATACGGGTCAAGGAGCTGTTTTAAGAACATCTCAGCCATTACGGAGAGAGAGAGAAATGGACGGAAAACATACTGCAGGGAAATGTCCGGTTATGCATGGCGGTCAAACCGCACTGGGCACCACTGTCACCGACTGGTGGCCGAACGCACTGAATTTCGACATTCTGCATCAGCACGACACCAAGGTTAACCCGCTTGGCAAGGATTTCAACTATGCCGAAGAGCTGAAAAAACTTGATGTCGAGGCGCTTAAAAATGACCTCCGCGCCCTGATGAAAGACAGCCAGGACTGGTGGCCGGCCGACTGGGGCAGCTATGTCGGCATGTTTGCCCGCGTTGCATGGCACGCAGCAGGCTCCTACCGTCTGGCCGATGGCCGTGGTGGCGGCGGCACAGGCAACCAGCGTTTTGCACCGCTGAACTCCTGGCCCGATAACGTCAATACCGACAAGGGCCGTCGCCTTCTCTGGCCGATCAAAAAGAAATATGGCAACAAAATCTCCTGGGCCGACCTGATGATCCTTTCAGGCACCATTGCCTATGAAGTTGCCGGTCTGAAAACCTTTGGCTTTGCCTTTGGCCGTGAAGACATCTGGCACCCGGAAAAGGACATTTACTGGGGCGCTGAAAAGGAATGGCTGGCACCAAGTGACGGTCGTTACGGCGATGTCTCCAAACCCGACACCCTTGAAAACCCGCTTTCGGCCGTTCAGATGGGCCTGATCTATGTGAACCCCGAAGGCGTCAACGGTCAGCCCGACCCGATGAAAACCGCCGCACAGGTGCGTGAAACCTTTGCCCGTATGGCAATGAATGACGAAGAAACCGCCGCCCTGACCGCCGGTGGTCACACCATCGGCAAGGCACATGGCAATGGCGATGCCGCCAACCTTAGCGCCGAACCCGAAGCCGCCGATGTCACCGCACAGGGCATGGGCTGGATGAACACCAAGGGCCGCGGCATTGGCCGTGATACGGTTGTGTCGGGCATCGAAGGTGCCTGGACCAAAAACCCGACCCAGTGGGATATGGGCTGGTTCGATCTGCTGTTCGGTTACGAGTGGGAGCTTAAGAAAAGCCCGGCTGGCGCATGGCAGTGGATGCCAATCGACATTAAGGAAGAAGACATGCCGGTTGATGTCGAAGACCCGTCAATCCGTTGCATGCCGATCATGACCGATGCCGATATGGCGATGAAGGTTGACCCGACCTACAATGCCATCTGCCAGAAATTCATCGCCGATCCGAAATATTTCTCTGACACCTTTGCCCGTGCATGGTTCAAGCTGACCCACCGTGATCTCGGTCCGAAATCCCGCTATCTCGGCCCGGACGTTCCGGCAGAAGACCTGATCTGGCAGGACCCGATCCCGACCGTTGACTATAGCCTGTCGGATGCCGAAATCGCCGATCTCAAGTCCAAGCTTCTGGCATCGGGCCTGACCAGCGCCGAGCTGATCAGCACCGCCTGGGACAGTGCGCGCACCTTCCGCGGCTCGGATATGCGTGGGGGTGCCAATGGGGCACGCATTCGTCTGGCCCCGCAGAAGGATTGGGAAGGCAATGAGCCCGCCCGCCTTGCCAAGGTTCTCAAAACCCTTGAAGGCATTCAGGCCGGCCTTGCCAAAAAAGTCTCGATTGCCGATCTCATCGTGCTTGGTGGGACCGCAGCGGTTGAAAAGGCCGCCAGGGATGCCGGTGTCAATATCACCGTGCCGTTCGCACCGGGCCGTGGCGACGCGACCGACGACATGACCGATGCCGCATCGTTCGACGTGCTCGAACCGCTTGCGGACGGCTTCCGCAACTGGGTGAAGAAAGACTATGTTGTCAGCCCGGAAGAAATGATGCTCGACCGTGCCCAGCTGATGGGCCTGACCGCGCCGGAAATGACCGTCCTGGTCGGTGGCATGCGTGCGCTTGACACCAACCATGGCGGCACCAAACACGGTGTCTTCACCGATCAGGCTGGCAAGCTGACCAACGACTTCTTCGTCAATCTGACCGACATGGCCTATAGCTGGAACCCGGCGGGCGACAACCTTTACAACATCGTTGATCGCAAAACCGGCGCAACCAAATGGACCGCCACCCGCGTCGATCTGGTCTTCGGTTCCAACTCGATCCTGCGCGCCTATGCAGAGGTCTATGCCCAGGACGACAACAAAGAGAAGTTTGTTACGGACTTCGTTGCGGCTTGGGTCAAAGTCATGAATGCGGATCGGTTTGATCTCGCCTGATGCGCTCAGACGTTAATGTGATTTGGATTGGAGCTTTTGGGCTCTGAGAGAGGAACACCCCCGGCTTTGTGGCTGGGGGTGTTTTTTATAGTTTTGTCGACTACACGTACTGCAGCCGCGTTTCGGAGACGAGCTGCTAGCAACACTTAGGTCTATCTGACTTGAGTCGCAACCACTCTGCTTCGAGCACCCCGACCCTAGAAAATGTCCCAGCGATTTCATGTGCGATGCGCTGGGCATGACTGGGCTTAAGTTGTCCAACCCACTCTATCTCCTTCGCATTACCTTCGAACACAAAGGATGTTCCTCGTCTTTCTGCAATCACTTTTTTAGTGTTACCTGCCTTGAAAGACTCCAACCAAAGTTGATCTCGCGGTTTCCCCATACTGAAGAGCTCAATGAACCCCTCTTGTTCCGGGAGCTCCACTACAATTCCTTTCGATGAAGCGCCGCTGTTATCAGCTCTCAATGTCCAAAAAGGAAACTGATAATTCGCATCTTTTTTAAGTCTCACGCTATCGCACAATGGCATTAAACAAATTGCATATCTCTTCTGGATATCTTGATCTCCAACTTGGTGATCAAACCTGACGATCGTCCCAAACGCCAATGAGCGATCATTCCCATATTGCGTCCGACATGCATAAAGAGCAGCAAGTCTTTCCTTGGCATTTGAACCCGCAGCATCTAACTCGGCATGCAGTGTATCTAATGCTAAGTGATCTAGGTTAACTCTCGCCTGAACTTTCCGCGGTCCAGATTTGAGCAGTTCAATTGCGTCTTTACCTGCCTCGCGCAGAACACCATTTTTGTTTGCCCAAGCCGTTTTAATACCAATCTTATCGATTGCTTGAACCGCGATATCAGTTGCGCGTTCTACACCAATAGTATTATCGACAACAACGGCCAGAGCCTCTTCCACAAGAAGTTCAGGAATCTGCTCAAACGCATCATCATCTGGTAGTATTAAACCACGATGAATGAGGAAAGCCCCATCCATATCTCGATGGAATTTATCTAAAATTTTCTTAGTATTTGTTCGAATACTAGCCAGTCCCTGCAATGCCATCGAAGGTAAAATACCCTGATGCATTGATGCGAACTCTTCAATAATTCTTTGAGCTAGTTTGTCTTCTTCGACTTCAGCCGCCTTAGCTTGCTCATCTGGCCGACCAACAGAGGGTTTACCCAAAACAATAATACGTGTTGAACCTGCACTTAAATTGTATTTCCCATCTATAGAAACTTTCAGATCGAGCTTCAAAAGATAATCGCAAATTTCGCTCGCGATATGCTGGAGGTTTTGTGTTGTTGTGTAAATCGCGCATAGGCGAATGTGATGTGGTACTTCGGTTTGAGCTTCAGTCACCAATCCTCCAAGAAGCTCAAGAACCTTAGCGCCCGGGGTTTTGTAAAACTCCCAGTCAAGAATAACGACATCAGCCCGTTCACAAAGTTTAAATATTTCGGACTCTGGAGCTGTAGAAAAATCTGGTTTAGGCTCGTATAACGCACACACCATCCCCTCGCGAGCGAATGACTCTACCAACTGTTTCGGATGGAAATGGCCCCCGTCCTGAGGTTCAAAAGAAGCATCACTGACTTCAGGCGACTGATTTTGATCAGTTTTCTCCACAGGTTCAATTGGCTTAGCGAAGACATGCATCTCTGCAGCTATTGGCACTTCAAGTGGTAGATCACTAGCAAGCACCGGTTGGTAAATTTCGTCATCGACAAAAACAATGCTCTGTAGATATTTACGTGCCGCCTCCAAGGCAAATTCGTTAGCTAATGTCAAAATCACTCTCCATTGCGCTTAAATAGAATTGCGAATGTCACCACGTATCCTGGACGAGGAGTTTCACTAATCTGGAGTTCAAGGCCTTCGGCCTCTAGAGCCTTTGCTGAAATAAACAACCCAAGTCCCCGACCTCCAATCTTCCGACTAAAACCTCGTTCAAACACTCTTTGAACATCATAGGGCTCAATTGCGGGACCATTGTTTGAAATGTAGATGCCAGAGGAGTCAGCGTGTAATTCTATGCGCCTGTCTGAAGGAACTGAGTTAAGCCAGTGAAGTGCATTATCAATAATGTTGATAACAGCTGGATACAAAGTTGATGCGTAGCAATCAATACCCAATTCAAGAAAACCATCAGTAGACACTAGTAATACCTTGTGCCTCTCAAATCTATTTGAAAACAAATCGTTACAATAGTTTCTAATCTCCTTCCCACCAATATGAATAGCTGACCTCTGCAAGCGCCGCTGCAATGGAGTAAAGAGGTTTAGGTGTCCATCCAAGTGTTCAAAGTTAGATCGAATCGATTCGTATAGAGGTCGAAGACCATCACTTCTGCGAGAAACTTGTCCAAGCTGTTGGACGCTTTTGCGTACCCTTTTGATTGATGCAGCAAACTCATGATTAATGATTGCCACAGCCAATCCCAATTGGACCATCTCGAAATCCTCATCTGCTTGCTCTTCAAGAGCCAACATGCGTTCTTCCATCGCTTGCATAATCTGCGCGGGTTGTTCTCCGTCGGATGCGCGCAAATTTTCTGCCAACGACGCCAGCATATCCCGAGCTGCCATCAGTGCGTCTCTATGGCGCCCCTCAATATCCGTTAACTGTTCTTCCCAATTGCGGCGCATGTTATCGATTTGTTCAGGTGGCATCGTCGCCAAATCCGTTCTATTTAGGTCCACCTGGATTGTTCTGACAGTCTCATCGAGTGCCAACCTAGCTCGCTCTGTGATCTTAAGAACGGTCTGACGAGTATCAGAAGCAGTAGAATTTGCCTGCTTGACAGCATCTGCAAGATCTTTTTTTCGTTCATTTGCAAGAGAATTAATACGTTCTTCAAGTCGTTTTCTTTGATCAACATAGACTCTTGCCTGTTCGGCAACAGCACCTAATGTTTTCGCAACATGTTCTTCAAACGGATTGAAAATCTCTTCTTCAAGCCGTTTTCGCTCAACAATATATGCGTCCCAGTTTCTCTGTAACTCTTTACCTAATGCTATACCAGCGGGACGCTTTTTAGTGTATTTTTGCCGGAGCTGAGCTAAGGCACTAATAGCCTCCTGCTCTGCGCGAATTAGCTCCATTGCGGCTTTGTCTTGATCTGGCAATCGCGCAGCGGCATCCATTCGCGATTGCGTTAAATGCATCAAGTTAGCTATCTCCGTGGAAGGCAAACCCGATCTTATATCTTCGGAGAAAGCTTCGAGAGAACTCGCAAATTTACGCCTTTTCGTTGCAGATTGTTTTTGTTGACGCTCCAGAGCAGCAGATCGTTTACGAAGTTCATCTTGCGCGGCTTCAAAGGCATCAGTGTTAGGGCCGCTCTTCCTAAAGAATTCTGCCGCGAGATGGAGTAGTAAATTAATTAAGATATCTCGAATTTGCCGGTACGCTTCATTCTGCTGGAACCCCTCTCGCCCAGCTTTTTCCTTAAGCAACTCATTATTCGATCTTGTTAGCAAAACTGCTCCGAACATGCGGCGAAACGAGAAAAAGTAGTATCCCGCACCCTTATTTCGGCGCTTCTCAACATCAATCCAATCAAACGAATAATCGCCGTATGGCAATACACGAACGCCATCGCGATAAACATAAAGACCGCCAATATGGTTCAATTTCTCATTTAATGAGTGAAATAATTCAGGAGAAAGACGCGATTCAGATCGGTTCCCCATAAGGTAACCAAAGTTTACAGCAAATGCTCCACACTTAGTCGGCCTGCCTTTTGCTCCTCCCCATGGAACCACAATGCTGTATTCTTTGTCATATACTCTCAGCGTTCCAGAAAACTGCCCAAACTCGTCAACTTCACCATCTAAAAGATGGTCAGACAAATCTAGTAGCTCATGTCTAGTGAAAAATGTTTCAGGATCGAGCAACTCCTCACCGCCAACATCCCCTAATCTCCATCTGCGAAACGATGTTTCAAGGCGAGGTGAACTGTTTTCCGTAAATACAGCGTCAGAAAAACCCAACAAGTGCTTTCTGAACCCATAGTCACCATCTTTTTCCTCATTGACCAAATCGAGTTTGATCACAGGATTACTTGGGGCTACTAGGAAGTGTGTTCCTGTTCCACCATCTTCTAGCGTTAAATGCCGGTCTTCTGACGACTTAAGAAAGTTGTATACGCTACCAAGATTTGGCTGAAACGCATCAATTTGCATGACTATACGGTCAATCTCAGCTTCAGGATGGTTGAAGTGAATATTCTTCGCACAGTCTATTAACTCTGATCGCATTTCTCTGAGAATCTTGTCCGTTGGTAGTCGACCATCAGAGACGACCCGAACCGGCACTTCAATCTCTTCAAGATTAAGGCCCGGAATCTCAAACAACCCCCAATGGACCAAGCCAACGACTAGGCTATGTAGACCATCTTCGCGTATCGCGCGAGACAGCACCAACGTTTGCTCACCCAACAAAGCAATCGCTAGCCGACCAATACCTTTCTCACCGGTAATTGGCCGCGTCTCAACTCCCTCCGGTTGAAAGGGAAGCGAGTTAGAAACAGCCTTACTCTCGGTACCTAAGACTAGCCACTTGTTAACAAAATCATCGTGAGTCATGCCTACACCGTCATCACGAATGACTATGAAACCTTGGTCCGCTCCGCCAAAATCTTCAAAATGATCGACAGCGACCCTATTTGCGTAGGCGTCGTGCGCGTTCTTGAACAGCTCCACTAACGCATTTTGAACACCGGCGATTTGCTGCCTTCCCAACATATCCACGGCGCGGGCTCGTGTCTGAATTTTAGCCATTTCGCACCAACATCAAATGCTCACCTATACGCTTTGCCAATGCGGGAGGAACTGCATTTCCGATTTGACGTGCCAATCCATTTAAGTTTTGCGAACAAAACTTGTAATCAAGTGGAAAAGTTTGCAAAGCAGCACCTTCTCGGATCGAGATTGCACGATTTTCTTCCGGGTGCCCGAACCTGCCGTTGGAAAGACTAACAAATCTTGTTGTGATCGTAGGTGCAGGCTTGTCCCAGGACATCCGTCCATAAACATCGCGGAAGATATGATCTTTACCTCGATAAGCATTAATCTGCAGATCAGGGTCATTGGCCCAAGCGGAGCGATCACCACCACTAGCAGGTGTAATAGAAATACGTTTTGCATTTTTGGCAGATAACGCAGCTGTCGTATGCAAAAAATCAGAGGGATCTTTGTGACCATGACTGATAGCCGGAAAGCCATTTTGCTCCCCAATGAAATCAGCCACCGTCATTTTTTTTGCTGATGCATCCTCGGGCAAGGGTGCAACGGTTCGAACCCGCGATGCCAATAGCAAGTACCTCATTCTCTTTTGAGGGACACCAAAATGATTGGCGTTAATCACACCGTCAGTGAAATTGTAACCTTGTGAAGAGAGAAAATTTAAGAACTCCACCAAGATAGCATTGTCTTTTCGTCGATGAAGACCCGGCACATTTTCAACCACGACATAACCAGGACGAAAATGACGAATGAACCGCTGAAACTGGCGAAGAAGAAAAGCAGTTTTGAGGGATTTTGTTTTGTCAGTTCGTATCTTGCTCCAAAATTGACACGGGCTACATCCACAAAAAACAAGGTCAGCATCGTCACGGCTAAGGTTTAGTCTCCTACCTAATTCAGGAGCGCTTAAAGTCGTGATATTGTGCCGAATATATCTCGCACCTACGATGTTGCTTTCATAAGTTTTCTTACAGTCAGTAGCATTGTCAATTCCAGCTAGAACTTGAACGCCTGCTTGTGACAGACCGTAGCTCATCCCCCCCGCGCCACAAAAAAAATCGACTGCTCGTAAATTCGAGTTCATAGAAGAATGCCTATTACTTTGCATAGTACCTTAAGAATCTAACATCAACGCTTGATACAACTTTAACGCTAAACAACAGGTAAATTTCGGATGAGTGTCGAATGAAACAAGCTGCCTCTCAAGGCTCATCACACGGCTCGAAAAATCATACTAGATTTTAGTACTTCACATAAAACACTAATGCAACGCTGAGCCAATATCCAGGACGCCCAAAAAACAAAGACTTCTTCGGCAGATGAGCCGCCTCAATCTCATTAAACCAAAACACCCCCGGCCAATCGACCGGGGGTGTTTTTCTGTGCAGTCTGCAACAAACGTCACAACACCGCATCTATCACTCAGAAATCAAATGATCTCTTCATAGAGGTTCTTGATGATTTCGGTGGTCAGCGGGACCGGGTTGCCACCGGCACTGGGGTCTTCGACCGCCATTTTCGCCAGAAGATCGATCTGATCGCGGTCTACGCCAAGGTCCTTCTCGAAGGAGGCAGGCCCCTTTTAAGATTAGCACCGGATAGTTTGATACATGTTGCCCCAGCGCAGTCTGCCCGCGGCCTTTCGGCCGTGCTCAACCTTCCGCTTAAAATCGCTCCACTGGAGCGATTTCTATACGTCCTTTCTCAGGACTTACGCGCACCCACCGGGTGCACGGTTCCTTCGAAACCATCAAGTTATGAGAAAGCTCATAACCAAGGAAAGCAACAGGTTCGAAGACTGTCTCTGCGGGCAATAAAAAACCCTGCCACCGGAGGTGACAGGGTCTTTTTATTGGTTGCGGGGGCAGGATTTAGCTACGCGCTATGCGCTACGCTGAACCTGCGCAAAGCGATGCTTTGCTTGGTTTGAACATACGGTTCAAGTCCACCTACCCCACCTACCAGACATTAAAAAAGCCCGCCACAAGGGCGAGCTTTTTTAATGTTGGTTGCGGGGGCCCGAGGCCACCTTTGTTATAACTTCAGGTGGACTTTGGCTTTTGCGCTCGGTTGCAATGTCGAGAATACCCATTAACTCACCCCGCAAGCTGATTTGAAATTCACCGCGCTTATCTCCCGGCGTGACAATTATTTCTCCAACTACAGACCTGATTGCGTCTGCCGCCTCCGCATACATCTGTGGATCGTCGAGAGCTGCGGTCAGATTTTGCACCTTTTTCCGATAAATCTCCGCAACATTTGGATGGATATCAGGAACGTCTTGAGGAACCTCGCTCATACGAGCCATGATCTGTTGTTTTTCCTGCTCAAGCTCATCCATTCGGGACTTCATTGCTGACTGGTACATGCCATCTTCAATAGCCGACATAATACCGGCAATTCCGCGCTCGATCTTTTCCAGTTTCTGCCGATCAAGGACAGCTTCAGCGCGGCGCTCCCGGTTCATCTGGTTCAGACCTTCGGCATAGGCCTGAACCGCTTCTGCCACGGCCTCTGCAGAAACCAGTTTTTCGGTAAGCCCGGCCAGAACACGAGCCTCAATTTTGTCCCGAACAACTGTGCGGCCGTTGTCACAGGTTCCACGACGATAGCGATTCAGACAACCGTAACGGTCCCGGGTGATGATACCGTAGTTACCGCCACAGCAACCGCACTTGATAAGGCCAGAAAACAGGAAAGCCGGTCTCCGCAGGGAATTAAGCCTTGCAGCATGGTATGCACGCACACCTTTGGTTACATTTGCATACTTCCTG
>Ga0207828_100216_pt1 | contig 39649 bp, 50 predicted proteins | sample TtaePargueraPR_11_FD_187276 | JGI IMG/M metagenome (GOLD analysis project Ga0207828, IMG submission 187276) | Aerobic enrichment media microbial communities from Bioluminiscent Bay, La Parguera, Puerto Rico - Tt and P2 (3) (SPAdes) | ecosystem: Environmental > Aquatic > Marine > Unclassified ...
CGCCTCGAAAGCCTGCGGGCTGGTGACTTCGTGGATCAGGTGTCGGTCGATGAAGATCAGGCAGGTGCCATCGTCGCGTCGCTCGATGACATGCTCGTCCCAGATCTTCTCGTACAATGTGCGGGGTCGGCTAGCCATGGCGGGCGCGTAGGCCGACCGACCCCGGCTGACAAGTTACGATTGCTTCTGGCCTTTCAAGCCTCACCGATGGTTGGACCGGCGATCGTCATGGCCGCGATTATCGTTGCGGTCCTTGCGCCCGTCGCGGTCATGCGCCTGCCGGGCGATGTCCATCTTCACCGCGTCGACCTTCTTGCTGAGCGAGGTGATCTCGCCGCGATTGAAGCCGCCGCGGGCATATTGGCGATAGAGCCGTTCCAGCTGGTCGACCTGCCGGCCGAGCTGCTTGGCCTCGCGCGAGCTGAGGCCGTGGCCGCGCTGCGCGTAATCGATCTGGCGGTCGAGCTGGGTGATCTCCGCCTTGAGCTGCCGCGGATTGTTCCACGCGCTCGCGGCCGAGGCCGGGGTGGCGAGCAATGCGCCGGCGGCCAGGGCGAGCGGCGCGGCAAACAGCAGTTTCTTCATGTCTCATCTCCTTCGTTCATCTTTCGGCGTCTGCCGATGAACAATTTCTGCCATGAAAATCGCTGGCTGAGCGTCACCTTTGGTAAGATTGTGTCGCTGGATTGATGCAATGCTTTCCGATTGCTGCATGGTCCGTTCAGCCAGGGGTGGCCGGGCTGGCGCGGGTGCCGGGCGGGGCGTATATCGGGTGGACCATGGATTATGCCGCCCCCATCCTGATCGTGCTCGCCAGCATCGCGGCGATGGAATGGGTCGCCTGGGCGAGCCACAAATATATCATGCACGGCTTCGGCTGGGCCTGGCACCGCGACCATCACGAACCGCATGACCGCGTGCTGGAGAAGAACGATCTCTTCGCACTGGTCGGTGCGGCGATGAGCATCGCCATGTTCGCGGTGGGCAGCCCGCTGGTGCTGGGCGAGGCTGCCTGGTGGCCCGGCACATGGATCGGCCTCGGCATTCTCGGCTACGGGATCATCTACACGCTGATCCATGACGGGCTGGTCCACCAGCGCTATTTCCGCTGGGTGCCCAAGCGCGGCTACGCCAAGCGGCTCGTGCAGGCGCACAGGCTGCATCATGCGACGATCGGCAAGGAGGGTGGGGTCAGCTTCGGCTTCGTCCTCGCGCGCGACCCGGCAGCGCTGAAGGCGGAACTGAAGCGCCAGCGCGAGGCGGGCATTGCGGTCGTGCGGGAGAGTGCCGGTAGCTGATCTCACGGCCTGCCTCCTCGCAATGACGATATTCGGGGAAGGGCGCCCCTATTCGCTGCGCGTCCAGATCCATGCCGCGACCGCTACGAGCGTGCCGATCGAAACCAGCGCCCAGGGATAGCCGACCAGATACCAGGTGAGGGCACCGGCCAGCGCCATTGCCGTGACGGCGGAAATCTTCGCCTTGCGCGAGATCGCCCGCCGCTCCCGCCAGTCGCGCAGTGGCTTGCCGTATCTCGGGTGCTCCAGCATCTTGCGCTCCCATGCCGGATTGCCGCGCGCGAAGCAGAAGGCGGCGACGAGGAAGAACACGAAGCCCGGCATCATCGGCAGGATCAGCCCGATCCAGCCCAGGGCGAGGAAGAACAGGCCGGCCGCGAACCAGAACGGCCGGGGCACGATCAGGCCGCCGCGATCCGCGCGGCGTGTTCCTTCACCAGCGCGATCATGTTGGGCACGCCCTGCGTGCGGTTGGAGCTGAGCTGGTTCCTGAGGTCGAAGGGTTCCAGCGCGGCGGTGATGTCCATCCCCGCCACCTCTTCGGCCGGCTTGTCCTGCACGGCGGAGATCACCAGCGCGACGATGCCCTTGGTGATTGCCGCATTGCTGTCGGCAAGGAAATGCAGCCTGTCGCCCTGTTCGGTGGGATAGACCCACACGCTGGCCGAGCAGCCGCGCACCAGCGTGGCGTCGGTCTTCAGCGCGGCGGGCATTTCGTCGAGCTCGCGGCCGAGCTCGATCAGCAGGCGATAGCGTTCGTCGCCTTCGAGGAATTCATATTCTTCGCGGATGTCGTCGAGAGAGCGCATGGGGCGCGTCTATCGTCTTGCGAATGGTTTTCAAACCACCTTCGTGATCGCGCGGTGCGCATGGCCCCGCGCGATCGCGGTTTCACAGGTCCACGCCGCTGGCGATCGCTTCCAGCTTGCGAATCCGTTCCTTGAGATCGGCCAGTTCGATGCGGGCCGCGCCCTCGCGCGCGCCGCCTTCGATTTCGGCGGGGTGCCGGCGGGCCAGTTCCAGCTCGCGCGATTTCAGCGCCAGCCAGTCCTGCCATCCCTTCAGCGCGGCAGCGGCGACCACCAGCAGGCCGATCATGGCGCAGGCGGCGATCAGGATAGTCTCGCTCATCATCGCGTCACTGTCCTCCTTGCATTCCTTACTTGTCGCGCAGCTTTTCGATTTCGTCGGAAAGCTGCTTCGCGCTGCGGTCGTCGGTGGCGATTCTCTCGAGCACCTGGATCCGTTCGCGCAGTTCTTCCACTTCCCGTTCCAGCTCGGCTTCGCGCTGCGAATGGGCGGCCTGATCGGCGGTGAATTGTCGCCGATCATATCGGCTCCATCGGTCGAGCTGGCCTCGCCGCGCCTTGGCGATCACAATGATCAGGACGACGAGGAGGATTATACTCATCGTGTTCACTGGATCTTCTCCCGCCCGTCGCGCAGCTTCTCGATCTCGGCGCCAAGCTGATAACCGCTATCGGTGACGATGCGCTCGACATTGGCCATGCGGTCCTTCAGCGCGCCGATCTCGGCCCTGAGCTTGGCATTCTCCTCGGTGATGAGGCGCACCCGCTGCTTGGCTTCCTCGTCATCGGCGGGCTTGAGGGACTGGCCCCACATGCCTTCCAGCGGATAGCCGTGCTTGATCTTGAGCCGCGTCGTGTGGATCCAACCGAAAATGCCGACCGCTCCGACCGTCATGCCGCCAACGATGGCGATGATGGGGATCACTATTGGGTCCATGACGCTGCCTTCCTCCTCAATTCACCGACTTGTCGCGCAGGTCTTCGATTTCCTGCGCCAGGTCCGCCCCCTTGTCGGTGGCGATCCGTTCGAGCACGCGCATGCGCTGCTCCATCCGTTCCAGCTGCGCCGCATATTGGGCGGCTTTCTCGGCCGTGTTGCTGGCCATCAGTTCCAGCTCGCGTTCCTTGAAGCGCAGCCGGCGCTTGTACATGTCCGACAGGACGCCGAAGACCACGGGAACGCCGATGACGACCACGGCAAGTATGGCGATCAGTTGTTCACTCATCCGACGGCACTCCTCGTTTCCGGCGGATTGTCGTCCTGCCGCTCGTTACGCAATTTCTCGATCTCCGTGGAAAGCTGGTAACCGGGCTCGGTCACGATCTTTTCCAGCACCGCCAGGCGATCCTCGCTGGCCGTCAGGCGCAGGGTGAGCCTCTCATTCTCCTCCCGCAGCCTCGTCACGGTCTCCTCGTCGCCCGGCTCGGTCTTGCCGCCCCATTCGTCTTCGAGCGCATAGCCGTGCCGTGCCCTGATCCAGTTGTTTACCAGCCAGCCCACCGTGCTCACCAGGATGATGGCGACGATGAAACTCGGACCTCCCCATTCCATAATCAGCCTCCCTCGGTTGGCGGCCGCCGGTAGGCGGCGCGGCTGCGTTGCTGTCAGTTGACGGCGCCCTCGCGCTGCTCCTCTGCCGGCTGTTCCACCCGCCGGCGGTCGCGCAGTGCCTCGATCTGGCTGGCGATGTCGTAGCCACGGTCGGTCACGATGCGTTCGAGCACGCGGACCCGGTCTTCCAGTTCCTGGTTGCTCGATGCGTATTGCGCGGCCTTCTCGGCGGTCGCATCGATCTGCATCTGCATGATTTCCTTGCGATGCCTGGTCCAGGTGCGGACGATCGGGATCATCAGCGCCATGATCGGGATCAGCAGCGCAAGAGTACCATTGTCCATTTCAGTGTTTCCTTGTCTTCGTGATCAGCGCAGCTGTTCGATCTCGGCCGAAAGGCTCGGATTGCCCGTCACGTAATAGCTTTCCACTTCGGCCAGCCGGCGATCGATGTCGCGGAAGCGGGCGCGGATTTCGCGGGCCGTGCGCTTGGGGCTCTGCCGCACGCGCTGCCAATACTTCTGCTCCTGCTGATCGACGTAGAGATGCGGCGGCTTCTTGCTCGAAAGGATACCGAGCACGAAATAGGCGGGGATGCCGAAGCCGGTTGCGATCGTCAGGATCACGAAGGCCAGGCGCCACCAGATCGCATCGATGCCGGTATAATCCTCCAGCCCCGAGCAGACGCCCATCAGTTTGGCATTCTGCTTGTCGCGATAGAATTTGGTGCGTTCGCTGCTCACCGGCGGCCTCCATTCTTTCCGAGCATGCGATCCAGTTCACGCAGCGGCTGATTGTCGATCTCGCGGTCGTGCTGGATCCGCGCGGGCTTGAAGTCGGGATTGTCGCTGGCGACCAGCCGCTCGACCGTATCCATCCGTTCGTCGAGCCGTTTGGCGAGCTGGTAGAGCTCTTCCAGCAGGGCCTCGTCGTCATTGGTGATCGTCGCGGCGGTCTTCCACTTGGTGATGTAGTGGAAGATGATCCATGGCAGGCCCAGGAAGATGGCGATGATTGGGATTGCTTCTTCCATGGGTCAGTCTTCCTTCTTGTCGGTGCCGCCCATGCCGAGCGCGCGTTTCATTTCTTCCAGCTCGGCGTCGACCTTGTCCGAGCCTTCCAGCGCGGCAATTTCGTCGGAGAGGCTCGGCTGGCCGTTGGCCTCGTTGATCTTCAGCGCGTCGGCGCGGCCTTCAGCGTAATCGACCCGGCGTTCGAGCTGGTCGAAACGCGCCAGCGCCTCGTCCACCCGCTCGTTCGTCATCAGGCTGCGCAGCTTGACGCGGTTCTCGGCGCTTTCCAGCCGCGCGGCGATCTGGCTCTGCCGGCTGCGCGCTTCGCGCAGGCGGTTCTGCAGCTTCTGGATGTCCGTCTCGTAGGCCCGCAGCGCATCGTCGAGCACGGCGATTTCCTGCTTCAGCTGGTCGGCCATGTCGCCGGCCTTCTTCTTTTCCATCAGCGCCGCACGGGCGAGATCCTCGCGATCCTTGCTCAGCGCCAGCTGGGCCTTCTCGCCCCAATCGGTCTGCAGCTTGTCGAGCTTCACCGTGTGGCGGTGCATTTCCTTCTGATCGGCAATCGTCCGCGCCGCGCTCGCCCGCACTTCGACCAGCGTCTCTTCCATCTCGAGGATGATCATGCGGATCATCTTGACCGGATCATCGGCCTGATCGAGCAGCTCGGTGAAATTGGCGGCGATAATGTCGCGAGTACGGGAAAAAATGCCCATCCAGGGTACTCCTGCGGAAAGCGGGTTTTGGTTCTGGCCGATAGTTTCCCGCGGGTTCGTGCGCAGCCGCTCGATCTCGCGGTCGATCCGCGAGGAAGAGCTGCTGCCCAGCGGCACCAGCGGGTTGCTATCTTCCTGGCTCATCATGCCAGTTCCACCAGCGGTGCGGCAACGATTACCGCATCCGGGGTCATGCCGATTTGCTGCGTCAACGCAAAGACGTTGAACGCGCTCATCGCGGCGATGCTCACCAGCGCGGCGAGGCCGAGCTTGCTGGCGAAAAAGCTGCGATCGTACATGTCGAATTCTCCTGGTGTGTTTACGTTCATGTAATAGCAAGCGCCGTGCCAATTCCCGGAAATGGCGGATTTCCGGGGTTTTTTCGGGGTGGTGCGATTTTCGATATGGTGAATCTTGCCATATCTTGGGAAATTGCACTATAAGTCGGTCGTGGATCGGGATAAGCAGTTCATCGGCCAATCGGGGGCGTTCCTCGATGCGGTGGAGCGGGCCAGTCGCGCCGCGCCGATGCGCCGCCCCGTCCTCGTGATCGGGGAGCGCGGGACCGGCAAGGAACTCATCGCCGAACGCCTGCATCGCCTGTCCGATCGCTGGGAAGAACCGCTGGTCATCATGAACTGCGCGGCCTTGCCCGAAACGCTGATCGAGGCGGAACTGTTCGGCCATGAGGCCGGGGCCTTCACCGGCGCCACGAGGGCGCGCGAAGGGCGGTTCGAGGAAGCCGACCGGGGCACGCTGTTTCTCGACGAGCTGGCCACTCTATCCATGGGCGCGCAGGAAAGGTTGCTGCGCGCGGTCGAATATGGCGAGGTTACGCGGATCGGCTCATCGCGCCCGATCCGTGTCGATGTGCGGATCGTCGCCGCGACCAATGAGGACCTGCCGCGCCTTGCCGACGAAGGCCGCTTCCGTCCCGACCTGCTCGACCGGCTGAGCTTCGAAGTCATCACGTTGCCGCCGCTGCGCGTGCGCGAAGGGGATGTGGACGTTCTGTGCGATTTCTTCGGCCGCCGCATGGCCGCCGAACTCGGCTGGCACGACTGGCCGGGCTTTTCCGACCATGTGCGCCGCCAGTTCGACGATTACGCCTGGCCGGGCAATGTCCGCGAATTGCGCAATGTGGTAGAGCGCGCGGTCTATCGCTGGGACGATTGGGGCGAGCCGATCGGTCATGTCCAGTTCGATCCGTTCGAAAGCCCGTGGAAGCCGGTGGCGCCGGTGCGCCCGCCCGAACAGGGGGCGGGGCAGGGCGGCGCGCAGGTCGCGACGGCGGTGCCCGCCCGCCCGGACTATGATTCCGTCACCGATCTGCGCGAGGCGGTCGATAGCTATGAGCGCACGATCCTGGAGCACCATCTCGGCGCCAATCGCTGGAACCAGCGCCAGACGGCCAAGGCGCTCGGCCTGACCTACGACCAGTTGCGCCACGCCATCCGCAAGCATGGGCTGGCGGAGTAGAAGGCGGCTTCGCACCGTAAGGCAGGATTTATATTGCAAATCGCTGCGGGTGAGCCTATTTCGCTCGCATCCCGACATTGTCGTGACAAGGTCTGGTGCTGGCGCCTCCCGGGGGCCGGCCCGCAACCTCTTTGTCATGCCAATGTACTATTTGGAGCCCGAATGGCGGATATTGCGCGCCTGACACAAGTGATCGAGCCCGAGGCGGAAGCGCTCGGTTTCGAACTCGTGCGCGTGAAGCTGACCGGTTCCGGGGATGAACGCACCTTGCAGGTGATGGCCGAGGATCCGGCGACCGGGCAGCTGGTGGTCGAACAGTGCATGGCGCTGTCCCGCCGCATCTCCGACCGCATCGACGCGGTGGAAGAAAGCGGCGAGGAGCTGATCGAAGGCGCCTATAACCTCGAAGTCAGCTCGCCTGGGATCGACCGGCCGCTGACCCGGGCGAAGGATTTCGCCAACTGGGCCGGCCATGATGCCTATTTCTCGCTGAAGGAGCCGGTGGAAGATCACCGCAAGCTCCGCGGCAAGCTGATCGGGATCGAGGACGGTGTGGTCACCGTCGAGGACAGGAAGGCGGGCCGGATCGCGGTGCCGCTGGAACAGATTCACTCGGCGAAGCTGGCTCTTACCAATGAGCTGATCGCCGCCACCAAGCCGCTCGACATGAGCGGCGCCGACGAAATCGAAGAAACACTTGAGGAAGAGAAGGCAGACGACTGATGGCCAGTCCGATTTCCGCCAATAAGGCAGAGCTGCTCGCGATCGCCAATTCGGTCGCTTCGGAGAAGATGATCGACAAGTCGATCGTCATCGAGGCGATGGAAGAAGCGATCCAGAAATCGGCGCGCAGCCGTTACGGCGCCGAGAACGATATCCGCGCAAAGCTGGACCCGCTGACCGGCGACCTGCGCCTGTGGCGGGTGGTCGAAGTGGTCGAGGAAGTGGAAGACTACTTCAAGCAGGTCGATCTCAAGCAGGCCGAGAAGCTGCAGCCGGGCGCCAAGCTGGGCGATTTCATCGTCGATCCGCTGCCGCCGGTCGATCTCGGCCGCATCGATGCGCAGAGCGCGAAGCAGGTGATCTTCCAGAAGGTCCGCGATGCCGAGCGCGAGCGCCAGTATGAGGAATTCAAGGATCGCGCGGGCGAGATCATCACCGGCGTGATCAAGTCGGTCGAATTCGGCCATGTGATCGTCAATCTCGGCCGCGCCGAGGGTGTCATCCGCCGCGACCAGCAGATCCCGCGCGAAGCCGCCCGCGTGGGCGAGCGCGTCCGCGCGCTGATCATGAAGGTGGAGCGCAACAATCGCGGCCCGCAGATCTTCCTCAGCCGCGCGCACCCCGAATTCATGAAGAAGCTGTTCGCGCAGGAAGTGCCCGAGATTTACGACAGCATTATCGAGATCAAGGCCGCCGCCCGCGATCCGGGCAGCCGCGCCAAGATCGGCGTGATCAGCCATGACAGCTCGATCGACCCGGTCGGCGCCTGCGTCGGCATGAAGGGCAGCCGCGTGCAGGCCGTCGTGCAGGAATTGCAGGGCGAGAAGATCGACATCATTCCCTGGAGCGAGGACACGGCGACCTTCGTCGTCAACGCGCTGCAGCCGGCCACGGTCAGCCGCGTGGTTCTGGACGAGGACGAGGCGCGGATCGAAGTCGTCGTGCCCGACGACCAGCTTTCGCTGGCGATCGGCCGCCGCGGCCAGAATGTCCGTCTCGCCAGCCAGCTGACCGAGAGCCAGATCGACATCATGACCGAGGAGGAAGCCTCGGTGAAGCGGCAGAAGGAATTCGCCGAGCGCTCCAAGATGTTCGAGGAAGAGCTCGACGTGGACGAGACGCTGTCGCAGCTGCTGGTGGCCGAAGGCTTCGCCGAGCTGGAAGAAGTCGCCTATGTCGAGCTGGACGAGCTGGCCGGCATCGAAGGCTTCGACGACGATCTGGCCGAGGAATTGCAGAACCGCGCCAAGGAAGCGCTCGAGCGGCAGGAAGAAGCTTATCGCACCGAACGCCGCGAACTCGGCGTCGAGGATGCGCTGGCCGATATCCCGCATCTCAATGAGCAGATGCTGGTCGTGCTCGGCAAGGCCGGCATCAAGACGCTGGACGACCTGGCCGATCTCGCCACGGACGAGCTGATCGCCAAGAAGCGCGAAGCGCCCCGCCGCCGTAACAATGCCGACGGCCCGCCGATGCGCCGGCCGCAGCGGCAGGAGGACAAGGGCGGCGTGCTCGGCACCTTCGGTCTTTCCGAAGAGCAGGGCAACGAGATCATCATGGCTGCCCGTGCGCACTGGTTCGAAGACGAGGATGAGGCTCCGGTTACCGAAGCCGAAGCTCCCGCAGCAGAGGAGGCCGCTGATGCGGAATCCTCGCAATGAGCCGCTAGCCGCTCAAGACATCGCAAGGCGCCGCGGGCATGGAGACATGCCCGAGCGCCGCTGTGTGCTGACCGGGCGCGTCGATGCGCGCGACAGCCTCGTGCGCCTGGCGCTCTCGCCGGAAGGGCAAGTGCTGCCCGATGCCCTGGCGCGCGCGCCGGGCCGCGGCGCGTGGGTCGGCGTATCGCGTGCGGAGCTGGAGCAGGCGCTGGCCTCGGGCAAGTTGCGAGGTGCGCTCGCGCGGGCCTTCAAGACCGGCAAGCTCGACATTCCCGATGACCTGCCCGCGCTGATCGAAAACGCGCTGCTGCGCGCTTTCCTTCAGCGGCTGGGGCTCGAAATGCGCGCGGGACGCCTTATCTTGGGGTCTGATCGCATTGCCGGCGAAGCGCGCATGGGGCGCGTTGCCGCGCTGTATCATGCAAGCGACGCGAGCGAGGATGGCAGCCGCAAGCTCGACCAGGCCCTGCGCGTCGGGATGGATGCGGAAGGCTCCGGGCTGGAAGGCACCCGCCTGCCACTGGACCGCACGGCCCTGTCTGTGGCATTGGGCCGCGACAATGTCGTCCACTTGGCGCTGGCCGATGGGGCCTCGGCGGAGCGGGTTGCGATCCCGTTGCGGCGCCTGCTGAACTTTACGACGGCCGCCGAAGCGGCCGAAGGCGATGCAGGCCGGGCGGTGGATGATGCCGCTCCGGAAGGCGCGGCTTCGAACTGACTTTGGGCGACGAACGGATTTTGAAGGAATAATTGAGGCGTATGAGCGACAACGAAAACACACCGACGCGCACCCGCAAACCGCTCGGGCTGAAGCGTTCGGTTGATGCGGGCGAGGTCCGGCAAACCTTCAGTCACGGCCGTGTGAACAAGGTCGAGGTCGAGGTGAAGCGTCGTCGCAAGCTGACCAAGCCCGGCGCCGCTCCCGCCGACGAGGCGGCGCCCGCGCCCGCGCCTGCGCCTGCGCCCGCACCCGAACCTGCTCCCGCGCCGGCCCCTGCGCCCGCGCCCAAGCCGGCCCCGGCCGCGAAGAAGCCCGCCCCGCGCAAGGCCGCGCCCGCCGGCGAGACGCCGCAGGAGCGCGTCGCCCGCCTGCAGCGCGAGGCCGAGGAAGATCGCCTGCGCATGGCCGAGGAAGCCCGCCGCCGCGAGGAAGAGGAAAAGCAGCAGCAGCTCGAGGACGAGAAGCGCCGCGCCGAGGAAAACCGCAAGGCCGAGGAAGCGGCCGCCAAGGCACGTGCCGAAGAGGCCGAAGCCGCTGCGGAACAGGCTGCCGCCGAGCCCGCCGCTGAAGAGCAGCAGGCCGAGGAGCCTTCCACGGGGACGGCCACTCCGGCGCCGCGCAAGTTCACGCCGGTCGCCCGGCCCGAGCCGAAGCGCCCTGCCGAGAAGAAGCAGGACGGCCGCAAGCAACAGCAGCAGGCTCCGGCCAGCCGCGGTGGCGGCGGTGCGGGCGGCGATCGCCGCCGTTCGGGCAAGCTGACCGTCACCAAGGCGCTGAACGAGGATGAGGGGCGCCGCGCGCGCAGCCTCGCCGCGCTCAAGCGCCACCGCGAGAAGGAACGCCGCGCCCATGGCGACGGCCAGTCCAAGCCGCGCGAGAAGCAGGTGCGCGACGTGATCGTGCCCGAGGCGATCACCGTTCAGGAGCTCGCCAACCGCATGGCCGAGAAGGGCGCCGACCTGGTGAAGGCGCTGTTCAACCTGGGCATGATGGTAACCGTCAATCAGACGATCGATGCCGACACGGCCGAATTGCTGGTCGAGGAATTCGGTCACAACATCGTGCGCGTCTCCGAAAGCGATATCGATATCCAGGAGAGCGAGGCCGATCCCGAAGAGACGATGAAGCCGCGCCCGCCCGTGGTCACGATCATGGGCCATGTCGATCACGGCAAGACCAGCCTGCTCGACGCGCTGCGCGGCACCGATGTGGTGAAGGGCGAGGCCGGCGGCATCACCCAGCATATCGGCGCTTACCAGATCACCACCAAGAGCGGCGACAAGGTCACCTTCCTCGATACGCCGGGCCACGCGGCCTTTACGGAAATGCGTGCGCGCGGCGCCAATGTCACCGATGTGGTGGTGCTGGTGGTTGCCGCCGATGACGGGATCATGCCGCAGACGATTGAAGCCATCAATCACACCAAGGCTGCGGGCGTGCCGATGATCGTGGCGATCACCAAGGCCGACAAGCCCGAAGCCAACCCGCAGAAGATCCGCGAGCGCCTGCTCGAACACGAAGTGATCGTGGAGGAGATGAGCGGCGACGTGCAGGATGTCGAAGTCTCGGCCAAGACCGGTGCGGGCCTCGACGAGCTGATCGAGAAGATCCTGCTGCAGGCCGAACTGCTCGAACTGAAGGCGCGGCCGGACCGCGACGCAGAAGCGACTGTGATCGAGGCGCAGCTGGACAAGGGCCGCGGGCCCGTGGCCACCGTGCTCGTCAATCGCGGCACGCTGAAGCGCGGCGACACCTTCGTCGTCGGCACCGAAAGCGGTCGCGTGCGCGCGCTGGTTGACGACAAGGGCCAGCAGATCAAGGAAGCCGGCCCCTCCATGCCGGTGGAAGTGCTGGGCCTTGGCGGCGTGCCGCAGGCCGGCGACCTGCTGAGCGTGGTCGAGAATGAGCAGCGTGCCCGCGAAGTGGCCGAATACCGCCAGGAAAAGGCGACCGAGAAGCGCACGGCCACCGCGCCGACCAATCTCGATACGATGTTCGCCGGGCTGAAGAGCGACGTGATCGAATTCCCCGTGCTGGTGAAGGCCGACGTGCAGGGTTCTGCCGAGGCGATCGTCACCGCGCTGCACAACCTCTCGAACGACGAGATCAAGGTGCGCGTGCTGCATTCGGGCGTGGGTGCGATCACGGAAAGCGACGTGACGCTGGCGGCGGCCTCCAAGGCGCCGATCATCGGCTTCAATGTCCGCCCCAATGCCAAGGCGCGCCAGCTGATCGCCCGCGACAAGGTGGAGATGAAATATTACGACGTCATCTATCACCTGACCGAGGAGATCGCGAAGGAGATGGCCGGCGAGCTCGGTCCGCTGCGGATCGAGAACGTGGTCGGCCGCGCCGAGGTCAAGCAGGTCTTCCCGGCCGGCAAGAAGGACAAGGCGGCCGGTCTGCTGGTGCTCGAAGGCGCGATCCGCAAGGGTCTGCACGCCCGTCTCACCCGCGAGGACGTCATCGTTTCGGCAACCACCATCGCTTCGCTGCGGCGCTTCAAGGACGATGTGGACGAAGTCCGCGCCGGTCTCGAATGCGGCGTGGTGCTGGCCGATACGAACGATATCAAGGCCGGCGACAACCTCGAAGTGTTCGAGGTGACCGAGCAAGAACGGACGCTTTGACGATCTTCCCTCCCGCTTATGGGAGGGGCAGGGGTGGGCATGGGCCCGCGAGGGCCCACCCCGCTGCGACTGGGCGCTGCTGGGCATCGCCAAGTCTCGCTGCCCCGCCCGCGGGCGGAAGGGGGATAGGAGCACGATGACCCGTTACGTCGCCTTTCTCGGATCGATCAATGTCGGCGGCAACCGGCTGCTGATGGCGGACCTGCGCGATGCGCTGGAGCGCGAGGAGTTCGACGGCGTCGAAACGGTCGTCGCCAGCGGGAATGTGCTGTTCTCGCATGACGAGCGGCCGAGCGACGGGCTGGCGGAAAAGCTGGCCTATGTCGTCGCCGACCGCTTCGATATCGAGACGTTCGCCGCCGTGCGCAGCAAGCAGGAACTGGAAGCGGCGCTGGCGGAAAGCCCCTTCGCGGATGTGGGCGAGGACAAGTTCGTTCATGTCCATTTCCTCGAATGCCAGCCCGAGCCGGAAGCCTTCGACAAGCTGATCGCCGATCACGCGGGCCGCGGTGCGGAGAAACTTGCGCCCGGAACCCGCGCATTGCACATCGATTTCGTGGATGGTGCCGCCGGCAGCAAGCTGACCAGCGGCTTCATCGCGCGCCGGCTCGGCTGCCGCGGCACGGCCCGCAATATCCGTTCGATCCGGCGCATTATCGAAAAGATGGACTGATCATGCCCCGCCAGCCCAATACATCCGAAGATCGCTCCGTCCGCCTGCTCAAGGTGGGGGAGCGTGTGCGGCACATGCTCTCGGAGCTGCTGACCCGCCAGCAGGTGCATGACGATACGCTCTCGGGCCATACGGTCTCGATCACCGAAGTGCGCATGTCACCCGATCTCCGCCAGGCGAAGGTCTATGTGAAGCCCTTGCTCGGCGGGGACGAGGAGGAGGTGCTCACCGCGCTCCGGCAGAACACCGCCTATTTCCAGCGCGAAGTGGCCAAGCGGCTCGGCCTCAAATTCGCGCCCAAGCTGCGCTTCCTTGAGGATGAAAGCTTCGACGAGGCCGACCGGATCGAAAAGCTGCTGGCCGATCCGAAGGTCGCGCGCGATCTGGGCGAGGCTGGCGGCGAAAGCTAGGCTTTCAACTGGCAACTGGCACCATGCGTGAATGGATGGTGATCGCCACTTTTTTGCCGACGATTAGGCCATAGGCCGTCATTCCGAAATCGCGGCGATCGATCGTGGTCATGGCCTCGAAATCAATCGGATCGCGATCATTGGCCGCGGCCGGCGCCCGGTCGAAGGTAACGTCCAGCCGCTGGGGCTGCGTGACGCCGTGGGCTGTCAGCATGCCGTCGATCCGAGCGGTTCGCGGTCCCGTCAGCATCATATGCTTGCCTTTGAAGCGCACTGTCGGGAAATTGGCGACATCGAAGAAGTTCGGCCCCTTAAGTCGTTCAAGTGTCAACTTGTCTCCGGCGGTGAGCGTTCGGGCGTCGATCGTCACGTCCAGATCGATCGCTTCGAGCATGTCCGGCTGTAACGTGATGCCGCCCGAAAGATCAGGGAATTGCGCGGTCTTATGGGCAATTCCGAAGAAAGATACTCTCGCGTTTACATCGCTGGAGGACGTATCGACGCGGTAATGCACCACATGGCCGGGTGGGGCCGCCCCTATGCAGGCCAGCATGACAAGGGCGAGGGCGCAGGTGCGGGCGCAGCGGATCATTCGGCTCTCCTCATCCCCCGCCTGCGCAATCTAGGGCTTCGGTTGCGATCTTCCACTGCGTTTGCGGCGAATGGAGCGCGGGTCTGGCCTTTCCGGTCCCTTTGGCTATCAATCCTGGCCAGATGGCCAAGCTCTATTTCTACTATGCCAGCATGAATGCGGGGAAGAGTTCCACCCTGCTGCAGGCGGCGTTCAATTATGGCGAGCGGGGCATGAAGGTCATGCTGTGGACCGCCGCGATCGACGACCGGCCCGGCTTCGGCGCGATCAGCTCGCGCATCGGCCTTTCCAGCGATGCGCATCGCTTCGACGAGGGGACCGATATTCTCGCCAATGTGCTCGATCGCCACAGCGAGACGCCGCTCGCCTGCGTGCTGGTGGACGAGGCGCAATTCCTCACGCACGAGCAGGCTTGGCAATGCGCCCGGCTGGCCGACGAATACGATATCCCGGTACTCTGCTATGGCTTGCGGACCGATTTCCAGGGGCAGCTCTTTCCCGGTTCCGCCACGCTGCTGGGAATCGCGGACAGCCTGGTGGAGTTGAAGGCGGTCTGCGAATGCGGGCGCAAGGCGACGATGAACCTGCGTGTCGATGCGCATGGCAAGCCGGTGAAGGATGGCGCGCAGACCGAGATCGGCGGAAACGAGCGCTATCTCGCTTTGTGCCGCCGCCATTTCGCCGAAGCCCTCGGCCTGCATGGCTGAGCCAGTTCAGAGCCGGTTCACGGCGCGAATGGTCATCTGAAGGGCAGGAGACCGCCCATGCAAGCCCTGTTCGCCGCAGCCGCCCTGACCGCCGCCACGCTCGCCGCTTCCGGCCCCGCGCCCTTGCCGGGCGTCGCCGACGAGGAAACCACCATTCCTTCGGGCGGCATCCAGACCTTCATCCGCGCTTCCGATAGCCTGCTGTTCGTCCAGCACCGCAATGGCCGCTGGTATCGCATCCAGCTGGCCGACAAATGCCTGCATCCGGTGCTCAAGAGCGAGACGCTTGTGTTCGATCATGCCGGCCCGACCGACCGGATCGACAAGTTCACCACGGTCGATCATCCGGGCACGGGCATCTCCTGCCAGATCAAGAGCATTCGCCAGTCCGAAGCGCCGCCGCAGATCGATTCGAAGAGCCCGGTGAAGACTGACTGATCGTGGCCATTGCTGGCGGGGCGCCCGCACCCTACCTAGGCTGCGCATGACAGACACCGTCCTTATCGCATTGGCGCTGATCCCGGCGCTGGTGATCGCAATCGTCTTTCACGAAGTAGCGCATGGCTGGGTTGCGCTGATGCTCGGAGATCCCACCGCGCAGGAGCGGCGGCGGCTGACGCTCAATCCCATTCGCCATGTCGATGTGTTCGGCACGCTGATCCTGCCGGGCCTGCTGGCGCTTACCGGCGCTCCGGTGTTCGGCTGGGCCAAGCCCGTTCCGGTCAACAAGTTCCGGCTGCGCAATCCGCGCTTCGGCATGATGGCCGTGGCGGCGGCGGGGCCGGGCACCAATTTCGTGCTGGCGGGGATCGGCGCGGTGCTGCTCGGCCTGCTGGCCGGGGGGCTGAGCGCGCCGCCGGAGGGCGTGAAGGGTTTCATCTTCGTCGCGCTGCAGTTCTTCATCATGATCAACATCTTCCTGGCGCTGTTCAACCTGCTGCCGATCCCGCCTTTCGACGGATCGCATATCGTGGAAGGGCTGTTGCCGCCCTCTGCCGCGCGGACCTACGCCAAACTGCGCCCTTGGGGCTTCCCGCTGCTGTTCCTGCTGCTGCTGGTGATCCCCTGGCTGTTTCCGCAGCTCGGCATCGTCGAAAGGGTCGTGCTGCCGCCGGTGCTGTGGGCCGAGAGCAAATATATGGCGCTGGCGCAGTGGGTGGCTGGCGGATAATTTAACCCGGGTATATTGACTAATATTATCCGGGTATATATTCGCGCTTTCGAAAGGAGGCGCGTATGGCGCTCACGGTATTCCTGAAAGGCGAAGTGGTGGCGCGGGGCGCCGCCGAAGAGGTTGCGGCCAGGATGCGCGAATTGCCGCCGCTGGCGCGCAGTTCGGACCTGCTGGCCTTCGACGACGAGACCGGCCGCCAGGTCGATCTCGATCTCCGGCCCGATGCGGGCCCTGCGCCGCGCGGGCGCGGCCGGCCCGCGCTGGGCGTGCAGGCGAAGGAAGTCACGCTGCTGCCGCGCCATTGGGATTGGCTCTCGCATCAGCGGGGTGGGGCCTCGGCGACCTTGCGCAAGCTGGTGGAGGAGGCGCTCAGGAAGGGCCGCAGCGAGCAGGAATGCCGCGACGCCGCCTATCGCTTCCTCAGCGTGATGGCCGGCGATCTGCCCGGCTTCGAGGATGCGATGCGCGAACTCTATGCCGGCAATCGCGTGGGATACGATCATTTCTCCCATGACTGGCCGCCGGCGATCCGCGAGCATGGCCGCAAGCTGGCCTGGCCCATACCTTCGGATGAGCGAACTTGAATCCTCGGGCACCCGCGCCAGATCGGTTTTGTGGGGGCCAAAGAAGAGGATTTCGACATGAAGAACGCACTTTATCTCGCTCCCTTGCTGGCCATTGCCGTACCGGCCATGCCGGCTTTCGCCGCGCCGGCGCAGCAGGCGGAAAAGATCCAGGACGAGGCGAAGATCGCCTTCCCGAACCAGGGTGGAATTCGCGACTGGAAGAGCGAGGGCGACCGCATCGTCTATATCCAGGATCGCGCCCGCAACTGGTACAAGGCCACGCTGATCGCGCCCGTCCCGGACCTGTCCTTCGTCAACCGGATCGGCTTCCGGACCAAGGGCACCGACACGTTCGACCGCTTCTCTTCGATCGTCATCGAGGGGCAGCCCTATGCGCTGAAGTCGCTTGTGAAGATCGACGATCTGCCGGTCGGCGGCCCCGAAGAGGACATCTGACGGCGGCGATGACCGGCTGACAAGCGGGGCCGGGGCGGCTAAGGCGCCGCCCCATGCCCCATGGCTGGCTCATCCTCGACAAGCCGCGCGGCCTCGGTTCGACCCAGGCCGTGAGCGCGGTCAAGCGCGTGTTGCGCAAGGCCGGCCACGGCAAGGTCAAGGTCGGACATGGCGGCACGCTCGATCCGCTGGCGGAAGGCGTGTTGCCGATCGCGCTGGGGGAGGCGACCAAGCTCGCCGGGCGGATGCTCGACAGCGACAAGTGCTACGCCTTCACCCTGCAATTCGGCACCCAGACCGACACGCTCGATACCGAAGGCGAAGTGGTGGCGACCAGCGACCACCGCCCGCCATTGGCGGCGGTGGCGGCGGTGCTGGACCATTTCACCGGCGAGATAGAGCAGGTGCCGCCGGCCTATTCGGCGCTGAAAGTCGCCGGCAAGCGCGCCTATGATCTGGCGCGGGCGGGCGAGGATGTGGAGCTGAAGAGCCGGCTGGTCACGATCCATTCGCTGGAGATCGAAGGCGGCGGTGACCGCGAGCCGGTGGATTCGGCCTTCGCCACCACTGTCGGCCGCCCCGATCCCTTCGATCCGGAGCCGCCGCTGGAGCTGGCCGATTCCGTCACTCTGGTGGCGAATGTCTCCAAGGGTACCTATATACGCTCCTTGGCGCGCGACATTGCGCATGCCTTGGGTTGTGTCGGCCATGTGACATGGTTGCGACGCATCAAGGCCGGGGCCTTCACCGAAGCGCAGGCGATTTCGCTGGACATTCTGGAGGAAATCGGTAACGGCGCGCGGCTTGAAGACCACCTCCTGCCGCTGGAGGCGGGGCTGGACGGTATCCCGGCCCTTACCCTCGATCCGGAGAGCGCGCAGGCGGTCCGCCAGGGCCGGGTCCTTTCCGGAATGCCCCTATCCGATGGGCTCTATCTCGCCAAAGCCGGCACCGTGCCGGTGGCGCTGATGGAATTGTCGGACGGAACGGCCAAGGTCGTCCGGGGGTTCAACCTTCCCGATACCGCGGAGTAAGAGAATGTCGGTTACCGCCGAAAAGAAACAGGAAATCATTTCCGACAACGCCCAGGCAAAGGGCGACACGGGTTCCCCCGAAGTGCAGGTCGCGATCCTCACCGAGCGTATCCGCAACCTGACCGAGCACTTCAAGGATCACCACAAGGACAACCATTCGCGCCGTGGCCTGCTGATGATGGTCAACAAGCGCCGTAGCCTGCTCGCCTATCTCAAGAAGAAGGATGTGGAGCGCTACAACAACCTTATCCAGAAGCTGGGTCTGCGTAAGTAAGAATTTCGAGGGGGCGGCTCCATCGGGGCCGCCCTTTCGCTATATCCGCCATCCCGGGCCTGATCCGGGATCGCGGGCCACCAGGCCCAACCGGGCCGAAAACGATCCCGGATCAAGTCCGGGATGACGAGTTAAGGGGTGGAGGTCTGCAATTCGGCGGACCGAGCCTTGGGGCGAGATCAGATGCCCCACGCCGGACCGGGACGGCAGAGACCCGGTAGTAGGCCCTGCGCCGCAATAGGGCGCCGCGGGTTCACGAAGGAAAATCAATGTTCGACACGAAAACCGTATCGCTGGAGTGGGGCGGAAAGACCCTCACTCTGGAAACCGGGCGCATTGCCCGTCAGGCCGATGGCGCCGTTCTGGCCACCTATGGCGAAACCGTGGTGCTGTGCGCCGTCACCGCCGCGAAGAGCGTGAAGGAAGGCCAGGACTTCTTCCCGCTGACCGTTCACTATCAGGAGAAGTTCTCCGCCGCCGGCCGCATTCCGGGCGGCTTCTTCAAGCGCGAGCGCGGTGCGACCGAGAAGGAAACGCTCACCAGCCGCCTGATCGACCGCCCGATCCGCCCGCTCTTCCCCGAGGGGTTCTACAACGAGATCAACGTGATCTGCCAGGTCCTGTCCTATGACGGCGAGACCGAGGCCGATGTCGTGGCGATGATCGCGGCTTCCGCGGCGCTGACGATCTCCGGCGTGCCCTTCATGGGCCCGATCGGCGCCTGCCGCGTCGGCTTCAAGGATGGCGAATACCAGCTCAATCCGAGCCAGGCAGAAATCGCCGAGGACGGCAAGCTCGATCTCGTCGTCGCCGCCACGCATGGCGCGGTGATGATGGTCGAATCCGAAGCCAAGGAACTGACCGAGGACGAGATGCTCGGCGCCGTCATGTTCGCGCATGATGAAAGCCGGAAGGTCGTCGAGGCGATTATCAAGCTCGCCGAGCAGGCTGCCAAGGAGCCCTGGGAAATCGACATGTCCGACGACAAGTCGGCCATGAAGGACGAGCTGAAGAAGCTGGTCGGCGCGGATATCGCCGCGGCCTACAAGCTGACCGACAAGTCGGTCCGTTCGGACGCGCTCAATGCCGCCCGCGCGAAGATCAAGGAGCATTATGCGGAGGCCGACGGCCAGACGCAGATGACCGCCGGCAAGATCGGCAAGAAGCTCGAAGCCGAGATCGTTCGCGGTGCCATCCTCAAGGACGGCGCGCGTATCGACGGCCGCAAGCTCGACCAGGTTCGCCCGATCGAAGCGATGGTCGGTTTCCTGCCCCGCACCCATGGTTCGGCGCTGTTCACGCGCGGTGAGACGCAGGCGATCTGCACCACCACGCTGGGCACCAAAGAGTCCGAGCAGATGATCGACGGGCTCGACGGCCTGACCTATCAGAGCTTCATGCTGCACTATAACTTCCCGCCCTATTCGGTTGGCGAAGTTGGACGTTTTGGCGCTCCGGGCCGCCGCGAGATCGGCCATGGCAAGCTCGCCTGGCGCGCGCTGCACCCTGTGCTGCCGAGCAAGGAAGACTTCCCCTACACGATCCGCATCCTGTCAGACATCACCGAGTCCAACGGCTCGAGCTCGATGGCGACCGTGTGCGGCGGCTGTCTGTCGATGATGGATGCCGGCGTTCCGATCGAGCGCCCGGTTTCCGGCATCGCCATGGGCCTGATCCTGGAAGGCGAGGAATTCGCCGTCCTGTCCGACATCCTGGGTGACGAAGATCACCTCGGCGACATGGACTTCAAGGTGGCCGGCACCGAAGCGGGCATCACCAGCCTGCAGATGGACATCAAGATCGCCGGCATCACCAAGGAAATCATGGCCAAGGCGCTGGAGCAGGCGAAAGCCGGCCGCGCGCATATCCTGGGCGAGATGACCAAGGCGCTGGGCACCGCCCGCACCGAGCTTTCGGCCCATGCGCCGCGTATCGAGACGATGCAGATCGACAAGTCGAAGATCCGCGACGTCATCGGCACGGGCGGCAAGGTGATCCGCGAGATCGTCGCCGAAACCGGCGCCAAGGTGGACATCGACGACGAGGGCGTGATTAAGATCTCGTCCAGCGACGTCAGCCAGATCGAAGCCGCCAAGAAGTGGATCGAAGGCATCGTCGAGGAAGCCGAAGTCGGCAAGATCTACAATGGCAAGGTCGTCAACATCGTCGATTTCGGCGCGTTCGTGAACTTCATGGGTGGCAAGGACGGCCTCGTCCACGTCTCCGAGATGAAGAACGAGCGGGTCGAGAAGCCGACCGATGTCGTCTCCGAAGGCCAGGAAGTTAAGGTCAAGGTCCTCGAGATCGACAATCGCGGCAAGGTCCGCCTGTCGATGCGCGTGGTCGACCAGGAAACCGGCGAAGAGCTGGAGGACACCCGTCCTCCCCGCGAACCGCGTGAACCGCGCGGCGACCGCGGCCCGCGTGGCGGCGGCGATCGCCGTGGCCCGCGCGGCGGCGGCCGTGATCGTGGCCCGCGTGGCGGTGGCCGCGACCGGGGCGAGGGCGGCAAGGAAGGGGGCAACCCCGACCACATGCCGGCCTTCCTCAAGGACGACTGAGCCTTCCGCAAGGAATGAAGAGGGGGCCGCGAGCGATCGCGGCCCCTTTCTGTTTGGAGACCGGCCATGCTTACCCGCGAACTGATCGGCACTGCGCAAGTACCCGGCGGCGAGGAATTGCGGCTGTTTTCGCATGGCCGCGATTTCATCATCGTGCTCGACCGCAACGAGCTGATGAGCACGCGCATGCGCCATTCGGAAGAATCGCTGGCGCTGATGACGCTGGAGCGGCTTGACCGCACGGACGCGCACCTGCTGATCGGCGGCTATGGCATGGGCTTCACCCTGCGTGCCGCGCTGGAAAAGCTCGGGCCGCAAGGACGCGCGACCGTGGTCGAACTGGTGCCTGAAATCATCGAATGGGCGCGTGGGCCGATGGCCGAACTGGAAGCCGGCTGCCTGGCCGATCCGCGCGTTTCGCTGGTGATGGCCGATGTCGGCCAGACCATCGCCACGACCAGCGGCTATGACGCGATCCTGCTCGATGTCGATAACGGGCCGGACGGGCTGGTGCGCGCCGATAATGACCGGATCTATTCGCCCGGGGGCCTGCGCGCTGCCCGTGCGGCCCTGCGCCCTGGCGGCATCCTGGCGGTGTGGTCCAGCGCGAAGGATGCGGCCTTTTCGAAGCGCCTCAAATCGGCCGGTTTCGCGGTGGAGGAAGTAGAGGTGCGGGCCCGCCCCAACGGCAAGGGGCCGCGCCACACGATCTGGTTCGCGCGCAAGGCCTAGGCCCGAAGAGGCCGTTACATGCGGCTCGCCGGAGCGGCCCACTCATGGTAAATTCGCAGGCATTGGAGTCGTCAGGCATGGAAGCCGGGCGAGTTCTATAAGCGCCATCGCCGGGTCGCCCCCTTTCCTTGGACGAGGAGAACGACCCATGAGCGAAGCTGTGAGTGAAGAACGCCTCAACGAGCTGGCCGGCAAGGTAATCGGCGACGTCGCCGGGGCGCTGAGCCTCTATATGGCCTATATCGGCGACCAGGCCGGCCTGTTCGACGCGATGGATGACGAAGGGCCGGTGACCGTCGACGAGCTGGCCTCGGTCACGGGCATGAACCCGAAATACCTCCATGAATGGCTCGGCTCGGTCTCGGCGGCCGGATATGTGACATATGATCCGGCGAACGAGACCTTCGCCCTCACGCCCGAGCAGGCGCTGATCTTCGGGCGGGAAGGGCAGCCCGCCTGCATGCAGGGCTTCATCCAGGCCGTCGTCTCGCAATATGAAGCGCATGAGAAGGCCGTCAGCATCTTCAAGTCGGGCAAGGGCCGCCCCTGGGGCGATCACACACAGTGCCTGTTCTGCGGCACGGACCGTTTCTTCCGCCCCGGATACCAGGCCAATCTGGTCGAGAGCTGGATTCCAGCCCTGCAAGGCGTCGAACAGAAGCTGCAAGCGGGCGCCAAGGTGGCGGATATCGCCTGCGGCCACGGTTCATCGAGCGTGCTGATGGCGCAGGCCTATCCCAATTCCATGATCCACGGCTTCGATTTTCACGCCCCCTCGATCGAGGAGGCGCGGGCCAAGGCGGCGGCGGCGGGCGTAACCAATGTGACTTTCGAAGTGGCGACGGCGCAGGATTATCCGGGCACGGATTACGATTTCGCCTGCATCTTCGATGCGCTGCACGACATGGGCGACCCGGAAGGCGCCGCAAGGCATATTCGCGAAACGCTGAAGCCCGACGGCACCTTCATGCTGGTGGAGCCGCTGGCGGGGGACACGATGGCGGAGAACATGCACCCGCTGGGGCAGATCTTCTATTCCTTCTCCACCACGGTCTGCACCCCGGCCTCGCTGGCGCAGGATGTCGGGCTCGGCCTCGGCGCGCAGGCCGGGCAGAAGCGGCTGACGGAGGTGCTGAACGGTGCCGGCTTCGGCTCCGTGCGGCGAGCGACCGAAACGCCCACCAACATGGTGCTGGAAGTGACCGGCTAGGCCGCGGCGAGCCGCAGCCGGGCCAGGTAGTCCTTCTTGCCGATCTCTATCCCCATGTGCCGCAGGATCGCATAGGCCGTGGTGGTGTGGAAATAATAGTTCGGCTGGCTGAAGCTGAGCAGGAAATTCTCGGCCGTGAAGGGCAGGCGGGTCTCGCCGAATTCGAAGCGCATCGGCTTGCCGATCAGGGCGTTCACCGCCTCCGGCTCCAGCGCTTCGAGATAGGCGACCGCTTCGCCCAGCCTTTCGCGCAGGCCCACGAAGCTTTCCGGGTGGGGCGAAAGATCGGGCGAGAATACGCCCGCGAACGCCCCCTCCAACGCGCCCTGGCTGTGCATGGCGCAGGCCCGCACCTGGCGGTTGAAGGGGAACATGTCCGGCACCAGCGCGGCCTTCATCATCTCCGCCTCGCTATGCGGCGAAGCCTCGGTGAAGGCTTCGGCCTTCTCCAGCCAGGCGATCGTGCCGCGCAGGGTCTGGAGATAGCTGGGAACGGTCGCTTCGTAGAGCGAGAAGGCCGCGCCGGTCATGGTCAGGCCTTCAGGCGCAGCTTGCCGAGATAATCAAGCTTGCCCACGTCGAGCCCGCGTGCGCGCAGCACGCCGTAAGCCGTGGTGGCGTGGAAATAGAAATTGGTCTGGCTGAAGGTCAGCAGGAATTCCTCGGCCGTGAAGTCGAGCCGCTTTTCGCCGATCTCGAAGCGCATGTCCTGCCCGATGAAGCTCTCCATCTCCTCTTCGGTAACCGATTCGAGGAAGCTGATCGCGCCGTCCACCAGGCTGCGCAGTTCGGCGATGGTGGCGGGCAGGGGATCGCCGAATTTCGGCGTGAACACGCCCGCGCGCACGGCTTCGATCGCGCCCTGGCTATGCACGGCCATGGACTTCACCTGGTAGGAGAAGGGCAGCATGTCCTCGATCAGCCGCGCATCCAGCAGCTCCGCCTCGGCAATGTCGCAGCCTTTGCACTTGTCCAGCCAGCCCTTGCCGGCGCCAAGGATCTGCAGCTTGCTCGGGATGATAGCGGCATGAAGCGAAATCGGCATCTTTGTCCTCCAGATTGATTTAGTCGTGCGGCCCATAGACGACCCGCACGGCCTCTGCCACACAGGATGCAAAATTGCGGGAGAGATAGATGCCCATCGAGAATTTCGAAGGGAAAACGGCTTTCATCACCGGCGGCGCCAGCGGCATCGGCCTCGGCATCGCGAAGGTGCTGGTGGATCGCGGCGCGCAGGTCGTGCTGGCCGATCTCAGGCAGGATCATATCGACAATGCGCTGGCGACCTTCGCGGGCGGCGGCCAATCCAACGCGGTCAGCGCACTGCAGCTCGATGTCACCAATCGCGATGCCTATCGCGAAGCGGCGGCGAAGATGCAGGAGGAATTCGGCGGGATCGACATCCTCGTCAACAATGCCGGCGTCGGCCTCGAAGGCCCGATCGTCGAGGCGACCTACGCCGATTACGATTTCGGCTTCGGCGTGAATGTCGGCGGGGTGATCAACGGCTTCGTGGAATTCATGCCGCAGATGATCGCGCATGGGCGCGGCGGGCATATCGTCTCCACCGCCAGCCTCGCCGCCGAAGTGGTGATGCCATCCTATCTGGCGATCTACGCCGCCAGCAAGGCGGCCGTGTGCCATTATTGCGAGTCGGTGAAGGCCGAACTGGCGGAGAAGAATATCGGCGTGTCGATCCTCCTGCCCGGCCCGGTAAAGTCCAACATCCACGAAACCCAGCAGAATCGCCCGGCGCATCTGCTGGAAGGCAGCGGCTTCAAGGCCAGCGAGAAGAAGCTCTCGCGCCGGATCGTGGGCGATAACTGGATGGAGCCGGAGGAAGCGGGTGCATTGGTGGCGGACGGCATCCTCGCCAACACCACGTACATCGTCACCCATGGCTATTATAAGGACGCCATGCGCGCCCGCGCGGAGGCGGTGCTCGCCGCCACGCCGGACAAGGTCGAGGAAGCGCCGGATTTCGGCCAGTTCCGCGACGAGGAAGGCTAAGGCGATGCCTGCCGGATCGTCATTGCGAGGGGCCGCAGGTCCCGCGGCAATCCAGAGCTGCGGAGTGCCGCCCTGGATTGCTTCGCTTCGCTCGCAATGACGAAAGAAGGAAAGAGAAGACAATCATGGAAGACCTGACGGGCAAAGTTGCCTTCATCACCGGCGGCGCGAGCGGCATCGGCTTCGGCATGGCCCGCGCCTTCCTGGCCGAGGGCATGAAAGTGGTGCTGGCCGACTGGAGCGACGATCATATCGCCAGGGCCAAGGCCGATCTCAAAGGCAACAATGCCGCGCATTTCGTGAAGACCAATGTGGCCGACCGGGATTCGCTGCGCGCCGCCGCCGCGGAGACGCTGGAGGTGTTCGGCAAGATCCACGTGCTGTGTAACAATGCCGGCGTGAATGGCGGCGGCACCGCCGCGAGCGAGGATTTCGACGATTGGGACCGGGCGATCTCGATCAATCTCGGCGGCGTGATCAACGGCACCAAGATCATCGCACCGATCATCCGCGCGCAGGGCGAGGGCGGGCATGTGGTCAATACCAGCTCGATGGCGGGCGTGGTGCCGCTGCCGGGCTTGGCCGCCTATTCGACCGCCAAATACGCCGTGCGCGGCTATTCGGAGAGCCTGCGGCTGCAACTCGCCAAGCAGGGAATCGGCGTCTCCTGCCTGTTCCCCGGCGCCACGCGCACCGCCATCGTGCCGCTGCCGGAGGACAATCCCGGCACGGTGGACGAGGACAACGCGCCGCAATTCATGAAGGACCTGTGGCAGGCCATGCGCGAGGCGATCGATCCGTTCGATACCGGCAAGGCCGTGGTCGAGGCGATCAAGGAAAACCGCTTCTACATCTTCACCAACCGCGAATTCCTCGAAGAGGTCAAGCAGCGCCACCGCGAGATCGAGGATGCCTTCCCCGAGCAAGATCCGCCGCCCGGACGAGTCAAGTTCGAGAGCATGCGCGCGGATATGGTGCGCAATCTGATGGCGCCGGGCAACCGGCCCGTGCCGGCCGAAAAGAACGAGGATTTCGGGCTCGACCTGGGATCGAAAGTGCCGAGCGGCTGAACTGCCGGCACGGGAGAGGGAGAGGGAGAGGACATGGCGGTGACATTCAGCGAGGCGCTTTCGCGTGCGCCCATGCGGCCGTTCCAGTGGCTGACGGTCGCCGTCTGCATGCTGATCCTGGTCTGCGACGGGATGGACCTGCAATTGCTGGGCATCGTCGCGCCGCTGGTGATCGACACGTTCGGAACGGATAGCACGACCTTCGGCTGGGCGATGGGCGCCGCGCTGGTTGGCTTCGGTATCGGCTCCTGGGTCGGCGGCCAGCTGGGCGACACGATCGGCCGGCGCTGGACGCTGGCGCTGGCCGCGCTGGTCTTCTCGCTTGCCACCGTGGGTGCCGGTAGTTCCAGCGGTGTGTGGCACATGGCCGGCTGGCGGCTGGTCGGCGGACTCGGCTTCGGCGCGGCCTATGCCAATGCGCTGGCGATGGCGGGCGAATGGCTGCCCGATCGCTGGCGCGCCGTGGCGGTCAGCACATTGTCTGTCGGCACGCCGATCGGCGGCACGATCGTCGGCTGGATCGGGCCGGACCTTGCCGCCGCGCATGGCTGGGAAGGCACCTTCGTGCGCATCGGCCTCGCCACCATGGTCCTCGTGCTGATTATCGCCGCGGTGCTGCGCGACAGCCCTTCCTTCCTGCTCGCCTTCGGCAAGACCGAGGCGGCACAGCGCAACGCCCGGCTGGTGCTACGCGAGGAGGTGCCGCTCGCTCCCGAACGGCACGAGACCGACAGCGCCGACGGCCCTTCCATCGGCGTGCTCCACAAGAGCAATACCCGGGTCAATACCGGCATCGGCCTAGCCTTCGCAGCGGCGGCGATGGTCGCCTACAGCATATTGAGCTGGTCCACCGTGATGCTGACCGATCGCGGCTTCTCGCTGGCGGCGGCGGGCAATGCGGTCGCCTGGGCCGGGATTACCTCGATGATCGGCTCGATCCTCGTCGGGCTCGCCATGCGGCGCTTCGGCTCGAAGCCGGTCATGCTGGCGATCAGCGCGGTGCTGGTGCTGTTGCTGATCGCGCTTGGCTCGGCGGTGGAGGCGGTATCGCCCGCAGCCGCGACGGCGCCCGGCGCGGCGGAACAGGCGCTGGTCACCTGGCTGATCGCCGCCGCGGGCGGTTTCTTCAGCGCGGCCATCGCTGGCATGTATGTGATGATGACCCACGCCTATCCGCAAAGCTGCCGCTCGGCGGGCATCGGCTTCGGCATCTTCATGAGCCGCGTCGGCGCGATCTCGGCCACGGCCTTCGGCGGCGGCTTGCTGTCGCTCGGCGGGACCAGCACCGTGCCGTTCTTCGCGGTGCTGACCGTCTCGGCCGCCCTGATCGCGGCAGCGGCCTTCGTGGTGGACCGGCATGTGCCGAGCCTCGCGGAAGCCGAGCGGCGGCGGATGGCGGCTGCTTAGCCCGCCGGAAAGCGGTCCCGCGTGCGATTGGCATAGGCGACCAGCGACAGCATCACCGGCACTTCCACCAGCACGCCGACGACCGTGGCGAGCGCCGCGCCGCTCGACAGGCCGAACAGGCCGATCGCCACGGCCACGGCGAGTTCGAAGAAGTTCGAGGTTCCGATCAGCGCGCAGGGGGCGGCGATATTGTGCGGCACCCGCCATGCCTTCGCCGCCAGATAGGCAAGCGCGAAAATCCCGTAGGACTGGATGATTATCGGGATCGCGATAAGCACGATCAGCACCGGATTGCCGACGATCGTCTCCGCCTGGAATGCGAAGAGCAGCACGACCGTCGCCAGCAGGCCGACGATCGACCACGGCTTGAGCCGCGCGGTAAAGGCATCGACGGCGTGTTCGTCTCCGCCATGGCTGGCAATCACCTGCCGCCGCGTGATCGCACCGGTCACCAACGGGACGACGACATAGAGCAGGACCGAGAGCAGCAGCGTCTCCCACGGCACTGCGATATCGGTCACGCCGAGCAGCAGCGCGACGATGGGCGCGAAGGCCACGATCATGACGAGATCGTTCACCGACACCTGCACCAGCGTATAGGCCGGATCGCCTCTGGTCAGCTGGGACCAGACGAACACCATAGCCGTGCAGGGCGCCGCGCCCAGCAGGATCAGCCCGGCGACATACTGATCGCCCTCCGCCTCGGTGATGAGGCCGGAATAGAGGTAGTCGAAGAACAGCACCGCAAGGGCTGCCATCGTGAAGGGCTTGATCAGCCAGTTCACCGCCAGCGTGATGATTAGCCCCTTTGGCTTGCGCCCGATATCGCGGACGCTGGCGAAATCGACGCCGACCATCATCGGATAGATCATCGCCCAGATCAGCACGGCGACCACGAGATTGACCGAGGCATATTCCAGCCCCGCAACCATTCCAATCGCGCCGGGCGCGGCAAGGCCAAGCCCAATCCCCGCCACGATGGCGAGTGCCACCCACACGGAGAGGAAACGCTCGAAAATGCCGAGCGGCGAATAGGTCGCTGCCGGTGCCGCGATCTGCTCGTTCATGGCTGCCCCCTGTTCCCGATCAGCGGATGCGTTGGCCGCTCGCGTCGATCACCTGTTCGCCATCTTCCTTGGCGAAGGCCTGCCGTTGCGGCTGGGGCAGCAGGTCCAGCACTTCCTCCGAAGGGCGGCACAGTTTCACGCCCAGCGGCGAGACGACCAGCGGGCGATTGATCAGGATCGGATGCGCCATCATCGCGTCGATCAGCTGCGCATCGGTGAGAGCGGGATCGCCGAGGCCGAGTTCGGCATAGGGCGTGCCCTTTTCCCGCAGTAATTCGCGTGGCGTGATGCCCGCGCGGCGGATCAGGCTTTCGAGCATGGCGCGGGAGGGCGGCGTCTGCAGATATTCCACCACATGCGGCTCGATCCCGGCATTGCGGATCATCGCCAGCACATTGCGCGACGTGCCGCATTCGGGATTGTGATAAATGACGATGTCGGTGGCCATGGCCTGCCGCGCCTTCAGCAACGGGCGAGATCGGCGAGCAGCGGCTCGCACAGATCGGCGCGCCCCTCGCAGCAATCCCGGGCAAGGAACAGCATCAGCGCGCGGAGCCTGTCCATCTGCGCGCGCTGGATGAAATTCCGCCCCCGCTTCTCGGGCTGGACCAGCCCGGCCTTCACCAGCACGGCGAGATGGGTGGAAAGCGTGCTCTGGCTGAGGCCCGTCGCTTCGACCAATTGCCCGGTTGCCATCCCTTCCGGCTCATGGCGCACAAGCAGTCGGAATCCCGCCAGCCGGGTGGGATGGGCAAGCGCAGCCAGCGCGGCGAGAGCTTCTTCGTCGTTCATTCCATCGGGAATAACCGATATAAATCGAGCGCGTCAAGATGGATCGGTCATTTCCGATGAATTGGATGCCAGTCACTTCGGCCAAACCTCTGAAAAAGAAATTTGCAGGTCGATGTCGATCTCCGGCAAGTTCGTTCGTCGTCCCGATGAGCCGCCACAGAGGCGGGCTCGAACAAGGAGACAGACAATGCGTGTTTTTGTGTTCGTGAAAGCCACCGAGGAAAGTGAACGGGGCGCCATGCCTTCGCCCGAACTGATTGAAGCGATGGGCAAGTATAATGAAGAGCTTATCAATGCCGGCGTGATGGTCGGCGGAGACGGGTTGAAGCCATCCTCTCAAGGCAAAAGGATGGCTTTCGACGGCGATAGCCGAACCGTGATCGACGGGCCTTTTGCGGAGACCCGAGAGCTTGTGGCGGGCCTGTGGATCTGGGAGGTCAAGGATATGGATGAAGCGCTCGCCTGGGCGAGGCGCTGCCCCAATCCGATGTCCGGCCCGAGCGAGTTGGAACTGCGTCCGGTCATCGAATTCGAGACCGACTTCGCCGAAACCATGACGCCCGAAGGCGCTGCGATCCACGAGCGCAATCGCCAGCGGCTCGAAGAAGAGTGAGATGCCCGGCTTGCCTCTTTCCGCTCGCTGGCGGAAAGAGGCGGCGTGGCGGCAGACGAGACGCACCGGGCCATTGAGGCGGTTTTCCTGCTGGAAAGAGCGAGGTTGATCGGCGGTCTCGCTCGCATGGTGCATGATATCGATCGAGCGGAGGAATTCGCGCAGGACGCGTTGGTGTCGGCGCTTGCCGAGTGGCCGAAGGGCGGCGTTCCGGCCAATCCGGGCGCCTGGCTGATGGCCGTTGCCAAAAGGCGTGCGATTGACGCGCTACGGCGCGAAACGATGCGTGTGCGCAAACATGGCGAGATAGCGCAGGAGCTGGAGGAAGCGGAGGACCCGGTCGGCGCCATCGAAGCGGCTATGGACGACGATCTTGGTGACGAACTGCTCGGCCTCATTTTCACCGCCTGCCATCCAATGCTGTCGCGCGAGGCCCGCGCGGCGCTCACCTTGCGGGTAGTCGGCGGGCTCACCACCGGCGAGATCGCCCGCGCCTTCCTGTCGAATGAAGCGACGATCGCGCAGCGTATCGTCCGCGCGAAGAAGGCGATCGCCAAGGCCAGACTGGCTTTCGAAGTGCCGCGGGGCGCGGAGCGCGCGGCGCGGCTGCCTTCGGTGCTCGAAGTGATCTATCTCATCTTCAATGAAGGATATGCGGCCACAGCCGGCGACGATCTTGTTCGGCCAGGGCTGGCCCAGGAGGCGCTGCGGCTCGGGCGAATCGTGGCCGGGTTGATGCCTGCCGGCGCCCCGGATGGTGCGGAAGTGTTCGGCCTGCTCGCGCTGATGGAAATCCAGGCATCGCGCCTGAGTGCGCGCAGTGGGCCGGATGGAGCCTTCATACCGCTCACCGAGCAGAATCGCGCGCGCTGGGACCAGCTCTTGATCCGCCGGGGATTCGAGGCTCTGGCCCGCGCGGAGGAGCTTGGGGGTGAGGGCCCCTATATGCTGCAAGCTGCGCTCGCCGCCTGCCACGCGCGTGCACGCCGTGCTGACGATACCGACTGGCCGCGTATCGCCGCACTTTATGACAGGCTGCGCATGGTGGCGCCTTCTCCCGTGGTCGATCTCAACCGCGCGGTTGCACATAGCATGGCCTTCGGCCCCGAAGCGGGCCTCACTCTGCTGGACGAGATCGCCGATGCTCCCGCGCTGCGCTTCTACGCGCCCTTGCCGGCGGCCCGAGGCGATTTCCTGTTCAGGGCGGGGCGGCTGGCCGAGGCCCGCACCGAGTTCGAAGCGGCCGCCGGGCTCACTCGCAATGCGCGGGAAGCCGCTTTCCTTCGTGCCCGGGCAGAGGCTTGCGACCGATAGCGGCGTTACCGAAGCGGATCGTTTCCTACAGGCCGCAGGGATTGCAACCTGCCCGCATGTCTAACGTCCACCGCATCCCTCGCAGCCCTTTCCCAGTTGAATCCGTCCCCGTTGGGGGAATGGATTCTTTGCTTCCAGGACAGTGTTCCAAGTGTTCCAAAGCCTGCGAGCGGCGCGCCGCGCGCATACGAAAAGCCCGCCGTCCCTTGCGGGTGCGGCGGGCTTTTGAAGCCGGTGATCGGCGGCGCGTGTTAGCGGACGCGCGGGCCGCCGAAAGGCAGTGGGGGAGGAGGACGGCGCGCGCCGCGGGGAAGCTGCGCCTGATAGGCCCGGCCGCAATGCTCGACGCAATAGGGGAAGCCGGGGTTCACCTTCTCGCCGCAGAAATGGAAATCCGCTTCACCCGGATGGCCCATTGGCCAGCGGCAGACCCGGTCGCTGAGATCGAGCAGGCTGGTCTTGTCGGCAATTTCCGGGCTCGGCTTGGCCGGCACCAGCCGGCGCGGCGGGGCCGGCGGAATCGGGGCCTGCTGGTCGCCCGGGCCCTGCCGCAAAAAGCCGCCGGGACCGACCGAAACGATCTTCGGCATGTTCGGCGAGGGGTTGGGCATGGGCTGGTTCGGCGTGTCCTTCGCCTCTGGCTCGGGAGCCGGATCGGCCGGCTTGGCCTGCGGCTTCGGCGCCTGCGGCTTGGGCTTGGCGGCTGCCGGTTTCGCGGCGGCAGGCTTGGCCGGCGGCGCCTTGGCCTTGGCCGCGCCCTTTTCCTCATTGGCCTTCACCGGCGAGGGGCGCGACTTCAGGCCGAGCCTGTGCGCCTTGCCGATCACCGCGTTGCGCGACACGCCGCCCAGCTCGTCGGCGATCTGGCTTGCGGTTGCGCCGCCTTCCCACATTTTGGTCAGCGTCGCGATGCGTTCTTCGGTCCAGCTCATCAGTAATCCATCAATTCATCATGCGGGCGGGCCGCACAGCATCTTGCCAGCACAGGCGGGGGCCGATAGTCGGCCCCCTATGGTCGATCAAGCACAAGTCGCGACGCCGGGCGATGCCGGCACCACTCCTGGATTGGTCAACCCCGGCACAAAGGCAGGACGCAGTTTTCCGCCCAAGGGGCAGCCGCAGATTACCGGCTTCAACCGGATCGGGCTGTGGAGTCTCTATATTAAGGAGGTCCGCCGTTTTCTCAAGGTCCAGACGCAGACTGTGTGGGCCCCGGCGGTCACTACCCTGCTGTTTCTGGTGATTTTCACCGTGGCGATGGGGCGGGGGGACCGGCAGGTGCTCGGCGTGCCTTTCGCCACTTTCGTCGCGCCGGGCCTGATCATGATGGGCATGATGCAGAACGCCTTCGCCAATTCCAGCTTCTCGCTGCTTGCGGGCAAGCTGCAGGGCACGATCATCGATGTGCTGATGCCGCCGCTGAGCGAGGCCGAGCTGATGATCGGCATCGTCGGAGCGGCGATCACCCGCGCGGTGATGGTCGGCGGCGCGGTTTCGCTGGCAATGGTGCTATGGCCGGGCGTGACCCTGGTGGTCGCGCATCCCTGGGCGATCGTGTGGTTCGGGCTGATGGGCGCGACTCTGCTGGCGCTGATGGGCCTGCTGACCAGCCTGTGGGCCGACAAGTTCGACCATGCGGCGGCGATCACCAATTTCGTGGTCGCGCCGCTCTCGCTGCTGTCGGGCACGTTTTACGTGATCGGCAATCTCGCGCCGGCTTTCCAGGCGATCAGCCGGGTCAATCCGTTCTTCTACATGATCTCCGGCTTCCGCTTCGGCTTCCTAGGCGAAAGCGATATCGGCAACAGCAATCATGCGGTGATCGGCGCGGCGCTGGGCGTGGGCGTGCTCAACCTAGTGCTCGGCTTCGCGACTTACCGCATCCTCAAGAGCGGCTGGAAGCTGAAGAGCTGAGTTTGCGCGCGCTGCCTAGTGGGTGAGGCTGCGGCGCAGGTGGTATTTCCCGCCGGCGAAATCGTCGAACAGCTGCGGCAGGCTGGGATGGTCGATGGGGCCGCCTTCGCGGTCCTCCATCAGGTTCTGCTGGCTGACATAGGCGACGTAGGATGAATCCTCGTTCTCGGCGAGCAGGTGGTAGAAGGGCTGGTCCCGCCGCGGGCGCAGGTCTTCGGGAATGGCTTCGTACCATTCGTCGCTATTGGCGAAGACCGGATCGATATCGAACACCACGCCGCGGAAATCGAACATGCGGTGCCGCACGACATCGCCAATGCCGAAGCGCGCCTCTGCATGGCGGGGCGCCTTGATCTGGCGGCCGGCTTGCGGAGAATAGAATTTCGAGTTGTCCATGGCGTGAAATATAGAAAGCCGGGGGCGAGGGGCAAGGTTCCCTTATTCGCCAATCCCCCGTTGACACGCCGCCAGGCCGCAACAGGGGCTTGGCAAGCCGCCAAGCTTGAGCTAACCGCCGCGCTCCCAATCGACCGGGCACCTTGCACGGCGTCCAGGCGCCCCCGCGGAGAGGTGGCAGAGAGGTCGAATGCGCCGCACTCGAAATGCGGTTTACGGGCAACCGTAACGTGGGTTCGAATCCCACCCTCTCCGCCATTTATGTCTGATTTTCTGGCTTCTCGATCCCGCTCCGGAGTATCGAATTCGCGATCGCGGCGATGTCTTCCACGGGGCGGTCATCGCTGAGGATGGCGTATTTGAGGCCGAGAAAGACATTCATGCCCATGATCGCCCAGGCATGGGCTTCTTCCAGGTCGGGGCGCAGTTCGCCGGCTTCGGCCCCTTGCAGCAGGCGTTCGTGGATTCTGGATGCCGTCGTCTCATAATGCCGCCGGAAACTCGCGGGATCGACGAACTCCGCCTCGTCGATGATGCGATAGATCTCCTTGTGCTCCCGCGCGAAGGCGAGGAACGCCTGTAGCGCCGCCTGTTCGGTGGCAAGGGCGCCTAACCCGCCGGTCATCGCCCGGCGAGCCTCGCTCCCGACCCGAGCGCTCAGGTCCTGGACCAGGGCCCGGAATATTTCGTCCTTCGAATCGAAGTAGGTGTAGAAACTGCCCAGCGCGACGCCGGCACGCTTGGTGATCCCGCTGATCGATCCTTCGTGAAAGCCCTTCTCGCCGAATTCCTCGGCGGCGGCATCCAGCAGCCTGCGCAGCGTTCGCCGCCCTCGCTCGGTGCGCGGTTGCTTTGCAGAAGGCGATGATTCGGGTGCTGGAGCTGAGCTCATTCCCCTTGGCTAGACACGCGATTGCGCCTTGGCAAAACTAAAAAGTTGAAACCCGGTTCAGTTTTCAATATTCATCCGGCCATAAGAAAACGCTCGCTGGGAGAGTATCGATGAGCAAGGCCCGTTACCGGCAGACCACTGCCTGTGCATTTTTTCTCGTTGCAATGGCTGTGCCGGGCATGGTTGCACCGGCTTCCGCCCAAGAGGCTGCAACGGACGACGCGGCCGAACAGGCGGATCAAGGCGAGGGGGCGATTATCGTTACCGCCCGCCGGCGCGAGGAACGGCTGGTCGATGTACCGATCGCCGTCAGCTCCTTCAGCAATGAGCAGCTCGAACAGCGCGGTTCGATCGATCTCACCGACATTGCGCAGATCACGCCGAATACGACGCTGGAAGCATCGCGCGGGACCAACTCCACGCTTTCCGCCTTCATCCGCGGCATCGGCCAGCAGGATCCCGTTTCCGGCTTCGAGCAGGGTGTGGGTATCTATCTGGACGATGTCTATCTGAACCGCCCCCAAGCCGCGGTGCTCGATATCTATGACGTGGAGCGTATCGAGGTGCTGCGCGGACCCCAAGGCACGCTATATGGCCGCAACACGATTGGCGGCGCGGTTAAATATGTCACCCGCCTGCTGCCGCAGGATTTCTCGCTCAAGGTCAAGGGCACGGTCGGCACTTACAAGCAGGCCGACGGCATCGTCACCGCGTCCGCCCCGCTCGGGGACCTCGTGCGCATCGGTGGCTCGGTCGCGCGGCTTTCGCGTGGCGGCTTCGGCGACAATCTGACCACCGGCGAGGAAAACTACAACAAGGACGTCTGGGCCGCGCGCGGCACGCTGGAAATCGGCGACTATGGCGAGCCTTATTCGATCCGCATCAATGGCGACTACACCAAGGACAAGAGCAATGCGCGCGGCGGCCATCGCCTGATCCCAGGCGCGGTTTCGGGCGCGCCTGTGCTTCCCGATGTGTATGATACGCGCGGCGGGCTGATCGACCCGAAGCAGGATTTGGAGGCCTATGGCGTATCCATGAATGCATCGATCGATCTCAGCGACGCCATAACGCTGCGGTCCATTACCGGGTGGCGCAAGGATGACAGCGCGTCCCCGATCGATTTCGATGCGTTGGCTGCCGTGGATCTCGACGTTCCGGCTTATTATCGGAACGAGCAGTTCAGCCAGGAAGCACAGCTGCTCTATGACGATGGTGGCCGCTTTACCGGCTTGCTGGGCTTCTATTATCTGGATGCGAGCGCCGACACGCAGTTCGACGTTCGCCTCTTCACCACGCTAGATGGCTTCACCGCCTTCACGGAAGCCGACGTCGATACCGAAACCTATGCAGTCTTCGCCGACTTCACTTACGACATTACCGACCAGGTGAGCCTCGCACTGGGCGGCCGCTACACCTGGGACAAGCGCGAAGCCGACATCCTGCGGCAGAACTATCTCGGCGGCGGTTCGCCGGTATTCGGCGGCGCCGGTGTCGCATTCGGCACACCCAGCACGGATTTCAACGGCTCGGCCAGTTTCAACAAGTTCACGCCGCGTGTTTCGCTGAGCTACCAGCCGACGCCCGACCACAATCTCTATGCGAGCTACTCCAAGGGCTTCAAGGGCGGCGGGTTCGACCCGCGCGGCGTGGGCGTGAACGCGCCGGACCTTAATGATGACGGCATGCTCGAGGACAGCGAAGTCGCCTCCTTCCTGAGCTTCGAGCCGGAGACAGTCGACAGTTACGAGCTCGGCTACAAGGGCAACCTTCTCGACGGTGCGCTCTATGTCGCTCTGGCCGGGTTCTACATGGATTACACCAATGTGCAGATTCCCGGCTCGGTCGCTTGTAGTGTCGGCGGCATCGCCACCTTCTGCGGGGTGATTTCAAATGCCGGCAAGGCCAAGTTCAAGGGCCTGGAATTCGAGACCAATGCCCGGCTCGGCCGCGATCTGCTCAGCGATGGCGACAAGCTGAGCCTGATCGGCTCGCTCGGTTATATCGATGCCGAATACAAGGAATACATCACCGATATCGGCGGTGTGCCGACCGACGTGGCCGATTATCGCGAAGTGCAGAACACGCCGAAATGGAATGGCAGCGCGACGCTGGCTTACGACACCTATATCGGCGACGGCAGCCTGTATCTGGGCACCACCGTTTCCTTCAAGAGCAAGACGTACCAGTTCGAGATCCCCAACCCTTATCTCGATCAGGGCAGCTATGCGCTGTTCGATGCAAGCATCGTCTATACCGCGCCCGACGGGAACTGGAGCGTGGGGCTTCACGGCAAGAACCTGTTCGACAAACAGTACAAGACCTCCGGCTATACATTCGTGGCCGCCGATCCGACGACGGGCGAGCTGGCGCTTGATGGCAACGGGATGCCGATTCCCACGCTGGGGACCGAAGGGACGCTGACCGCCTTCTACGGCAATCCGCGCCAGGTCTTCCTGACGGCCAGCTTCGAATTCTGATCGCGGCCGAGATAGCGCATGATCGAGTATAAGCGCCTCAGCTACCGGAGTGCCGGGGGCGGGCTGGAACTGTTCGCCCGGCACTATTACGGCGACGGGCCGCCATTGCTGCTGATGCATGGCCTGACGCGCAATAGCGCCGATTTCGAGCCGCTGGCCGCGCATCTTGCGGGGCGGTACCAGCTGATCGTGCCGGATCAGCGCGGAAGGGGGTTATCGCAGAGCGATCCCGAGCCGGCCAATTATCGGCCAGATATCTATGCGCAGGACATGTTCGCCCTGCTCGACGGACTGGGTATCGAACGAGCCGGCCTGATCGGTACCTCGATGGGCGGGCTTATGGCGATGGTCATGGCGGCCATGAAGCCCGAAGCGGTTTCGGCTGTCGTGCTCAACGATGTGGGGCCGGAACTCGCGCCGGCGGGGCTTTCCCGGATCGCAGGCTATGTCGGCCCGTCGGAACCCTTTGCCGGGTGGGAGGCGGCGGCCGCCAACTGCGCCGCGATCAACCGGGAGGCCTTTCCCGGTTTCGATGATGCGGATTGGCTGGCCTTCGCGGCACGGACCTGCCGCGAGCGCGCCGACGGGCGGGTGGAATATGCCTACGATCCGGCGATCGCTGCCGGGTTCGAGAATGCAGGCGACACCCCGCAGCCCGATCTGTGGCCGCTCTGGGCTGCGCTGGATACCAAGTCGGTCCTTCTACTGCGCGGGGAATTGTCAGACCTCCTGTCGCCCGACACCCCGGCGCAGATGCAGCAGCGCCATTCCGGCCCCTTCTCGTTCGTGGAAGTGCCGAGGCGGGGACATGCTCCCCTGCTGGACGAGAGCATCTCGGTTGCCGCAATAACCAATTTCCTGGCGGAGCATTTGGGATGAGGGCGGCAGGAACCGTGCCGGGCCGGGCCCGATCGCACCCCAATGTTGTGTTGGGGATGCTCCTGCTCGTCTATGTGTTCAACTTCGTGGACCGGCAGATCCTGGCGATCCTGGCCGCGCCCATCCAGCAAGACCTGAAGCTCAGCGATGGCGAGATGGGATTGCTTGGCGGGCTGGCCTTCGCCTTGCTCTATTCCACGTTGGCCGTGCCCCTGGCGGCGCTGGCCGATCGCACCAGCCGCAGCTGGGTGATCACGGTTTCGCTGCTGCTCTGGAGCGGCTTCACTGCCCTGTGCGGCATAGCTCAGGGCTTCTGGCACATATTTCTCGCCCGGCTGGGCGTGGGGATAGGCGAGGCGGGTGGCGTGGCTCCGTCCTATGCCCTGATCGGCGATTATTTCCCCAGCGAAAGGCGGGCGACCGCGCTTTCGGTCTATTCGTTGGGCATCCCGCTGGGGTCGGCGATCGGCGTGTTGGCCGGGGGATATATCGCCGCCACGGTGGATTGGCGGCTGGCTTTCTTCGTGGTCGGCCTTGGCGGGCTGATCATCGCGCCCTTCTTCAAGCTGCTCGTCAAGGACCGCGAAGCTTCCCCGCTTGCGACAGGGCATGCGCTCGGGAGGGATCTGCCCAGTTTCGGCGCCACTGCCGCGTTGCTTGCACGCAAGCCGTCCTTCTGGCTGCTGTCCTTCGGCGCAGCCTGCTCCTCGATGCTCGGCTACGGCATAGCCTTCTGGCTGCCGAGCCTTCTCCAGCGGAGCTTCGGCTTCGACCTGGTGCAGGCGTCGCAGTTTTTCGGAGCGCTATTGTTGATCGGCGGTGTGGCAGGCGTACTCGGAGGCGGATGGCTGGCCGACCGGCTCGGCCATCGCGATCGCGCATTCTATTCCTGGCTGCCCGGTGTCGCATTTTTCATCGGCGCGCCACTCTTCGCGCTGGGAATATCGAGCTCCAATGCGGGCCTCGCCTTTGCGTTCTTCCTCATTCCGCAGGCGCTCGCCTATGTCTGGCTGGGGCCCGTCCTTTCGGCGATACAGCATCTGGTTGAGCCTTCCGCCCGCTCAACCGCTTCGGCTCTTTTCCTGCTGATCAACAATCTGATCGGGCTCGGGGGCGGCATATACGCGCTGGGCGCAGTCTCCGAATTCCTCGCGCCCTATTACGGCGAGGAAGCGCTGCGTTATTCGATGCTGTATTCACTGTTGCTCTATGCCGTCGCCGCGCTTCTGATGGGGTTGGCGGGCCGGAGTTTGCGCCAGGATTGGGTGGACGAATAACGACCGCCAGCAATTCTCCCGCATCCTGAGTCTCACGTCGCCCAAAGAGATCAGGCAACGGACGGCAGTTTATCGAGATATTTGTCGTGCCTGACCTGATAGTCCGACACCGGCCAACCGATCGTTGTAGATGGCAGTCCATTGGCGGTTACCGTTCCCACGCCGCGTATGCCACCAGCACGGTGCAGGCGCCGCATTGGCCGTGATCGCAGCCCTTCTTCGTGCCGGTCAGCCGCAAATGCTCGCGCAATGCGTCGAGCAGGGTGGTCCGGGTATCGAGTTCGAGCTCATGGTCCTGGCCATTGACGGTGAGATGGACCGTATCGGAGGGCGGGGCGGAAATATCAGCCTCCTGTGTTTGAGGAAGGGCGGCGGATGCCGAATGCATTGCGACGCCGGCTACGCCGCCGGCAAGCACACCCCGCCGGGAAACGCTGAGAAACTCGCGCTCAGTCATGGACGATCGCTCCTGTCATGGGCCGAATGGAGGTTTCATCGGACCAATCCAGCAACGGCATGAATGATCCGCGGAAATGTGGGATCGTCG
>Ga0207828_100217_pt1 | contig 39456 bp, 39 predicted proteins | sample TtaePargueraPR_11_FD_187276 | JGI IMG/M metagenome (GOLD analysis project Ga0207828, IMG submission 187276) | Aerobic enrichment media microbial communities from Bioluminiscent Bay, La Parguera, Puerto Rico - Tt and P2 (3) (SPAdes) | ecosystem: Environmental > Aquatic > Marine > Unclassified ...
GGGGTGCCGACCGGGAACGTATTGGCCGGGCCATGGGCCGGTTCGGACTGGAAGGTCTGCTCGCCTGCCACCCACTGGCCGGCAATCAGATGTTTTCCTGTCAGGTTATAGGACATTGGTGCCTCCTGTTTTTCTCAAATCATCTGATGAATTTTTCTATGGGTAGAGCCCGCGAATATTGATTTACTGCGCGCTTGCTCGAAGTTCGGACAAGGAGAACCTCGGGGTAAGGTCTTCGGGGTCGGTGATCACTTCAATCACAGCCGACTTGCCCGATGCTGCCACCGCGTCAAAGGCGGCTGCAAACTGTTCTGTTTTTTCCACCCTGGCGGTTGCAATGCCATAGGCCTCGGCAAGTTTGCCAAAGTCCGGATTGACGATGTCGGTTCCGCTAACCCGACCGGGATAGTTTTTTTCCTGATGCATGCGGATGGTACCATACATGCCGTTATTCACCAGAATGACGATCACGCGCGCACCGAATTGCTGTGCGGTTGCCAGCTCCTGAAGCGTCATCTGGAAACAGCCATCACCCGCAAAACAGATGCTGAGCCGTTCGGGATGACGCAGACTGGCCGCAATGGCGGCAGGCAGACCGTACCCCATTGTACCGGATGTCGGGGCAACCTGGGTTCTGAAACGGCGATGCTGATAGAAACGATGCACCCAAACGGTATAGTTGCCTGCACCATTGGTCAGAATTGCATCTTCGGGCAGATTTTCATTCAGATGCTGAATGATTGCTGCCAGATTGACCGGGCCATGCGACGTAGGGTTTGGCCTCGACCAGATCAGATAATCTTCACGCGCGGCCTTTGTCCAATCGGCCCAGACCGTTTTGGCGATTGGGGCATTGCGTTTCACCAATGCAGAAAGTGCCTGTTTCATGCCGCTGCAGACGCCAAACTCCGGTGCATAAACACGCCCGATTTCATTTGCATCCGGATGGATATGAAGGATTTTCTGCCTGGCGACCGGGACATCAAGCAAAGTGTAACCCGATGTTGTGCAATCCCCTAGGCGTGCGCCCAGAACCAGCAAGACATCGGCATCGCGAATCCGCCTGGCTAACGCCGGGTTAATGCCCAAACCGGCATCTCCGACATAAGAGGAATGCAACGCTGACATTCGATCCTGACTACGGAAACTGCATGTAACCGGCAAGTTCCATGCCGCCGCAAAATCAGCAAGATCGGCACAGGCCTGTTCATCCCAGGTTTCACCACCAGCAATGATCAAAGGTGATTTTGCCTTAGAAAGGATTTCGACAATTTCCACAACCTGCTCATCCGACGGCGCGGCCTGTATCGGGGTAACTTTTGCAGGAAGCACGCCCATTTCGACCACATCCCGCAGCATGTCTTCGGGCAAGCCAAGAACAACCGGGCCCGGACGGCCAGAGGTTGCAACCTGAAAGGCACGGGTCAACAATTCGGGAATGCGCGCCGCATTATTGATTGTCGCTGTCCATTTCGTCTGGGTTCCGAAGATCGCCTTGAGATCAAACTCCTGGAAAGCTTCGCGTTCTTCGTCATCCCGCCCGATCAGGCCGACCAGCATGATAAGCGGCGTTGAGTCCTGATAGGCAACATGCACACCAGCATATGCATTTGACGCGCCGGGGCCGCGGGTGACCAGAACAATGCCCGGACGCCCGGTCAGTTTGCCATCCGCGTCGGCCATAAAGGATGCAGCGCCTTCATGCTTGGTTGCGACAAATTCGATTTTCGGGGTATCGACCAGTGCATCCAGAACCGCCAGGAAACTCTCCCCCGGCACCCCAAAAATACGATCGACGCCCTGCTGAACCAAGACATCAGCGATCAGTTGACCTCCCGTGCGTTGCATCGGTGCCTCCACTAGACTGTTATTGATGTAAATTTTTACAGGGGCCTGGCGCCCCTGATTTTATGTGTCTGCTAGGTCTGCGCGATCCGCCAGACGTTGTGCTGCAAGCGAATAGTGATACCGCACAGCCTGCGAGGCTGCGGTTTCATCCTGCGCGCGAATGGCTTCAAGCACGGCCTTGTGTTCTGCCAGCACTTCCGCACTCCATTCCGTGACGCGCGCATTCTTCATGGCAACAGACCGCAATTCCATATCGATCCGGGTGTCGAGCATCGAAAGGAATTCCAGAATATACTGGTTGCCGGATGCCTCTGCGATCCGCTGATAAAAGCTGCGCTCTGCCAGTACATGCTTTTCTGCTGCGGCATCCCCTCCCGACAGCGAGCGTTCCATGCTGTCATATGCCGTATCCATGAACTGCAGGTCTGCATCCGTCCGATGAACGGCGGCAAGCCCGGCGGCTTCGGATGTGATGCCTGTGCGCAGTTGCAGGATTTCAAGCAGTTTCTGGCGTTTTTCAAAGCATGCAGGACTGATCCGGAAGGCGCTTCGCGCGCTGGGCTCTGCAATGAAGGCGCCAACACCCTGCCGTGAATCCACCAAACCATCATGCTTTAGACGCGAAATCGCCTCGCGGATAACAGTTCGCGCAACACCAAAGCTTTCCGCCAGGCTTTGCTCTGTCGGGAGCTGTTCACCCGCCGACAGCTCACCTTCCAAAATCATGCGCGACAGCTTCTGGGAGATATCATCCGTCAAGCTCGGGCGCCTGCTTAGGCGTGTGAAAGAGTCCAACTGCCAATGCCTTTTTTAAATTCGTACCGATCAAGTCACCATTGATCCTTGCTTGTCGGCTTTATGCAAGCCCAACGATGTTTTTGTCAACATAAAAACAGGTTGTCAGACAACAAGAGGACATGCTATGCGAATGACCTATAAAGTTCACCCGCCGTCCGATACGACTGAGACAGCGGTTAAAAAATGGAGGAAAACGTGGCTTTTGAGAAAGTTGTAGGTTTTGTCGGCTTGGGCGGCATGGGAAGTGGCCTTGTTAAGAACATGCTGCTCAAAGGGGTTGCCGTTCATGTGATGGATCTCGATCCGAAGAAAGTCGAACTTGCTGAAAGTCGCGGTGCGAAAGTCGCCTCCTCCGTTTCTGAAATGGCCAGAACATGTGATGTGCTGGCGTTCTGTATCGGCAGAGCCGAGGACGTTCAGAAGCTGACTATCGATGGCGAAACCGGCTGTCTTAAGGATATGAAACCGGGGCAGATCATTCTGGACCACACAACCACAAGCCCGGATCACGTTGATCTGATGAGCAAGGTCTGCGGCAATGCCGGTGTCCGTTATTGCGAGGCACCAATGACGCGCACACCGCTTCATGCCGATCAGGGCTGCGTGAATGTTCTCTACGGTGGCGATACAGACTTGCTTGAGGAGCTTCGCCCCCTTTTTGATACCTATGCCGAAAATATTTTCCATGTCGGGCCAAGCGGCCATGCCATTCGTTTGAAGCTGATCCACAACTTCATCGCCTTTGCCAATGTGGCCTCGTTCTGCGAGGGCTTTGCGCTGGCGGCAAAAGAAGGACTGGATATGACCAAGGTCATCGACATCATTTCAGCCGCTGGCGGCAAAAGCGGCATGATGGACCTGTATGGTCGCAAGACTCTGGAACGCGATTTCACCCCGTATATGGCCCTTGAATGGGCCGAGAAAGATGTCGGCTATTACGTGCGCTGGCTCGAAAAAGCGGGACTACCGGGCTTTATGGCAAGTTCTGTCCATCAGACCTATTCGCTGGCTTCCATCATGGGATTTGGTCAGGAAGGCTGCACGGCCGTGATCAAGGCATACGAAAAGCTTTCCGGCGTCGAAGCCGCCTTCCCCAAAGATTCCTGAGGCCTTCCTGAAGCCTCTTTGGGGATCATTTGAAATGCCATCCCCCAACAAGAAAAAGCGTGTGAAGCGCATTTATATTCACCGGAGGAAACATCTTGAAAAACCAAAGAATGACCAAGGCTGCCTTGTCGGTTCTGGCAACGCTGCTTTCCGTTTCAGCAATCTCGTCAATCCAGTCCGCACAGGCTGAAACCGTTTTACGCCTGTCGCATTTCGCGGCCGAAACGCATCCGGGGCATATTGCCGCCAAGCAGTTCAAGGAAAACGTTGAAAAGCGCACCAACGGCGAAGTCGTCGTTGAACTGTATCCTGCAAACGAACTGGGCGCACCGCCAGAGCAGCTTGAACAAACCGTTCTGGGCATCATTGACATGAACCTCCCGACGCAGGGAGCGCTCGATAAATATGAAAAGGCATTTGGTACGGTTATGACGCCGTTTGCCTTTAGCAGCTACGACGAAGCACACCGCGTTCTTGACGGACCGTTTATGGAATGGGCGGCTCCCAAGCTTGAAAAGCAGGGTCTGGTCATGCTGTCGAACTGGGAATACGGCTTCCGCAATGTGACCAACTCGGTCAGACCGATCAATTCGCCAGATGACCTTGCGGGCCTGAAGTTGCGCACACCGCCAGAACTGCAGATCGTCGCGGCCCTTGAAGCCGCAGGGGCACAGACCACACAAATCGCCTTCCCTGAATTGCCCGGCGCCCTTACAGCCGGTGTTGTCGACGGACAGGAAAACCCGATTGGCGTGATTTATCACAACAAGCTTTATGAATTGCAGGACCATCTGGCGCTTACACGCCACGTTTACAATTCCATGGTGCATGTCATGAACAAGGCAAAATGGGATGCGCTTTCGGGCGAGGAACAGACGATTGTTCGTGAAGAAAGCGTCGCTGCGGGTAACCTGATGCGCAAACTTGTCCAGGAGCAGGAAGAAAAAGAACTTGCCGCAATCAAGGAAAGCGGCGTTCAGGTCACAGAGCCAGATCTTGCCAAGTTCAAGGCAAAGATGGGGCCGGCATATGAGCGTGTAAGCGAATATTCCGGCGAGGAAAACATGAAAACATTCCTTGGTTTTCTCGAAAACTAAACCAGAAATCTGATCGGCATTTTCCCGATAAGCTTTCTTCGGAGGGGGTGTTCCGTACCCCCTCCTCTCGCACCCTGTCTTTTCTGAAAGTCTAAGATCATGCTCGCACTCATTGTGCTTCTTGCACTTGTAGGGTTGATCGTTTTTGGCGTGCCAATTGCCGTCGCACTGGCTGTCACCGCGATCGGCACCTATGTGGCGCTTGGTGAAACCGCAATTCTGACGATGTTGCCGCAACGCATGTATTCGGCGACCACATCCTTTACCCTTCTTGCGATCCCGTTTTTCATCCTGGCAGGTAACCTGATGAATACAGGTGGCGTGACAGAACGCATTTTCCGGTTTGCATCGGCCCTGGTCGGGCATATTCGCGGCGGTCTTGGACAGGTCAATGTCGTCGCCAGTCTCATTTTTTCCGGCATGTCGGGTGCCGCTGTTGCCGATGCAGCCGGACTTGGCCAGGTTGAATTCAAGGCAATGCGCGATCGCGGATATGACGAACGGTTTTCCGCCGCGATCACTGCTGCATCTTCGACCATCGGACCGGTTTTTCCGCCCAGTATTCCGTTTGTGATTTTTGCCAGCCTGACCGGTGTTTCCGTCGTCAAACTCTTCCTGGCGGGTGTCGTGCCTGGGCTTTTGATGGCCGTTGCGTTGATGGCCGCCGTTTATGTGGTTGCGGTTATTCGCAAATTCCCGCGTGAAATGCGCGCAAGCTACCGCGAACTTTGGGCATCGTTCAAGGCGGCATTCCTTCCGCTTGGTACCCCTGTCATTATTATCGCCGGCATTCTAACCGGGATTTTCACCCCAACCGAAGCCGGTGTTACAGCAAGCTTTTATGCCGCATTCCTTGGCCTTTTCGTTTATCGCGAAATCCGCATTGCCGATTTGCCAAGCATTCTGTGGAATACGCTGCTTCATACCATCCGCGTGTTGTTTGTAATCGCTGCTGCCGGTTTCTTTGGCTGGCTCTTGATCCATCAGCGGGTCCCCAACAGCGTGATTACGGGCCTTTTGTCCCTGTCGGATAATCCGGCTGTGATCATGTCGCTGATCGTGGTGATCTTGCTGGTGCTTGGCATGTTCCTTGAAGGAATTGCGGTGATTGTCATCACCGTTCCGATTTTCATGCCGATCATGACCACGCTTGGCGTTGATCCGGTTCAATTTGGCGTCATCATGATCATGTGCTCGATGATCGGCTTGCTGACACCACCCGTCGGCATGGTGCTGTTTGCGATATCAAGTGTAACACAGGTCCCGATCTCGCCGCTTGTTCGTGAACTTTGGCCCTATCTGCTTGGCATCGTTGCCGTTCTGGTTCTGGTGATTTGCATCCCGCAAGTATCAACTTGGCTTCCCGAACTGGTCATGGGAGGTGGCAGATGATGAAATCACTGACGCTTATCGACCGTTTCGTCGGCGTCGTATTGCGCACAATCGCCATCGTCTGTCTGGCTGTTCTGATGGTTATTCTCGGTGGCAATGTCATCGCGCGCATGACCGGCTGGTTTTCGCTGGGCTGGTATGATGAGATCATCGAACTGTGCTTTGCCTGGATGATCTTTTTCGGTGCTGCCGAACTTTGGCGGGAAAACCAGCATTTTCGGATCGACTGGCTTTATTACTCCCTGCCAAAGGCGAAACGACGCATCCATACGATACTCGTCTCCCTGATCAACATTGTCTTCCTTGCCTTCCTAATGGTGGAAGGAAGCAACCTTGCGCAGAAAAGCTCGGCATTAACGCCAATCATCGGGTTCCCTGTAGCCCTGCTCTATGCCTGCATCCCGATCAGTGCAGCCATCATGCTGGCCTATGCCATTGCAGATCTTTTCAGACATTCCCCCCGGCATGCCGCCGAGGTTGAAGTCATCGACGATATGTAACCCCACATAAAATCAAGGAAATTAAACATGATTTACGATCACCGTACCTATACCTGCCGCCCGGGCACCATTGCCAAGCACCTGAAGCTTTATGAAGCAGAAGGCTGGCAAATTCAGAAAAAACATCTGGGTGATCCGGCCGTTTATGCGGCAACTGAAACGGGTGATGTCAATTCCTATGTCCACATCTGGCAATACGAAAGTGCCGCCGATCGCGCGGCGAAACGCGCCAAGCTGAAAGCGGATCCAGAATGGCAGGAATATCTGAAAAAATCAGCCGAAGCTGGCTATCTGATCAGTCAGATCAACAAAATCCTTGTTCCGACGGTTTTTTTCTCTGATCTGAAAAAAGACTAAGCTGATTAAGGGCAAATGGCACACAAAAAGCTATTTGCCCTCTCACCTCAAGCCTAAGATAAAACCGAGAGCAACAAGTTACCCTTAACCCAAAATCCAGTTGATTCACTCGCAAGGCATCCGCTTACTAGCTTGCCACTATTTGGCGAAAAAATCGTATGAATCTCTTACCGAGACAGCTCTACTAAAACCTCCCTATCAAGAATTCTCAGCTTCGATCCTGCTGCAATTGCACCGGCGGCTTCCAGTTTGCGAAGCGAGCGCGAGAATGTTTCTGGCGTAATGCCGATCCGGCTTGCGATCTGACGTTTTTCAGGAAAGTTCGTCTCGTCCTCGCCACCCAGATTCTCGCCACTGCGTTCTTCGAAGTCGATCAGGAAAGACGCAATTCTTTGAATCGGTTTGGTGTGGCGAATTTTGAAAATTTCTTCGAGGAAGAATCGTTCCCACCGCAGAAGTCCTGCAAGGACCTCTGCCATGACATGGGGCGCACTGCGTAAAACGGAAAGATAGGTATCGCGCGGAATGGCGATGATCTCGCAATCTTCCATGACCTCGCATTCCACCGGATATGCCCGACCGGCCAACGAAACGGCTTCGGCGAATGCCCCCGGTTGGGTCAGGAAATGCATGACGGTTTCTTCGCCCTGCGGGGAAACCTTTACAAGGCGCAAGTGCCCGGAAAGCAGAACATAGAAGTTACGGGCAACATCACCGGCACGAAACAGATGTTCGCCGCGCGAATGGCATTCCACACGACATTTTGCCATCAGATTATCAAGCCGCGCCCCGCCAAGAGCAGACAGAAACGGGACCTGTTGGACGATATCGTAATCGATTTCAGACAGCGGTCTTGAACGCATCTTCGCCCCCTTCCTTGGCATCATTCCCAGACAACCCGCACCAATCGGCCAGCATTTCCGCATCTGCAATCCGGATAATGTGACCATTGGCATGTTGCGAAACACCAATTTCAGAAAGTTTCTTAAGCGCACGAGAGATCGTTTCGCTGGTCATTCCCAACTTGCGGGCCAAGGCAGACTTTTCAATGGTCAGGGGTGTTTCATGCACACCGTCAATTGGCACCGCATCTGCCAGGAAATAGATCGCCAGACGTTGTGCCGCAGACCGGCATTTAAGTTCTTCGGCCTGTCGCAACATCTGACACAACCGTTCTGTCATGGCCGACATCATGGTCAGTGCACGGTCGAAATGGGCCGCAAGAAAATCGGCAAAGCCCGCACCATCAATACGAACCGCTGTCGTTGCCTCCAAGGTACGAACCGAAACCGCATAACAGCCATCGGGCACCAATGCGCATTCCCCGACAAGCTGGCCATTCCCCAGAAGATCAATGACCCCGTCTTTCCCGTCCTGATCCTTGAAAGACAATTCGACATGCCCATTCACAATCAGATAAAGCGCTGAAGCCGGTTCATCTGCCGAAATCATCATTGTATCGGTGTCAAATCTGACCCATTGGCACAAGGATGCCAGTTCAAGGATATCTTCTTGCGGCCAGGTTCGGAAATAATTCGCAAAGCGAAGAACACCGGAAATGCGTTCGATATCATTCATCACGGCATCGTCCATTACAGATAAAGGGAAGAATGCATTTACTGGAACAACTCTAACATCGGTGCATGGGATCGCGTTTGTTTCAGATCAATTCATGCCCGGAAAAACGTTTACCGACGGGCAAACTGTCTGAGCCCATCCATATCAAGGATGCTCATTCTCGTATCGCGGGCGATAAATCCGTTGTCTTCAAGTTTGCGCAATGCACGCGAAAACGTTTCCGGCGTTACCCCGATCCGGTTTGCGATGACATGCTTGGGGACGATTTCGGCATCATCAGTCTGCGACAGCAAAAAGCCCGCAAGGCGCTGCGATGGGCTACGCTGACGCAAATCATTGAGCTCCCTGTAGAAAAAACGTTCCCTCTCGATCAATGACTGCATCATCCGACCAATCATCGCCTTGTCATTCCTAAGGCGATTGACAAGCTGCATCCTGCTGATGGCGATAATCTCGCTGCCGGGATCGCATTCGGCAGAAACCGGATAACGTTGCCCGGAAAGAACAACCGCCTCGGCAAAGGACTCACCTGCTGAGACAAGATGGAAAAGCGTTACCCGTCCATCGCCCAAAATTCGAAACAGGCGAACCTGCCCCTTGATGACAATAAAGAACTGTTCGGCGAGCTCCCCCTCGCTAAATAGCAATTCACGGCCGTTATAAATCACAACGGCCGCACCATTTGTCATCGATACGATTTCATCGCGCGAGAAGGCAGAAAGAACCGCCACCTTCGAAATCAGACCGAAATCGGCATCATTCAGGTTACGGCGTGACATGATCGGCTCCAAACTCTGTCCGAGCTGACTGCGATGGTTGAAAACTGATTCTGCGATGATGTCGACCGCAATTCACATGATCGGCCAACAGCGAAGACAACTCCCACCACGTGCCAACCGGTGCGAGCATGCCGACTTTCTCATCAGACCGGGCATTAACAGCATCCGGAATATCAAGGCGGCAATGCGCACCGTCCCCGGTCATCAGGGGAACAAAAAGGGCATTTCTGCAACGTGTCATATTTCGCCAATTGGCAAGTGACGGCTGACCATCAAGCTGAACATTGTGAATGTCATCATGATCAAGATGTCGGCAAAGCATCCCGCGCAACTGCTGCATTTCAGGCGCTGGGCAGATGTCACTCTTCTGCCCGTGAGCCACCAGAAAAATTGCCTTTTTATCCTTTTGATTTCCACCGGCCTGTAATCGCTGGGCAATTCGTGCCGCCAACATGCGGTCATATCCAGACAAATGTCCTGCGAACGGCAGAAGTGCATCAGCTTCCAACCGAGCATCGGCAACAAGTGCGGACAGTTCAGCCACCAAACCGGCACCCGGCGCAAAGAACAGGGGAAAGACAAGCACGTCAGACGTCGAGTTCCGCGTCATGACCTTCAACACATTCCCCGCTGATGGCGTTGATCGCAAAAATGAAAGACGGATGTTGAAATGCGGTAACAGACGTTGCAGATGCGCGGAAAACATCCCGCCGGGCACGGCACCAGTTCGCCGCGTTCCATGCGCGACAATCATCAAAACCGGATCGCAGACGGACATAACCATTCCCCTGTTTCACTCTCTCTGAACGCATTTTGCGGGCTTTTCCCCCAAGCGTATTGACTCCCGTCAAGAGTGGAACGGCTCAAAACCACAATGTTCATATGGTTATTTGATCATCATCAAGGCTGGCTCGCGTCGAAAGATCAAATCTCCGCAACCGGGAGCGAAGGCTTTCATTTTCCTAATGGAGGGACGCATGAAACTCACAACTCGGCTGAGACGGTCGGCAGCGCCGCTTGCACTTGGTTTCGGCCTTATCTTTGCCTCGGTGGCAATCGCCCAGGAAAAACATCCTGACAGCGAAAGCACCTATGAACCCAGTCTCGAGTCACTTCCGACCGATGGGTCGCAACCCGGTACACACGAAGGTGTGCCAACGATGACGGTCGATGAATTCAATCAGGGCCGCAAGATTTTCTTTGAACGTTGCGCAGGTTGCCACGGCGTGTTGCGCAATGGTGCAACCGGCCCTGCCCTGACAACGGACCGCACCCGCGATCTTGGGTATGACTATCTGCATGACTTCATTACCTATGGATCGCCGGGCGGCATGCCGAACTGGGGAACGTCGGGTGAACTGTCCGAAGAACAGGTCGACATCATGGCCCGCTATGTCCTGCAGGACCCGCCCCAGCCGCCGGAATGGGGTATGGAAGCCATGAAGGAAAGCTGGAAAGTCGTCGTTCCGGTTGACCAGCGTCCGACCAAGAAGATGAACGATCTTGATATCGAAAACCTCTTCTCGGTAACGCTTCGTGATGCAGGTCAGATCGCCCTTATCGACGGTCACGACTACAAGATCAAATACGTTATCGACACCGGATATGCTGTTCACATTTCGCGTGTATCTGCATCGGGTCGATATCTGCTGGTTATCGGTCGTGATGCCAAAATCGACATGATCGATTTGTGGATGAAAGACCCGCAGGTCGTCGCATCACTTAAGGTCGGTCTGGAAGCACGGTCTGTCGAAACATCCAAGATGAAGGGATGGGAAGACAAATACGCCATCGCCGGTTCGTACTGGCCGCCGCAATATACGATCATGGACGGCGAAACGCTTGAACCGCTCAAGATCGTTTCGACCCGCGGCATGACCTATGACGAACAGGAATACCACCCGGAACCCCGTGTCGCGTCCATCGTGGCATCGCACTACAACCCGGAATTCGTGGTTAACGTCAAGGAAACGGGTCAAGTTCTTCTGGTCAACTATCAGGATCTTGACGCCCTTCAGGTCACCTCGATCAGTGCGGAACGGTTCCTGCATGACGGTGGTTTTGACGCAACGGGCCGATATTTCCTTGTCGCGGCCAACGCACGGGACCGCGTTGCCGTCATTGATACCAAGGAACGCAAGCTAAGCGGGATTGTCGATGTTGGTATCAAACCGCATCCGGGTCGCGGGGCGAACTTTATTCATCCGGAACTCGGCCCGGTCTGGGCAACCAGCCATCTTGGCGATGACACCATTGCATTGATCGGTACCGATCCGGAAAAACATCCGGAAAATGCGTGGAAAATGGCGGCATCCATTGACGGGCTCGGCGGCGGGTCGCTGTTTATCAAAACCCACCCAAAATCGACCAATCTGTGGGTTGATGCCCCGCTGAACTCGGATGCCGAGATTTATCATTCGGTTGGTGTGCTTGACATCAATAATCTTGATGCCGGTGTTGAAACACTACCGATCGCCGAATGGGCCGATCTGGGCGACGAAGGTGCCCAGCGCGTTGTTCAGGGTGAATACAACAAACAGGGTACCGAAATCTGGTTCTCTGTCTGGAACGGCAAAGCTGAAAAGTCAGCCATTGTGATTGTTGATGACAAAACCCGGAAGCTCAAGAAGGTCATCAAAGATGATCGCCTTGTGACCCCGACGGGCAAATTCAACATCTACAACACCCAGCACGATATCTACTGATCTTCTGAACCGGAGGCCGTCCGCGGCCTCCGGATTTCCCGCATTTGAAATCTTGCCAGAATAGGGGAAAAGCCATGCAGAAACCCGGGCGTATCTATCTTGTCGGAGCCGGGCCAGGCGATCCTGAATTGCTGACCATAAAGGCAGCACGTCTTCTCGACCGCGCGGATGCCGTTATCTATGACCGGCTTGTCTCCGATGAAATACTTGAACTGGCCAACCCGTTTGCAGAACGCGTTTATGTCGGAAAATCAACCGGATCGCATAGCCTGAAGCAGTCCGAAATCAATACGCTTCTGGTTAATATGGCCAGAAAACATTGCCACATCGTTCGTCTGAAGGGCGGGGATCCGTATATTTTCGGACGCGGGGGTGAAGAGGCAGAATGGCTTAGCCTGCATGATGTTCCGTTTGAAGTTGTTCCCGGAATTACAGCCGCCGCAGGATGCATGGCACAACTTAATCTACCGCTGACCCATCGCGGTCTGGCAACCAGTGTGCGCTTTGTCACCGGCCATATGCAGGCAGATATCGAACCGCATCATGACTGGCGTTCTTTGGCCGATCCGGACACTACGCTTGCGATTTACATGGGGGTAAAAACCATGCCGGTAATTGCGGGCAAACTGCTTGAACATGGGTTGCCCACCGATACGCCGGTGATGATTATCGAAAATGGTTCAACACCGGATCAAAGACATTTCCGCAGCACATTGGGCGATGTCTGTGACGACCTGAACCGGCTGGATTTTGATCCGCCCTGCATGATCGTCATTGGCCGCGTCATTTCACTGGCGGATCGACTATCACTGCCCGAGGCCGAACTTCTATCCGAAAGCCGGTTTGACCAAAACGCAGCACCCGACTTTCCCGATGGGGGTCTACGTTATGCCCATACTGCGTAATTCCCTCGTGATCCTGATCACCACGCTCACTTTGGCGGGGACCTATTCAGTAAGTGCGGAAAACGCGACTTCTTCCCGAAGCCCCCATGCGCTGGAGCAAATGGTGCGTCAGGATTGCGGTTCCTGTCATGGCCTAACGTTTAAGGGAGGTCTGGGATCGCCCCTTTTACCGGAAAACCTTGCGGCTTACAGCGTCGAGGATTTGACAACCATCATCCTCGACGGATTGCCAGGGACAGCCATGCCGCCCTGGCGCGCAATCGTGACACCCGATGAGGCCACGTGGATGGCCCGCTATCTGAAAACAGGAGAACCCGAATGATGCGCATTGCATTTTCGGCCCGCATTCCTTCCACCGCGTTACAGGCAACCCGCAACCTTTTGGTTGTTGGGGGCATTTTGCTTTTGGCGGGCTGCGCAAATATCTCATCCGTTCGCGGGACGGCTGATCTGGCAACCGTCGTTGCCCGGGCCACTGGCGAAGTTGCCATCCTTGACACCAGTACCCGGCAATTTATCGGTATCGTTGAAGGCCTTGGTGATCTGTCACATGCGTCGATCGTCTATTCCCGGGACGGACGGTTCGCATTCGTCTTTGGCCGCGACGGGGGATTGACCAAGGTAGACATTCTCAAACATGAAGTTGTCGTTAGAACCTTGCAAGCGGGCAACAGCATCGGCGGCGCCATAAGCCAGGATGGCAGGCTGGTGGCGGTTGCCAATTACGAACCCGGTGGTGTGCGTGTTTTCGATAGTGAAACACTCAATCTCGTCGCAGACATTCCCGCAACTATCGGCGACGGCCCAGATCGTTCAAAAGTCATCGGGCTGGTTGATGCGCCAGGGAACCGGTTCGTTTTCAGCCTTTGGGATTCCGGCGAAATCTGGATAGCCGACTTCTCAACCGGCAACGAACCAAAGATCAGCCGCTACAAAGATATCGGAACGCAGCCCTATGACGCGCTGATCACATCCGATGGTCGCTATTACATTGCCGGTCTGTTTGGCGAAGACGGCATGGCATTGCTTGATCTATGGCATCCGGAAAATGGCGTGCGCCGCATCCTTGATCATTATGGCATGGGTGAAGAACGCTTACCCGTTTACAAAATGCCCCACCTTGAAGGCTGGGCGATTGCGGGGAAACGCGCATTTGTACCCGCCATCGGTCGCCACGAAGTTCTCGTGATTGACACCGAAAACTGGCAGCAGATAGGACGTATTCCCGTCCATGGACAGCCCGTTTTCGTCATGGCCCATCCCGATAACAGGCATGTCTGGGTCAATTTCTCGGTCCCGGATTACGACACGGTCCAGATAATCGACACGGAAAGTCTGGCAATCGTCGGGGAACTGAAACCCGGCACCGGTGTCCTGCATATGGAATTCAGTCCACGTGGCGATCAGGTCTGGCTGTCCGTTCGTGATGATAACAAGGTCGTTGGATACAATCCCTACACGCTCCAGCCGATTGCCGAACTTCCGCTCCCCAGTCCCAGTGGTATTTTCATGTCTGACCGTGCCGGTCGGATCGGGTTGTAGGAGGCCATCATGAGCACCGAACTCACCCGCCTACAGACCCGGCTGATCGAACATTTTCAGCGCGGTTTCCCGACGACACCACGCCCGTTTGAAACCATTGCCAATGAACTGGGCACCAACGAAGACACGGTGATTTCCGCCATTTCCGATTTGAAGGACAAAGGTTATCTCGACCGGATTGGCGCGACCTATGCGACCGGGCGCGCAGGGGCATCAAGCCTTGCGGCGATGGAAGTTCCAGATGATCAGCTTGAAAAAATTGCCGCCCAAGTCAGCCACTTTACCGAAATCAATCACAATTACGAACGCGAAGATAAACTCAATCTATGGTTCGTCGTGACCACCGCCGATCAGGCCAGTCTGGACACGACAATCAAGGCAATCGAAGCCAAGACAGGCTTCCCGGTATATCGGATGCCGATGATCGAACATTACCGTCTCGATTTGGGATTTGCGTTGAAATGGAACTGAGCGAGCTTCAACACCGGCTGATCAAAAGACTGCGCGACGGCTTGCCAATCGGCAAACGTCCCTACGCAAATATTGCCAATGACCTCGGCACGACCGAGGAAACGGTGATCGAAACGCTTGAACAACTTATCGCCCACAAGGTTATCAACCGTTTTGGCATGATCATCCGTCATCGCGCACTTGGTTATCAGGCCAATGCGATGTGCGTTTTCGATATCGGTGATGATGCGGCATCCGACATTGGCAAGGCCATGGCGACACTGCCCTATGTCACCTTGTGTTACCGCCGGGAACGGGTTGCCGGGGTCTGGCCATACAATCTTTATTGCATGATCCATGGTCGTGACCGGCTGACCGTCCGGGCACAAATCCGCCATCTGATGGCACGTCTGGAACTTTACGACACCCCTCATAAGGTTCTGTTCAGCAAGCAATGCTTCACCCAGCGGGCCGGAAAATATGGTGCCCCGACGGCGTCAGCATCCCTATCCGCATCCGGACCTGCATCGACGCAGACGATCCCGTTCCCGATAAAATCAGGGAAGTACCATGAACAAGCTTGAACGCGATCTGATCAATAATCTTCAGGGTGGTTTCCCGATCTGCGCCCACCCGTTTCAGGTTCTGGCCGACCGTCTTGGCTATGACGAGGAAACGATTATTGACGGCGTGAAAAACCTGATCGCGGATGGATATGTCAGCCGGTTCGGCCCGCTTTACAACACCGAAAGACTGGGTGGTGCCGTGACCCTTGCTGCGATTGCCGTACCATCAGATCGCTTTGACGAGGTCGCGGAACAGGTCAACGCGTTTGACGAAGTCGCTCACAATTACGCCCGCGAAGATGCGCTGAATATGTGGTTCGTGATCCTTGCCGAGGATGAAAAAAAACTTCAGCACGTCATCACCCGGATCGAAAACGCAACCGGCCTTCAGGTGCTGAGTTTCCCAAAGGAACGGGAATATTTCCTTGAATTGCATCTGGAGGTTCCCGACCAATGATTTCCTTTCTGAACCAACCAGAACTGCCGGAACTTGATGAAATCGATCATGCCCTGATCCGTGCGACGCAAACCGGGCTGCCGTTAACGCCGTCACCCTACGGGGATATCGCGCTGGGTCTTGGTCTTGGCCCGGATGAAGTTGAACAGCGTCTGCAACGGTTGCTCGATGTCGGTGTCATCCGGCGGATCGGCATCATTCCCAACCATTACCGGCTGGGCTATCGCGCCAACGGCATGAGCGTCTGGGACATCAATGATGAAGCCGTTGATGCTATGGGCGAGATGATCGGAAAGCTGAATTTCGTATCGCACTGCTATCGCAGGCCGCGCCACCTGCCCGATTGGCCATTCAACCTGTTTGCCATGGTTCACGGAACAACACGCGAAACGGTCGAGGCCAAGGTTCAGGATATCCGCGACCTTTTGGCCGAGAATGTCCGCGACCACCGCATTCTATACAGCAACCGAATTCTTAAAAAAACCGGCCTGCGTTGGCGCAAAAGCGGAGAAAAGAAATGTTGCGGTTAAGCCAGTATATCCGTGCTGCCATCGGCATTGCCGAAAATGGCACGGCGGCCGTTGCCCCCCCGCGCAAACATGCCCCGCTTTCCAATCGTGGACCTGTCGTTATCTGGAATCTGATCCGGCGGTGCAATCTGACCTGCAGGCATTGTTATGCCTCCGCCGTTGATAAGGATTTCCCGGGCGAGCTGACGACAAAACAGGTTTTCAGTACCATGGAAAATCTGCGCGATTTCAATGTTCCGGTGCTGATCCTGTCGGGTGGCGAACCGCTTATGCGGCCCGATATTTTTGATATTTCGGCCTATGCCAAGGAACTTGGTTTCTATGTCGCACTGTCAAGCAACGGAACCCTGATCGATGATAAAAACATAAATCAGATCGCAGCCGCCAATTATGACTATGTCGGGATCAGTCTGGACGGGCTTGGCGCAACACATGATTATTTCCGCCGTCTTGAAGGCGGGTTTGATCTTGCGCTTCGGGGGGCAAAACTATGCCGTGATGCCGGATTGCCGGTTGGCATCCGTTTCACCATGACCCGCGAAAACTATCAGGACCTTCCCGGCCTTCTTGACCTTGTTGAACAGGAAAAGATCGACAAGTTCTATTTTTCGCATCTGAACTATGCCGGTCGCGGAAACCATAACCGCAAGGACCATGCATTCTACAATATGACCCGTGAGGCACTTTTGATGATGTTTGCCCGTTGCAAGGCCGACGTCAAAGCAGGCATCGCGCGCGACTATGTGACGGGCAACAACGATGCTGACGGGGTTTTCCTGAAATTCTGGATCGACGAACATTACCCGGCGGCATCCAACCAGATCAGTAAAATGCTGCAGCGCTGGGGCGGGAATGCATCGGGTGTGAATGTTGCCAATATCGACAATCTGGGCAATGTCCATCCCGATACCATGTGGTGGCAACACACATTGGGCAATGTCCTGAAACGGCCGTTCTCGGAAATCTGGCAGGATGTCAGCGACCCTTTGATGGCCGGTCTAAAGCAACGCCCCCGTCTTGTGCATGGTCGCTGCGGCGAATGCCAATATCGCGATATTTGCGGCGGCAACACGCGAACGCGCGCCTATCAACTAACCGGTGATCCATGGGCCGAGGATCCCGGCTGTTATCTTGATGATGCCGAACTTCGCATTACTGGCGACCATAACCGTCTTGAAACCGTTCCGTTTTCCGCAACCAAACGCCACGGTCAGGTGGAGGCCACATCATGACCACCATCGTCAAGCCTGCCTTGGCGCGGATTTGCCTTGGCACGGTATTGGTATCCGGTTTGATCAGCACCACAAACGCCTTTGGCCAAACCGCCCTTTCATCTTCCCAGATTGCCGATGCCAACGCGCTCTATGCAACGCATTGTGCCGCCTGTCACAATGGCGACCGGCTGGGTGGAATGGGTCCGGCCCTTTTGCCCGAAAGCCTCGAAAAACTGCGCGGCAACGGCATTTCGGATGTCATTCGCGATGGCCGCGCGGCAACGCAGATGCCGGCCTTTGGCGAAACCCTTGCCGCAACGGAAATCACCCTTCTGGCAGACTGGTTGCGACAACCGATGGACAGGTCGCCAGAATGGGGCATGTCCGAAATCGTCCAAAGTCACGATGTTTTCATCAATCCGGCGGAACTGCCCGACAAACCAAAATTCGAAGGTGATCCTTTAAACCTGTTCACAATTGTCGAGGCGGGCGATCATCACGTCACGATACTTAATGGTGACACGTTTGAACCGCTTGATCGTTTCCCGACCCGCTTTGCCCTGCATGGCGGGGCGAAATATTCTCCGGACGGTCGTTTTGTCTATCTGGCGTCGCGCGATGGCTGGGTTCAGATGTATGACCTTTATTCGCTGCAAACCGTTGCTGAAATCCGGGTCGGCCTGAATACGCGAAATGTGGCGGTATCAGATGATGGCCGCTATGTGATGGCGGGAAACATGCTGCCGCACAATCTGGTTTTGCTTGATGCACGCGATCTGACACCAATACGCGAGTTCGCCGTTATCGGTGATGATGGCAAATCATCGCGTGTTTCGGCGGTATATACCGCACCACCGCGCCATAGCTTTATCGTCGCCCTGAAAGACCTGCCCGAAGTTTGGGAAATTTCCTATGCCGATGATCCACGTCCGGTCTATCCCGGTTTCGTTCATAACTACGAAGCCAATATGGTCGAAGCACTGGATGTTCAGAACGGTCCATTCCCAGTCAGACGTATTCATCTTGATGATGGTCTGGATGATTTCTTTTTCGATCAGGATTATCGCCACCTGATCGGGGCGGCGCGCAATGGCCGCGATGGACAGGTGATCAACCTGAATGTCGGCCGAAAGGTGGCCGACATTGCCTTGGAAGGCATGCCACATCTTGGTTCGGGCATTACCTTTGACTATCAGGGCCATTCGGTGCTTGCGACACCGCATCTGAAAGATTCCAAAATCAGCGTCATCGACATGGAAAGCTGGCAGACCATCAAAACCATCGCAACAAAAGGCCCCGGATTTTTCACCCGCAGCCATGACAACACGCCTTATGCCTGGGTCGATGTATTCTTTGGCCCGGACAAGGACGTGGTCCATATCATCGATAAACGCACACTCGAAATCGTCAAAACGCTCCGCCCCGAACCCGGCAAGGTCGCGGCCCATGTCGAATTTGACCGCAGCGGCAAACACGCGCTGCTCTCGATCTGGGACGATGACGGCGCAATCATCGTTTACGATGCCCAAACATTCGAAGAAATCAAACGCATACCGATGAAAAAGCCGGTTGGGAAATATAACGTGTTCAACAAAATCACTTATTCCGCCGGCACCAGCCATTAAAACCGGTTCAAACGGCTTAGCGGTTCATTAAAATCATGGCCGCCTGTGCGGCCAGAACGCCTGCGAAAATCACGATCAGAAACGCGATGAACAATCCCCGCCATCCGCCCGCAGACGGACCAAGCCCAAGATAATATCGCAAAATCAGCCACGCCTTGAGGCTCCCGACCATCATGATCGTCATGGCGGGCACAATGCCAAGCATCGCACCTATGCGATCATCACCGATCTGGGCAAGAACCATCGACATGACAGTCGTGCCACTGGCCAGTAACCAGACAAAAATCGCCATGCGCGATGAAAGCCCATGCCCGTCGCTTGGCATCATGGATGAAGCTGAAATATCGTCGGTTTCTGTCGCGACTGGAAAATGTCGGTCCATGGTTTCCTCACCGCAGAAGATAGATCACGGGAAACACCAATACCCAGACCATATCGATCATGTGCCAGAATGCCGTTCCGGTTTCGATATTTGTCAGGTTCGGCCAAACGGCAACGATGCCCAGCACCCCAAGCCCCATCACCACATGCAGGGCGTGAAAGCCGGTGATCAGGTAATAAAGCGTGAAAAACGTGCTGGTTTCCAAACCGATCCCGGCATCGATTTTGGTGCCATATTCAATCAGCTTCACGATCAGAAAAACGATGCCCAAAGCTGCCGTCCCCGCCAGCCAGACCCGGCATTGCAAAACTGCATCCTTTTTAATGGCACGCACGGCAAAAACAGCCATAAGACCGCTTGTCAGAAGAACAAGCGTATTGATCCCGCCCATAAAGCGATCAAGGTGAAGCTGATCATTGGCAAATCCCGCCGCGTCACCAATTCTTGCCGCGGAAAATGTCAGAAGGAACGCGCCAAAGACAACCAGTTCCGACAGGATCAGAACCCACATCAACGGATGCCCTGGCAAGGCTTCAAGGCCACCCCAAGCATCCGAAGAAGATTGCGGGTCATCATCCATCAGACCGGAACCGTCATGCTGCGCAGCTGTGTCCTGATCGAGTCCCATCTGCCCCCCGTTTTCAACGTACAAGTTGGCGGTAAATGCGTGGCAATGCCGCAGGAAGATTATCCAGTTTGCTGACAATTGCGTGCCCGCCTGCCCCAAAGATATAGGGGAAGTAATCCTGTGCCCTTTGATCGACCGTTACACCGAAAAGGCCAAGCCCTGCCTTTCGGCATTCACGTACCGCACGGCGGCTATCCTCTATGCCGTAGCGACCTTCGTAATGGTCGATATCATTTGGCTTGCCATCCGTGATTACCAGCATCAACCGGTGTTGGTGCGGTCGATCTCCCAACAGCTTTCCAACATGGCGGATGGCAGCCCCCAACCGGGTGTAATAACCGGGTCGAAGCTTCTGTATCCGTTCCTGGGTACGGGGTGACCAATCCTCGTCGAAATTCTTGATCGCATTGATCCGCACCCAGTCGCGCCGACGGGATGTAAAGCTGAAGACACCAAATTCGTCCCCGCAGGCATCCAGCCCACCAGCCAGCACCGAAAGCGCCTGCTTTTCAACATCGAGAACCCGTTGATCCTGTATCCAGGCATCGGTCGACAATGATACATCGACCAGTACCGCAACCGACAAATCGCGTGCCCGTCGAACCGTGTTCAGATACAGCCTGTCGCTGAGTTCTCCACTGCCTTTCTGGTCACAGCGGGCGCGCACCAATGCCTCTAGGTCAAGCTCGCTTCCGTCACATTGCGCGCGCAGCGTTTCATGGCGCGGCCGAAACGCTTCGAATTGGCGGCGAACCTGACGGATTTGGCGTCGTTCGGTTTCACCCGGATGCCAGACATCACACTCACTAACTTTTTCATCACCGAATTGCATGATGACTTTGCAGAAATCCGGGCGATACGATTGATGACGGTAATCCCATTCCGGATAGGTCCATTCACCAATCACGCGCCCTTCATCGGCTTCGCGGGGCGGAAGGTCCAGATCGAAACGCAATTTGGTTGCCGCTTTGCGTTTGCAGTCGGAAATTTCCATTTCGTCAAGCTCATTGGCCGCTTTCTTTGCGTCCTGCTCGTCCTCGTCATCCATCGGTCGATTGACATTGACCATCTCGGCAATCGAAAGGATTTTTTCAAACCGGTTTAACGCCAGCGGATCATTACGCCCGGCCTGATCATTCTTGCGCCGGCGGGCGCGTTTTTTGCGTTCCCGACTGCCGTCTGACGAATTTCCATCCTCGTCCATGTCCGTATCGGCAACACGACCGGCCGTGCCCGAACAAATGGCCTCGCCCCAAAGCGGAACGGGAAGAAACGGCGCATAACGATGCGGTTGCATACCCGCAACATCAATCATGCCCGCAATATCACCATTTGCGTCAACGGCGTTAACAACAGGCCACAGATCGTTTGCGTCCTGTTGATCCGCAGCCCCAAGAATCTTCAGAACACACTCTTCGATCTGCTGTTCGCATCGGGGCAAGGGACGAACCGGTCGCAACGCCAGAAACGCATCATACAGGCGTTGCCGCAAACCGATGATGCCGGGGAACTGGCGACAGACATCCCAATCGGTTTGCCGTGCCCGGGAAAGCCGCATGATATCGGCCAATAACGGGCTTTGCGCAATGTCCGCCGAAATGGTTTGCGGCTCCGAAACCGCGAACCATGCCATCAGCCAGATATAAAAATCACGGTTAAGGTCACGCGACGGAAACAGTGAAATGGACGCGGGCAGCTTTACCGATGCCTCGTTCATTTCGGCCATCGTGATCTGTTCATCCACCAGACCGATCCGCTGCCGCCAGCGTAACCGATGCCCCGAAACCCGTTTATCGATCTGGGCAAATTCCAGCGCCGGATCGCCACCAAGGGTGCGAAAGATCACCGGCAAATGACTGCGCAATTCGGCAAACGTGATCGCGTGCTCAGCATGATCGCGATAGCTCTCCTGATTGCGCGACGCAATCCGGTGCCAGATCATGCCGACCTGTTCTTCGAATTCCAGAAAATCGAAACTCATCATCGCCTCCCGGCTGTCAGCCCCGGATAATCCCGATGGCCTCACGAAGGCCCGCCTTGATATCCGCATCATCCGACAGAGGTTCGATGATGGCAGCATTGATAGCGTCATCAAATGCAACATTGGCCATCAAAAGTGTCGCGCAATAAACCAGCAACCGGGTTGAAACCGCTTCTTCAAGATCAATACCGGTAAGCTTGCGAATATTGCCAGCGATACGCACCAGAAGGGCTGCGCGTTCAACATCGATCCCGGTTTCACGCATGATCACCGCTTTTTCGGTTTCCGCGTCCGGGAAATCGAACTCGACCGCCAGAAAACGTTGCCGGGTCGATGGTTTCAATTGCTTCAAAAGGTTCTGGTAACCGGGATTATAGGACACCACCAGCATGAAATTGGCCGGCGCTTCCAGAAGCTCGCCCGTCCGGTCCAGCGGCAAAAGACGACGGTCATCGGTCAATGGGTGAAGCACCACCGTCACGTCCTTGCGCGCCTCCACCACCTCATCGAGATAGCAGATCCCACCGTGGCGGACCGCGCGCGTCAACGGGCCATCCACCCAAACGGTTTCCCCACCCTTGATCAGATAGCGCCCCGTCAGATCCGCCGCCGTCAGATCGTCATGGCAGGAAACGGTATAAAGCGGAACACCAAGCTTTGCCGCCATATGCGATACAAAACGCGTTTTCCCGCAACCGGTCGGCCCCTTCAGCAACAAGGGCAGATGCTGCTGCCAAGCCGTTTCAAACAACTGCTGTTCATTGCCGGTAGACTGATAATAAGGAACGTCCTGATCAGGGAGTACGTCTTTAAGAGCGGTCTGCATGTGAATGCTCCTTGGAAAATAGAAAGGCCGAAAATGACAACGACCGGTCGCGGGAACCAACCGGTCGTTGTCCGCCATGTGTCGTCATGGAAGAGAGCATGAAATCGAACACACAGACTTGATTGCCGTCATTCGGCGGGCTGACGTGCCCCTGCGGTTACGCGGGCACCTCGCGGTGCGACCACAAGCGACCAGATGATCATGGTGACACCGATCAGCACGACTACCCCCGCTCCCAAACGCATCCAGTAGAACAGGGCAACCTGATCCTGCACCTCCATGTAATTCATCCCCAGAACACGTTGCAGATGGGTCTGAACGACACCCGCAAATGTCAGGGTAAAGGTCATGAATGCCATCGCACTGGTCGTGATCCAGAAGCCCCACATATTGAGCTGCTGGTTATAAGGTTCACGCCCGCGAAGATAAGGCAGCGCATAGGTGAAGATTGCCAGATTAAGCATCACATAGGCCCCGTAGAAAGCAAGATGGCCATGTGCTGCGGTAATCTGTGTTCCGTGGGTGTAGTAATTGATCGACGACAGGGTATGCATGAAGCCCCATACGCCCGCGCCAAAGAACGCCATGACCGAACAGCCAAGCGACCAAAGCAATGCCGCCTTGTTCGGATGATCGCGACCACCTTTCCACACCATGTAGAAACAGAAAACCACCATGGCAAAGAAAGGAACGACTTCCAGCGTCGAAAACACGTTACCGATCCACTGCCAATATCCCGGGGTTCCGATCCAGTAATAGTGATGGCCGGTACCCAGAATGCCGGTAAACAGCGAAAGTGAGACCATGACATAAAGCCATTTTTCAACGACTTCGCGATCAACACCCGTCATCTTGATCATCAGAAACGCCAGGATCGACGCCATGATCAGTTCCCATACGCCCTCAACCCAAAGATGCACGACATACCACCAGTACATCTTGTCCACCGCAAGGTTCGACGGATTATAGAACGCAAACAGGAACAGCAAAGCGACGAACCAAAGGGCAACCATCAGCACGTTCGATACTGCGGTTTTCCGCCCCTTAAGCAGTGTCAGCGTGGTGTTGTAAAGGAACATCAGCGCCACCACGACGATACCGACCTTGATCGGCAAGGGCTGTTCAAGGAACTCGCGTCCTTCGTGATAGCCAAGGATGTATCCGACAACTGCGGCAGCGGTTGCCGCCATGAACAGCCAGAACTGGATGATCGCCATTTTCGGGCTGTGCAGTTCGGTTTCGCATTCTTCAGGCAGCAAATAATAAGCCGCCCCGAAATAGCCCATCAGTAACCAGACGATCAGGGCGTTGGTGTGGATCATGCGAATGACGTTGAACGGCAGCAGTTCGGACAAGACGTTTGGAAAAACATAGACAGTGCCCGCCACCACGCCGAACAGAATCTGGGCTGCGAACAATGTCAGCGCGCCGTATATGTAATACAGCGCAACCTTTTGCGATTGATATTTCATTGTAGCCTCGTTTCCATCAGCACCGGATTATCCCGCCTCGTTTGGCGGCCAGTTCTGGGTGTCGATTTCACTGGTCCATTTCAGGAAGTCGACAAGCTCGTCGAGCTCCTGATCTGTAAGGTTGAATTGCGGCATCTGGCGGCGGCCTTCGATGCCTGTGGGCTGTGCGGCCATCCATGCCTTAAGCATATCGCGCGCACCTTCCGGATCATCTTTACCGCCATACCGCACCCAAACATTGCCAAGTTCAGGTGCGAAATAGGCACCCTCTCCCAAAAGCGTATGGCAGTTGATGCATGAATTGCGTTCCCAGACATGCTTGCCCGCGACAACCGATGGCGTCAGCTGATCCTGATTGCTGGACTCGTTGACGATATAGTTGTGACTGTGCAAGGTCAGTCCGATAAAGATGACCAGAAAGAAGATCGTTCCGCCGTAGAAGATGTTTCGGGCGGCAGATTTTGTCAGTCGTTCCGACATGTGAACGGATCCTCACTCCGATTGGCAGTTCAGTGCCGCTCTGTCCCCAAAACGGCGTCATGCAATCATTTCCCGACTGGACGTTTCCCACCTTGACTACCGTCAAACGAAAAAAGCCCCGCACAATGGCGGGGCAGGTGAGGTCGGAAATGCACGGCAGGAAGGATCAGGCAAACCGCGTCAAGCTATTCAAAACGCGGAAACAGTATTTCATTCTCAAGATGGATATGTGCCACCAGGTCTTCGACCAGCTTGGCCGTACCGGAATAAAGCGCCCGCCATGAACCACAGACACCGTCGGGCAACGTGAAATTATTGGTCAGCTTTTGCAGTTTATGGATGGCTTCGGCATGCTCGTCATGTTCTTCGCGCATGCAATGGATCGGCATGATCAGGGGAATTGTGCTGGCACTGTTGCGTTGCATTTCGCGCATCGCCGGGAACAGAACCATTTCCTCTTTCGCCATATGGGAATCAAGCTTTTCCGTCATTTCAAACAGCGCGTCGGCCAATCCCGCCGGGGCGTCCGGATGATCTCCGTGAACCGCCTCGACCTTGCGGGCAAGCAGGATGAGTTCGGCCAGTTCATCACGGTGGGTCTGATGATACCGATCCAGAATAAAATCGATGAAGCCATCGATATCATTTGGATCCGGCAAGGTCAGTGGCCCCTTGGGCAAATCACACAATTCATGGGCAATCAGACCGGCATCCAGTCCTTTCACACTGGCGACCTCGTTCAGCGACTTGTTGCTTGAACAGCAAAATCCGATTTTATGGCGTCGCAAAACCAGGGTCGCCCCCGGAAAACTCGCGACCAGATCGCCTATCTTGCGATGGATCAGATTTGCTGAATTGGCAGCTTCCTGATCATGGGTGAAATCGGATTGCATGCTGGCGGACCTCCATCCCCGGATATTGATCCAGCCAAGTTTAGGCACCTTCCCAAAAGTCACGTTGACGATGGTCAAGTAACCCCACGTGGAATTTTGCAATCCCCCTGTCCAATACTATCTTGCAAAAGCAGGACCTTTCCACCTTATCAAGAACCGTAAAAATTCAAATCTTTCAGTGATTTGACGGACATCAACACCTTAAAACCCAAACAGGACAATACTTCCGGCACCAATTCGGTCCGGAGTCCGCCGTGTCAATCAAACGCCCGTCATTTACACCCTTTCTGCTGATGAACCCCATCGTTCGAAATGTTCCGGCATTCGCGCTTGAACGCCTGTGCCAGCACGCCATGGCAACCATGTATCGCCGACACAAAGCTGTTTTCGAACGGGTCACCGAACGCGAAACATTTGCCCTGCTCGTATGCCCGACGGATCTTGATCTCGACCTTTTCCTTGCCCTTGATACAGAGGTCCCCGTCCTGCGCCCGGCCCATGAGGGGGATGACAATATCATCGCGGCACGGATCATCGGCCCGCTTCCGGCCCTTCTGGAACTGCTCGAAGGAAAATCCGACGGGGACGCGCTGTTTTTCTCGCGCGCATTACGAATAGAGGGCCGGACCGACCTTGTCGTCGCCCTTCGCAATGCCCTGGACGGCGAAGAAATAGACCTGCGTTCAGCCGTCATTGAAAGCTTCGGCGCATTGGGCCCGGCGGCACGTCTGGCACTGCGCGCCGCCGAAGCGGCATATCGTCAGATGCAATCGGACATGGACCGAGTTGCCGATACCCTGATTTCCCCGATTGAAAAACGTCTGGGCGGACTTGACCGGCGTCTTGGCGAACATGCGGAAAACATTTCAGGGCTCCAGAAATCCGTCAAACGTCGCACGCCCCGCACCGTTCAGACCGTGCTGGCGGGTGATGATTTCGCCCTTCCCGATCCTTCATAACCGACAAACACACACAGGGATTTCATGGAATTAGTTTGCCCGGCAGGAACCCCCGCCAGTCTGCGCGCCGCCGTCGAGGCCGGTGCGGATGTTGTATATTGCGGTTTCCGCGATGCGACAAATGCCCGCAACTTTCCGGGGTTGAATTTTTCCCGACCCGAACTGGCCGAGGCCGTTACATTCGCGCATAAACATGGTGTGCATGTCTATCTGGCCTGCAACACCTATCCAAAGGCCGGTTCCGAAGATATCTGGCACAAGGCCGTCGATGATGCGGTTGCAATCGGTGTTGATGCGGTAATCTTGGCCGATATCGGATTGCTGCGCTATGCGCGCGATAAACATCCCGATGCACGCCTGCATCTGTCGGTACAGGCATCGGCCTCGAACGAGGAAGCCATTCGTTTTTACCATCGTGAATTTGGCGTGCGTCGTGTGGTTCTGCCGCGTGTCCTGTCGCTCGAAGAAATCCGGATGTTAAACCGGCGCATTTCGGTGGAAACCGAAGTTTTCGCCTTTGGGGGCATGTGTGTCATGGCCGAAGGACGCTGTTCGCTATCTTCCTATGCCACGGGGGAAAGCCCCAACATGAACGGCGTTTGTTCACCAGCAGCCCACGTCCATTACGAGGAACGCGGCGACAGCACCGTTTCCCGCCTTGGCAATTTTACAATCAATGTTTACGGCAATGATGAAAAGGTCGGGTATCCCACCCTGTGCAAGGGTCGGTTCCGCGCCATGGACAAGGCCGGTTACCTGTTCGAAGAACCCACCAGTCTTGACGTCACCGCAATCCTGCCTGAACTCGCCGATGCCGGTGTAACCGCCCTTAAGATCGAAGGGCGCCAGCGCGGCAAGGCCTATATCTCGCAGGTGGTCGGCGCGTTCCGCGCGTCCCTTGACCGCATTGCCAATGGGCAAACCGGTACGCGCAGTAATCTGGCCGCCCTTAGCGAAGGTCAGGCAGATACAACAGGTGCCTATCGGAGAAGCTGGCAATGACGAAATCAAGACTGGTCATGGGGCCCATTCTTTTTCACTGGGATGAAAACCGCAAACGGGATTTCTATGCCCGCATTGCCGATGAAATCGATGTTGATACAGTCCATGTTGGTGAAGTCGTCTGCGCCAAACGCATGCCGTTCTTTGACAAACATCTGCCCGACATCATCGAACGGCTTCAGAATGCCGGAAAGGAAGTCGTCTTCTCGACACTGGCCCTCGTGATGAATGAACGCGAGATCGCCCAGCTTCGTGAAATTGCCGAAATGCCGGACCTTCTGATCGAAGCCAACGACATATCTTCCATCGGCCTGCTTTCCGGCCGCCCGCATGTCGTCGGGCCGTATATCAATACATATAACGAAAGCACCCTGGACTATCTGATTTCCAAAGGTGCACACCGCGCATCGCTTCCCTGGGAATTACCGATGTCATCGATTGAAGCCCTTTGCAGCGCGCGTAAAACGGCCGAGATCGAAGTCCAGATATTCGGTCGTGTCCCGCTTGCCATATCAGCCCGGTGTTACTCTGCACGCGCACATGGCTTGCACAAGGATGGCTGCCGATATGTCTGTGGTGAGGCCCTTGATGGCATGGATGTCGAAACGCTGGATCACACACCGTTTCTTGCCGTCAATGGTCTGCAAACCCTGTCCAGTCACTATCTGGAATTATCAACCGCTATTGATGATCTGAAAGATGCCGGTGTTAACGCCTTCCGGATTTCACCGCACACTCTTGATATGGTGCGCGTTGCCAATCTCTACCGTCGTCTGATCGATGGTGAAACCTCGTCTGACGAGGTCAGGCAATCATTGCAGGAAATGCAAAACCATCTGGCTTTCGCCGATGGCTTCCTGCACAGCCTTCCGGGTGCGGACCTCAGGGAAACGATTGGTTCCCGGGCAGAATAGCTTTACCCACCGCACAAATATCCATATCCGAAATACAGATATAAAAAGGGCCACAGCCTGATGAACTGTGGCCCTTCGATACATTGTGCAGGGGAGTAAACAGCTCAATGTATTGACGATGGTTGGAGTATACTTGATTTGCTTTGCTACTCCTTGACGGTCGTCAATCAGGGCTGCCTTCAGCGGATACGACACCGTTCTGATGGAACGATATCGTGCCATATTGCTCATCCTCGCGTCGGTAAGATCGCCTTGCGCTGGATGTTTCTTTTGCCCCCGTCATGATCGGGTTCAAGCCGTGTCGCCGATATCCCAGAACACACCGGCCATCATTTGCAGGGCCTGTCGGCTAAGGCTTTGCAGGATGTGTTCGTTGGGCGCATGCTGAGAGCATGACGCATAGGAGTGCGGCACCCAGACGGTCGGTAAATCAAGGATATAGGCAAATGTATCATTGGGCAGCGACCCGCCAAGATTGGGCAGGATTGCCGGTTTGGTTCCGGTGGTCTGGATGATTGAATCGCGCACACGCGTGACCCACGGATGGGACGGATCAAGCCGCGTTGCCCGGAAGAACCCCTTTGCCGAGGGAATGATTTCAACGTCAGTAAAGCCATGCTTATCAAGTTGGCGGCGCAAAGCCGGCAGAATGCCATCCGCATCCGTTCCGACCACATAACGCAACTGGCAATGCGCAATGGCTTCTGGAGAGATCGCATTGACCGGTTTTTCCGGGTTACCGGCCTTTGACGGAATACCGGTTGGCGCCATCCACTGTTCTCTGCCGTCGATCCGCTGGACCATCGAGCGTGCAGAAGCAGAAATTGCCCCGCTTGTTGTTGAAGCTGCCCAATCTATTGTGCCATCAAGATAAACGGCGCCGACCATGCGCAACCAAATCATGAACGCCTCGTGATTTTTTCATGGCCGACTGCTCATTTAAATCCCATTCATTTCGGGCACTTGACCTCTATCAAGCAAGGTCTGCCCGACATGGAATAAAGAAGCATTATGAAAAATATGCTTCGTATATTCCTGTCATTCTGGATCGCATTTTCCCTGATCGGGACAAATGCCGGTCAAACTTTTGCACAGACGACGAAGCATTCGATCAGCAGCGACATTATTGAAATCACGATATGTGCTGCCGGTCAGCAACCAGAAACGATCTTGATCGACCAGAATGGCAATCAGGTCCCCGCACCGGATAAATGCGATTGCCCTGCCTGCCCGAACTGCATCAACAGCACGTTTTTCAGCCTTCCCGATGCGATACGCTCCATCGGGCATGAGCGCGCAATCATCCTGACCGACATCCCGCAATCATTCGACGTTGCAGACGCCACCATCCGGGCGCCTGCGTCGGCACGCGCGCCCCCGCACAAGGTTTGACATCATGAAAACGCCATCTGTTCCAGTGTCTTTTCTGTCAGCTCGGCACTTCTTGCAAATCCGGTACATCCTGTCTGGCATGTTGCTTTTTGCAATGGGCATCCTGTTTCCGGTTCTGTTCGCGCAATCTGACGCACACGCCCAGAACAACCCGGTTCTGGCACAATTCATTGGCAAGGTTCCCGCCGCATCGCTGGTTGATGGGGCAGATGGCTATGGTCCGATTGATGCACACAATCCGGTCGCCCCGGTACTTAAGAACGGCACCAGGATCGGCTGGGCCTTTATCACATCCGATTTTGTCGGCACCACCGGCTATTCCGGGAAACCAATCCATGTGATGGCTGCGGTTGATGACGATGCCAAGGTCATCGGCGTCAAACTGGTCAAACATTCAGAACCGATTGTCCTGATCGGTATTCCCGAAGAGCGTATCGCCGCACTGACCGAGGGGTATATCGGTTTTGATCTGGTCCAGGCAGCCAAGGGCGCGGACCATGAGCTGAACATTATTTCCGGTGCCACCGTGACCATTATGGTTATTGATGACTCGATCCTCAGATCGGGTATCAAGGTAGCGCGGGCCCTTGGCCTTGGCGGGTTGAGCACCCCGACGGCAACAACCGGACCGCAGTTCAAGATTAATCCGGACGCTTCGGCCCCGGCCGACTGGCAGACAATGGTCGGGGACGGAACGTTGCGGCGCATGTCGCTTGATGTCGGGCAGGTCAATGATGCCTTTGCCGCCATGGATGACCCTCGGGCTACCGAACGCCCGATCACAGCCGGCCCTGCAGAAACCTTCATCGACATGTATGCGACCCTTGTCAGCATTCCGGCAATTGGCAGGGCAACACTTGGTGAGCGCGGCTACAACAACCTCAAATCATGGCTCAAGGAAGGTGAAGAAGCCATTCTTGTCGCTGGACGGGGGCAATATTCCTTCAAGGGATCGGGCTATGTCCGTGGCGGGTTGTTCGACCGCATTCAGTTGATCCAGGGCGACATGTCCGTACGTTTCCGCGACCGGAACCACCGGCGCGTTGGCGATATCATGGTCGGCGGAGCCCCGGAACTGACAGAAATGGATCTGTTCAAGATTCCGGCGTCGAACGATTTCGATCCGACACAGCCATGGCGTCTGGAACTTCTGGTCCATCGCGATATCGGTGCGGTTGAACGTCTTTACACCACGTTTGATATGGGCTGGCAACCGCCTGCAACATACCTGAAAAAGGTGGCGAAACCGGAACAGAAGGCCGCCTCTCAAGCCCCGTCAACACTTGAAACGGATGAACAGGCGGCAAAAACCGCACTGTGGCAACGCATCTGGCACGACAAAACGATCGAGATCGTGGTGCTCAGCATCATGCTCTTTACCCTGACGCTCGCATTCTTCTTCCAGAACATCCTGACACGTTCGGCAAAATTCACCTTCTGGTTCCGTATATCATTCCTGACCGTGACACTGGTGTTCCTGGGCTGGTACGCCAATGCTCAGCTTTCAGTCGTGAACCTGATGGCGCTGACCAATTCACTCGTGACCGGATTTACATGGGAAGCTTTCCTGCTTGATCCGCTGACCTTTATCTTGTGGTTCTCGGTCGCAGCCGCCCTGATCTTCTGGGGTCGCGGGGCATATTGCGGCTGGCTTTGCCCATTCGGCGCCCTGCAGGAATTGACCAACCGAATTGCAAAGCTTTTCCACATTCCGCAATGGACTTTGCCTTGGGGGCTGCATGAACGGCTGTGGGCGGTGAAATACATCATCTTCCTTGGTCTTTTCGGCACCATGCTGGCCAGCATTGACCAAGCCGAAAAACTGGCCGAGGTCGAACCTTTCAAGACCGCCATCATCCTTAAATTCGACCGGGCTTGGCCGTTTGTTCTCTATGCTCTTGTCCTTCTTGGCGCCGGACTTTTCGTCGAACGATTCTATTGCCGGTATCTGTGCCCGCTGGGCGCAGCTTTGGCGATCCCGGCGCGTATCCGCATGTTTGATTGGCTCAAACGCTACAAGGAATGCGGGAGCCCGTGCCAGACCTGTGCGCATGAATGCATGGTCCAGGCCATCCACCCAACAGGAGAAATCAACCCGAACGAGTGTCACAACTGTCTTCACTGCCAAGTGCTGTATCAAAGCAAAAAAATCTGTCCGGTCGTGATTAAGAAGCTCAAGCGGCAGGAAAGCCTTTTGGCAAGCATGGAAGGCGCACAAAAAGCGCTGAACCGGACCCAGACAACAAAGCACAATCCCAAGGAGAAATCGTGATGTCTGACAATACCGAAAAAACCGGTGTTACCCGTCGTGGTCTGCTGACTGCAGCAGCTGGTGGCGCTGCCTTTGCCGGTGCTGCTGGCGCTGCACGCCTGGCCATGGTTGGCGGGGTGACGGGTGCCGCAACCGCACTTTCTGCTGGAAGTGCGCAGGCCTCCACCGCTGCCGGGGCAAGCCTCGCCCCCGGACAGCTTGACGAGTATTACGGCTTCTGGTCATCGGGCCAGACAGGTGAAATGCGCATTCTGGGCATCCCGTCCATGCGCGAACTGATGCGTGTTCCTGTCTTTAACCGTTGTTCGGCAACCGGTTGGGGGCAAACCAATGAAAGCCTGAATGTCCTGACCGAAAACATGTTGCCCAAAACCAGGGATTATCTGGCCGCAAACGGCAAGAAAGTCCATGATAACGGCGATCTTCACCACGTGCATATGTCCTTTACCGAAGGAAAATATGACGGGCGGTACCTGTTCATGAATGACAAGGCAAACACACGTGTTGCACGTGTCCGTTGCGACGTCATGAAAACCGACAAAATCCTTGAAATCCCGAACGCCAAGGCCATTCATGGCCTCCGTCCGCAAAAATGGCCGCGCACCAACTATGTCTTTGCCAATGGCGAGGACGAAACCCCGATGGTCAATGACGGCAAGGTACTGAATGATCCATCACAATATGTGAACTTCTATACAGCAATCGATGCAGATGAAATGCAGGTTGCCTGGCAGGTCATGGTATCGGGCAACCTGGATAACACCGATGCCGACTATGAAGGGAAATACGCGTTTTCCACCAGCTACAACTCGGAAATGGGCATGAACCTTGCGGAAATGACCGCATCCGAGCTTGATCACGTCGTCGTCTTTAACCTCAAGGAGATCGAAAAAGGTATCGCCGCCGGCGACTACATCGAGCTCAATGGCGTCAAAGTCATCGACGGTCGTAAGGGCAAGAACAAAAACTATACCCGTTACATCCCGATCCCCAACAGCCCGCATGGCTGTAACATGGCACCAGACAGGAAACACCTGTGTATCGCAGGCAAGCTGTCCCCGACGGTGTCGGTGATCGATGTCACCAAGCTTGATGCCGTGTTCTATGACGGTGCGGAACCCCGCTCTGCGGTTGTTGCCGAACCGGAACTTGGCCTTGGTCCGCTTCATACCGCATTTGACGGCAAGGGCAATGCGCTGACCACCCTGTTCCTTGACAGCCAGGTGGTCAAATGGAACATCGAAAAAGCCGTGCGTGCCTATGCTGGCGAGCAGGTCGACCCAATCATCAAGAAGGTCGATGTGCATTATCAGCCAGGTCACAACTCCACCTCGATGGGTGAAACCCTGGAAGCAGACGGGAAATGGTTCATTTCGATGAACAAGTTCTCGAAGGACCGGTTCCTGAATGTCGGTCCGCTGAAGCCGGAGAACGAACAGCTTTTCTCTATGCAGGGTGACGACCTTGTTCTGGTTCATGACGGCCCGACCTTCGCCGAACCCCATGATTCGATCATTGTGCACCGTTCTGTGGTCAATCCGGTCAGTGTATGGAACCGTCAGGACCCGATGTGGGCAAAAACCCGCGCACAGGCCGAGGCCGATGGCGTCAATATCGACGAATGGGCCGAAACGGTTATCCGCGATGGCAACAAGGTGCGTGTCTACATGACCAGTAGCGCACCGACCTTCAGCCTTGAATCCTTTACCGTCAAGGAAGGGGATGAGGTCACGGTGATCGTGACCAACATGGATGACATTGACGATCTGACTCACGGCTTTACCATGGGTGATCACGGTGTGGCCTTTGAAATCGCGCCACAAGCCACGGCATCGGCAACCTTTGTTGCGTCCAAACCCGGTGTCTACTGGTATTACTGCCAGTGGTTCTGCCATGCCCTGCACATGGAAATGCGCGGGCGCATGTTTGTCGAACCGCGGAGCTGATGATCATGATGCGCTCCGTCCTGATGATTCTGGCCCTGATTGTTTTACCGCTGCAGGTTTTTGCTGCGACGCAATCCGTGCCGTCAACATACGGGGCGCTCGCCGCAGCCATCGCCGGGGCCGCCCCCGGCGATGTGCTTTTTCTTGATTCCGGCTACCATCAGGGGCCGGTTAAACTAAACAAACCGATTACGATTGATGGCCGAAACCAGGCAACAATCACCGGCAACGGGACCGGAAGCGTCATCACCATAACCGGCTCGGATATCACCATTCGCAACCTTGAGATCACCGGGTCGGGGTCATCGCACGAAACCATTGATTCCGGTATTCAGTTGCACCGCACCGCCGCACGCATCCTGATCGAGGGAAACACACTTCTCGGCAACCTGTATGGTGTTGATATTCACGGTGCCACGGATGCCACGGTTCGCAACAATATCATTGTCGGGCGGCGTGATCACAGAATCAACTCCCGGGGCAATGGTATTTATGTCTGGAACGCGCCCGGCACGCTGGTCGAAAAAAACGATATCCAGTATGGCCGCGACGGCATTTTCGTAAACACATCCAAACGCGGAGTTTTCCGCAATAACCTGATGCACGATCTGCGATTTGCCGTGCATTACATGTATGCCCATGACTCAGAAATCTCGGGGAATGTATCGGTAGGCAATCATCTTGGTTTTGCCCTGATGTATTCCAACCGCATTATCGTGCGCGACAACCTTTCACTCGCCGACCGCGATCAGGGATTGATGCTGAATTACACCAACAAATCCGATCTGGTCGGGAACATGGTGCGTGGAACCGGCGGGAAATGCCTGTTTATCTATAACGCGCATCACAACCTGATCGGCGACAACCGGTTTGAAGGCTGTGGTATCGGCATTCATTTCACTGCCGGTTCGGAAAGCAATGCCATGACTGGCAATGCCTTCATCTCCAACCAGACTCAGGTCAAGTATGTCGGTACCCGCGATGTGGAATGGAGCTTCGATGGCCGGGGCAATTTCTGGTCGGATCATCCGGCATTCGATCTTGATGGCAATGGCATCACCGATAGCCGGTTCCGTCCCAATGACCTTATGGACCATATCCTGTGGTCACAACCGGCTGCCGGAATGCTGCTGGGCTCACCGGCGGTTCAACTGATCCGCTGGAGCCAGGCACACTTCCCGGCCATTCTGCCTGGCGGGGTTATCGATAGCTTCCCGCTGATGGAACCGATCAGCATTCCCGTTCCCGACAATATCGTCACACTAGAAGCTGCTGCCCGCACCACCCCCATATGGCTGCGTGAAAGGACTGAAAATGTGTCTGACACTCTCGCAGGTCACTAAACGTTACGGGAACCATACCGTTCTTGATGCGGTCGGCTTTGATGTAAATGCCGGAGAACGTGTTGCATTGCTCGGCCATAACGGGGCCGGCAAATCGACATTGATGAAGATCATCCTCGGACTGATCCCGGCCGATCTGGGGTCTGCATCTGTCCTTGGCGCAGCCCCGGGCAGCCACACAGCCAGAACCGGCACCGCCTATTTGCCCGAAAACGCTGCGTTTCATCCGGCCCTGACCGGGCAGGAGCAACTTTGTCATTACCTTCGTTTACGCGGTGAAAGCACCAGCCAAGCGATGCCCCTTCTGGAGCGTGTCGGCTTGGGGGCCGCGGCAAAACGACGGATCGGAACATATTCCAAAGGCATGCGCCAACGCGTCGGCCTGGCACAGGCCTTGATCGGAACACCGCGGCTTTTGGTCCTTGATGAACCGACAAGCGGGCTGGACCCGGTTTCGAGGCGGGATTTCTATACCATTCTGGATGATCTTGCCGCTCAGGGAACCGCGATCCTGCTTTCCTCCCATGCCCTGACCGAAGTTGAAGCCCGAACCGACCGGATTGTGATCCTGTCATCCGGGGTCATGGTGGCCAACGATACGCTGGCAAGTCTGCGACGGCGGGCATCCCTGCCCATTCGCCTGCAGATATCAGCACAAAACGGCAAGGCCGATGAGGTTGCCCGGAAACTTTCGGCAGGACGGCGCAACGGCGTCATGGTCGATCTGGTCTGTCGTTCCGATGAAAAGCTTGCCCGGCTGGGGGATATTTCCGCACTTGGGTCACTGGTGGATGATGTCGACATTATCCCGCCAAGTCTGGAAGACATTTACAGTCATTTCAGTAAAGGGGGTGGCGCATGAACCGTATTATGGCATCGGCCCGAACCGAATTTGTCATTGCCTTCCGCAACCGCTGGATCACGATTGCCGTGGCAATGATGGTGCTGTTCTCGCTTGTTCTGTCTGCTGCCGGAAGTGCGCCAACCGGGGCACTCGGGGTAGACAAACTTTCGGTGACAGTCGCCAGCCTGACCTCGCTTACGGTGTATCTTGTCCCGTTGGTCGCACTTTTGCTGTCCTTTGATGCGATTGCCGGGGAAATCGAACGTGGCACCCTGTCACTTGTTCTGACCTATCCCGTGTCGCGCGCGGCCCTTATCCTTGGAAAATTCACGGCCCATCTGGCGATCCTCGCCATCGCGGTTGCTGCCGGGTACGGTATTGCCGCCATTACGGCAATGGCCGCCGACCCCGATGCAATCAGGGGCGTACCGGCATTGCTGCGTCTTTTCTGGACATCCATCCTTTTGGGCGCGACGTTCATCGGCATTGGATATGGCATATCGGCCTTTGCCCGTCGTCCGGGTGCTGCCGCAGGTCTGGTGATCGGTCTGTGGCTGGTGCTGATTGTACTTTATGACCTCGGTCTTCTGGCGGCAATTGTTGCGGATGACGGCGGGAAATTCACCACCGATTATTTCCCCTTGCTGTTGCTCGGTAATCCGGCTGATGCCTTCCGGATTTATAATCTTGCCGTATCGGACGCCGCTGCCTCCGCCACCGGCCTGACAGGCGCAGCCAACAGCATCCCGCCTGTTCACGCCCTGATCTCCATCCTTGTCTGGCCCATCGTCGCAACAACCATTGCCTGGCTGACATTCCGGAAGGTAACGCCATGATAACCCGATCAAAGCACGCATCGTGGCTGCTGATTGCACATAGTCTTTTGATCCTGACTGGCTGTCAGGATCAGATCACGGATGATATGCCGCCACCGGTCGCCCTGACAGAAGAAGCCGTTGGACATTTTTGCCAGATGAATATTCTGGAACATGCCGGTCCCAAGGCACAGATCCATCTGGATGGGCTGCCCTATCCACTGTTTTTCAGTCAGGTGCGTGATGGTGTGGCTTATGAACGCATGCCCGAACAGAATTATAAAATCCGCGCCGTTTACGTAACCGATATGTCCAAGGCGTCGGAATGGAACAATGTCGGTCCGGATAACTGGATACCGGCGATATCGGCCTATTATGTGGTGGGATCGAACAAATCGGGCGGCATGGGGTCCGCCGAACTCGTCCCGTTCTCAGGGCAGGAAGATGCCATGACATTTGCCCGCCAGCATGGCGGCCGGGTCATGATGCTGACCGATATCAGCGATGCACTGGTTCTGGGCAATGCGTCGGCCGCACCATCTGCGCGGGTCAATGAAACAGCGACCCTGCCAGATGACGAAGATTATCGCTCCCGCCTTGAAAAACTTCGCACAGAATGAGGTTCGCCATGCCCACCATTTCACGACGTCGGTTTTTAAGTATTTCTGCGGCTGCCGGTGTTCTTGGCAGTGTTCCCCTTGCCGCGTGGGCCACACCGGCAAAACACCCTCTCCAAAGCTGGACGGGGGTCGCAATGGGGGCTGCGGCCTCGATCACGCTATCGCACCCGAATGCAGACAGTATCCTTAACCGTGCGCGAAGCGAACTTGACAGGCTGGAGAATATATTCAGCCTGTATCGGCCCCACTCAGCCCTGTTTCGGTTAAACTCCACCGGAAGGGTCGATACCCCACCGTTCGAGCTGCTGGAATGTCTTGGCATGTGCGGCCTTATCCATCAGGCCAGCAACGGCCTTTTTGATCCAACCATTCAGCCGATCTGGCAACTATATGCCGAAAGCTATGCCAACGGGCATGCCCCGGCCCCCGCTTTGATCAAACAGGTCCTGAATCAGACCGGATGGCACAGGATTTCGATAACCTCGAACCAGATATCATTTACGCAATCGGGCATGGCAATTACCCTGAACGGCGTTGCGCAGGGCTATATTGCGGACCGGATCGCCACCCTTTTGCGCGGCGCAGGACTGACGAATGTTCTGATCAATACCGGCGAGTTTTCTGCAATTGGCGGTCACCCCGACGACAAGCCATGGGCTGTTGCCATCAATACCGGGTCACAGATCAAAAAAGATGCTGTGATGTTGCGGGACAACGCATTGGCAACCTCATTGCCAAACGGGACATTCTTTGATCAGGATGGCCTGATCGGACATATCCTCAATCCGCGAACAGGGCTTCCGGCAAAAAGCCGCCGTGACAGCATCAGTGTCACGGCCCCGAAAGCCGCCCTGGCGGATGGCCTGACGACCGCAATGTGCCTGATGAATGACTTAGAATGCGAGATGTTGCTCAAACAGTTTCCGAGCGCACGACTGGTTTGATACGGGACACCCTGATGCGTCCGGAATGATAAGCGAGAGGATCTTTTTACAGGTTTCGGGGACAGGATTTGAACCTCCGCAGCCTGCGCGCGGGCTATCGCCCGTGCTCAACCTTCGGCTTAAAATCGCTCCACTGGAGCGATTTCTTGACAGCCTCAGCCTTCAAGTTATGAGCGCAGGCCCATAACGCAGGAAGATCACTGGTTCTAATTCTGACCCAAGACTAAAACGACAAAACCCCGCCAATGGCGGGGTTTGATCGTTTGGTTGCGGGGGCAGGATTTGAACCTACG
>Ga0207828_100218_pt1 | contig 39113 bp, 40 predicted proteins | sample TtaePargueraPR_11_FD_187276 | JGI IMG/M metagenome (GOLD analysis project Ga0207828, IMG submission 187276) | Aerobic enrichment media microbial communities from Bioluminiscent Bay, La Parguera, Puerto Rico - Tt and P2 (3) (SPAdes) | ecosystem: Environmental > Aquatic > Marine > Unclassified ...
CGGGGCTTGATGTGATGGTAAGCGGCGGCAAGCCGCTCGACATGGATTTGCGTATGGATCTGAGCGAAGGGGCGGACCGGCTCGATCTGGCGCGGCTTTCCTGGGAAGGAGAAATCGTTGCCGAGCGACGCCCGCCGGTGCTCGGCCTTTCCGGGGTTTCGGTTTCGCTCGCGCCGGGCGCGTTTTTGCAGGCGACGGCGGAAGGCGAGGCGGCGCTTGCGGCGGAAGTGCGCCGGGCGCTTTCAGGCGCGGGAGCTGTGGCAGATCTTTTCGCGGGCTGCGGGACTTTCACGTTTGCGCTTGCCCATGAGGCGACGGTGACGGCGCTTGAAGGGGAAGGGGCGCAGGTTGCCGCGCTCGAACGGGCTGTCCATCGGGAAGGGCCGCGGCTCCATTTGCGGCAGGTGAGCGCGGAACGGCGCGATCTTTTCCGCCGGCCCTTGCTTTCTTCGGAAATGAAAAAGCTGGACGGGGTGGTTTTCGATCCGCCGCGGGCAGGGGCTGCGGCGCAGGCCGAGGAGATCGCCCGCAGCGGGGTTTCGCGGGTGGCGGCTGTTTCCTGCAATCCGGCCACATTGGCGCGCGATCTGGGGACGCTTCTGGCGGGCGGCTACAAGATCACCCGCATTCAGCCTGTGGACCAATTCCTCTGGTCGCCCCATATTGAGGTGGCGGCGCATCTGGAGAAAGAGTGAGACGGAGGACGGCTTGGCAACGGCGTGGACAAGATTGCGGCATGGAGTTTCGCAGACCGCGCGGGTGGGCTGGTATGCGGCCCATTATCTTGCCGTAAACCGGATGCGCGGGCCGCTGACAAGGCCGGGCGAGGCGCCCTTCAAACCGGAAGGCAAACTGCCGGGCTTTCAGGGCATGATGACGGAAATCCGCAAGCTCATCGCCCGCGATGCGGGCCATGTGGCGTGCGGCACTTACCGGACCGCCGATCCGCCCTTGCCGCCCGGTGAAATGCTGAAGCGTTCGCGGCAGTTCTTTCAGGATGTGCCCGCGCTTGATGCCCGGCGGATGGCGCGCGGTCATTCGGATGTGCGGGAAACTTATCCCGACAAGGACAAGCTGAAAGCCTATCCGCGTTATTACCTGCAGAACTTCCATTATCAGACGGATGGCTGGCTCTCGGAGGAGAGCGCGAAGATTTACGACACGCAGGTGGAAATCCTTTTTGCGGGCACGGCGGACATGATGCGCCGTCAGGCGTTGCTGCCCCTTGCGCGGTTCATGGAAGGGCGGGATCAGCGGGAGGTGACGCTGCTCGATCTTGCGGCCGGGACAGGCCGATTTTTGCGCGATCTGAAAGCGACATGGCCGCGCATGGGTGTGATTGCGCTCGATCTTTCGGAAGCCTATTTGCGGGAGGCGCGGCGCAACCTCAAGCGCTGGAGCCGCTGGGTGACCGCGCAGGGGCTTGCGGAAAAACTGCCGCTTGGAGATGAAAGCCTCGACATTGTGACGGCGTCTTATCTTTTTCACGAGCTGCCGCCAAAGATCCGCCGGGCAGTTTTTTCGGAAGCTGCGCGGGTTCTGAAGCCGGGCGGGCTTTTTGTCGTGACGGATGCGCTGCAGACGGGGGACGCGGAAAATTTCGATGGGCTTCTGGAGTTTTTCCCCGTCGGGTTTCACGAGCCTTATTTCACGTCGTTTCTCGCGGAAGATTTCACCGCGCTGGCAGCGGAAAACGGGCTTGAACCTTTTGGCCGGGAAAGCGCATTTCTGACGAAAGTGCTCACCTTTCAGAAATCAGCATAAAGAAATTTTTGCGCCACCCTTGACAGCGTGACGCTGCTTTCCCATCTAGCAGTTATGTGCAGAAGTGCATTTGAAGGCGGGCCCGGCGGGCCTGCCTTTTTTATTGCGCGCGTCAGGTCTTATATTTGGCTTCGCGCGCGGCCTTGCGGGCGGCGTCCATGCGGGCGCGGATGACGTCGCCGAGCTGTTCGGGGGAAACGGCGAGCGGTTCGAGGCGGAGGGTGAGTTCGCCTTCGGAAAGCACCTTGCAGATGGAAAACATGTAGCGGCGGCCGGGCAGCGCGTTTTTCGCCCCTTCAGGGTCAATCGTGCGGGCAAGGGCACGTTCGAGCGGGGCGTTCAGGATCACATACATTTCTGCATTGCGGATGGTACGCACGGCGCGGTTGTAAAGGCGGATGCCGGCGATTTGTTCCCAGGGCAGAAGGCCGAGGCCTTCGATCTCCAGGCCTTCGGGGCGCAGCAGCAGCGGCGGGCGGCGGCGCAGAACGAGGGGCAGGTGATAGAAGGCAACGGCGAAGCAGACGAGGGTTGCGGCGGTGAAAATAAGATCGAGACGGGCAATGGCGAGACTGACGAGGAAGAGGCCGGCGAAGCCGCCGCCAAAGACCATCAGCTCGCCGCTGCCGCTTTCATAGCGCACCGGAATGACCGTGGCTTTTTGCTTCTGCATCTGCTGCTCCGTCGCATGCGCTTTGCAAAACCTTAACGGTCTGCGCCGCGGTTGCGAGGGCTAAATCGCAACAGTGGGAAAATTTCAGAGGGGTGCACAAAAATGCGTCAGTGTGCGGCTTTATTTGCCCGTCTGGCCGCGGTGACGCAGGAAATGATCGGCAAGGACGCAGGCCATCATTGCTTCGCCCACGGGAACGGCGCGGATGCCGACGCACGGATCGTGGCGGCCCTTGGTGCGCACGTCGATCTCCTCGCCCGAGCGGGTTATGGATTTGCGCGGGGTGAGGATGGAGGAGGTGGGTTTGACGGCGAAGCGCGCCACCACGTCCTGGCCCGTTGAAATGCCGCCGAGCACACCGCCTGCATTGTTGGACAGGAAGTGCGGCTTGCCGTTTTCCATGCGCATCTCGTCGGCGTTTTCTTCACCGCTAAGCGCGGCAGCGGCGAAGCCATTGCCGATTTCGACGCCCTTGACCGCATTGATGCTCATCATGGCCGCGGCGATGTCGGTGTCGAGTTTGGCATAGATGGGCGCGCCCCAGCCGGCGGGCACGCCGGAGGCGACGATTTCGATGATTGCGCCGCAGGAAGAGCCAGCCTTGCGCACCTCGTCGAGATAGCTTTCCCATTTGAGGGCGGCGGCGGCGTCCGGACACCAGAAATCATTGCGGGCGGTTTCGTCCCAGTCCCAGTTTTCGCGGCCGATCTTGTGCGGGCCGACCTGGACGAGCGCGCCGCGGATTGTCACGCCTTCCAGCACCTTGCGTGCGATGGCGCCTGCGGCGACGCGGGCCGCGGTTTCGCGCGCGGACTGGCGCCCGCCGCCGCGATAGTCGCGGATGCCGTATTTCGCTTCATAGGAGAAGTCCGCATGGCCTGGACGGTAGCTGTCCTTGATTTCGCTGTAGTCCTTCGAGCGCTGATCGGTGTTTTCGATCATCAGCGAAACGGGGGTGCCGGTGGTGACCTGCGCGCCGGTTTCCGGGTCTTCAAAGACGCCGGAGAGGATCTTTACCTGATCGGGCTCGCGGCGCTGGGTGGTGTGGCGCGACTGGCCGGGGCGGCGGGCGTCGAGGAAGGGCTGAATGTCCTCTTCCGTCAGCGGCACGCGCGGGGGCACGCCGTCCACCACGCAGCCAAGCGCGGGCCCGTGGCTTTCGCCCCAGGTCGTTACGCGGAAAAGATGGCCATAGGTGTTGTGAGACATGCGCCCGTTCCTTATCGCGCCGGGAGGCCTCCCGGTCATGCGATGTATGGGATGTTTCTAGCCTCAGGCTGGCAGGGCGTCAAATGGGGGCAGCCGCTGCGACCCCTTAGACGATGCTCATATCCGGGGCGTCTTCGGCTTTCATGCCGTTGACGTGATAGCCCGCATCGACGTGGTGCACTTCGCCGGTGACGCCAGAGCCGAGGTCGGAGAGGAGATAGAGCGAGGTGTTGCCCACTTCCTCGATGGAGACGACGCGTTTCAGGGGCGAGTTCAGCTCGTTCCACTTCAGGATATAGCGGAAGTCGCCAATGCCGGAGGCGGCGAGTGTCTTGATGGGGCCGGCGGAGACCGCATTGATGCGGATGTTGTTGCGGCCGAGATCGACGGCGAGATAACGCACGGAGGCCTCAAGCGCGGCCTTGGCAACGCCCATGACGTTGTAATGGGGGATCACCTTTTCCGCGCCGTAATAGGTCAGCGTGACGATGGAACCGCCCTTGGTCATGAGCTTTTCGGCGCGCTGAGAGACGGCGGCCAGCGAGTGGCAGGAAACGGCCATGGCGACGGTGAAGTCTTCCAGATTCGTGTCGATATAGCGCCCGTCCAGGGTTTCCTTCGGCGCATAGGCGATGGCGTGGACGAGGAAGTCGATGGAGCCCCAGGCCTTTTCGATTTCCGCGAAGGCAGCGTCCATGCTGGCCGGGTCGGTCACATCGCAGGGCATGACGAGATTGGAGCCGACGCTTTCCGCGAGGGGGCCGACGCGCTTTTTCAGCGCTTCACCCTGATAGGTGAAGGCGAGTTCGGCGCCGTGATCGGCACAGGCCTTGGCGATGCCCCAGGCGATCGACCGGTTATTGGCGACGCCCATGACGACGCCGCGTTTGCCCGCCATCAATTGCCCGGCTGTGCTCATCTTTTCATTCCCGTCTTTCGCGATTCTTCCGCTTTTGCGGCTTTTCTCTCAGGCCGCCTTCCGGCGGGCATCCTACACAAATGGAAAGGACGGTCTAGGGAAAAGGTAAACGGAAAAACCGAGCCGAATCAGAGGATTAGCAGATTGCACCGCAGCATGGCCGCGCTTCAGGCGAGGCCTGTTTCCTTGAGCAGCGGCCAGAACTCACCGAGGTTCGTGAGGGTGCGGTGCGGCTCTTGCTCGCTCTCGGGCGCTTCGTGACCGTGATTATTGGCCCAAATGGCGGTGAGGCCGAGGCGGCGGGGGGCGACGACTTCCCATTCGTAATTGTCGCCCACCATCCAGGTTTCCTCCGGCCGGGTGCCGAGGGCGGCGAGCGCATGGCGATAGGCTTCTTCCTCGGGCTTGCCGAAGCCCATCTCACCTTCGATCTGGATGTGGTGGAAGCGGTGTTCGAGATCGAAGCGGCGCACCTTGGCGCGCTGCATGGCCGCTTCCCCATTGGTGATGAGGGCTAGTTTCACGCCCTTGTCCATCAGATGATCGAGCAGGGCGTGGCTTTCGGGGAAGAGCTTCATTTCCTCGTCGCGGATCCGGGAATAGCGGTCGGCAATGTCATGAGCGAGAGCGGCGCGGCGGGGATCTTCCTTCATAAGGCCGAGCTTCTCGAAAGCGCCGCGCACTATTTCGCGGCGCGCCTCATAAAGTTTGAGGCGCCAGGTCTTGTGCTGCGCGGGGTCGGACCAGAAGTCGAGCGCATAGGCGCCGACATGGGCGGTCAGCGTTTCAGGATCATGCGGGGCGAGGGCGTCTGCGTGCTCGGCCAGAAGGCGGCGCCAGACGGGGCCGGGATCGCCATAAGCGGAGATGAGCGTGTCATCGAGATCGAAAAGGATGGCTTTGGGTCGGTTCAACATGGGGGAGAGCATAGCGCGGCGCGGTGTGGTGTCGAGGCCTATTCCCCCGCCGCGCGCATGACGCCGTTGCGGGCGTCGAAGGAGGGGACTTCGCCTTTCTTCCAGCGTTCGTAATATTCATCAAGGCCCAGCGAAATACCGGTCGAGGTCATGATGCGGGCATGGGACCGGCGCAGGAGGCGCGGTTCGGGCAGGCCGCAGGAATGGGCGATCATGCACACCTCGTTCACCACCTTGTCATGATAGTGATGCACGCGGGTGGCCTTGTCGGGCACGTTGAGGCCGCGCTGCAGGCGTCTGTCATGGGTGGTGACGCCGGTGGGGCAGGTGTTCTTGTTGCATTGAAGCGCCTGGATGCAGCCCAGCGCGAACATGAAGCCGCGGCCGCAGTTGACGAAGTCGGCGCCCGCGCACATGGCCCAGGCGACTTCGCCAGGATTGAGAAGTTTGCCGCTTGCCATGATCCTTATGCGGTCTTTCAGGCCATACGCATCGCGCGCATCGACGAGGAGCGGCAGGCTTTCCCAGATGGGCATGCCCATATAGTCGATCAGCGGCTGCGGCGCCGCGCCGGTGCCGCCATCGGCGCTGTCGAGGGTGATGAAGTCCGGCGCGTCCTCGGTGGGACGGCGGTTTATGGCGGTGAAAAGTTCATCGAGCCAGTCCGTGCCGCCAAGCACGACCTTGAAACCGGCGGGCTTGCCCGTGACGTCACGGATGCGGACGATAAGGTCGAGCAGATCGTCCGTGGTGCGGATTTCCGGATGACGGTTGGGGCTGATGGAGTCGAGACCTTCGGGAATGCCGCGAATGGCGGCGATTTCTTTCGTCACCTTTCCGCCCGGCAAGAGGCCGCCCTTACCCGGCTTTGCGCCCTGGCTGAGTTTCAGCTCGAACATGCGCACATTCCCATGTGCGGCGATCATGCGCAGTTTTTCCTCGCTCATTTTCCCTTCAATGTCGCGCACGCCATATTTCGCCGTGCCGATCTGGAAAACGATGTCGCAGCCGCCTTCAAGATGAAAACGCGACAGGCCGCCTTCGCCGGTGTTGAGCCAGCAGCCCGCGCGGGCGGCGCCTTTGGAAAGAGCGCGCACGGCAGGCTCGGAGACGGCGCCGTAGCTCAGGCCGGAAATGTTGAAGAAGGAATCCGTCTCATAAGGCGTGCGCGCGTAAGGGCCGATGGTGAGCGGGGTGGGGCTTGCCGCGTCCGCATCGAGTGTGGGGAAGGCGGTGTTGACGAAGGAGACCGTGCCGGGCGCGCGCAGCTCGCGCGTCGAACCGAAAGCGACGGTGGTGTCCACCTGCTTGGCCGCGCGGTAGACCCAGGCGCGCTGGGCGCGGTTGAAGGGCAGTTCCTCGCGGTCCATCGCAAAGAAATATTGCCGGAAATACTCACCGAGATTTTCGAAGAGATAACGGAAGCGGCCGATGACCGGATAGTTGCGGCGGATGGCGTGTTTGGTCTGGGTACGGTCGATGATGTAGAGCAGGATGAAGACAAGCACACCGGTGCCGATTGCGATTACGAAGAGCGCTGCAAGCAGGCTCATGGCTTGCGCAATCAAGGGCGCGTCGGTCCAACCAAGCAGTGCGTCCATCGGTGCCCCGTTTCCGCCGTGGGTCAGTTGTTCTCACGATAAAGCGTGGCGGCGTACAAGATCAAATAGGGCGTTATTCCGCCAATGCCAGATGTTGCTTAGCCAGATGGTGCTGGGCAAGATAATGCCGTGCAAGCTGGCCCGTGCGCGGCGCGCGGTTTTTCCGCGGCACGATCACTTCCGGCAGGCGGCTGTCTTCCTTCGCGTAAACGCCCTTCATGCGCAGGGCAGGCGCGGTGCGCGCAGGCTCTGCGGCAGCCAGTCTGGTGTTTGCAAAATCGTCATGATCGAGCGCGGCGCGCAGGCGCAAATTTGTTTCGGTCTTTGCGGCCTTGGTGCTCTGCTGTGCTTTGTCTTCCGTCTGGCGCGCTGAAAGTTCCGGCGCGGTCGGGGCGGGATCCATAAGAAGCGCTTCTTCGAGCGGGGCGCGGTTCTTTTCAGAAGCCCAGACCTTTTGCACGCGCGCGGCATAACGCTCGTTCAGAGAAGGCGAATAAGAGTGATAATTGCCGGAGGCTTTGGCCCAGGAGCCTGCGCTTGCGCGCAAATTCCCAAGGAACTGCGCGGCATAGGCGACATTGGCGGACGGGTCGAAGGCTTCTTCCAGGCTTGTGAAGGCGCGCGGGTGAAAGCGCAGATTGATCTGCATGCAGCCCACATCGATGGAGCTTGTGCCTGCAGCCTTCAGACGGCGGGCGGCGCGGATTGCTTCTTCCTTGGAGGCGAAGTAATAGCCGCGGCCTTCGGCGTTGATCGTCCAGGGCCAGGCCTCGGGTTTGCCGCTGGGCGCGCGGCGGCCGCTTTCGACGACGGAAATGGAGGTGAGCAGGCCGGAGGGGATGTCCGCCATGCGTTCCATCGCCTGGGTCGCGTAGCGGCATTTGGTCCAGTCGTTCTTCACGGCGCGCAGCAAAGATGTGCTGTCTGCCCCGGCGCCAGGGAGGCCGAGCAGGCCTGCCGCCACGAAGAGGGCAGCGGCGAGACTCATCTTTTTCATCGGCCGGTCGCTCATTGGTTTTCCGATCCAGTCTTTCGGGCTGCGCTGGCGATGCCGTTTTACGCGCAGACCGCATTTTGACGGTTCAGTTTCGCAAAACGCGGTTAACCATCTCTTATCAGCAGGCAATGAGGGAGGGGCGGGAGACCGGAGCGTCAGCAGGGGCCGGGCGGGAAAGTGCGGCAGCTCGCCGCAGGCGGAGTCTTTGTGCAGTGCAAAAACATGGCAATCCTGCGGCTGCATCGTGACGGAATGATGTTTTTCCCCAGTTTTTAGAGGTTTTTCGTCAGGGATGGACAAAAATCCTCTTGAAGTTTTTTCGCTGCAGTGCAATATAGTTTGCAGCGCGGCAGAGTTGAGCCTAGCTCCTCTGCCCCGCAGCCCTTCCTGGGCGTTTCCTCCCTAGACTTGGGCCATGCCTTTCGGCATGGCCCTTTTTTTCTGCTGAAGCGTGAAAGGCTTGTGGTGCGCTTAAGAGGCCGCTTCGCTGCCGGGGGTCAGCAGGAAGTCGGCGGCGGCGGCGCCTAACTCGCGCATGAAGACGGTCATGTCGGCGGAGAGGCGCTTGAGGCCCCGCAGGCGGCGCAGGCGCACTTCATCCATATAAAGGGCGCGGTTGATCTCGATCTGCAGCGCGTGGAGCCCCCTGGCGGGGCGGCCATAATGCTCTGTGTTGAAGCCGCCGGCATAAGGGTTGTTGCGCATCACCGTGTAGCCGAGGCGGGTGAGAATCTCCTCCGCCTTGTCCGTCAGGTCCGGGGCGCAGGCCGTGCCATAGCGGTCTCCCAGCACGATGTCGGGCCGTGAGGTGCCCTTGTCGCCGTCGAGCGGGCCGCCGACGGAGGGCATGGAATGGCAGTCGATCAGCACGGCGGAGCCGAAGATGCGGTGGGTTTCCTGCAAGAGTGCGCGCAGGGCCTCATGGAAGGGCATGTAGAGAAGGCGGATGCGCCGGTCGACTTCCGCATATGTCAGCGGGCGGCGGTAGATTTCGGCCTGTTCCGTGACGATGCGCGCCACGGTGCCAAGCCCGCCGGCCACGCGCAGCGAGCGCGAATTGACATGCGGGGGCAGGGGGTCGGTGAACATGGCCGGATCGAGCTCATAAGGCTCGCGGTTCACATCGAGATAGGCGCGCGGAAAATGGGCGTGGAGGAGGGGCGCGCCGAGGGCGGCGGCGCCAGCAAAAATTTCTTCCACGAAGCTGTCTTCGGAGCGGCGCAGCATGAGCGGGTCGAGCTTGGAGGCCTGGATGAAGGCGTCCGGGTAGACGCGCCCGCTGTGCGGCGAGCAAAAGACGAAAGGCATAAGCTGGCGGGCGGGACGGGCGAGGCCGAAAGGCGGGTCGAATTCCGCCGCGTCGCCTGCGGTATGCGGCACGGCGTCCTGGCCATCCTCCAGCCCTTCCGGCGGTCTGTTTCCCGGCAGATCGTCGAAATCTCTATCCACTCGCGCCGCGCTCCAGATCAATCGTTCATAAAAGAGTAGCACAGGATGGCCGGGCGGCCAGTCCCGCTTATGTCACGGTTTCGAGATGGGGCCGGGCGGGCGGAAAGGCAATGGGGCCGGGAATAATCGCGCCTCGGGAGGAATTGAAGTGCGGGCAGGGAACCGCAAGCTTTCACGCGGCGTTTACCCTTCAAAATCTATAAGGGTCCTATGGCAAACCGGGGGAGCGGCAAAAGCCGCCCATAAGCCCAAGGAATACAGGCAACATTCATGGCACGTATCCTTCTTGCGGAAGATGACGAGTCGATGCGGCGGTTTCTCGCCAAGGCGCTTGAAAAGGCAGGCCATGAGGTGGTGTCTTACGGGCAGGGTGATCATGCTTATGTGCGCCTGCAGAGCGATATTTTCGATCTGCTGCTGACCGACATCGTGATGCCGGAGATGGACGGGATCGAACTGGCCCGCCGGGCCGCGGAACTCGACCCCACCATGAAGATCATGTTCATTACCGGCTTTGCTGCGGTGGCGCTTTCGGGCGAGCGGGAAACACCGAAGGACGCCAAGGTTCTCTCCAAACCCTTCCACCTGCGCGATCTCGTGGCCGAGGTGGACCGGATGATGGCGGCCTGAGCTGCCTCTGCGGGCTTTCGGGCCTTTGCCGGATTTCCGGGGCGGTTTCCGGCAGTCAGATTTCGCGGCCTGCCTGCCCGCGCCCCCTTGCCAGCGGCGCCCAATCCTTATATATCGAGCGCTCCGGCGGGGTGCGGTCCAGCATCCCTCCCGCACCGGACAGTGGGCGTGTAGCTCAGCGGGAGAGCACTACGTTGACATCGTAGGGGTCACTGGTTCAATCCCAGTCACGCCCACCATTTTTTCCTTCACGATTTTTCCTTCACGATTTTTACGGGGCCCGTCACAAGCGGCGGGGCTGGCGCGTCATTGCTTCAGGTCCATCTGATGCTGGAAAGGAGCAGACCCATGAGCCAGCGGTTCAATGCCTATAAGGGAACTTATGCGGAAGGAATGGTGCAGACGGAGGCGGCGCTTGCCGCTTCGCCGCTCGATCCGCTTCTGCGCCATCTCGTGAAACTGCGTGTCTCGCAGATCAATGGCTGCGCCTTCTGCATCGATATGCATCTGAAGGAAGCGCGCGAGGACAAAGAAGACGAAAAGCGGCTGGAGCATCTCGTCGCCTGGCGGGAGTTTCCCGATTACACGCCTGCCGAGCGGGCCGCGCTCAACTGGGCGGAGCTTTTAACCCGCGTGACGGAGACGCGCTCGCTCGATGGGGCTCATGAGGCGCTGTCGGGGCAGTTCTCCGAAGACGAGATCCGCGCGCTCACCTACACCATCATCATGATCAATGCCTGGAACCGGCTGCAGGTGGCCATGCATGGGCGGATGGATGCGCTGGGCGCGCCCGGTGCCCCGCTGGCGCTGGCGGGGTGACGCGGCGGATTGGCCTGTCAGGAACGGGCAATTGATGTGCCTTGGCCCTGCCGCTGCCCTTGCGGCGGCGGGGCTTATCGCCTAGAAGTTTGAGAACTATTCTCAAAAGGAGGCGGAGATGGGGCACGACATCCAGAACAAGACGCGGCTGAGAGAAGTATATCCCGAGCCCTCACACGGGGCGGTGGCGAAGGAGCTGCCGTTTCTCGATGCGCATTGCCGTCATTTCATCGAGCTGTCGCCCTTCTTCTGTCTCGGCTCGTCGCGGCCTGACGGGTTGGCGGATGTTTCGCCCCGGGGCGGGGAGCCAGGTTTCGTGCATGTGCTGGATGACCATACGCTCGCCGTGCCCGACCGGCCGGGCAATAACCGGCTCGATACGCTTTCCAACATTTTGGACCATCCGGCTGTGGGGCTGCTTTTCTTCCTGCCCGGCGTCAACGAGATGCTGCGGGTGAACGGGACGGCGCGGCTGTCGGTGGAGCCGGAACTGATGAAACGCTTCGAGGTCAACGGCAAGCCGCCGCGCTCGGTCATGCTGATCGAGGTGAAAGAGGCTTATCTCCACTGCGCGAAAGCGGTGGCGCGTTCCGGCCTCTGGAAAGCGGAAAGCCAGATCGAGCGGTCTTCCTTCCCGACGGCAGGCGAGATTTTCCGCGATCAGATGAAGGTGGATGTGCCGGCCAAGATGATCGATGACGCGTTGGACGAGAACACGCGCACGGATCTTTATTGAGGGAGAGGGCCGGAAACGCCGCGTTTCCGGTCTTTTTTCCTATTTTGTGCTCGGCCCTTTGAATCAATTGACAATCATTCTCATTCTTCTTATCAGTTGAAGCAGGCACGGCTCTGCGGCGCGCGCGCTTGGGGCGCCGGGGCAGAGAGATGGTGGGAGCGATCCATGTATGTGTGCAGCTGTAATGCGTTGACGGTGCGTCAGGTCAAATCGGTCGCGGGCGAAGCCCGGGGGTCGGTGTCGGCTGCTTACCGTGCGCTGGGCTGCCGGCCTCAATGCGGCAAATGCGTCTGCTTTGCGCGGGAGGTTCTGGATGAGCACCGGGGCGACGGGGCCACGGTGACGCTGCTTCCGGTTGCCGCCGACTAACTTTCCGCTGACTTTAACTTCCGGGCTTTCTGCAGTTCCCTCGCATTCTCCTAAAAAAGCGTGCAACTCATTCTTATTGCACGACTTTTTGGGTTCGGGCCTGATTTGCGCGTGATAGGCTGCCTCCAGAATCGCGCAACTCAGGAGACACCCCATGAAAGGCGACGCCAAGGTCATTGAATATCTGAACCGGGCGCTGAAACAGGAGCTGACCGCGATCAACCAGTATTTCCTGCATGCCCGGATGCTCGAGGATTGGGGCTTCAAGGAGCTGGGCGAGAAGGTCTATGAAGAATCCATCGACGAGATGAAGCATGCGGACAAGCTCATCAAACGGATTCTCTTTCTCGAAGGGCTGCCCAATCTGCAGGATCTCGACCGGCTGATGATCGGCGAAAATGTGCGTGAGATTCTGGAAAGCGATCTCAAGAGCGAGATGCGCGCGCATCCGCTTTACAAGGAAGCCGCCGGCTATTGCGAACAGGCGAAAGATTATGTCTCCCGCCAGCTCTTCGTCGATCTAATCGATTCGGAAGAGGACCATATCGACTGGCTGGAAACGCAGATCGGCCTTTTCGACAAGGTGGGCGAGCAGAACTACCTGCAGTCGCAGATGGAATCGGGCGAGTAAGCTTTTCTGTTTCAAGAATGAGAGCCGGCAGCCGGAAGGCCGCCGGCTTTTCTGTTTTCATTCCGTTTGCCGTCAAAATGTGATGGAGACGCCGCCATCTGCGCGCAGGGCCGTGCCGGTAACGAAACTTGCGGCATCGGAGGCGAGGAACAGCGCGGCGCGGGCCACCTCTTCCGGTTTGCCCATGCGTTTCAAGGCGTGACGTTCAGCAATCATGGCGCGGACGCCATCGTCCTGCGGTGCGATGGGCGTGTCGGTGCCGCCGGGCAGCAGCGCGTTCACGCGCACGCCGCCCGCGCCATATTCGGAGGCCAGCGCATGGGCGAGGCCGACAAGCCCTGCCTTAGCGGCGGCATAAGCGGCCATGCCGGGCATACCGCCGGAGAGCGGGCCCACAAAGGACGAGGTGAAAATCAGCGAGCCGCCCCCGCTTGCCACAAGAGCGGGAAGTTGATGCTTGGCGCAGAGAAAGGCGCTGGTGAGATTGGTGTCGAGGGTTTCGTGCCAGTCTTCTTCGGCCATTTCCGTTATGGCGCCACCCTTGCCTGTTGTGCCTGCATTGTTGAAAGCCGCGTCGAGCGCGCCGAATGTTTCCAGCGTCAATGCGGTGAGCGATTTTACATAACTCTCATCGCGCAGATCGCCTGCCAGAAAGCGGGCTTTGCCGCCGTCTGCCGTAATCTCTTCCGTGATGCGGGCGAGATGGGTTTCACGGCGTGCGCCGAGCACAAGGTTTGCGCCTTCAGCGGCGAAGAGCTTTGCCGCGGCTTCGCCAATGCCCGAGCTTGCGCCGGTGATGAGAATTGTCTTGCCGGATAGTTGCTGCATCTTCTTTCTCCGTTGTTGTGTGTTGACGGAGAGGTGATGCGGCATAGGAGGCGGGGATTCACTCCGCTTCCGGCTTTTGAATGGGGAGGAGGGGCCTTTTGGTCTCTTCCCTTCTTCCGGCGTCCACGCAACGCTTCTATTTGCTGAAACGCTGGATGGACCCCGGCACGGAGGCCGGGGTGACAGCCTGAGTACGCGGTGAAGACGTGCCTCGCTTCAAGCTCTAAGTGTCACCCCGGGTTTATCCCGGGGTCCACGGGGAGGTTGCTGCAAGTCGCGATTCTCAATGGATCCCGCGGTCAAGCCGCGGGATGACATCTGTGGGGGTAGAAAGGTTTTAGAAATACCGCGCGATGCGGAGCTGGAGGAAGTCGTCATTCTCGTAGGAGTAGAGCGGGTCGGAGGTGGGGATATCCTCAAAGAAGCGGGCTTCGAGGGAGACAAAATAATCCGCGCCGAAGCGGCGTTCGGCTTCGAGCGTAAGGCCGAGGGCCTGAGTGTCGAGGTCCACTGTCGTGCCCGCGAGAATGGCGGTGGAGGAGACGTCGTTTGCCGTCCAGCGAAGACCGGTGAAGACGTCATTGGCGAAGGGGTTCTGGTTGTTGGCGCCGCGGTCGTCCCAGACATATTCGGCCACAAGGCCTAGATCGTTCGCCGTTTCGAAAATGCCGTAGAAGGTATATTCGATGCCGCCGGTTGCCTGAAAGTTGCCTTCATCCAACTGGTCTTGAAAGAAGCCTTCGAATTTGTAGAGCCAGGCGCCCTTGGTGGCCTGAATGTCGGTGCTCACGCGCTTGGTCTGCACGTAATAGGGAATGAGCACGGGCTCGCCCTTCGCATTGAGGCCGGGGGTCAGAACCGGATTGCGGTTCGTGCCCTGGAAATAAGCAAGACCCACATCCCAGTCGCCGAGGGTATTTGAATAGCGCAGCGCAAAATCGAGGTGATGTTCTTCGGCGCCGCTTTCGTAGCGGGTTTGTGTTTCATCGACGGGGATGTCGAAGGAGGGTCTTCCGCTCATGCTGGCGAAGGTGCGCTCGCGGAAATAGGGAAGCAGATAGCCTGTGACGGTGCCGAAGTCCCAGATGGAGGAGACCATGACCATGGGCTGGCCGAGTTTTTCTTCGCCATCGATGTTTTCGACGAAATCCGTCTGGTTGATGATGTCGACGAGATGCACGGCTTCGGTGACGCCCCAGAAAACCTTGTCCATGCCGATACGGAACTCCCAATTGCCATCGACGCGGGCGTATTTCGCCTCGCGCAGGTCGAAGTGGGAGCGGTTTCCGTCGTTCTGGTCCCAGCGGGCAAAGGGCTCGACGACGATCCATTCATCGGAATAGTCCCAGAAAGTTTCGAAGGTCACTTGCGCGGCCACGGAGCTGTTCCAACGCTCCTGGCCCGAGACATTGGCGCTGTCGGTGAAGACGCGCAGCTCCGGCTCGACATAGCCGCGCACGCGGAAGTCGATGTCGTCGGCGGCTGCGGGCACGGCAAGGGCGGCGGCGAGCAGCGGTGCGGCGGTGATGGATTTGAAAAAGCGTGTCATGACTCCCCCGGAACTTTCAAAAAGGGCGGCAGATCCTTCAACCTGCCGCCCCTGGATTCCCGCTTTCGCGGGAATGACGGACCTTATGTCCTTGTCGTCAATAATTTTCTAATTTTCCGCGTCTCGCTCTACCGCGCGCGTTTGAGCGCGTTGGTGCTGAAGTCGTTATCGGTGAGGCCGGTGGCGAAAGCGAAATCCTCCCAGACGAGGCGGGTGGATTTGCCGGTCACGTGGTTTTCCATGAAGAGGTCATGGGCGCGCCAGTATTTGTCCTGATAGAGACGGTAATCGGTCAGCATCAAGGTCTTGAGGAGCGCGTCCTTGCGGTCGTAATAGTCCACCTTGCGGGCCTGATAATCGACGGTGTCGGTCCAGGTGATCTGGCGGGTATAGCCGGAATGCTCATAAAGCGGGGTGCGCTCCACCACATGGCAGGTGCGGTCGGCCACCGGCTCCGGGCAGGCTTCATCGCGCAGCCATGTGTAGCTGTATTTGCCGACTTCCGTGGATGAGAAATCCTCGAAGGCGAATTCGGACCCCATGAAGGGGCCGGACTTGTTGACGGAGGAGATGCGTTTCACACGCGCGACGGCGGGCAGATACATCCACTGGTCATCGGGCTCGAGAATGTTGGCATAGGTGAGAAGGGCCGTGCCTTCCACATCGCGCGGGCGGTCGAAGACGTTGAGCGTCCAGTCGCCTTCATCGGCGGCCGGCTTTTCCAGCGTCATGGAGCGCAACTCGCGTTCGCTGGTCTCGCCATAGGCGTTTTCGAGGATCATCTGCATGGAGGCGCGGCTGTCGCCGAAACCTTCATCGCGGCGTTCGGTTTCCTCGGCAATGGCAAGGCCCTTGGCTACCGGGTCATCGGGAAGCGCGGGCGCTTCCTGCGCAATCGCCGCGCCGATGCTTGCGGGCAGGGCCAGCATGATGACCGCGATCATCATGGCCTGTTTGAACTGGCAATAAGTCATTTGCCGAAAACGCATCCGTTCCTCCTTCATACCTTTTGGCTTCTTGCCTTCTGGCTTTGTACTCTCCGGGGGACCGCCTGCGCCGTCGCAGGCAAAAAGACCGGCCGGTTCCAATCGTTTCATATTCCGTTTCATGAGCGGCCTCTCTTTCATTCCGCCGGGGCAGGCTGTACGGCCTGATCTGAAAGCTGCTTTTTCTTGCCGGTGATGATGAGCAGCGCCGGCAGGAGCAGGAAGTCGATGATCAGGGCGACCGCCACGGTGAGAGCCACCATGATGCCCAGCATGGCGTTCACCTTGAACGGCGACAAGGCCAGAATGGCGAAACCGATGACAAGAACAAAGGTCGAGACCCAAAGTGCCGTACCCACGGTTGAAAAGGCGTAGCGCACACTATCTTCAGGCGACTTGCCTTGTTCGATATTGGCGCGGCGGTATTTGGAGAGGAAGTGGACCGTCGCATCGACGATGAGGCCAAGTGCCGTCGCGATGACGAAGGTGGACCAGAACCCGACTTCCGTGGTGAAGAGCGCCAGAATGCCGAAGGCGGCGACGGGCGGGGTGAGGTTCGGCACCAGCGAGATGATGCCGAGCTTGAGGTTCCTGAGGGCCAGCATCAGGCAGAGCGAGATGAGAAGCAGCGCAATGGCTGTGCCCGTCGTCATGGCATCGAAGTTGGAGCGCCCGATAAAGGCGAACATAACGGCCTGGCCTGCAGGATAGGCATACATGTCCGGCGCATTTTCCTTCAGCCAGTCATCGCCGCGGTTGATGAGGTCCTGCATTTCGGTCGTGGAAATGTCGGTGAGGGTCAATGTCAGTTTCGTGGAGGACTTGTCCACATTGATCTGGTCGTTGAGGTCGAGCCCGTAGGGGAGCGACATTTCATAAAGCAGCAGGAACTGCGCGGCCATCTGCCTGTCATCCGGCACGCGGTAATAGTCTTCCCGGTCGCCATGCATGCTCTTGTTGATGCGTTTCATCACATCGGAGAAAGCGGAGACATGCACCACTTCAGGCTGGGTGCGCATGTAGTTGGCGAAGGCTTCTACCTTGGCGACATATTCCGGGTTGGAGACGCCGCCGGTTTCGCCGGAGGGGAGGGAATAGGAAATCTGGTAGATGCCGGTCAGGTGATCGGCGGCCCAGTCCGAGGCGACGCGGAATTCCATCCGGTCGTCGAAATATTCCACAAAGCGGTCATTGAACGTGAGCCGCGGCAGGAAGGCCGTGAGACCTGCAATGATGGCCAGCATCACGACAAGCAGAACCCGCGGCCGGGCGATGACTTTTTCCGCAAAGCTTTCCATCCACTCGCTCTGCTTCACCAGCGCGCCTTTTGCTGTGACGGGCAGAATGGCGAGCATGGCGGGCAGGAAGGAGACGGAAAGCGCCCAGGCGATGAGCGCGCCAACGGCGGCGGTGTTGCCGAGATCGCGGAAGGGCGGGGCGTCGGAGAAGTTGAGCGAGGCAAAGCCGATAGCCGTCGTCACGGAGGTGAGGAAGACCGGGCCCCAGTTGACGCGCAGGCTCTCGATGATCGCCTCATGCTTGGTCATGCCCTTGCGCATTTGCACCAGCATGGTGACGAGGATGTGGATCGAGTCCGCCACGGCGATGGTGAGAATGATGGTGGGCGCGCCGGAGGAAGGGGGTGTCAGCTTGACGCCGAACCAGCCCATGACGAGGCCCATGGCTGCGAAGGCGGAGAAGGTGACGACGAAGAGCGTTGCCACCGTGCCTGAAAGCGAGCGGGTCAGGAGGAAAACCACCAGCGCCAGCACGATATACATGGCGGGCGTGAGGGTTGAGAGGTCGGCTTGGGCGGCTTCCGAGAAGGAATTGGAAAGCGCGACGGAGCCTGTCAGTTCGAACCGGATATCGGGGTGTTTTTCCCGCATGTCCGCCAGCAGCGCGCGGGCATGGTCCATCGCCTTGGTGGTGGCCGCCATGTCGTCGCGCGGCATGCGCAGCGTGGCAACAATGGCGGTGGTGGTTTCATCATCTGAAATGAGACGGTCGGCGATGATCGGCTCATTGAGGGCGATGTCGCCGATGGCGCGCGCGCCGGCATCGTTCAACGTTTGGGGCACGTCGATCAGATCGCGGACGGTCAGATCATCGCCGTCGGCGCTGGTGTGCTGGTAATTGGTGAGGCTGTCCACGCGGATGGAGAAGGGGGTCTGCCAGGCGCGTTCGGTGATTTCCTCGATGATGGCGAGGCGCCCGGGCGTCGTGATCTTGCCTTCATGGGGGCGCATGACCCAGAGCAGCGTGTCGGGGCTGGTATAGGTGCGCTCAAGCTGTTCGAAAGCCTGCAGATTGGGGTTCTGTTCGGTGAAGAAATAGCGGTAGTCGTTCGAGAATTGTATGAAGCGGCCGCCGCTTGCCAGAAATGCGACGCCGCCCAAGCAGAGCAGTACGACAAGCCAGCGCAATTTGATGATTGCCTTGGCGTAGGAAACGATCCATCCGTTCATGTTGCCTCACTCGTTGCGCCCCCTCATCACGAGGTCAGGGGCGCATACTTTCCAGATAATCGAAAAATGCGGGGGTGACGGTCTTACCGACCGTTTCGTCCTGTGTGGCCTTGATCATGCTGACGATGCCCTGATGGCTCGCCACGATGAGAGTGGCCGCAGATTTGGGATCGATATTTTTGCGCACGGTGCCGTTCCGCTGCCCGCGGGCAAGCGCGTCCGTGATCGTGCCGCGCCAGGTCTCGAAGAGCTCGATGAAGCAGGCGCGGAACTCTTCGTCGAGGCCCGCCAGTTCCTGCGTCAGATTTTGAAAGGGACAGCCGAGGCGGGGGTCCATGCCGGTTTCACCGGACGCATAACGTCCGATGATGGCGCGGATCGAGGTGAGGGGATCTCCCGCCTCGGCCAGGGGAACAATCCATGTTTCCTGAATATGCGCGCCCATGAACTCGCGAATTGCCGCGAGGCCAAGCGCGTGCTTGTCCGGAAAATGGTGATAGAGGGAGCCTTTGGTGCATCCGGCCTTGCGCAGGATGCCGTTCAGGCTGGCGGCCCGGAAGCCGCACGCATGAATCTCTTCGAATGCCGTCTCTATCAACGCCTGACGTGTGCGGCCGCCCCGCGCCATGCGCCCGTCGGGCGCGGCAGAGGTTTCCGTTTCCGGCGTATTTTTGCTGGCTTGCGTCATGAGTTTTAAACAAACCGACCAGTTGGTATGATTTCATCATGGTGCATTCAAGCCGGGCGGTCAAGCGCTGCGGCATCCGTTTGTGTAACTGATGACGCAGCATGGCCCCCGCCTGTGACAGGGAAATGCCTCGTTTGTTTCAAAGTGTTTCGGAAAAGGAGGGGCCGCAATTACGGGCGGCGTAAGAGATCAGGCGCGGGCGGGCGCCTTGGCGGCGAGGCGGCGGGCGCGCAGATCGTCCAGAACCGGGCCCATTTCTTCCTCAAAAAAGCGGTCGCAGCCGATGCAGAGATTGGCGTAATCGCCGCCTTTCGGGGTTTTTGTGTGAGAGGCGGCGGTGAAGCGCGCTGCGTCCCAGCCCTGGGCAAGGCCCATCCGGTCCGGCGCGCCCTTATTGATCGCCTCGAAAACCGGATGGCCTTTCAGGCTGTCCAGAATGTCGGTGAGGCGTTCTTCGGTGAGATTGCCGATGGGCCGTTTGGTCTTGAGGCAGCAGGGAAAGACGTCGCCCGAGGGATCGATGGCGACTTCGGAACCGGCCCAGCCGTAATTCATGAAATTCTTGCCGCCGGAATGACGGGCGCAGAAATTGGTTTCAAGGCTGGCCTCGGAGAGCCCGTTTTCCCAGGCGCGGCCGCGGGGCCAAAGCTCGCCGATCCACTGGCCGGGCTGCGCGCCGAAGAAGAGATGGAAAGGGCCGTCTTCGGTGAGGTGGTCGCGCCCGCTTTCAGGGCCGGGAACGGGCTCGACGCCTGCCGCCTCGAACATGCGGGTGAGCTTTTCCATGAGGGGCAGGCGCTTGTCGCCTTCCATGCCGACGTGAAAATCATCCATGCCGGCGACGGCGATCATCCAGACATTCCGTTCCAGAAGTTCGTCAATCAGGCGCGGGGTGACGAGGTCGCCCGTCGTCTGCATGGAAAGGCGCACGCATTTGCGCCCGTATTTTTCATTCGCGGCATCAAGCACGGGATAGAAGAGCGGCTCGCGCATCGCATCAATCAGGACTTCGCCGCCTGCGAGAATGAGGCGGCCAATGCGCTCTTCCGGCTCGCCGTTTTCGTCTTGGTGGCGCGGGTCCTTGTAGATCATCGTTTCGGGCAGGTTGTCGATGATCCGGCGGTAGGCGTGCCGGCCTTCGCCGATGACGGCTTTCAGCTCATCGCGCAGGTAAGGGCGGAAGCGCGTGTCATAGCAATGTTTGCAGCGGCGGTGACATGCCCAGCTTATGACGTAATAGACAGATTCCATCCTGCACCCCTTCCCGCTCCGACCATGACAAAGGCGCGCAGGCGCGGCCAGTCACAATGTTGCGAGGCCGTATCTCTAGCGGGGTCTGTCGCCGTTCACGGTGACGCGGCGCATGTGGCGGCGGTGGCCGTGATAGTCGTTCAGGGCGAAATGCTGGACGGCGCGGTTGTCCCAGAAGGCGAGGGACCCTTTGGCCCAGCGGAAGCGGCAGGTGAATTCCTCGCGGGTGGCGTGCCTGTAAAGAAACTCCAGCAGGGGTTTGCTCTCGGCGCGGGTCATGCCGGAAAAGCGCTCGGTGAAGGCGGGATTGACGTAGAGCGCCTTGCGGCCCGTTTCAGGATGCGTGCGTACCACGGGATGTTCGAATTCGGGCACGGCGTCGCCTGCTTCGGCGACGTTCATGGATTTGCGTTTTTGCGCGGAGTGACCGGCGCGGCCATATTCGGATTTGGCCGTGTGAATGGCGGTGAGGCCATCCAGCAACTTCTTCATGCCGCCTGAAAGCGTTTCATAGGCCATATACTGGCTGGCAAAGAGCGTGTCGCCGCCGTAAGGGGGCACTTCAAGCGCATGGAGGATGGACCCCAGGGCCGGTTCTTCCTGGAAGGACATGTCCGAATGCCAGCCGCCGCCGAAATTCGTCTTGTCTTCCTTCTCCTTGATGATCTCCATGATCTCGGGATGGCCGTCCATGCCCTTCACATAAGGGTGGACGTTGAGCGAGCCGAAGCGGCGGCCGAATTCCTTGTGCTTGTCAGGACTCAAGGTCTGATCGCGGAAGAAGATGACCTGATGGTCAAGGAATGCCTGATGGATATCGTCGAAGGTTTCATTGTCCAGGTTGGCGCCGAGATCCGCGCCGAAAATTTCCGCGCCGAGCGCGCCTGAAACGGGCCTTACATCGATGGTTTTGTAGCTCATGTCTTCCTCCCTTGGCGGCAAGTCTGGCACGGGGCGGCACTTGCCGCCAAGAGAGTGATATTTAGCGCGCCGTGGCCTTTTTAAAGGCCGGGCGCTGCGCCAGGCGGCCGAAATAGGCGAGCGTGTTCGGGGTGGCGTCGGTCAGAAGGCCGAAAAGCTTTGCGAGAAGAAGGGCATAGCCCAGCATCAGATCGGCGGCGGTGAAGTTCTTGCCGGTGATGTAGTCTTTGCCGTCAAGCTCCTTGTCGAGCAGCTTCAGCATCTTGATTGCCTGTTCCTTGCCTTCTTCGGCGACGGCAGGGATGCGCTGATCTTCCGGGCGCACGAAGGCGTGCTGGGCGATATTGCCCAGCGGCGGCATGAGGGTCGCTTCGGCGAAATGAAACCAGTGAAGGTAGCGCCCGCGCTCCGGCGCGGCGATGGCGGGCTGCAGTTTGGTGTCGCCGGTCTTTTCCAGAAGATACTGAACGATGGCGCCGGACTCGTTCACGATGACCCCGTCATCGGTCATGGCAGGCACCTTGCCGAGCGGGTTTATCTTCAGATAGGCGTCGGACTGAAGGTCCTTGGGGGCGAATTCGAGATCGACTTTTTCATAGTCGAGGCCCAGTTCCTCGCAGATCCAGACGGCGCGGATCGAGCGTGTGTTGGGGGCGTGATAGACCTTGAGCATGTGTTCCTCCCTGTGTGGCCGGTTCGTTTTCAAGGCGATTGAAGGCCAGAGGCGTGGCATGGCTATGACCGTTATTGCAACCTGTCACCCCGGGCTTGTCCCGGGGTCCGGCCGACCTTGCCGCTTGCTGCGCGGCTTTGTGGATCCCGGCACAAGGCCGGGATGACAACCGAGTAAGTGGCAAGTCAGGCATGTACGCCGCATTCCTTCAACTTGCTCCCGGCATAACCGGACAGAAAGCGGGCGCCTTCCCGCATTAACCATATTCACAAAAACAGGCACGGGTGTGTGCCAGAACGGGGCTGTATCTGCGCCGTTCTGTCCCTATATTGGACGGGAAGCTCCGCGTTACAATGAGGATGCCCAGGAGGACCTATGATTTTCCGCGCTACTGCCTTTGCCGCCCTTCTGTTTGCCGCGTCCATTGCCGGTGCCCATGCACAGTCCGGGCCGGGCGCGCAGGAGGGCGCGCAGAAGATCGTGCTCAATGGCACGCTCGACATGAGCGGGTTTCAGGGCGGGGTGGAGCGCGCGCCGTCTGTCTATATCGACAACGGCACGCGGGTCTTCATCGTGAAGGGTGACGGGTTCCACCAGCGCCGCCGGGCGGCGGGCTTTGCCGCCGCAGCAGCCCTTTCCGGTTCAGGCGGTTTCCGCTGAGGCTTCCGCATAACCGTGGAAGGTGGTGAAGCCTGCTACCGGCTCGCGCTCTGAAATGAGCGTGTTCACCGGATCATCGGGATCGGCATAGCCGAGCGACATGCCGCAGATGATGTACTCTTCTTCCGGCACGTTCAGAGTTTCCCGCGTTGCTTTCCAGAACATGTTCCAGGCGCCCTGCGCGCAGGTGTCGAGGCCGCGCTCTTTTGCGGCCAGCATGAAGGTCTGCATGAACATGCCGATGTCGAGCCAGCTTCGGGCGTCGAGTTCCTTGTCCACGGTGAAGATGAGGCCGACGGGCGCGTCGAAGAATTTGTAGTTGCGGCCCCATTGTTCCCAGGAGCGTTTCTGGTCGCCCTTCGGGATGCCGATCAGGCCATACATTTCCTTGCCGAGTGCGCGCATGCGGGAGAGATAAGGCTCGACGCGCTTGTTGGAGTGGTCGAATTCCTGCGCCGTGTCGGCGGGGTTTTCATCGCGGTAGGCGAGCAGTTTTTCCACCAGTTCATCGCGCGCCTTGCCCGCCACCACATGCACCTTCCAGGGCTGCACATTGGTGCCGGAGGGCGCGCGGGCGGCGATCTCCAGCAGTTCCTGCACCGTTTCGAAGGGCACCGGATCGGATTTGAAGGCGCGGATGGAGGTGCGCGTTCGGATCGCTTCCTGAAGTTCCATGGGGTTGCTCCCGCCAAATTGAAATATCTGTTGGCGGGAGTGTTACCACGGATGCGGGCAAGGGCAAGCCTCAGGAGGCTTGCCAATACCCATGGAAGGAGAAGGGCAATGGGCCTTCAAGATGGGCCGTTGCGACGGGGCCATCCTCGATATGGGCGGCGTCGAGCACGGCGAAGAAGCTTTTGCCGGTTTCTCCATCAAGGCCCTGCGCGATGAGCCAGCCTTGTTCTTCGGCTTTCGCGCCGCCGCTATTGCCGGGGGCGGGGGCGAAGATGGGCTCGCTTATCCATTTTGTTCTGCCGAAGTCGAAGGCGCGGGTCTTGCCGGCGTGCGTGTCGATGGCGGCGAGGGCGGAATGGAAGATGCGATCGCTGCGTCCTTGCGAGCAGAAGACCGTGCGGTGGGCGCGGGCGCCGTCCGCCGGATTGATAACGGGAAACTCGAAGGGCGCATCGGCGATGAGGTCTTCGCGGACGGTGCCTTTTTCGAGGTCGATGACATAGCGGTGGAGCCGCCCGGATTCACCCGCCCTTCCCATCTCTCCCTTCATGATGGTCTTGAAGGCGGCGTTTTCGCCAAGGAAATGATCCGGTGCGTCATAGCCGACGAAATCGGCAATGATGGTGTTCCCTTCTTCATAGGCATTGGCTGCATGCCACATCCAGCGGCCCGGCGCTTCGATGTAGCGCACCGCGCTGCCGTTTTTCGGGACGAGGGCGAGAAGGTTGCCTTGCGTGCGGTCCCATTCGAGGCTGCCTGCAAAGGAGCGCAGGCCGCTGAGGAAGGGCAGCACGTTGAAGAAAGCAGGTTGCAGGCTGAAGACGATGTAGTTTTCTGTCGCAAAGAAGTCATGCAGATAGGACTGGCGGGGCGCGGTGAAGCGCGGGAGTTTTGTGATGCGCCCGTCCTTGTGATGGATAGCGGCTTGCAGCTCCATGTTGCGCCCGAAATGGCCGCCCGCGAAAATCCAGTCGCCGGTTGTCGCGTCGAATTTGGTATGCGCCTTCATGGCGATGTCCGCGTCCATGCCATGGGCACTCATGCCTTCAGTCTTGAGCGTGACGGGATCGAGCGTATAAGGCGGGCTTACCTCATCCATCGCCATGAGTTTGCCGTTCACGTCGTAAACGGTGACGCCGGCCTGTGTCTTGAAGCCCTGCGCGCCGATGTTCTTCCAGTAGCTTTGCGCTTTCGTCGTCCAGGTGGGATAGAGAAAGCGGCCTGCATATTCTTCCGCGATCCATTTTTCCGTGCGCACAAAGCGTGAGGTGTAAGTAGCGCGGCCTTCCTCGAAACGCAGTGCCTGCAGGATGCCGTCACCATCCAGAATGTTGTTTTTGGTTATGCCGTCCCGGCTGAAGAGGCCCGGGCCATTGCGGTAGAGCGTGCCTTTGAGATCTTCCGGCAGGGCGCCTTCAAGATGCAGGGCTTTCGGGCCTTGCTCTTTGCCGTTCTCTGCGAGAGCTGCAAGCCAGCCGGCGCTTTTGAGTGCTTCGGCTTTTGCTTGCCGCGTCAGAAGCGGGGCGGCAAGGGAGAGCGCGGCAAAGGCGGAAAGGCCTTGGGTCATTTCACGGCGTGTCATCATGGGGTTTTCCTCCCTAAAGATCAGGCTTGTTCAGGAGCCGGGGATGCGCGCTTGCCGATGACACCGCCCGCATAAAGCGCCCACCAAATGATGAGCGGCTGGAAGGCGAGACGGAGCCAGTAATAGGTGGTGGATTGCGGCAGGCTTTCCACGGAAAGGCCGTTCAGCGCGTTGTGAATGTTGGCGGGAAAAACCGCCACGGCGTAAAGCGCGAGCATGAGCGCGGCAAGGCGCATGAAGCGCGGCCAGAGAAGGCCGATGGCGCCCGCGATTTCGCAGAGACCTGTGAAGAAGATCACCTCCTCATGGAAAGGCACGAAGGGCGGCATCATGGGCAGGTAGCGCTCCGGCGTTGCCAGATGGTCGATGCCGACAAAAAGGAAAGCCGCGCTCATGCCGATGCGCAGGGCAAGGCGGTGGTCCTTCAGGACCTCCACGCCCAGCCTGCCAAGGCCCCAGGCAAGGGCGGCAATCACACACATCAAAATCACGAAAGCCATGGGGCGCTCCTTTATCTTTACACCGTCAAGATAGGAATGGATATTGACGCTGTCAAGATTTGCGGGCAAATTAGGTGCTATGGTAAAAAAAGAAACAAAATCAGTATCTTCCAGGAAATCAGCGGCGAAGAAGTATCATCATGGCGACCTGAAAAGCGCTTTGGTAGCGGCGGGAACGCGGATTCTGGAGGTGGAGGGCGTGATGGCGCTCTCGCTGCGGGGCGCGGCGCGGGCGGCGGGGGTGTCGCAGACGGCGCCTTATCATCACTTTGCAGATAAAGAAGCGCTGCTTGCGGCGATTGCGGCGACGGGGTTTGAGGATCTTTCGGCGGAGATGGCGCGGCAGGCGGCGGGTGTTTCAACCGCGCCGGAGCGCCTCCGCGCGCTCGGGCTTGGCTATGTGATCTTCGCGACGGAGAACCCCGGCCGTTTCCGGCTGATGTTCGGGCCGCTGATCGGGGAGAAGGCGGATTATCCTGTGCTGCTGGAAGCGGCGAATGTTTCCTATCAGATGATCCAGGACACGGTGGCGGCTTATCTTGAAGAGCGTGATGCGCCGAACCGGAATGTGAATGCCAACACCATGGCGGCCTGGTCGCTGGTGCATGGGCTGGCGACGCTGATCAATGATGGCGGCTTTGATGCGGACGGCATGGGCGCGCCGACGCTGGAAGAACTGACAGGGCTGGTGACGGGATTTCTGCGGAACGGGCTTGGGCGGGAACGGTGAGGGTTTGCTTGTCATGTCTCTAACATTGTCACCCCCCGGACTTGGGATTACCTCATACTTTATGAGGTGCAAGAAGCCATGAATCCGGGTTATCTTCGCTGGATGGAACAACGCATCGAAAAAGAAAATGGGCAGACCATCATTCTCCCGCCCTCGCAGACCGTGCGATGAAGAGAGCGGACTTGGCCATAGCCGCCGCCTCTGGTGTGCTTTATCTCTTTGTCGGCTGGCTGCTGGCACTGCTCATTGGCGCTGCGGGTGGCGTAACGAATGAATGGTGGTTTCATTTGGTTGAGGTGCCGCTGTTCCTTGTCACCCTGATCTGGGCGCTTGGCGGCTTCATCATCTGCTGGATATCCCTGCGAAGGCTGTTTGGCCTGAAAGTTTACTGACCCCCATATAAGCCGCCTCCGGGCGGCTTCTTGCTTCTGGCCCTGCCTTTTCCGGGGGGCAGGGCGACATGGCAAGGCATGTGTTTGTAGCCCCTGGATTGCCGGGACAAGCCCGGCAATGACAAGGTTTGGTGAGACTAAAGCCCCAGCACGGCTTTCGACATGATGCCGCGCTGGATTTCGTTGGAGCCGGCATAGATGGAGCCGGCGCGGTCGTTGAGATATTTGCCCATCACGGTGAGGCTGTGCTCGGGGCCGACGGCATCTTTCTGCGCGGGCGGTTTGAAGCCGGGCACGGGGCCGCCGGGGCACGTGACATGGGGCTGGAAGGGCGCGATGTAGTATTGCGCCGCTTCGATGGCAAGCTCGGTGAGGTGCTGGCTCATTTCCGTGCCGCGTGTTTTCAGCATGGAAGAGGCCGCCCCCGGCGCGCCGCCTTGCGAGAGCGTGGAGAGCACACGGTGCTCGGTATATTCGATGGCGGTGAGGGCAACTTCCGCTTCGCTCAGTTTGCCTGCAAAGGCCGGATCGTCGATGAGGCGGGTGCCGTCTCCGCCGCGTTCCTCTGAGGCCATGGCACGGATTTTCTTCAGCCGCTCATGCAGGCCCGGCGCATAGGCATTGCCGCGCTCGAATTCGAGAAGATATTTGGCGACCGTCCAGCCTTCGCCGATCTTACCCACCACATTCTTTTTCGGTACGCGCACATCATCGAAGAAGATCTGGTTCTGCACATGCTCGCCAGTGAACATGATGATGGGATCGACCTTGATGCCGGGCGTGTCCATGTCGATGAGCAGGAAAGTGATGCCCTGCTGCGGCTTGCCGGACCCATCGGTGCGCACCAGGCAGAAGATGCGGTTGGCGTGCTGGGCGTGGGTCGTCCAGATCTTCGTGCCGTTGCAGATGAAATCATCGCCGTCTTCGACTGCGCTCATTTGCAGGGAGGCAAGGTCGGAGCCGGAGCCGGGTTCGGAATAGCCCTGGCACCAGAAATCCTCGCCGGAAAGAATGCGGGGAAGGTAGAAGTCCTTCTGTTCCTTCGAACCATGGCCGATGAGAACCGGGCCGCACATGCCAACCCCCATGGGGGAGATGCCGGGCGTGCCCGCGCGGGCGCTTTCGCTCTGATAGATATAGCGTTCGACCACATCCCAGCCGGTGCCGCCATATTCCACGGGCCAGCCGGGCGCGATCCAGCCTTTTTCAAAGAGGATGCGGTGCCAGGCCATGGCGCTTTCATAATCGGAATAGACGCTGGTCATGCGCGCGCCCGCGGCGGCCAGCTCCGGCGTCAGTTTTTCGTCCAGAAAGGCGCGCACTTCATCGCGGAAGGCTTCGTGCTTCCGGCTCAGTCCCAGTTCCATGAATTCCTCTCCCAAGGGTTTGAATGCTTGTTGAGGCGAACGGTAACGCGGCAAGCCGGGCCGTCAATGCACCCGTGAGACGGCCTTGTGGCCGCGACGTCGAATCGGGGCGGGAAAATGCGGGGCGGGCAAAATATTTGCTGCAGCAGCCATTGGCGGACCCTTCTGAATGGCGTAAAGGAAAGAGGCGCTGACTTATTGTCATCGACTTCCCCAGAAAAACCCGGGAAACAAACGGGGGGCGGACCTTTCCATGCTGCGCAAAGACGAAGATCAGAAAGACTTGGCTGCCGTTCCCGCGCCCGGTTCGGGCCGCGAGGATTTGCCGGGGCTCAGGGCTACCACGCCAGCGGAGCGGCAGCGGGCCTTCCGCATTCTCTTTGCCTGCCTGCTGGGGCTGGGCATGGGGCAGAACCTTTTCTTTGCCATTCTGCCGCCGATTGCGCGAGATCTCGGCATGAGCGAGGTGGATACCAGCCTCATCTTTTCGCTCTCGGCTTTCCTCTGGGTGCTGTCGAGCACCTTCTGGGGGCGGCGCTCGGATGTGATCGGGCGCAAGCGCGTCATCATGATCGGGCTTCTGGGCTTTGCGGTTTCGACGACCGGCTTTGCGCTTGTGGTGCTGGCCGGGCTTTCGGGCTGGGTGTCGCTCGCGCTCGTCTTCCCCATGCTGATGTTCGTGCGCGCGATTTTCGGCACTTTCGGCTCTGGCGCGCAGCCGGCGGCACAGGCTTATGTGGCGGACCGCACGACACGTTCGGAACGCGCCTCCGCCGTGGCCTCGCTCGGCGCGGCCTTCGGCATCGGCCTTGTGGTGGGGCCGGGCTTTGCGGCGGCGCTCGCGCATATTCATATTCTCGCCCCGTTCTTTGCGGTGGCGGGGATTGCCTTTGCGAGCGCGGCGGCGATCTGGATTTTTCTACCCGAACGCACACCGCCCAAGCGCAAGAAGCGGCGCTGGGACAAGAGCCTTAAAGTTTCGATGCAGGACCCGCGCATTCTTTCCGCGATGATCGTGGCGGTGGCGCTGGCCTTTTCGCTCACTTCCGTCGTTCAGTCGGTCGCGCTCGATATCGTGACGGCGCTCGGGTTGACGGGCGTGCGGGCAGTGGAGATCACGGGCGTTCTTCTGATGGCGGCGGTTGGCGCGATTGCGGCGGCGCCTGTCTGGTTCATTCTGCCGATGCAGAAACTCTCGGCGCCGGTGCCCTCGGACGCGGACGAGAAGCCGAAGCTCTCCCTGCTCGATCCGCGTGTCATTCCCATCCTCATCATGGGGGTGGTGCTGGCCTTCAGCCAGACCATCGCGATGCAGACCGTGGCCTTTTACTTCATCGACAAGCTGCATCTGGATAGCGCGGAAGCGGCGCAGATGGTGGGCGTGGCGCTGATGGCGATGGCGATGGCAACGCTCTTCGCGCAGATCGGGCTCATTCAGCGGTTCAATCTGTCGGTGCAGTTTCTGCTGCGCTGGGGCGCGGGGGTGACGGTGGTGTCCTTCCTGCTTATGGGCATTGGCGACACATACGGGCTTCTGGTTGCGGCCTTTGCGCTGGCGGGGCTTGGCTTCGGGTTCTTGCGGCCAGGGCTGCAGGCCAAGGGCTCGCTCATGGTCTCGCCGCATGAGCAGGGGGCCATTGCCGGGATCATCGGCTCGACCGCGGCGACCGGGCATATCATCAACCCGCTTATCGGCATGCCGCTTTATCAATGGCGGCCGGAGGCGCCCTATTTTCTGGGTGCAGGGCTGATGCTTTGCCTGCTGGCCTACGTGCTTTTCCATCCATCCGTGCGGGACATGTCCGAAGGGATCGAGGAAGACGACGAGCCGGATATTCACGTGCATTGAGGCCTAGACTGCTGCCGCCGTTATGAGCGTCACCGCCAGATTGTTCGTCATGTGAAGCAGGATGGCGGGCAGAAGCGAGCCGGTGCGGTGGTAGAGCAGCGCGGCGAGGAAGCCCAGCGTGCCGATCTGCGCCAGCGCGAGGAGGCTCGCGGTCAGATCGGTCATCAGATAATTGGTGTGGATGAGCGCGAAGAAGAGGCTGGTGAGAAACGCTGAGGCGGCAACGCCGATATGCCGTTTCAGCCAGCCGAAAAGAATGCCGCGGAAATAGATCTCTTCCGCGATGGGGGCGATGACGCCCAGCACCAGAAGCGACAGCGCGAGATTGGCGCCGCCCAGAATGAGGCGGTTCTGTTCCTCGATCATCTCGAAGCCGTCACTGTTCAGCCAGAGATTGAGCGCGCCGAACATCGCGATATAGACCGCCCAGATGGCAAGGGTGATCCCGGCCCAGCGCGTGGGCGCGGGGCGGAGGCCCGCTTCGGCGAAAGGCACGCGGCGCCAGAGAAGAAGCGCGAAGGCGGCGGCGAGCATGGTGCCGTAAAGTGCGGCGGCGACGGCGTGGGCGGTCCAGGCGGGCGCAGGTTTCGGCAGGAGCTGCGGTATGCCGGTTTCCTGCGGGTAATGAAAAGCGAGGAAGCCGAGCCCCATGACGAGCGCGGCGGCGGCGGGCACGATGAAAATGTCGATGGCCCGCACGGCGCGGGGAGAGGGGATGGTTTCCCGCTCTTCCAAGGCCGGTTTGTCCGGTTCGGTTTCAGGCTGTGCCGGGCCGGAGGGCGCGGGCCAGATGGGGTTCATGCTCGCTCCTGACATGCCCCGTCAGCTTGGCGTGCGGTGTTTCCCGCCGCAAGCCCGTGTTTCATTCGGCAGCGGTGCAGACTTTATCCGCATTGGTGGCGGTGAGCGCGCCTTCCGCTTCCCAGGTGCTCATCAGGGCATGAACGGCGCTGGCAAAGGCGAGCGGCTGGTCCAGCATGATGTGATGCTGGGCATGGGGAATGGTGAAGACCGGCGTGCCGGGGCGTGCCTCTTTCATATAGGTGATGGTTTCCGGGTCGTAATCCTTGCTCTCGGCGCCGTATATGCCCGCCACCTTGCAGGGGAGGGAGGTGTAGATGTCGCCGTGATCGGACCCCATGGCGAGTCCTTCAAAAGCGAAGGGATCGAATTTCCAAGTCCAGCCGCTTTCCTCCGCCGGGCCGCGGCCCCGGTCTTCGCCCTTCTTCACCTCGATGAGGGAGTGGCGGCCGATATAGTCGAGAATGAAGCGGTTCACGCAGTCCTGCAGCGGGGCGAGGCGGAAACGGCCAAGGGCCGTTTCAAAATCGGGATAGATGCGGGTCGCGCGGCGGGGCGGGTCGCCCAGGAACCATTCCATGGCGCGCTCGGCAGGGCAGACGCGGAAGTCGCAGAGCATGATGCCGCCGAGGCGGTGCCCGTAAAGCCCGCCGGTGATGTGGGTGACGAAGCCGCCGAAGGAATGGCCGATGATGACGGGTTTGGGGCCGAGATCGGCGTCGAAGGCGACGGCGGCGATGGCATGGGCATAGGTCTCGCGCGTGTAGTCGCTGCGCCATTCGCTGTCGCCCATGCCGGGCAGATCCATGGAAGCGACGTTGTAATCACCCGTGAGCTGGGGAGCGACGAAGTCGAACCAGCGGGCATGGGCGCCATTGCCATGGACGAAGACGAGGCCCGGGCGGTTCTTTTCCTTCGCGGGCCAGAAACGGTAATGGACGCGGCTGCCTTCGGAAGTGACGAAGCGGTCCTCGCCGGCCTCTGCCAGCGCCTTGCGGAACCAGTCCGGCTGATGGTGAATCAGGTCTTCTTCCGGATGGCTTGGCATATCGGTCTGGTTACTCATGGCGGGTCCGTCTTTCGGGGGCATGCGCTGGAAATAGGCGCTTGAAAATGGCGCCAGCGTCAACTTTTCGCGGCATGGTCTAGCGCGGAGCGCGGGATTTTGCAAAGGGGCGGGGCGGGGCAAAGGTTAACAAGGGCTCAAAGGCGCGGAATTCTCCCTTTTCCCCGGTTGACAGAGGGGGCATCTCCCCTTAGATTCCGCGCCCAGTTCCCAATTTCCGCTGGTTCGGACGCGCGGGCACCACTGCCTTGCTCTGAGCCATGCGATCAATCCCAGAGGACGGGTTATGAAAGTCAGAAATTCACTCAAGTCGCTGCGCAGCCGTCACCGGGATAACCGTATCGTGCGCCGCAAGGGCCGCCTTTACGTGATCAACAAGACGAACCGCCGTTTCAAGGCGCGCCAGGGCTAAGCCTGCGCCCCGCCTTTACGAGCTTTTGAAAGCCGCGCCTCCGGGGGCGGCTTTTTCTTTTGGGGAGGAAGAAGTGGGCTCAATCAGCCATGTGGTTTTCGACATCGGCAAAGTGCTGGTGGACTGGGACCCGCGCCATCTTTACCGCAAGGTTTTCGAGCGGGAGGAAGAGATGGAACGGTTCCTTGCGGAGGTCTGCAACATGGAATGGAATATCGCTCATGACGCCGGGGTGCCGTTCGAGGAAAATGCGGCGCGGCTGAAGGCCCGTCATCCAGACCATCACGCCCTTATCGAAATGTACAGCGCGCGCTATATGGAAATGTGCCCTCACGCCGTGCCGGGCAGTGCGGAAATTGTGCGGGAGCTGAAAGTGCGGGGCGTGCCGGTGCATGGGCTCACCAACATGCCTTCCAGCATCTATCCAGCCATGCGCGATACCTTTCCCGCTGTTGCGGCGCTGGAGGTAACGGTGGTTTCGGGCGATGAAAAGCTGCTGAAGCCGGAACCTGAAATCTATCAGCGGCTTATTGCGCGGGCCGGGCTGCCTGTCGCGGCCACGCTTTATATCGACGACTCATTGCGCAATGTGGAGGCGGCGGAAAAGCTCGGCATGCGCGGACATCATTTCAAACATGCGGCGGGGCTGCGGGCGGAGCTGGAGACGCTGGGACTTTTGGGAGGCTGAGGGTATGGCGAAGGCGGTCATCTTCGATATGGGCAATGTGCTGATCGGCTGGGACGCCCATGCGCGCTACCGGCCGCATTTTGCCGATGATGCGGCCTGCGCGCATTTCTTCAAGACGCTCTTCCGCGAGATTTATGATGCGGTGCATGACGACCATAGAGAGATGGAGGCCTGTCTTGCGCCGGTGAAGGCGCGTCATCTCCACGCGGTTTCTCTCATCGAGATTTATGAAAAGGAGTGGGGCTCCTTTCTGACGGGCGTGATGGAAGAGAGCGTGGCGCTGGTGCATGAACTGAAAGAGGCAGGCGTGCCGCTTTACGGGCTGACCAACTGGCCGGCGCAGGTCTGGCCGCCGCAGCGGGCGGTGCCGGAGCAAGCGTCGGCTTTTGCCTTTCTGGATCATTTCGACGGGATCGTCGTTTCAGGCGAGGAGCGCTTGCGTAAACCGGACCCGGCTATCTATCTTCTGGCGCTGGAGCGGTTCGGCCTCGCGCCGGAAGAGGCGCTTTTCGTCGATGACCTTGCGGAAAATACGGCGGCGGCGGAAGCGCTCGGCATGCACGCACATAGATTTGAAGATGCCGTGCGCCTCAGGGCCGCTCTTCATGCGCATGGGCTCTTGCCAGAGGGCGGCGCTGCGGGATAGGAACAATCCCCTTGAAACCTAAAATTTGGATCGCGGCGCCCCTTGGCGTCTTTGCCAGGCGCGGCGTCCTGCGTGGGGGTTATTATGCCAGACCGTGTCCTGATTTACGGGGCGACCGGCTATACGGGCAAGCTGATTGTGCGCACGGCCAAGCAGCAGGGGCTGCGGCCCATTCTCGGCGGGCGCAATGCCGCGCGGCTGAAAAGCGTTGCGGGGCAATGCGGCTTTGAACACCGCACGGTGGATCTCAATGATGCTGCGGGCCTTCAGAAGGCGCTGCGTGACGTCGATGTGGTCTTGCACATTGCAGGTCCCTTTTCTCAAACCTCGCGGCAGATGGTGGATGCCTGCCTTGCGACGGGCACGCATTATCTCGACATCACCGGCGAGATCGATGTCTTTGAAGCCTGCGCGGCGCGCGATGCCGAAGCGCGGCAAGCCGGTGTCATGCTGATGCCCGGCGCGGGGTTCGACGTGGTGCCGAGCGACTGTCTTGCGGCACATCTCAAGCGGCGCATGCCCGAAGCCGCGGAGCTGACGCTGGCAATCTCCGGCCTCGGCACGGCCTCGCGCGGCACGGCGAAGACGGGCGTTGAAAGCATCCGCCTTGGCACGCGGGTGCGGCGGGACGGGCGCATCACCTCCGTCACCAAGCCGATCTACCGGGACATCGATTATGGTCAGGGCGTGAAGAAGAGCATCGCCATTGGCTGGGGGGACGTGTCGACGGCGTTCCACTCGACGGGCATTCCCAACATCACGGTCTATTTCGAGGCGGTGCCGCAGCTTGAGCAGGCGGCGGGGCTTGGCCCCTTCATGCGCTGGCTGCTGGGCACCAGCACGGCGCAGCGCATGCTCAAGGCGCGCATCGACAAGCAGCCGGAAGGGCCGAGCGATGAGCAGCGGCGCACGGGCTATAGCGTGCTGATCGGCGAGGCGGTGAACGCAGAAGGCGAGCGGGCTGTGTCGCGCCTCAGGACGCCGGAGGGGTATTCGCTGACCGCGCAAACGGCGCTGGAGGCGGTGCGGCGGGTTCTTGCAGGCAATGCGCGGGCCGGCTATCAGACGCCATCAAGCGTTTTCGGTGCGGACTTCATTACGGAGTTCGAGGGCTGTGCGCTCGAAGATTTGAACGCCTGAGAAGAGCGCGGGGCGGATCAATTTGTCCTATCCGTCATGAAATCTCATGGTCAGGGCTGGGGGAAGGCAGTATCGTTCCTTCCATGAAGTCCTTTCGTGCCCTGGCTGCGGCCTGCAGCTTCATTCTGGCCTTCGGGACCGGCGCGGCTTCCCTTCTTGCGGAGGAGAAGGCGCAGGGCAGGGATGTTGTTTCTTCTCTTCAGGATGCGCCGCCCGCGGCCCAGGACGTTCGGCCGCCGGATGAAGGCACGAGCCAGGACGCCTTTCTCGATTCGCTTTTCGAGCAGCTTGCCAAGGCGAAGACAGCTCAGCAGGCCGATGTCATCGAAGAAGCGATCTGGAACGTCTGGACTCAATCGGGCAGCCCGAGCGTCGATTATCTGATGCGCAAGGGGCTGACGGCGATGGCGGATGGCCATCATGGCGAGGCGCTGATTTATTTCACCCAGGTCGTCACGCTGGCGCCGGGCTATGCGGAAGGCTGGAGCAAACGCTCCGCGCTTTACTATCTCATGGAAGATTATCAGCGCGCGCTCAAGGATCTTGAGCAGGTGCTGCGGCTGGAGCCCCGGCATTTTGCAGCGCTGGGCGGGCTGGCGGTGCTGCTGGATGAGCTGGGCGACAAGGAGGGCGCGCTTGTTGCCTACCGTAGGGTGCTGACCATTCATCCCTATCTGGATGGGGCGCGGGAGGCGGAAGAGCGGTTGTCGGAAGAAGTCGAGGGGCAGGGAATTTAGTGCCGGTCTGGGTTTGGGTTTTATGTGTGCTGGGCGCGCTTGTCTTGAGCGCGCTTTTCTATTCTCTCTGGTATGAGCGCCAGGTGGCGGAGGCCTTTCCGCCCGTGGGGCAATTCATCGAGGTGGCGGGCGCGCGGCTGCATTATGTGGAGGCGGCGCCGGAAGGCGGCGGCGCAGGCGCGCCCATCGTGCTCATTCACGGGGCGAGCGGCAATCTCAGGGATTTTCTTGTCAGCATCTTTCCGCGCCTTGCCGCAAAGCACCGTGTCATCGCCTTTGACAGGCCGGGGCATGGCTGGAGCGGGCGCACCGCTCTCAAAAATGTGCATGACCCTGCCGTGCAGGCGCGGCTCATCCGGGATGCGCTGTTGAAGCTCGGTGTGAAAAAGGCGGTGGTGCTCGGTCATTCCTGGGGCGGCGCGGTGGCGGCAGCTTATGCGCTCGAGTTTCCGCAGAACCTTGAAGGCGTGCTCGTGCTTTCAGGCGCGACGCATCCCTGGGAGGGCGGCGTTGCCTGGTATCATGATGTGGCGGGCGTGCCCGTGCTTGGCCCCGCCTTTGTGCGGCTCTTTGCGGTGCCTGCGGGGCGGTTTTTGACGCCGGGCGGTGTTGCGGGGAATTTCTGGCCGGATGCGGCGCCGGAAGGCTATGCGCAGAGCATGGGGCTCGGGCTGCTTTTCCGGCTGAAGAACTTTCTCGCCAACAGTGCCGATACGCGCAATCTCAAGGGTCATCTGAAAGAGCAGAGCAAACGCTATGGCGAGATCGATGTGCCGCTTCTCATCATGACGGGCAACCGGGACCGGACGGTGCGCGCGAAAATCCATTCCTATGTGTTGCATGAGGAAGTGAAGGGTTCCGAGCTCATCAAGCTCAAGGGCACCGGACACATGCCGCATCATGCGCGCGGCGATTTTGTGGTGGAGGCCGCCTCGCGGCTTGCCATGGGCGGCGAAGTGCGGCCCGGGCTTTGGGAGGTGGAGGCGGAGTAAGCGCGGGGCCGGCGTGTTTTCGCTCGCGAAGAACAATCCTATATCGTCATGCCCCGCTTTAAGCGGGGCATCCACGGGCGGCATGCTCATAAGCTGCTGCAAGTTTCCGTGGATGGCCCGGTCAAGCCGGGCCATGACGGGTTTTTAGGGTTATTGTTCAACCCGTCTTCGCATTTAGGAGTGGGCCAACTGCCTCAGCCCACCATGCCGCCTTTTTCACCTACAAAGGCGACGCGGAGCATGTTGGTTGCGCCGGGTGTGCCGAGCGGCACGCCTGCGGTAATGATGATGCGCTGGCCGCGCTGGGCGAAGCCTTCGGAGAAGGCGATGCGGCAGGCGCGGTCCACCACGTCATCGAGATCATGCGCGTCTTCGGTGAGCACGCAGTGCAGGCCCCAGACGAGGGCAAGACGGCGCGCGGTTTCGATGATGGGGGTCAGCGCAATGATGGGAAATTGCGGGCGCTCGCGCGCGGCGCGCAGACCCGTCGAGCCGGAATTGGTCCAGCAGACGATGGCGGCGGCGTCGAGCGTGTCAGCGACGGTATGCGCGGCAGCGGAAATGGCATCGGCGCTGGTCGCTTCCGGGTCGGTGCGCTGGCCGTAAATGATGGAGGAATAGTTCGGATCGTCCTCCACCTCGATGGCGATGCGGTTCATCATCGCAACCGCTTCTGCAGGATAGTCGCCTGCTGCCGACTCAGCCGAAAGCATGATGGCATCGGCGCCTTCAAAGACGGCGGTGGCAACGTCGGAGACTTCCGCGCGGGTGGGCATGGGCGAGGAAATCATGGATTCAAGCATCTGTGTGGCGACCACGACGGTCTTGCCCGCCTTGCGCGCCTTGCGCGTGATGCGTTTTTGCCAGCCCGGTACCTGTTCGATCGGCAGTTCGACACCAAGATCACCGCGCGCGACCATGAGGCCGTCTGCGATGTCGAGAATGGCATCGAGTTCGGTCAGCGCATTTGGCTTTTCGATCTTCGCCATGACGGCGGCGCGGCCGCGCGCGATCTTGCGCGCTTCGGCCACATCTTCCGGGCGCTGAACAAAGGAAAGCGCCAGCCAGTCGATGCCGAGCGCCAGCGCCGCTTCGGCATCTGCGCGGTCTTTATCGGACAATGCGGAAAGGCCGAGTGTCGCGTCGGGCAGGTTGACGCCCTTGCGGTCCGACAATATGCCGCCGAGCGCCACGGTGGTGGTGATCTTCTTTGCCGTCACGTCTTTCACGGTGAGGCTGATGCGCCCGTCATCCAGCAGCAAGGACTTGCCGGGTGAGACAGCTTCGTAGATTTCCTTATGCGGCAGGTTCACGCGGGTCACGTCGCCGGGCGCGGGATCGAGGTCGAGTGTGAAGGTTGCGCCAGGTTCCAGTGTGACGGGACCGGCGGCGAATTTGCCCACGCGCAGTTTCGGGCCCTGCAGGTCCACCAGAATGCCGATGGGGCGGCCGAGTTCCGCTTCCACCTGACGGATGAGGGCGTGGCTCTTCTTCAGGCCCTCATGATCGAGGTGGCTCATATTGAGGCGGAAGACATCTGCCCCTGCATCGTGAAGGGTGCGGATCATTTCGGGCGTATTGGAAGCGGGGCCCAGGGTGGCGAGAATTTTTACGTTGCGGCGGCGCATACTATGTCCTGCTTTCGTGCCGGTGCCGCGCGGGGCGGCTCAAGGATACCCGGTTCCGGGACCGGGCGGGGGAGTGCGGGCGGCTTTAATCCGCCGCGAAAGGAAGTGTGACGGTCCAATCTAAGGCCTGGCCGGTATCAACTTCGTGAAAACCGGCAGCTCGATAGCCTTTCTCTTCGCAAGAAACACGCCCTTTGATGGTAAAGGCCGTGCGCGCGGTGCAAAGCGTGGCGGAACCGCCCCATTCCTTACCCGTATCATAGTCCACGGCGCGCAGGTAATAGAAGCGCGCCGTCAATTTTCCTTGCAGAAGCGGCGCGCATGTCTGCGGGGCGATGCGCCACCAGCCTTCCGATATCCATTGATGTCCGGTGCTGTAGCCGACCGCGGCGGCAAGCGGCGCTGTGCCCTTGTTGCAGAGAGTGAGGTCCGCCTGGGCGGATGTGGCGCCAAGGGCGAGGGCCGCGAGGGAAAGAGGGGCAAGGAAAACGCGCATCACGACTCAGGGTTTACGAATGAGGCCTCGGGGGTAGCACAAGGATGGCGCGGAAATCGTTTACATTCGTGAAGGTGGGGCCGGTGATGAGCAGGCCGCCATTGGCGCGGAAGAACCCGCCCGAATTATGGGCCGCAAGGGCGGCTTGCGGCGAAAGGCCGGCGGCTTCTGCTCTGGCGCAAGTCTCCGGCGTGACAAACGCGCCTGCGGGGTCGTCCGCCCGGCCTTTGCCGCCATCATTGCCATCCGTGTCACCAGCCAGCGCATAAATATTGGGCGCCCCCTCCAGCGCCAGGGCGAGGGCCAGCGCATATTCCTGATTGGGGCCGCCTTCGCCTGACGCGGTGCCTGGCTCGAAGGTAACGGCTGCTTCGCCGCCGGAGAGAAAGAGATGCGGCGTCTCCCCCTGATATGCGCGGGCCAGCGCGGCGTGCGCGCGGGCGAGGTCACGCGCTTCCCCTTCCAGCGCATCGCCGAGCAGAGTGACGGTGATGCCTGCCTCTGCCGCGATCTTTGCCGCAGCGGCCAGCGCATCACGCGGACGGGCGATGAGGCGGTAATCCTTGTTTGCAAAACAGGCATCGCCTTTCTTCGGCGTGTCGCCGGCGCGGGTGAGCGCGGTTTCGATGTCCGGTGTGAGCAGCGCGTGTTTGCCGAGAATGCGGCGGGGG
>Ga0207828_100219_pt1 | contig 38868 bp, 37 predicted proteins | sample TtaePargueraPR_11_FD_187276 | JGI IMG/M metagenome (GOLD analysis project Ga0207828, IMG submission 187276) | Aerobic enrichment media microbial communities from Bioluminiscent Bay, La Parguera, Puerto Rico - Tt and P2 (3) (SPAdes) | ecosystem: Environmental > Aquatic > Marine > Unclassified ...
TTCACCCGAGCCGTGCTTATCCGCCATCACCTTCGTCAACGCCGCCGTCAACGTCGTCTTGCCGTGGTCAACGTGACCAATCGTGCCCACGTTAACGTGCGGTTTTGTACGCTCGAATTTTTCTTTGGACATGTGCCTTTCCTGCTGCGTTTTTTCGGTTAATCAAAAATGCCTGTCTGTGGAGCCCACACCCGGATTTGAACCGGGGACCTCTTCCTTACCAAGGAAGTGCTCTACCCCTGAGCTATGTGGGCCTGTCCCGGGCTCATTCCTCAGTAGCCAAGCCTGGAGCGGGTGATGGGAATCGAACCCACATCATCAGCTTGGAAGGCTGAGGTTCTACCATTGAACTACACCCGCCTGTCACTCAGTGGCGCCTGTTTTTCAGGCGTACAAAAGTCCTGACAGTGGAAATTCCAAACCGTCCGGACTTAAGAAATCTCTCAATTTTCCGTAGTGAAGCCGCCAACCCGGCTCACGTTGTCGTTGTGTCTGCGGAGTCGTCTGCCTTGACTGCGCGCGATCAAAACCCTGCTATACTCGATCCACCTTCCCGGGCCGGTCGCCAAAGGTCGTGGTGGAGGGGGTAGGATTCGAACCTACGTAGGCATAGCCAGCAGATTTACAGTCTGCCCTCGTTGACCGCTTGAGTACCCCTCCGCGGACACAAGCCGGCTATTGTCCAATCGCCCCAAGCCAGTGTCAACAGCCAGCCGCGCCTAATTTCACGGATTCGGCCCGACGGCGGTGCCCGGTCAGCCGGCTTTCCCCTTGATCGACCAGTGCCAGGGCTCGTAGATGAAGCCGTGCGGGTCGTTGCGCCGGTAGGTCAGCGAGTAGCCGTAGTGGCTGGCATGCTGCTCGAGCCACGCAAACGCCTGAGTTTGCTCGAATTCCTCGGTCAGCGGCCGCGATCCGGGCGTGGCGATGTCCACGGCGGCGCCGGTGTGATGCTCGCTGTAGCCGGGCGCCGCGTTGACGCTCAGGATCTGGGCGATCGACTGGCCGTTCGAGAGCTTGTTGCGTATCAGCCCGGCCTGGTAGTCGACACTGCGAAACCCCGAGACGATCAGGAGCTGGACGCCGTCGGCGGCGGCCGCCGCCACCATGTCCCGCCAGCGGCCCGCGGCGTGCGGCGTCAGCCGCTGCATGCGGCCGACGAGGTTCGGCCCCACGTCGACGAGGTCGGCCGCCTCGGCATACGCGGGCGGACCGCCCGGACGTCCGTAGTCCGCGGGTATACCGAGTTCCTGGTGCAGTTCACGTATCATGCGGGCTCGATTTTCCCAGCAATGCCCCGATGAGTGAAGACCGCCTGTTTGTTGACCAGAAGCTCGGGGACGAACCGTTTCGCTTCGACGACTCGGTCGCCCGGGTCTTCCCGGACATGCTGCGCCGGTCGATACCGGGCTACGCGGCCTCGCTCGAGGCGATCGGCTCGCTGGCGGCCCGCTTCGTCCGCCCGGACACCCGCGCGTATGACCTTGGCTGCTCGCTCGGGGCGGCGACGCTCGCCATGCGCCAGGGCATTCGCTCGCCGGGCTGCCGGATCGTCGCCGTCGACAATGCGCCGGCGATGACCGAGCGCTGCAAGTCCCTCGTCGAAAAAGACGTTTCCGCGCATCCCGACCGCTGCCCCGTCGACGTGCAGCTCGGCAATCTCGAGGACACGCCCATCGAGCAGGCCTCGATGGCGGTGCTCAACTACACGCTGCAGTTCGTGCCGCCGGACCGACGCGATCGGGTCATCCGAACGATTCACGACGGCCTGGTCCCCGGCGGCCTGCTGTTCCTGTCCGAGAAAGTGGTCGATGAGGATCCGCGGATGGAAGCGCTGCTCGTCGACCTCTACCACGAACACAAGCGGCGCAACGACTACAGCGCGCTCGAGATCGCCCGCAAGCGCGCGGCGCTCGAGAACGTCCTCGTTCCGGAAACCGTGGCCGCGCACCGTCGGCGCCTCACGGCGGCCGGCTTCACGAACATCGCCGTCTGGCTGCGGTACTTCAATTTCGTCTCCGTCATCGCGCTCAAGCCGGGCGGCCCGGATTGAACGCGGACGGCGCGTTCGCGGCGCTGGCGGACGCCGGCCTCGGCGACTGGCGCGACGCACTGGCGCCGACCGTCGATGCGCGCCTCGCGCCCGGCGCCCACGGCGACCTGCCGCGCTGGACCGCGGCCCTCTATGCCATCGACGCCGCGCGCGGCGATGCGGGGCACGTCGAAGCCGCGCTTCGCGAACTGATCCCGTGGCGCAAGGGCCCGTTCGACGTGGGCGGTGTCCGCATCGACGCCGAGTGGCGCTGCGACCTCAAGTGGGCGCGCGTCCACGACCGTATCGCGCCACTCGCCGGGCGGCGGGTGCTCGACGTCGGCTGCGGCAACGGCTGGTACGCACTCCGCATGCGCGAGGCCGGCGCCGGTTTCGTCCTCGGCATCGATCCCACGCTGCTGTACCTCGCGCAGTTCCACGCCGTGGCCCGGTTCGTCGATACACGCGGCATCAGCCTGTTACCGCTGCGCCTCGAAGAACTGCCGGCCGCGACGCGTGCCTTCGACACGGCCTTTTCCATGGGTGTGTTGTATCACCAGCGCTCGCCGCTCGCACACCTCCAGGAGCTGCGCGCCGCGTTACGGCCAGGCGGGCAGCTCGTGCTCGAAACACTCGTGCTGCCCGGCGACGACGCCCGCGCGGCGACGCCGCCAGACCGGTACGCGCGCATGAACAACGTGTGGCTGCTGCCGACGCTGCCGGAGCTACGAACCTGGCTGGCCCGCACCCGTTTTCGCGACATCGAGATCATCGACGAAACGCCGACCACGACGGACGAGCAGCGGCAGACGCGCTGGATGCCGTTCGAATCGCTGGCCGAGGCGCTGGACCCGAACGACCCGGCGCTGACCATCGAGGGCTGGCCGGCACCGCGCCGCGCGGTCGTGACGGCCACGGCGCCGTGACGCCTTGCCACCGGATTCACGGCCGGCGCGAATTCTGTCATTGTGCTCGGCCGGCGGCCCCGTAGCGGCCGCATCCAGCCGAGGCGGAGAGTCAGGATGGTGAATGACGTCGAAATCCGGCCGGCGACGCCGGCCGATGCGCCGGCCGTCGCGCCGTTCGTGTACGACAGCGCGCACGAGTTGCTGGCTTTCATGTTCGGCGGTCGGGACGCGGCGATCGCCGCCCTGACGCGGCTGCTGGCAAAACCGGACGGGCACTTCGGGTACCGCTTCGCAACCGTGCTGACGGTGGACAACGAGGTGGCGGGCGCCGAACTCGGTTACGGCCGCGCCGACCTCGACCGGCAGAACCTGCCCGGCACGCTCGCGACCTTCCGCGTCGCGCCGCTCGGCCAGTGGCCGCACCTCGCGTTCCGTGTCGGACCGGCGCTGTCGGGTTACGTCCCGCCGCCCGCGATCGACGCGTACTACATCAACAACATCGCGGTCGATGCGAGTCGCCGTGGCGCCGGCCTCGGCCGGCGCCTGCTCGACGCGACGCTCGCGCGTGCCAGGACGAACGGCTTCCGCACCGTCGAGCTCGACGTCACCGCCGTCAACGAGAACGCGATCGGTTTCTACCGCCACCTCGGCTTCCGGCAGATCTCGACCTCGGGCGACGCGGCGCTGGAGCAGAAGACCGGGTTACCCGTGCTGGTCCGGATGCGGCGCGTCGTCGACGAACGCCGCGCGCCGGTGCGGGACAACGAGGGCCGGGCGTTCTGTACCCGCATCGTCGACGACGTCACGGGCCTGAACCCCGTCGAGGTCGACGAGGTCGCGGTGCCGGGCTCAGTGGAACAACTCGCCCGCATCCTGCGCACGGACCGCCGGCCGGTCTCGATCGGCGGCGGCCGCTTCAGCATGGGCGGGCAGACGGCGTCGCCCGGCACGCTGCACATCGACCTGCGCGGCCTGAACCGCGTGCTCGCCCTGGACCCGGATGCGCGTACGGTCACGGTCGAAGCCGGTGCCCGCTGGAAGGACGTGCAGCGCGCGGTCGACGATGCCGGCCTCGCCGTCAGCATCATGCAGACCTATTCGAGCTTCACGGTCGGCGGATCGCTGTCGGTGAACTGCCACGGTCGCTACGTCGGGCTCGGGCCGCTGGTGCTGTCCGTCAGGCAGATCACGCTGATGCGCCACGACGGCACGCTCGTCGAGGCGACGCCGGACGACAACGCGGACATCTTCTACGGCGCCATCGGCGGTTACGGGGCACTCGGCATCATCGTGCAGGCGACGCTCGCGCTCGCCGACAACGCGCGCCTCGAACGGCTGAGCCGCAAGATGCCGCTGGCCGACTACCTCGCGTTCTTCCGCCGGCGCGTCGACGGCAATCCCGGCGCGGTGTTCCACAATGCCGACATGGTGCCGCCGCGCTTCGAGACCGTGCGCGCGATCACCTGGCAGGTCACGGACAAGCCCGCGCGTCAGAAACCGGCGAAGGACGGGCGCCGGCTGTACCTCACGGAACGCTACATGCTGTGGGCGATCACCGAGACGCCGCTCGGGCACTGGCGCCGCGAATTCCTGTACGAGCCGTTGCTGTACTTCCGGCCCGCGGTGAAATACCGGAACGAGGAAGCCGACTACGACGTCGCCGAGCTCGAGCCCCTGTCGCGCCGGCATTCCACGTACGTCCTGCAGGAATACTTCGTGCCGCCGGACGAACTCGCGTCGTTCGCGGCGACCATGGCCGGCATCCTGCAACGCTACTCCGTGCAGGTCGTCAACGTGTCGATCCGGCACGCACGGCCGGACCCGGGCACGCTGCTCGCCTGGGCGCCGGAAGAAGTGTTCGCGCTCGTGCTGTACTACAAGCAGGGGACGTCCGCCGCGGACCGCGAGCGCGTCGGCGTCTGGACCCGCGAACTGATCGACGCCGTCCTTACCTCGGGCGGGCGCTACTACCTGCCCTACCAGCTGCACGCGCGGCACGACCAGTTCCACGCCGCGTACCCGCGCGCGGGTGAACTGAAGACCCTGAAGCAGACACAGGACCCGGACGGGCGCTTCCGCAACTGCCTCTGGGACAAGTACTTCGATGCCGGCGGCGACCGGCCGTTGCTCGACGGCAAGTCGCCGGGGGACTCCGAGTTCCTCACCGTCTACGGCGACGTGCGCATGCGCGACGACTTCTACCGTTTCCTGCAGACGGTCTATCACCTGTACCCGGAGCACGCGTTTCACCGCCTGATCATCGAGGCCTGCGAACGGCACGACACGGACGCGGACATCTATGCCGACGTCGCCGCGCGACTTCCCGGCATCAAGCCGTTCGCCGCCGACCTGACCTATGCGCTGCCGGCGCTCTCGCGGCAGAAACGGGAGATGCAACAACAGACGCAGTCGATCCTGCCGTCCAGCCGGCGCTGGTCCGGCTACCTCGAGATCGGCTCGACCGGGCGTTACGTGCGGCACCTGAAGAAAGCGCTGGACCTGCTGGGCCCGGTCTACCTGAGCAACGAGGTCGTGCCGGACAACTCGCCGCCCGAGATCATGGAACGCGGCGGCCTACGGAAGATCGGCGACTTCTTTCCGCTCGACGACTACGCGCCGATTCCCGAGGCGCGCATTGCGGACGAGAGCCTGGACCTCGTGACCTGCTACATCGGCCTGCACCACTGCCCGCGCGAGAAGCTGGATGCCTATATCGCATCGATTCACCGCGTGCTGCGCCCGGGCGGACACTTCGTCCTCCGCGACCACGATGCCGGCACCGAGTCCATGCGCAAGTTCGTGTCGCTCGTGCACACGGTCTTCAACGCGGGCCTTGACGTTTCCTGGGAAGACGACCGGCGCGAACTCCGGCTCTTCGAGGGCGTCGAGTTCTGGATCGATCGGGTCACCGCCGCCGGCTTCGACGTCAGCGGGAAGCGCCTTCTGCAGGCGCACGACCCATCGCTGAACACGCTGCTGCTGTTCACGCGGCGCTGACACCGCGGGAGGCTTGCCACGCGCGCAAAACGTCGGTAATTTCTGTCATGACAGAAATTACCGAATGGGTGACACGATGAAGCTGACGCCCGCCGTCGAGAAGTACGTCCTGCACTGGGGCGAGATGGGCACGCGCTGGGGAACGAACCGCACCGTGGCGCAGATCCAGGCCCTGCTCTACCTGTCGCCGGAACCGCTGCGCGCGGACCAGATCTGCGACCTGCTCTCGGTCGCCCGCTCGAACGTGTCGACGAGCATCCGCGAGCTGCAGGGCTTCGGCCTCGTCCGCATGACGCACGTCCTCGGCGACCGCCGCGACTACTTCGAGTCCATCCACGACGTCTGGGAGCTGTTCCGCGTCATCATCGAGCAACGCAAACAGCGGGAGCTGAACCCCACGCTCGGCATGCTACGGGACTGCGCCGCCGACGTCGCAAACGAGGCGGACACGCACGCCGTCACGAAGGAACGCATCACGAACATGCTGGAGTTCGTCGAACTGACCAGCAACTGGTACGAGGACATGCGCGACGTACCGACCTCCACGCTGACCAAGCTGATGAAACTCGGCGCCGGCATCACGAAACTCGTGAAGCCGATCCGGCGCGGGAAAAAGAAGACTGCCTAGGGTGTCGGGGTCGTGCTGTCGCAGGTCGGCACGATCTCCACCGTACCGCCGGCGAGCTCGCGCAGGTACCAGACACTCGACGCAGTGGCCACCGACGGCGGCCCGCCGTTCACGACGCCGGCCGGCCGCCGGAAATAGCCGCCGGGCAGGTAGTCCCAGGTCGACGACACGCCCTCGTAGCACTCGCCGTGCGTGTAATCGCCCTCGATGAAATACCCCTCGCGGTTCACGGACGACCGCGACCAGGGCAGGGATGCGCCGGGCTCGACCCGCAGAAGCCAGGAGCGGGCACCGGTGCCGGGATCACGGCGCAGTTCCCGCTCGAACACGCCGGGATGCACCTCCTCCCAGGGCAGCAGTGAACCGTCCATGATGATCGGCGCGCGGATGACGGCCTTCTCGTCGATCTCGTCGAGGAAGTACAGCACCTGCGCCCCGATGTCGGAGGCCAGCGCGAAGCCGAGGCTGCCGGGCGGCACGTACGCATAGCCGCCCGGGCCGAGGGCGAAGTCGGAAAAGCGCAGCTCCCCGGCCAGCACGTAGATCTCGAGCGCCTTGCCCGGCTCACCGCCCGTGGTGCCCTTCCAGTCCATCGGGATGTCGACGCGGGCCGCGATGGCCCGGGTACGCATGTCGCTCGAGAACTCGCGTGCCCGGACGCCCGGCAGCGCGGCGAGAAAGCGCTCCTCGATCTCCCCCGTGACGACGGCTACCGGGTACGGCAGGTCCGGCTGCTCGGCGGTCCCGGCGCAGGCGCCCAGCAGGCACAGAACGGTCATCAGGGTCGTGCGTTTCATGAGTCTCTCCACGGGGTCAATCCGCCTGCCCCCAATAAAAAAGCCGCCCGAAAACGGGCGGCCAATTGTGCAGAGGATGCGTCAGGCCCGGCACATCACGCAGTCGATGGTTCGCGACGTCACTGTCGCGGCGGCATCAGCGCGGTTGTTCCCGGTAGGCGACACGTTGGTCGGTAGCCGTATTGGTTCGCAGCTCCAATACGTAGCGTGACGTGTTGAGAGGAAGCACGTGGCACTGCTCCCGAGCCATGCGTCCGGCATGGTGTCCCGCCCCCGTTGCCTTAGGCATCTCATCTCCGTGCGTACCAATGCGGTACGCGGGCGATGCTACTACATCTAGTGGCGGAAGGCGAGAGGGTCACAACATGTCGTGAGGCGCTCCCGAAAACGCGATTTGCGCCGGTGAATCGGGTTACATTGTCGGCTCGATTTTCGGGGGAGAATGCCTTGTCGACCGGGACGAATTCGGAAGGTCGCGCTCGCTACCAGGTCATCGGCCTGGTGCTCGGGCCCGCGATCGCGATCACGATGCTCATGTTCGAGCCGCCGGCGACGCTCGGCGTCGCGGGCTGGTACACCGCGGCCTTCGGCGTGTGGATGGCGATCTGGTGGGCGACCGAGGCGCTGCCGATCGCGGTCACGGCCTTCCTGCCGATGGTGCTGTTCCCGCTGTTCGACGTGCGCAGCATGACGGACACGGTCGTGCCCTACTCCGACAAGGTCATCTACCTGTTCCTCGGCGGCTTCGTCGTGGCCTTCGCGATGCAGCGCTGGAACCTGCACCGGCGCATCGCGCTGACGGTGCTGCAGTTTGCCGGCGGCAACGGCCGCTCGCTGATCGGCGGCTTCATGCTGGCGTCCGCGCTGATCAGCATGTGGGTCATGAACACGTCCACGACGATGATGCTGCTGCCGATCGGCGTGTCCGTCATCGCCGTCATCCACAACTCGGTGAAGTCGCTCGACGACAAGTCCCGCGACGACTTCCAGTGCGCGCTGCTTCTCGGCATCGCCTACGCGTCCACGATCGGCGGCATCGCCACGCTCGTCGGCACCGCGCCGAACGCCGTGCTGGCCGGCTTCATGGAAGACACGTACGGCATCCAGATCGCGTTCGCGAACTGGATGCTGGTCGGGCTGCCGGTCACGGCCCTCATGCTGCCGTTGTCCTGGATCGCGCTCACGCGCCTCGTCTTCAAGGTGGATTTCCGGACGTCGAACGAAGGCCGCGCCGAGCTTCGGCGCATGAAGGACGAGATGGGCCCCATCACGACGCCGGAAAAGCGCGTTGGTATCGTGTTCCTCGCGATGGCCGTTCTGTGGATCACCCGCCCGCTGCTGAACAAGCTTCCGGCGCTGTCCGGCCTCGAGGACGCGATGATCGCGATGGCAGGCGCCATCACACTGTTCGTCCTGCCGAGCGGTGACCGCGATGACCCGCTGCTGCTCCGCTGGGAGTACGCCGAGCGCCTGCCCTGGGGCGTGCTGGTCCTGTTCGGCGGCGGCCTCGCCCTGGCGAAGGCGGTCGCGGACACCGGCCTCGCCGCCTGGATCGGCGAGAGCCTGCACGTCGTCGCAACGATGCCGCCGTTCCTGCTCGTCATGCTGATCGCCGCGCTGATCATCTTCCTGACCGAGCTGACGAGCAACGTCGCGACGACCACCACGTTCCTGCCGGTCGTGGGCGCCATCGCCATCGAGGCCGGCATGAACCCGCTGCTGCTGACCGTGCCCGTGACGCTGGCCGCGAGCTGCGCGTTCATGCTGCCCGTGGCGACGCCGCCGAACGCGATCGTGTTCGGCTCGGGGCTGCTGACGATCCCGAAGATGATCCGTGCCGGCATCGCGCTCAATATCATCGGCATCGTCGTGGTCTCGCTGGCGGCCGAGTTCCTCGCGCCGAAATTTCTCTGACGGAGAACCTCTGTGAGTGACCAGTACGACGTGACGCCGCGCAACAAGGTCCGGCAGATTCGCGAGAAAGCCAACTACGACCGTGCGACCGTGCACGCGATCCTCGATGCCGGGGTCGTGGCGAGCGTCGCGTTCGTCCAGGACGCCGCGCCGGTCGTCGTGCCGATGCTGTACGGCCGCGACGGCGAACGCATCTACCTGCACGGGGCGCGCAAGGCGCGCGTCATCCGGCTCCTCGAGCAGACCGAGCACGCGTCGCTCAACGTGACGCTGCTCGACGCGCTCGTGCTCGCCCGTTCCGCGTTCAACTCGTCGATGAACTACCGCTCCGTCACCGTGTTCGGCACGCCGACGTTCGTCGACGGCACGGACCAGAAGCTGCACGCGATGCACGTCATCTCCGAGCACACGATGCCGGGCCGCTGGGCCGAGCTGCGTGCGCCGCTGGAGAAGGAGATCAAGATGACCGGCATCATCTCGCTCTCGATCGATGCCGCGTCCGCCAAAGTCTCGGACAAGCCGTACCCCGAGGACGAGCCCGAGGATTACGCGATCCCGGTGTGGGCCGGCATCCTGCCGCTGGAATCGCGTTACACGACGCTCCGGGACGCGGACCGCCTCATCGACGGCGTGGCACCGTCGGCGGCCGTGCAGGCGCTGCAGGGCAAACGCTTCTAGCCGGTTTCAGATCAACGACGCGCTGCGGTGCTCCGCCTCCAGGCGCAAAAGCGCCTCCTTCGTGTCCAGGCCGCCGCCGAAGCCGGTCAGGTCACCGCCCGCCCCGATGACGCGGTGGCAGGGCACGACGATCGGTATCGGGTTGCGGCCGTTGGCGGCACCGACCGCACGCACGGCCTTCGGCCGCCCGATGCGCTCGGCCACGTCGCGGTAGGACGCGGTCTCGCCGTACGGAATCTTCTGCAGCTCGGCGAGCACCGCGAGCTGGAAGTCAGTCCCGGTCAGGCGCAACGGTAGATCGAAGTCGGTTCGCTGGCCGGCAAAGTACTCGTCGAGCTGCGTGGTCGCGGCCTCGAACGGCTTCTCGTTGTAGATCCAGTGCGTCTCCGGATCGCGGCGCATCGACCCCTCGGGAAAACCGATGATCTCCAGTGCATCGTCGGTCCCGGCGAGCAGCAGTTCGCCGATGGGCGTGGCGTGGTAGCAGTAGTACATGGGTCTAACCTCCGGAACCCGGCAGGGTGTTCCACAAGAGCAGTGCGGCATAGGCGCGCCAGGGCCGCCAGGCGTCGGCGCGGGCTTCGAGTGCTTTCGGTGTCGGGCGTTCGCCGTCGCCCGACGCGGCCTTCAGCAGACCGAGGTCGGACGCCGGAAACGCGTCGGGATTCTTGAGCGCGCGCATCGCGACGTATTGCGCGGTCCATTCGCCGATGCCGTGCAGGGCCGTGAGCGACGCGCGAAACTCGTCCGGGTCCTGCGCGGCGTCAAAGGTCACATCGCCGTCGACGACCGCTTTCGCCAGTCGCCGGATCGTCGCGGCGCGCGCCGTCGTCAACCCGAGGCCTTCGAGGCGCGCGCGGGCGAGCGTGTCCGCGCCGGGGAAGACATGCGTCAGGTTCGCCGGTGCACCGGCCGCAACCGGCAAGCCATAGCGCTCAACGATGCGGCCCGCGAGCGTCGTCGCAGCCTTGACGGAGACCTGCTGGCCGAGAATCGCGCGGACCGACAGCTCGAACGGATCCCAGGTGCCCGGCACGCGGACCACGGCACGGCGCCCGAGCGCCCGCTTCAGCATCGGGTCGCGCGCCAGCGTCTTTCGAATCTCGCCGACCGGCGCATCGAGGTCGAAGATCTCGCGCACTTTCTGCACGACGCCGAACAGTTCCGACGTGGCGATGCCGTCGACGGACAATCGCAGTGCGTTCGCGCGCGGGTTGTCGTGCACCGAAATCATGCCGGCCTCGCCGTTCACGACGACGGTCCGGCAGTAGTTGCCGTCGTGCGCCGCCTCGACGCCCGGCACGGCACGCAGCGACAGGAAACCGAGCAGTGCCGGCCAGTCGAACGGCGTCCGGTACGGCAGGTCGATCGCGAGCGTCGCCACTGGTTTCCCGGCGACGTTTCCGTCGTGCCGGCGGAGTTCGCGCGGCGCCCGCCCGTAGGTCGTCCGGAACGCATCGTTGAATCGCCGGGTGCTGCGGTAGCCGGCGGCGACCGCGATATCGCGCATCGGCAGGTGCGTCTGGTCGATCAGCCGCTTCGCGAAGTGCAGCCGCTGGGTGTGCGCAACCGCCAGCGGGCTGGCGCCGAGATGCCGGGTGAACAGCCGGCGAAGATGCCGGCTCGTGACGCCGAGGCGCTCCGCGAGGTCCTCGACGCTGCCATCGTCCAGCGCGCCGTTCGCGATCAGGCGCAACCCGCGGCGCACGGTCGTCGACGTGCCGTGCCAGGCCGGCGTGCCCGGCGCGCACTCCGGCCGGCAGCGCAGGCACGGCCGGAAGCCAGCCTCGCTCGCCGCGGCCGCGGACGGGTAGTACTCCACGTTCTCGGGCTTCGGCGGATTCGCCGGGCAGATCGGCCGGCAGTAGATGCCGGTCGACTTCACGCCGACGAAGAACTGCCCGTCGAAGCGGGCGTCGCGGGCGAGTCGGGCACGTTCGTAAACAGCGTTCGGCGGCATCGGTCAGTTCTCCAGTGCCCCGAAGTATACGCCGGGCAACTTGCCGAACTGGCCGGAATCGGACCTATATGCGTCCGCGGTTTCCGCGGCCGGGCTAGCGAGCGGCGGTCTCCCCGGCCCACCAGTCGCCGACGATCTTGCCGGTCACCGCGTTCGCGAGATAACCGTACTCGGCATGGACGTTGAGCTGCCCGTCCAGGCGGTAATGGTTGTACAGCGACAGGTCCGTGATCGATTCGACGAGACCGAGTTCGGCCATCGGCGCGAAGTCATTCGCGAGCACCGGGTCGATCGCGGTGAGGTCACCGACCGCGGTGAGGTTCACCCAGCGCCGGATGCCGGCCGGGTAGCGTTCGGCGCCGGCGCGATCGTTCCCCCGCAGGCGCCGCTGCAGGTAGCGCTGGCCGAGCGGGCTGCCCATCGTGAGCCAGAGGTTCACGTCCAGGTCGTCACCGTCCTCGCGCGACAGCTCCCACATTGCGTCGTAAGCGATGACCGAGCCCATGCTGTGCGTCAGCAGCAATACCGGGCGGCCGGCCCCGCGCGCGGCACGAAGGCGAAGCTTGAGCATGTCGCGCGCCGCGCTGCCGGCCTCGTCCTCGTCGCCGAGGTAGCGATGCAGCTCGCGCAGGTGCAGCTCCATGCGTTCACTCGCGAGGTGCGGTATCAGGAACGGCAGCCGGTCGCCGAGACGGTACAGCCACAGCGTCAGGCGCCGCATCCACGACGACGCCTCGCGCATGTCGGTTAGCGTAGCGGCCTGCCGCTCGATGACGTCGTCGATGGCCGCGGTGTCGCGGCCGATGTCGCGGTGCTCGCCGTAGAAGTCAAACGTCCAGGCAATGATGTCCATTGCGTCGTCGTGCGACCGGAAGGACCTGGCGGCGTCGGGATTGCTGCGGCGGACACCCTCGACCAGGCACCGGCGCAGTGCGGCGAGGTGCACGCCCGCGGGCGGCTTCGGCAGCAGGCCGGGTACGTACAGGACCAGCGGCACCGGAACGCTCAAGCGACGGCCCCGCGTGCGTCGTCGAGCAGCCGGGCGAGTTCGTGCAGGTCGCGCACCGTCGCGGGCGGCGCCGGCAATTCCTCCGGCCACTCGCGGTTCTCGCGGTTGATCCACACCGCGTCGATGCCGGCGCTGCGGGCGCCTTGCACATCGGACAGCGGCTGGTCGCCGATGTGCAGCGTTTCCGCCGGCGCGGTGCCGGTCGCGCGCAACGCGGCGTCGAAGATCGGGCGGTCGGGCTTGGCCGCCCCCGCGAGCCGCGCGTTGACGTAACCGTCGAACAGGTCGTCGATGCCGATGCGCTCGAGGCTTGCACTGCCGTTCGTCACGGCGACGAGCCGGTAGTGCCGGCGCAGCGCGAGCAACGCCGGCCGCACGTCCGGGAACAGCTCCACCTCGTTCCGGGCCGCGTCGAACGCGCCGAATGCACCGTCGAGGTCGAAGTCGTCGTAGCCGGCCACGCGCGCCATCTGCCGCAGCGTCTCCTGCCGCAGGTACTTGAAGTCGTGCGCGTGCGCACGGTGCTGGATGACGATGCGCCGCCGCAGCGCCTCGATCGCGGCAGGCGGGAAGCGCGGCATGATGTTCGGGTAGCGCTCGTCGAGCCACTCGCGCAGGCAGCGCTCCGCCCGCTCCAGTACGGGGCGTATCGGCCACAACGTGTCGTCGAGATCGAGGGTGATTGCGCGAATGGTCTGCACCGGGGCTGCCGTCGGTTGCTCGCGTCGGCGGAATGGCCGACCATTGTCGTCGTACTCCACGAACCAGTTCAACCGGAACCTGCTCATGAAATACCTGCATACGATGGTCCGCGTCGCCGATCTCGACGCGTCACTCCGCTTCTACTGCGACCTGCTGGGTCTGCGCGAACTGCGGCGAACGGACAACGAGAAGGGCCGGTTCACGCTCGTGTTCCTCGCGGCGCCGGGCGACGACGATGCGCAGGTCGAGCTGACGTTCAACTGGGACCCGGAGGACTATGGCGAGGGCCGCAACTTCGGCCACCTGGCCTACCGCGTGGACGACATTTACGGCCTGTGCCAGAAGCTGATGGACAATGGTGTGACGATCAACCGTCCGCCGCGCGACGGGCACATGGCGTTCGTCCGCTCGCCGGACAACATCTCCATCGAGTTGCTTCAGGCCGGCGATGCCCTGCCGCCGGCGGAACCCTGGGCGTCGATGCCGAACACCGGGCACTGGTAGCCCGGTGGCGGACGCGGGCTAACCCGGCATCAGCGGCGGCAACGGGTCTCCGTCGGCCTTCGCAGTGCCGGCCGACGCCGCCGTGATCGTCCGCAGCGCTTTCGCGAGCGCCGGTCCGTCCCAGGTGTCGCCGGCCCGCCCGTAGCTCGCGCGCGACAGCCGCCTGAGCTCGCCCGCGAGCGGCTCCTCGACGCGCGACGCCAGGTCGCCGACGCTGCGCGGCGGCCGATCGGGCCATTCCAGGTCCGCCCATTCGAGCAACGCCCGGCGCACGCCGGCCGCATCGCCGGACTGCGCCGCGTCGCGCGCCGCCTTCAGGTGGCGAGCCTGGCGCTTGTGCAGGGGCACGGGCGCCGGCTCGCGCTCATTCCGCCGCGGTCGGCTGGACCACCACCACGCGAGGAGCGTCACCACCCAGATGCCGGCCAGCAGCAGCGACACGTTCTTCCAGAAATCGGAGTACACGATCTGCGGCGGCGCGGCTTCCGCAGGCGGCGCCGGCGTCGCTTCCACCGGCGCTTCGGCGACCGGCGGCGTCGGCGCCGAACCCGGCGTCGGCAGCACGGTCAGCGTGCGCGGCGGCAACGAGGCGACCTTCCACTCGTGCTCGTCGATGTCGAACCACGGTAGTTCCACCTTCGGCAATTCGCGGTCCCCGGCCTCGACGCCGATCATCGCGTACTGGTCGGTGCGGATGCCGCGGATGCCGTCGCTTTCGAGGCGCCGGTCCAGCGCGGGCTTGTCCGGGTAGATGTTGAGGCCATCGACGACCGGCGGCTGCAACACCGGGATCTGCGTCTGCAGCTGACCCAGTGCGCTCACCGTGATGTCGCGGGATATCGGTTCGCCGACCTTCAGCGCATCCGGTTCGCGCGACCAGTTGTCACGCAACACGAGGTCGCGCGCGGGTAGCCACGCCGCGTCCGAATAGTCCGCCGGCGGCGGCGGAATCGGGTTCACGCGAATCACGTGCGATTCGGATTCGAACACCTTGCGGCCCGTGATACGGCCGTCGCGCAGTACGCGGGCCTCGAATTTCGCGGGCGAAATCGAGATCTCGCCGCTCTCCTGCGGAAAGATCGCGAACGCGTATTCGACGACGTTGTAGCTGCGTCCGTTCAGCACGGCCTCGTAGTTGCGCTCGTCGCTTGCCGGCTCGACCAGCACCTCGGCGCCCGAGAACGTCGGCTCGCGCAGGGCCGGCTGCCGCGTGGCGACGGCCCGGTAGATCTTGATGCGGTACAGCACCTGCGCCTGCACCCACGTCTCCTCGAAGTCGACCTCGGTCGTGACGAATACGTCGGCCTCGCCCGGCGGCTTGTACGCCGGCTCACTCACCGTGATCGTCAGCGGATTGCTGCGATCCGCACCGACCGGCACGGGCGGCACGGTCAGGACGCCGGCACGCCGCGGCGACAGTACGATCGACCAGGACATGCTGCGGGTCACCTGGCCATTGACGATGTGCGCCTCGCTGAGCTGGCTCGTCTGGCCGATCTCGAAGTCATCGTCGAGCACGGAGAGATCCGGCGTGTCGCCGCTGGTCGAGTCGACCGTGATCTTGAGCGTGAAGGATTCGTTCGCCTCGATGCGGTCGCGGTCGACGGTTGCCGTCACCGCGGCCTGCGCCGCGCCCGCTGCGAACAGCAGCGCCACCGCAATGCCGGCGAGCCCGCGCCGAATCCTGCCTCCGATTACCATGGTTGCTCCTCGTTGTCGGGCCACACGTCGTTGCCGTCCTGGTCCTTGCCCAGGCGCTGGTACTGGTAACGGAACTTGCGGCGCAGCAAGCCGCCCGGATCGTTCGGGATCCGCCGCAGCCATTGCTCCATCGCCTGCTGTTCCGCCTGTTGCCGGCGCAGCTCCGCGAGCTGCTCCTCGGACATTTGCTCGGCCGGCTCCTGCTCCTGCGCTTCCTCGGCCGCGCGCTCCAGTTGCTCCTGCAGCTCGCGCATCGCCTCCTCGGCCGCCTCGTCTTCGTCGCGCATGGCCGACTCGTCGTCCGGGTTTTCCATGTTCGTCTGACTGTTCGAATCGCTCTGCTGGTTCGGGTCCGGCGGCTGGTCCGAGGACTGGCTGTCGTCGCCCGATGATTCGGACGATTGTTCCTCGCCCTGCTGTTGTTGTTGCTGCTGCTGTTGTTGCTGTTCGAGCGCCTGCTTCAGGAGGTCGAGGTTGTGCGCCGCGTCGGCGTTGTCCGGGCTCATCTCGAGCACCTGCTCGTACGCGTCGATCGCCGATTCGAACTCACCCTGGCGCGCGAGCGCATTGCCGAGGTTGTACAGGTTTCGCGCGTCGCCACGCTCGGCGAAACGGGCCGCGCTGTCGGCGTATTCACCGGCGCGGTAGCGGGACACGGCCTGCCACTCCGGGTCCTCGAACGTCTGCGCAGCCGCCTCGGCGTCGCCGGCCTCGAGCAGGCGCCGCGCCTGCTGGTCCGGGTTGCGCCACAGGTCGTCCCAGAGTCCTGCCTCCGCCGGCCGCGGCAGCGGGAGCAGCACGAGCAACGCGACGATCGCCCAGCCGCGGCGGAACGCGAGCGCCGCCAGCGGCAACAGCAGCAACAGGAGCCACGGCCCTTCCTCGCGCCACTGGTCCGTCGACTGGTTGTCGTCGGTGGCCATGCGCGAAGTGACTTCGCCGGACAGCAGCAGGTCGAGGTCCCGGCCGTCCGACGTGATCGTCGCGTACCGCCCGCCGCCGGCCGACGCGAGTTCGCGCAAGCCGGTCTCTTCGAGTCGCGGGATCGCCATCTGCCCGGCGTTGTCCGTCACGAAGCCGCCCGCGGCACGCGGGATCGGTGCTCCCTGCCGGGTGCCGACGCCGAGGACGGACAACGAGAACCCCGCCTCGCGCAGGTCGCGCGCGGCGCGCTCGGCGGCCGGCGACGTGCCGCCGTCGGAGATCAGCAGGACCTCGCCCGAACCGACCGCCGCCTGTTCGAGCAGCTGCCGCCCCTTGTGAATGGCCGCCGCCGGATAGCTGCCCCGGCTCGGCATGATGTCGGTGGTCAGGCTGTTGACCAGCGCCGCCACGGTATCGCTGTCCGTGGTCAGCGGCGTCACGGTGAACGCGTTCGACGAGTACACCACGAGTGCCGTCTGGCCGCCCCCGCGGCGTTCCAGCAGGTCCAGGATCTTCAGGCGCGCGCGCAACAGGCGGCTCGGCGCGACGTCCTGCGCGTCCATCGACCGCGACAGGTCGAGCGCGACGACCAGCGACTGGTCGGAACGGAACACCGGCTGCTCGAGCCGCTGCCAGGCGGGCCCGGCCAGCGCGAGCACGCCGAGCGTGCCGGCGACGCCGAGCAGGATCCAGCGGCCGTCGCGCCGGCGGGCCTGCCCGCGGGACAGCACGTAGGGAGCGAGCGCGGCGTCGACGACGTTTTCCCAGCTCCCCGGGCCGAGGCGCCGGAACGCGAACCAGGCGGCCGCCGCGATCACGAACGGCAACGCGATCAGCCATTCGGGGCGCAGGAAATGAAACTCAGCCGGCATGGGCCCGCTCCCGGCCGGCGAGGCGGATGCGCAGGCCGCGCAGCAGGCTGGCGAGGCACAACAGCGCCGCCAGCGCGAACGCGCCGGCCAGCGGCAGGTGGTAGAGCGAACGCACCGGACGGAACCCGGACTCGGGCTCGTCGACCGGCTCCAGTTCGTCGACGAGCCGGTAGATGTCCTGCAGGCCCGCGGTGTCCTTCGCGCGGAAATAGCGCCCGCCCGTCATCTCGGCGATCTGTGTCAGCGTCGCCTCGTCGAGGTCGGCGGACGGGTTGATCTGGCGTCGGCCGCCGATCAGCGACGACACCTCGAGCTGCTCCGCGCCGATGCCGATCGTGTAGACGCGCAGGCCGATCTGCTGCGCAAGTTCCGCTGCCTTCAGCGGGTCGACCTCGCCGGCCGTGTTCGCGCCGTCGGTGAGCAGCACGAGCACCTGTTCACCGGCGTCCTGCTCCTGTTCGTGAATGCGCTTGACGGCCAGCGTGATCGCGTCGCCGATCGCCGTCTTCTCGCCGGCGAGACCGATGAACGCCTCGAGCAGCAGTGTCTTGACGGTCTCGCGATCGAGCGTGAGCGGCACCTGCAGGTACGCGCGTTCGCCAAACAGGATGAGACCGATGCGGTCGCCCTCGCGCCGCGAGATGAAGTCGCTCGCGACGGCCTTCGTCGCCGTCAGCCGGTCGACGCGCGTGTTTCCGAGCACGAAGTCCTGCTGGTCCATGCTGCCCGACAGGTCGACGGCCAGCATCAGGTTGCGGCCCGATACCGGCACGTCGAGTTCGTCGCCGACGTACTCGGGCCGCGCGGCGGCCATGACAAGCAGGATCCAGGCGAAGACGGCGACCCAGAAGCGCCAGTTCAGCAGCTGCTCGGTCGCGGCCCGGTCGCGCAACATCGCGAAGCCACCGAAGCCCGACACCCGGAGCCCGGCTTCCTGCACCGTGCTCGCCTCGGCAACGAGGCGCCGCACGAGCAATGGCAGCGGCAGTGCGAGGAGCACCCAGGGCCAGGCCAGCGAGTACATCAGGCGGACTCCGGCAGCGGCGTCGCGATGCGCGTGCGCACTGCGTCGACGAACGCCGCCACGTCGGAGCGCGGAATTTCCGTCGCCGGGTTCCGGTACGGCCACTCGGCGACGGGACGGCCGTCGCCGGCGACGAACGCGGGCCGGTCCAGTCCGCGATCGAGGAACGCGAGCCAGGCCTCGCCCGTCAGGCCGGCAACGTCGGCGCGCGGTGCGTAGGCGAGCATCGTCCGGCGCAGCAACTCGGACAACTCGGTGCCCAGCCTGACGGCATTGCCGTGTTGTTCGTAGGCCTGCACGGCCGCCCGCAGCCGGCGCAGCGCATGCCGGCGCGCGGCGTTGCGCCGGTACGCGCGCAGCCATAGCCACGCGAGCCAGCCCAGCGCGCCCAGTGCCACCGCGATCAGTACCCACCAGCCGGGCGCCAGCGGCCACAGGCCCACCGGGTCCGGGAGGTGCAGGTCGCGCAATGGCAGCTCGTCGGGATTCATCGCGTCGCTCAGTGCGTCCGGCGCCCGAGGGCGGTCTGCAGCGTGACAATCGGGTCGTCGACCGTCGACATCGGCAGGTGGTGAATGCCGTAGCGCTGGCAGAACGCGTCGAAGGCGGCGCGCCGCTCGGCGAACGCTTTGGCGTAGTCGCGCCGCGCCTGCGGCGTGTGCGTGTCAATCGCAATCTCGTCATCGCCGGACACCAGCCGGTAGCGGCCCGGCGGCGGCAGCTCCTGCTCGAACGGATCCGACAGCGAAATCGCGAGCACCTCGTTGTGCCGGGCGACACTGGATAAATAAGACTGGCCCGTCCGGGTCAGCCCGCTGAAATCGCTGAGCACGACGACGAGACTGCCCGGCCGGGCGACGCGCCGCAGCGCGGACAATGCCATCGTCAGCGCGGCCTCGCGATCCATACCGCCGTCGCGGCGCGCCCAGTCGGGGTGTTCCGCGAGCGTGTGCACGAAGCGCAGCGCGGCCTGCCGGCCGAGGCGCGGCTTGAGCTCGCGGTGCACGTTGTCGCCGAAGACGATGCCGCCCAGGCGGTCGCCGCGGTGGTGCGCGGCCCATGCGATCAGCGCCGCCGCGCGGCTCGCGTTGACCGACTTGAAACACCCGTGCGTCGCAAAATGCATGTTCGAGCGCAGGTCGACCATGACCAGCACCGGCCGCTCGCGTTCCTCGCGGAACAGCTTCGTGTACGCCGTGGTGCTGCGCGCCGTGACACGCCAGTCGATCGAGCGCGGGTCATCGCCGGGCTGGTACGGCCGCGACTCGTCGAATTCCATGCCGCGCCCGCGAAAATGTGACACGTACGCGCCGGTCTGCAGCGAGTTGACGCGCAACACGTCGAGCGCGATCGCCCGCGCCGGGCCGTTCAGCCGGATCAGCGCCGGCTGGTTGACCGCGACCGGCGACGCGTCGGCGGGCACGTGGTCCAGGTGCATCAGGGCACTCCGACGCCGTCCAGCAAGCGCTCGATGACCGAGTTCGCGTCCACGCCGTCCGCTTCCGCCTCGAAGCTCAGCACGAGGCGATGGCGCAGCACGTCCGGCGCGACGGCCTGGATGTCCTCCGGCCCGACGAAATCGCGGCCCGCGAGCCACGCGTGCGCGCGCGCCGCGCGGTCGATGCCCATGCTGGCGCGCGGCGACGCGCCGTACAGGATCTGGCCCGCGAGCGAGGCGTCGACCGAGCCCGGGTCGCGCGTCGCGATCACGAGGTTCACGATGTACTCCTCCAGCTCCTCGGCGAGGTGCAGGCGCAGGATGTCCTGGCGCGCCTGCATGATCGACGCCTGCGACAGGAGCTCCGGCGGCTGGAACGGGTCGCGCTCGTGCGCCTTCGCCTCGTCGCGGTTCAGCACGAGGATGCGGCGCTCGTCCGCCGGCGTCGGGTAGCCGACCTGGACGTGCAACAGGAAGCGGTCGAGCTGTGCCTCGGGCAGCGGGTACGTGCCCTCCTGCTCGATCGGGTTCTGCGTGGCCATGACCATGAACAGGTCTTCGAGCGCGTAGCTCTTCTCGCCGACCGTGATCTGCCGCTCTTCCATGGCCTCGAGCAGCGCCGACTGCACCTTGGCCGGCGCGCGGTTGATTTCGTCCGCGAGGATCAGGTTATGGAAAAGCGGTCCCTTGCGGAACTCGAACGTCCCTTCCTGCGGCCGGTAGATGTCCGTGCCGGTGAGATCGGCCGGCAGCAGGTCCGGCGTGAACTGCAGCCGGTGGAAATCGCCTTCGATGCTCTCGGCGAGCACCTTGATCGCACGCGTCTTCGCGAGTCCGGGAGCGCCTTCGACGAGCAGGTGCCCGTCGCACAGCAGCGCAATCAACATGCGATTGATCAGGTGGGCCTGACCGATGATCAACCGGCTCGCATGTGCTTCCAGCTGCTGAACTCGTTCTACTACGCTCATCCACGACTCCCAGGGTTGCGGCTCGCCAAGCGGGCGTGACATTTTAGTGATGATGCACCGCAAGGCCAACTCGTCGCTTCGATGGGGGTTTATCGCCGCGACTTCGGTAATAATGAACCCCTTCTGACCCTCGAGAGCGCTGCCGGTTGCACTTCCCTGCCCGATACCTGACGATCTTTGCGCCCCTGCTGCTGGGGGCCGCCTGCGGCAACCCGCCGGACACGGCGGCCGCGAACGCCGCATCACCACCGCAGGGCTTCTTGCCGGCGGCCGAATTCGCCACCGGCTGCGGTGACGGCGGCCACCTCGACGTAACGCTGTACGGCGCGCTCGCGGGACCGGTGCGGTGGAATGCCGATGCCATGAGCTGCGAGGGGATGCCGCGCCCGGACGGGGCCGGCGCCCGTCTGCGATTCGCCGGCCAGCCGGACGGTGGCCCGCCGCTGGCGTTCATCATCGGCATTCCCGACCTCGCGCGCGGCGCCACCGGATCGGACCTGCCGAGCAACGTGACGATCATCGAGGAAGGCGAAGGCCGCTTCTTCAGCACGACGAACCTGGACACGTGCTGGACGGACGTGGACGGACAGGACGCCGTCGATGACGCGGGCCGCTTCGCGGTGCGCGGTCGGCTCGCGTGCATTTCGCCGCTGCCGGAGGTCAATGGCGAGTCGAGCGTGACGCTCGACGAGTTGCGATTCACGGGCTTCGTCGACTGGGAATCGTCGTGACGCCACTCGTCATCCTTGCCGCCCTCGCGTCGCTGCCCGCATCCCTGGACACGCCGGCGGATGTCGACGCGATCTTCCCGAAAGACGTGCTGATCGTGCAGGCCTCGGAACATGCCTGCTACCGCTTCGACGTCTACCTGGCCGCCGACGGGCCACGGCGCTCACGTGGCCTCATGCACGTGCGCAAGCTGCCGGACACGACGGGCATGCTGTTCGTGTACGACGAGAGCGACTACCGCGCGATGTACATGCGCAACACTTATATATCGCTCGACATTGCGTTCGTCCGCGCGGACGGCGATATCGTGAACATTGCGAAGGCCACGGAGCCGCTGTCACTCAAGTCGATCTACTCGACCGAGCCGGCGACCTACGTACTGGAACTGAAAGCCGGCACCGCCGACCGCCTGCACATCGACGACGACAGCCGGGTCCTCTGGGGGCCGATATTCGGGGAATAGCCGTGACGCGCAGCACCCGCAGGAATTTCACGATACTCGCCGCCGTGGCCGCGGCATCGACGTTCCTCGCCTGGGCCGTCATCACGCTGAACGGCTTCAGCGACGACAGCCTGCGGATTTCGCTCAGGCTGTCGGCCCGCATCTCGTTCATGCTGTTCCTGGTCATCTTCGTCGCACGGCCGCTCGCACAACTCTTTCCCGGGCCGGCCACGCGCACGCTGCTGCGAGAGCGGCGCTCGCTCGGTATCGCTTTCGGCACGAACCACATCGTGCACCTCGCGCTGATCGCCTGCCGCTACACCGCGTTCCCGGAACTCGAATACCCGGTATCGAGCGGCATCGTCGGCGGTACGGCCTACCTGCTCATCCTGCTGATGCTGATCACGTCATTCGACGGGCCCACCCGCGCGATTGGCCCGAAAGCCTGGCGCGTGCTGCACAAGACAGGCTTGTATTTCGTCGGCTTCGTGTTCGTCACGACGCTGCTGCCGGACCCGGGCGACCCGCTGTTCACGTTCGAACGCGCGTGGTTCGTCGTGCTGACGGTCATCGCATTGGTCATACGCATGACCGCGTGGTTTGCGCGCCGGAAGAATGCGTCGCGGGCTTAGAGCCGTTCGATGGGCGCTCGCCGCGCTCGGAGCGCTGGTCGTGTTCATGGCGGTTTACCGGCCCGCGCCGCCTGAGCACCCCGGCACGCCGGTCCGCTCGGCCGGGACGCCGACAACCCCGTCTGCGGTCCCGGGCGGTCACGGCAAGCAACCGCCCGGCCCGGCAGATTCCGACGACGAATCCGGCTGTCTCTCACCGGAGCAGATCGAGATGCTGCCGGAGCTCTACGACGATTCATTGCGTTATTTGTCCGTTTCGATAACGGGCGAAACGATGGGCCGCTACCGCGGACTATCGCAAACCTACCTCGAATCCCTCGCAACTCAAGGCGACTCCGGCGCGATGGCGGTACTGGGCGCCATGGCCGAACTCGAGGCATTCGGCGAGTCGCCGGACAGGGCGGTCGGGATGCTCACACTGGAAGACGTGCCGTTCTACCAGCAGTATCCAACCCAACCTCCTGAAGAATCGGTGCGGGCACATCTGCAGCGTGCTGCCGACTGGTACTACGCCGCCGCACTGAACGGGCGCGTCATGGGCCTCTTCAAGGTCGGCGAAATGCGCGGCTACATCGCCGGTGGCGCGGTCGGCCTTGGCTGGATCAGCAAGGCAGCACTCGACGAACTGCCCTTGCGGGAGCGCAATGCCATGCTGCCGTCCAATGTGTACCAGCGGCTTTCGTTCGTCATTGCGCCAACCCTTGTCGATGGCCCGACCGGCGAGATAGTCGCAGGGCTCGGTTTCAAATCCCCGCACCAGCAGCCGATCCTCGAGACGCTACACCGGGAGTTCGAAGCAGACCGCATCGCCGCCGGATTGCCGCGGATCGCGGTACCGCCGTCCGGCGCCCGGTCACTCGAAGAACTGGCAGGTCTCGTTTGCGAGTCCTACCTGCCGGAGAATCATCGGGAAGATGCGCAATAGGGTCATTGTCGTGCTGGTCCTCGTGGCCGTCGTCGCCACCGGATCGGCGTCGATGAATTCCGGGCGTATCGACACTGGCACGTCCCGAGATTCCGGCCAAAACGGCTTACAACGCCGTCACGACGATCCGGTGCTCGACGACCGCAGCCCCGTTGCAGCCGATACGCAACCGGACGAAAGGGGGGAAGCCGGTACGGCTGACTGCATCAGCCTCGACGACATCGACTCACACCCGGTCTTCGCGCAGGATCACGCACGCTTCGACAGCTTTATGGCGCAGGGGCCGGCGATTGACGCATTTCGCGGACTCTCGCCCGGCGACGTCGACGCGATGGCCAGGCAGGGCGACACAGCCGCGTTGGTGGTCGCGGGCGCAATGGCGGAAATGCGGGCGGCAAACGTCGACGAGGGCCTCGCCGTGTCCTACCTGAATTTCGATGCCCGCGTCGAGCGGCCGAAGCCACCATTAAACGAGCATGAATCCCGCGAGCTGGAACGCGCAGCGGCCCTCTACTACGAAGCCGCGCTTCGAGGCCGTTTCGGGGCGCTCTGGCGATTCGCCGACGCGCTGGATCGTTTGCGCGGTGGAGCGGTGGGGCTGGATTGGATCAGCGAGGCAGAATTCGAGAACCTCGATAGCCGGAGCCAGGTCTCGCTGGATCCCGTTCTCGTTTTCTCAATGGTTGCCGAGCGACTCGGTGCCGAACTTCTGCAGGGCCCCCATGGGGTGTTGCACGACAAGCTGTACGACTCTCCCACATCCGAACGTCAAGCCGAGGTCGTCAGTCGGCTACTCGACGAATTTGAGACGGCGCGCAGGCGCCGTGGCTACCCGCGACCGGTCGTCGAGCCGCCGTACCTCTCGGACCCGGATGCCATACTCGACATGCTCTGCGACGACGTGAAGTCGCGCATGAAGCTCGACGACTAGAGCACTGCCGCGATCGATTCCGCCAGGTACTGAACGTTCGCCGGGGTGATGCCGGCCACGTTGATGCGGCTCGAGCCGACCATGTACACGCCATAGTCCTTTTTCAGGCGATTGACCTGCGCCTCGCTGATGCCGAGGAAACAGAACATGCCGTTCGCGCGGACCAGGTGCGAAAAGTCGTGGCCGGGCGCCTTGGCCTTCAGCGCATCGTTCAGCAACGTGCGCATCGCGATCAGGCGCTCGCGCATTTCAGTGAGCTCACCGTGCCACTGCGTGGTCAGTGCCTCGTCGGCGAGAATTTCAGCCACGACGGCCGCGCCGTGGTCGGGCGGCACCGAGTACAGCGTGCGCACGATGTTCGCGAGCTGGCTGGCCACGATGTCCCGGGTGGCGGCATCCGGTGCCAGCACCGACACGGTGCCGACGCGGTCGCGGTACAGCCCGAAGTTCTTGGAGCACGACGTCGAGACGATCATCGTCGGCACGCGCTCGGCGAGGTGGCGAACGATGAACGCGTCCTCGTCGAGGCCCGTCGCGAAGCCCTGGTAGGCCATGTCGACGAACGGTACGAGGCCGCGCTCGACGATGACATCGGCGATCGCGCGCCACTCGTCCTCGGACGGGTCGAGACCGGACGGGTTGTGGCAGCAGCCGTGCAGCAGCACGACGTCGCCGGACGGAATCTTGCCGAGCGCGTCGAGCATCGCCTCGGTGCGAATGACGTGCTTCGCCGTGTCGTAGTACGCGTACGGCTGCAGCGCGAGTCCCGCCCCGCCGAGCAGGGGCACGTGGTTCGCCCACGTCGGTTCGCTGACCCAGACCGGTGTCTTGTCGCGCGCGCGCAGCAGCAGCCCGGCGGCGACACGCAACGAGCCGGAACCGCCCGGCGCCTGGATCGTGATCAGCCGGTCCTTGTCCTCGCTGCCAGCGAACGTCAGCGCCTGCATCGCGGCATTGAAGGCCGGGTTGCCCGCCGTGCCGAGGTAGGCCTTGCTGTCCTGCGTGTCGACGAGACGACGTTCCGCCGCCTTCACGCAGTCGAGCACCGGCGTCGTGCCGGCTTCGGTACGGAACACGCCGACCCCGAGGTCGATCTTTTCCTTGCGGGAATCGGCCTTGTATTCAGCAATCAGGCCGAGGATGGCATCGGGCGGCAGCGGCTTGAGCCCTTCGAACACGGCAGTCTCCAGCGAGCGGACAAAATACGGCGCGCATTGTACACGGATCGCGACGGCGCCTGCGCCAAACAAAAACGCCGGCGCGAGGCCGGCGTTCGTTGCAACGGTATCGAATGACGTCAGGCTTTCGGCGCCCAGACGGTACACCAGCCCTTCGCACTGACGAGCTTGCCCGGGAAGATCTGGCAGGGACGCCATTCCGCGCCGTCCTCGCCCTGGATCAGCGCGCAATTCGCGCAATGCTGGTCCTTGGCCGCGTTGGTCATCGCGGAGGCGTCGACGGAGCTCGCGTCGTGGGTGTACTTCATGGCCTGCGCCATCGGGTCGTCTTCACCGAGGTGTGGCAGGTCGCTGGCACGCGCGTCGCGGCCGGGCGCAAGCACGGCGCCGGTGGCGGCGACCGCGGATAGCTGGATGAACTGTCGGCGGGCAATGGTCTTCACGAAACGTCCTCCGGGATGGTGTCGGGTTGGGGGCATTGTACGCGCTAGTGCTGAACGGCAGCAAAACGAAACTTGTAACATTTCCTTGCAAATCCGCCACTTGCAAACGATTCTCATTCCGCCGAACCGGCCGCAGCGCCGGTCTCCTGCAGGAGCGATATACTGGCGCACCGGGCCCCAGTACCACCGTATGACCGCAGGCAGCGCCGCCATCGAGATCCGGAAAAGCCGCGACGGCAAACGCCGGGCGCTGCCCGATGCCGTGGCCGTCGAGGAGCCGCTGGAGATCCGGCTCGGCTACTCGACACCGGACGGGCGGGCGCTGAAGAGCCTGTCCATCACGATGCGCACGCCCGGCGACGACCGAGCGCTCGCGGCGGGCTTCCTGTACACGGAGTCGATCATCCGGCAGGCCGCCGACATCGCCTCGATCGACGTCTGCGGACCGCCCGCGCCGGACACCGGCAGCCACAACGTGATCCGGGTCGAACTCGGCCCGGACGTTTCCGTCGACCTCGGGCGCCTGCAGCGACACTTCTATACGACGTCGAGTTGCGGTGTGTGCGGCAAGGCATCGCTGGACGCGCTGCGCGTCACCGGCGTGACCCCGCCGCCGGCCGGCGAACCCGCGTTCCGCGAAGCCGTCATTACCGCGATGCCGGACATGCTTCGGGCGGCACAGCGCACGTTCGAGGAGACCGGGGGCCTGCACGCCGCCGGGGCCTTCAACGTGAACGGTGAACTGGTTGCGGTGGCGGAAGACGTCGGTCGGCACAATGCCGTCGACAAGCTCATCGGCCGGCTGCTGCTCGACGGCCGGCTGCCGGCGCGTGATCTCGGCATCATCGTGTCGGGTCGCGCGAGCTTCGAGCTGATGCAAAAGGCGCTGGTGGCCGAGATGCCGCTGCTGGCCGCCGTCAGCGCGCCGTCCAGTCTCGCCGTGTCGCTGGCGCGCGAATTCGGCATGACGCTGATAGGCTTCCTGCGCGGCGAATCGTTCAATATCTACTCGGGGGAAGATCGCGTATGTCCTTAAGCAACGGCTACGATGCGGATATCACGAACAGCATCGTGTCGCGGTTCGATGCACGGCCGGAACAGCTCATCCAGATCCTGCACGGGGTCGTCGAGCGTTTCGGCTACGTGCCGGAAGCCGCGATCCGGCAGCTCGCCGACGCGCTGAACCTGTCGCGCGCGGACGTGCACGGCGTCGTGAGCTACTACCACGACTTCCTGACCGAGAAGCCGGGGCGTCACCGCGTGAAGATCTGCCAGGCCGAGGCCTGCCAGGCGATGGGCAGCCAAGAACTGACGGCGCACGCGACCGGCTCGCTCGGCATGGACCTGCACGAGACGAAGGACGACATCACGCTGGAGCCGGTGTATTGCCTCGGCAACTGCGCCTGTTCCCCGGCCGTGATGATCGGCGACCGCGTGTACGGCCGCGTGACCACCGAGCGCTTTGACGAGCTGATCGGCGGCCTGGAGGGGAGCGGCTGATGGCGCGCACGAAAGTTTACGTCCCGCGAGAAACCGCGGCCTGCTCCGTCGGCGCCGACGACGTCGCCGTCGCGATCGCACGGGCGTCGAAGGAACGCGGCACCGATATACAGCTCGTCCGCAACGGTTCCTGGGGCGCGAGCTGGCTCGAGCCGCTCGTCGAGGTCGAAGTGGGCGAACGGCGTATCGCGTACGGCAACGTCCAACCCGGCGACGTCGTGAGCCTGTTCGACGCGGGCTTCCTCACCGGCGGCGCGCACGCGAAGCGGCAGGGCCCCGTGAACGAGATTCCGTACCTGATCAACCAGGAGCGCTGGACGTTCTTCCGTTGCGGGCTGATCGAGGCGCTGTCGCTCGAGCACTTCCGCGCGACGTCGGGCTTCGCGGGGCTCGAGAAGGCCTTCGAGATGGGCGGCGAAGCCGTGGCACAGGCGGTGCTCGACTCCGGCCTGCGCGGCCGCGGCGGCGCGGCGTTCCCGGCCGGCATCAAGTGGCAGACCGTGCGCAACGCGGAAGGCGTGCAAAAATACATCGCCTGCAACGCGGACGAGGGCGACAGCGGCACGTTTTCGGACCGCATGCTGATGGAGGGCGACCCGTATTGCCTGATCGAGGCGATGGCGATCGCCGGCTTCGCCGTCGGCGCGAACAAAGGCTACATCTACCTGCGCTCCGAGTACCCGCTGACGCAAAAGATCCTGTCGAAGGCGCTGGCCGTCGCGCGCGACGCGGGCTGGCTCGGTCATGACATACAGGGCTCGGGGTTCGATTTCGACATCGAGCTGCACTTAGGCGCCGGCTCGTACGTCTGCGGCGAGGAGACCGCGATGCTGGAGAGCCTCGAGGGGCGGCGCGGCATCGTGCGCTCGAAGCCGCCGCTCCCCGCGCTCGCGGGACTGTTCGGCAAGCCCACGCTCGTGCACAACGTCGTCACACTGGCGTCGGTGCCGAACATCGTGCGCCTCGGCGCGGAGCGCTACGCCGGCTTCGGCGAAGGCCGCTCGAAGGGCACGCTCGCGTTCCAGCTCGCCGGCAACGTGCAGCGCGGCGGACTCGTGGAGAAGGCATTCGGCATCACGCTCCGGCAGCTGATCGAGGACTTCGGCGGCGGCACCGCGAGCGGACGGCCCGTGAAAGCCGTGCAGGTCGGCGGTCCGCTGGGTGCTTACATCCCGGCGGAACAGCTCGACCTGCCGATGGACTACGAGGCGTTCATCAAGGCCGGCGCGATGGTCGGCCACGGCGGCATCGTCGTGTTCGACGAGCTGGCGAACATGGCGCGGATGGCGCGCTTCGCGATGGAGTTCTGCGCGATCGAGTCCTGCGGCAAGTGCACGCCCTGCCGGATCGGCTCGACCCGCGGCGTGGAGGTCATCGACCGGATGATCGCGGGCGAAAACCGTGACGAGAACTACGACCTGCTGGTCGACCTGTGTGACACCATGGAATCCGCATCACTGTGCGCAATGGGCGGCATGACGCCCTACCCGGTGCGCAGTGTTCTAAAATACTTTGCAGAGGACTTCGCGCCCCGGCAAGGAGGCGACGCATGAATCCGACACGACAGAAAGACTACGGCACGCCCGCGGCGAAGGCCGGCGAGACCGTCTCCGTCACGGTCGACGGGCACCGGCTCGACGTACCCGCCGGCAGCAGCATCCTGCGCGCGGCCCGCGAGGCCGGTTTCGACATCCCGAAACTGTGCGCGACCGACAGCCTGAAGGCGTTCGGCTCCTGCCGCCTGTGCCTCGTCGAGGTGGATGGCCGCAAGGGCACGCCGGCATCGTGCACGACGCCGGTCGAGGACGGCATGGTCGTCCGCACGCAGACGTCGAAGCTCGCGAAGCTGCGCCGCAACGTGATGGAGCTGTACATCTCCGACCACCCGCTCGACTGCCTGACCTGTTCGGCAAACGGCGACTGCGAGCTGCAGGACATGGCCGGCGCGGTCGGCTTGCGGGAGGTGCGCTATGGATTCGACGGCGAGAACCACCTCGACGCGCCGGTGGACACGAGCAACCCCTACTTCCAGTTCGACGCGTCGAAGTGCATCGTCTGCTCGCGCTGCGTGCGTGCCTGTGACGAGGTCCAGGGCACGTTCGCGCTGACGATCGAGGGCCGTGGCTTCGGATCGAAGGTCTCGGCAGGCATCGCCGGCGAGAACTTCTTTGATTCCGAGTGCGTGTCCTGCGGCGCCTGCGTGCAGGCCTGCCCGACGGCAACGCTGATGGAAAAAAGCATCGTCGAGCACGGCCAGCCCGAGCGCAAGGTCGTTACCACCTGCGCCTATTGCGGCGTCGGCTGCTCGTTCCAGGCGGAGATGAAGGGCGACACGGTCGTCCGGATGACGCCGTACAAGGACGGCCAGGCAAACCACGGCCACAGCTGCGTCAAGGGTCGTTTCGCGTGGGGCTACGCGTCGCACCGGGACCGCGTAATGAGCCCGATGATTCGCGAGAAGACATCCGATCCGTGGCGCGAGGTGAGCTGGGAGGAAGCCATCGGCTTCACGGCCGAGCGCTTCAGGGCGCTGCAGGCGAAGCACGGCGTCAAGGCCATCGGCGGCATCACGTCCTCGCGCTGCACGAACGAGGAAGTGTACGTCGTGCAGAAACTCGTGCGCGCCGCGTTCGGCAACAACAACGTCGATACCTGCGCCCGCGTCTGCCATTCGCCGACCGGTTACGGGCTGAAGCAGACGCTCGGCACGTCCGCCGGCACACAGCCGTTCGACAGCGTGATGGACGCGGACGTCATCGTGGTCATCGGCGCGAACCCGACCGAGGGCCACCCGGTGTTCGCGTCGCAGATGAAGCGGCGCCTGCGCGAGGGTGCGAAGCTTATCGTCGTCGACCCGCGCACGATCGGCCTGGTGCGCTCGCCGCACATCGAGGCGACGTACCACATCCCGCTGCAGCCGGGCACGAACGTGCCGGTCATCAACGCGTTCGCCCACGTCATCGTCTCCGAGGGACTCGCCGACGAGACCTACATCCGCGAACGCTGCGACGAGGATTCGTACGAGGCGTGGAAGGCGATGATTCTGCGGCCCGAGAACTCACCCGAAGCGGTTGCCGAAGTGGCCGGAGTCGATGCCGAAACGCTGCGCGCCGCGGCCCGCCTGTACGGCTCGGCGGACAACGGCGCGATCTACTACGGACTCGGGGTCACCGAGCACAGCCAGGGCTCGACGATGGTCATGGGCATGGCGAACCTCGCGATGGCCACCGGCAACGTCGGCCGTTCCGGCGTCGGCGTGAACCCGCTGCGCGGCCAGAACAACGTGCAGGGCTCCTGCGACATGGGTTCGTTCCCGCATGAACTCGCCGGCTACCGCCCGGTCGCGGACGACGCCGTGCGCGGCACGTTCGAGAAGCACTGGAACGTCACGCTGGACCCGGAGCCGGGCTTCCGGATCCCGAACATGTTCGACGCGGCCTGCGCGGGCGACTTCCGCGGCATGTACATCCAGGGCGAGGACATCGCGCAGTCGGACCCGAACACGCAGCACGTCGAACAGGCGCTCTCGAGCATGGAATGCGTCGTGGTGCAGGACCTGTTTCTCAACGAAACGGCAAAGTTCGCGCACGTGTTCCTGCCCGGCACGTCGTTCCTCGAGAAGGATGGCACGTTCATCAACGCGGAACGTCGTATCAACCGCGTCCGGCCGGTGATGGAGCCGCGCCAGGGCAAGGAGGAGTGGCGCATCACGCAGGAACTCGCGAACGCGATGGGCTACCCGATGAACTACGCCTCGGCCGCGGCGATCATGGACGAGATCGCCGAGCTTACGCCGACGTTCACGAACGTGAGCTTTCGCTTCCTCGACGAGGTCGGCAGCGTGCAGTGGCCGTGCAACGACGCAGCGCCGATGGGCACGCCGATCATGCACATCGGCAGTTTCGTCCGCGGCAAGGGCCTGTTCGTCGAAACGGACTACGTGCCGACCGAGGAAAAAACGAACCGCAAGTTCCCGCTGCTGCTGACGACCGGGCGCATTCTGTCTCAGTACAACGTTGGGGCACAGACACGCCGTACCGAGAACATGCGCTGGTACCACGAGGACCTGCTCGAGATTCACCCGAGCGACGCGGAGATGCGCGGCATCCGTGAGGGCCAGCTCGTGTCGCTCGTTAGCCGCAAGGGCGAGATCACCCTTAAGGCGACGATCACCGAGCGGGTGAAGCCGGGGGTGGTCTACACGACGTTCCACAACCCGGAGACCGGCGCGAATGTCGTCACGACCGAGTACAGCGACTGGGCGACGAACTGCCCCGAGTACAAGGTGACGGCGGTGCAGGTCGCACCGGCGTCGCGGCGCTCGAAGTGGCAGGCGGGCTTCGACCAGCGCGCCGCCGAGCAGGGCCAGATCGTCGAAACGAGCTGACATGATCGTCCTGCCCGCAGACCACCGCTGGGCGACCCTTGACGACGCGACCGCGATGGCCGAGCTCGTCAACATGGCGGGCGAAGGCATGCCACTGTACCTGTGGGAACAGGCGGCCAAGCCGGGCGAATCGGCCTGGGACATCGGCCGCCGGCGCGCGCAGCGGGACGCCGGCGCCTACTCCTGGCGCAACACCGTCATCCGTGAAATCGACGGCCGCGTTGCCGCCACCCTGATCGGGTACCCGCTGCCGGACGTGCCCGATCCGATCGATCCGGACATGCCGGCGATGTTCGTGCCACTGCAGGAACTCGAGAACCTGGCGCCCGGCACCTGGTACGTGAACATCCTCGCGACCTACCCGGAGTACCGCGGCCGGGGCTGCGGCGCGGCGTTGCTCGAGATCGCGGAGACCCTGGCGGCGGCGAGCCTGCGGCGCGGGCTCTCGTTGATCGTCAGCGACGCCAACACCGGCGCGCGACGCCTGTACGAACGCCTGGGTTACGCCGAGCGCGCGACGCGCCCGATGTTGAAGGAAAGCTGGGCCAACGACGGCGAGAACTGGGTGCTGATGGTGCGGGGACGGTAGCTCCTACGGATTGCTGCCATGTGACGCGGTCAGGCCGTGTCGTCACCGGCCTGCGGCTCGTCCCGGAACAGCCAGCGTTCGATGACCGGCTTTGCGAAGATCGGAAACAGCACGAAACCGGCAACGAGCAGAATGAGTCCGACGGGCTGCCGCCATTGCAGCAACAGGACCGGCCAGATGAAGGCCTGGACGAGATTTGCGATCGAGTCGCCGAGGAACCGGAACAGGAACTCCCAGATCTCCTCGGTGATGAACTCGCCGATGCTCGAGGACTCCATCAGGCTGCTGGCAACCGACGTAACCTCGAGCCAGGCGAACGTCAGCGCATAGCCGACGGCGTACAAACCGCCGCCGCGCACGTCCCATACCCGCCTGAACCAGCGACGGAACAGGCCCTCGGCCGTGCCCGGGATGCTGCGCGGGTTGCGCACGGCGTTGGAGCCGGCGGCACCGACGGCGCGCATCTGGCTGCCGATTCGGTGGCCGAGCGGGGGCTTCTTCGGTTTGTCCTTTTTTGCCAAGGATTTCTCCCCTGGGCGCCGGCCGGCGCCGTTCTCCACCCCGCGGGCACTATATCGAAGGGTAACGCCCCTGCGAAGCCTGACGCCAGGCCCGGGTCGCGTAAACACCCGATTCGACACGCAATTCCTTTGACTATGGGACCAGCCTGTATATACTTCGCCGCGCTTGCAAGTACGCCAGCTATTTATGCCTACCATTTCGACGTTCTTCGGTACTTCGTCCTGATTTTCATAAGTAACAGCAACACTTACAGCAAATCCGCCTTCCTTTGAGAAGGCTTCACTACTTCAGAAACTCAGGAAAACGAAAATGTCTACCACCACTGGTACGGTTAAATGGTTCAACGAAGCCAAGGGCTTCGGCTTCATCGCCCAGGAATCGGGCCCCGACGTATTTGCCCACTTCAGCGCCATCAAGGGTGACGGGTTCAAGACGCTGGCCGAAGGCCAGAGAGTCGAGTTCACGATCACGCAGGGCCAGAAGGGCCCGCAGGCCGAGAACATCGTCGCGATCTGAACGACCTGACATTCGCCTGTAACCCAGGCGAGCTTTGGTTCTCTCGGGAGCCAGGGCACGAAAGGGCGAGACCTTGCGGTCTTGCCCTTTTTCGTTGGGGGAACCGTCGCAGCACATCGCGCTAGAATGACCCTGTCACAGGTGTCGCCGTGTCTCTACCGGCGGCCGGGCCCTCGACCGCATGGGAGTGCCGCACGCATGTCATCCAGCCGCCTCAGCGCCTTGTACGTCAACACGTCACTTAAGAAGAACGCCGGGGACAGCCACACGCAGTTGCTGCTGAACGCATCGGCGGCGATTCTCGGGCAGCAAGGCGTCACGGTCGATCACGTGCACTTCGCCGAGCACGCCGTCGCGCCGGGCATCTATCCCGACATGACCGAACACGGGTGGGATACAGACGAATGGCCGGCGCTCTGGAAGCGCGTCCTGCGAGCGGACATACTCGTCATCGGCACGCCGATCTGGCTCGGCGAGGAAAGCTCCCTGTGCCGCGTCCTCATCGAGCGACTGTACGCCATGTCGGGCGAACTGAACGACCGCGGCCAGTCAATCTACTACGGCAAGGTCGGCGGCAGCGTGATCACCGGCAACGAGGACGGCATCAAGCACACGGCGATGACGATCGGCTACGCGTTGAACCACCTCGGCTACGTACTGCCGCCCCAGGCTGACTGCGGCTGGATCGGTGAGGCCGGTCCCGGTCCGTCGTACGGCGATCGCCAGGACGACGGCAGCCGCGCGGGCTTCGACAACGACTTCACGCAGCGCAACACGACGATCATGACCTGGAACTGCCTGCACATGGCAAGAATGCTGCGCGATGCCGGCGGCATCCCGAACGAGGGCAACGACCGGAACGCGTGGAAAGCGGGGGAACGATTCGGGTATCGAAATCCGCGTGATTAAGGTACCAGTCAGGTGCGTTATTCGCACATGCCCCCCGAGAGTCGGCGAGGTAAGCGCTGAACAATTGCGTTGCCGCTGTCGCCGCCTCATCCATGCACACCGGCGGGCGCCTTGGCCCTAGTCGACTATAGAAACCAGCTCAAGTTCATAGATCAGCGTTGACCCCGGCTTGACCATCCCGACCTTGCGGTCACCGAAGCCGAGCTCGGGTGGCAAGGTCAGGCGAATCTTGCCACCCGGTTTGATCAGCTGCAGTCCTTCCACGACGCCGGGCAGCAGGCTGGACATGGACACCGCAGTCGGGCCTTCCGCGTACGTATCGTCCATGTGCCGGCCATCGATAAGCGTGCCAACCCCCAAAATGCTGACACGGTCTGTCGGCAGCGGATGCCTGCCTTTACCCATGGCAAGTATCGTGTACTGCAATCCGCTGGGGGTTTGCGACACATCGCCCTGCGTCATGTTTTTCTGCTGGTAGCGTGCGCCTTCCTCGCGATTCGCTACCGCTACCGCCGCCTGAACTTCAGCGCTGTCCTGCCGCCTGTCCGGGCTGGCGGGTGGGGGCGCCGTTGGACGCTGCAGCCAATGGTATTGTTGCCCCAGGTAGAGTGCCGTCATCGACGCGAGGTTATTCTCGAACTGCGTGCTTTCACTGGACGAGCATGCTTGCTTGGCAACCAGCTCCTCGATGCCACCGAGTGTCGAGGTCGCGCCGCCATGACCCAGCGATGTAAGGGCGAAACGCTCGCTGCGGCCGCCGAGATGGTCACAGACGCTGTCGCACAGCGGGACAAGCTCGGGCTTAAGCACATAGGTGAATCTGTACATCTCGCCGCCCCCCTGGCCCTCGTACAGTCCGTCCGCGTCGAACATGTCGTAGGTTGGCGTCTTGCGCATCACCGTTCTCCTGACCAGGTCATCGCCACACGAGCTGGAAACCTCGTAAGAGCGCGCGGCGAGGTAAGCGTTCGCCAACGCCGGGAGCAGGGAGAAGTTCTGTGGCTCTCTCCCAAAATCCCCGGACAGCGAAAGGATTGCCCCGAGCTTCTTTCTCACCGTGCTGTCGATTGAGCTGTCAAACCGCTTAATGAGCTCGACATCATTCCGGTAGACCGCGTGCAGATAGGCGCCGCCAGGCAGGTCACAAAACGCGCCGCTGCAGCTCACCTCACCATTCTTCCAGCTAATGACAGGATTGGCGCTTGCCATCTGGCGTCGGGTCTTTTCTGTGTTCACTCCGCAAAGTACCGGCAGGTGATCCCAGCTGCCGCTTTGGGAAGAGCCGTACACTGCGTAGAGCTCATCCCAGCTCACCTGCTTACTCTTGGCTTTGCTGTACCAAAAATCAGGACTACGCAGGCCAAGGTAGGGCGCGCTACCGGCGAGTGTCTGGTACTCAGCCTCGGTGAAATTTTCGTTGTCCTGGGACTGGAATGCCTTGTAGGAAATGACCCGGGGCAGTTTGCCGCAGTCGATACCGTATTGCTCCCTGTTCACGTACGAACACCTCGCCTTCTTTGTAGGTTATGACGAAGACATCGCCGTACTCAGTGTTGATGACAACCTGGGCGTAGCCGGTCCGTGCCAGACTCAAGACAACGATGCAGATGGGAATAAGCAGGGATTGAAAGAGTTTCATTGTGTTTGCGACTCGTTGCAGAGAGAGTAATTTCGTTTTGCGGCATTGAACTTGTGCTGTGTTTGCATTCACGGAATGCATTCTAGAGAGGACCCGAAGTTCAACGCGAGATCTTGCGTCTGCTCGGGTTTGAGCATATCAGGCCGCTACCTCAGCGAACACCGCAGGCGGTTTCCCGCCTAGTGATCGATGTGGTCGGACGTGGTCGCAATGGCTTCTCCAAATTTCGAGAATTGCTCGGGCGTCGTCAACGCCGAAGAACCAGTTGGATTTTAGAAGCGTCAGTCAAAAGGTATCAGGTTTATTTTTTTGACGACCGCGGTAAAGAAACCGGACATTATTGGCCGACAACAACAGCTGGAGAAAGCAATGAACAAAGCCTGGCTTTCGGCGTCCATACTGTCCGCGATCGCCATGACGATTCGTACGTGGGACGGCCACATTGGGCCTCTCGCGGAGGCACGGTCGAGCGACCTGCCTTTATCGGCAATCACGTTCTTTCACATTACCTGGTATTTCCTGTCCTTCCTGTTCCTGGTCGGAACCGTCGTCTTCTTCCGAATAGCCACGTCGCGGGAGCGCACTGCCGCTGTAGCCCAGGCGAATCTGCTGGCGGTGTTGTTCCTGGGTGCATCCGCCATCGTGGCCCTCAACGCCACGCTCTTCGGCTGGTTCCCGGCGGCGATTGTTGCAGGTTCGGTGACAGCGGCCATCGGAATTCTGGCGCTGCTTGGACGTCGAGCTGCCGCTGATCGGTGGTAAACATTTCCGATGCCGCGGTGCCGAGCGCAGCATCAGCCATCGTGGGAGCAATTCGCCCGGAACATAGTCCACGAAACTTTACACCTGACTCTTGTCGGCAGAAAATTCAGCGGTAAATGTATGTTTTCCATTAGAAAATGAACCATTTACTGTATATAATAACAGGTACTTCCACTCGCACCGGAGGGACCTGTCATGACCACGGAACCGACCCCGATCGAAGCCCTGGACGAGGGCATCCTGCAGCTCTGCACGCGCATCAATGCGGCCACCTACGAACTGCTGGTCATGATCCGCGAGTTCGACGAGCGTGGCGGTTGCCTCAAGTGGGGGCTGGAGAACACCGCCGCCTGGCTTGCGTGGCGCTGCGACCTGTCAATGGCCACGGCCCGCGAGAAGGTGCGGGTGGCACAGGCCCTGAAGCGACTGCCTTTGATCAGTGCCGCGTTTTCTTCCGGCGAGCTGTCGTACTCGAAGGTGCGCTCACTGACCCGGGTTGCGCAGCCGGCGAGCGAAACGGAGCTCGTGGACTTCGCACTCCGGAACCCGGCCCGGCACGTCGCGGAGCGTTGCCGCGAACTGCGGATGGGGGCACCGGCCTCGGCGGGCATCGCCGAACGCGCCTGGGCCGGTCGCAGCCTCCGGCTTCGTCGCGACGCGGAGCGGGACACGGTCTCGGTTACCGTCGAATTGCCGCTCGCGGCCGGTGACCTGCTCGAAAAAGCCCTCGACAAGGCACGCGACGACGAGTGCCTCGAGATCCCGGACCTCGTCGACACGTCCTGGTCGACGCGGCAGGCCGATGCCTTTGTCACGATGCTTGAGGAGTACCTGCAGGGCAGCCGCAAAGCCGGCGCGGGTGGTTCGGACAACTACCTGGTCACGATCCACGTCGACCAGTCGGCACTCGCCGGCGACGTCGGGCGCTCGTCGGTGCCGATCACCACGGCAAAGCGCCTGTGCTGCGACGGCAAAGCCGTCGTGCTGACCGAAACCGGTGACGGCGAGCCGTTGAGCATCGGGCGCAAATCCCGGATCGTGCCGAAGAGCATCGAGCGCGCCGTGCGCGCTCGCGACCGAAACACCTGCCGGTTCCCGGGCTGCCGGAACCACCGCTTCCTGGACATGCACCACGTCGAGCACTGGAGCGCGGGTGGCGCGACCGCGCTCGACAACCTGATGTTGCTGTGCACTAAGCACCACACGCTGGTGCACGAGGGACGCTTTCGCATCGACCGGGACTTCCGGGACCGCTGGGCGTTCTACCGGCCGGACGGCATCGCCGTGCCCGAGTGCGGCTACTACGCCCGCGACATGGTGGACGAGGATCTCGGCGAGCGGATGAACAAGCCCTTCGCCCATCCGCCACGTGGCGGATTATTGAGCGCTGTGGAAAAGCTGGTGAACGAGCCGCCACCGCCCGAGTATTTGCATTAGCTGGGCTGCGGACGGCCTGGACAGGCCACGAAAATTCACTGGTGAATCGATCGGTGCGACGGCCGGTGGCCGGAGCCGTGACCGCTTCCCCTGGCAAAGCAGCCGCTCGACCGTCTGCTTTTGAGTTGAGATAGACTTCGGATATTGACCCAAACCTGACGTATGCGAGATCGATTTTCGTATGACCAAGATTTGTAGAAGCTCCGATTGCGGCAACTCGCCGAAGAACCAGCTTGTACAAGAGTTCACAATCGCGATGGCGCGGTGTGAC
>Ga0207828_100221_pt1 | contig 38461 bp, 37 predicted proteins | sample TtaePargueraPR_11_FD_187276 | JGI IMG/M metagenome (GOLD analysis project Ga0207828, IMG submission 187276) | Aerobic enrichment media microbial communities from Bioluminiscent Bay, La Parguera, Puerto Rico - Tt and P2 (3) (SPAdes) | ecosystem: Environmental > Aquatic > Marine > Unclassified ...
GCGAGCGGCGAGTTCGAGTTTCAGCCCGGACCGGTGTTCACGGAACTGGTGCTCGCCGACGAAGTCAATCGTGCAACGCCGAAAGCGCAAAGCGCGCTGCTGGAAGCCATGGAAGAACACCAGGTGTCCGTCGACGGCAGGACGCACGCACTGCCCGAGCCGTTTTTCGTCGTCGCGACGCAGAATCCGGCGGACCAGATCGGCACGTTTCCGTTGCCCGAGTCCCAGCTCGACCGCTTCCTCATGCGGCTGGAGATCGGCTATCCGGACGCAACCCACGAACGCGAGATCATCACCGGCGAAGACCGCCGTGACATGCTGGCCGGCGTGGCCGCCGAGATGACGCCGCCCCTGCTGCTCGCCATGCAGCAGAACGCGCGCACCGTGCACCTGAGCGACGCGCTCGTCGACTACATCCAGGCACTCGTTCGGTTCACGCGCGAGTCGCCGGACATCGACATCGGGCTGTCACCGCGCGGCGCGCAGGCACTGGCAGCCGCGGCACGCGCACTGGCCTACCTGCGCGGCCATTCCGGCGTGTTCCCGGATGACGTCCAGGCGATCTTCGCGGCCGTCGCGGGGCACCGCCTGCAACCCTCATCGGGCACGACCCACCGAAGCGCCGCGGACCTGTGCCGCCACGTCATCGATTCGGTGGCCATACCCTAGGGCGACTCCGCATGAGTCTTTCCCGGGCGATGTCCGCGCTGCCGGCCCTGGGCCAGGCCGCGACCCAACGCGCGCGGGCCTGGGCCCGGAAACGCCAGGGCCAGGACGCGCTGACGACCGCGCTCGCGGCACGCCGCACGTACATCCTGCCGACCGGTGTCGGCCTGATCTACGCGCTGATGACGTTCGCGATGCTGCTCGGCTCGATGAACTACAACAACAACCTGGCCTTCGTGCTCACGTTCTTCCTGATCGGGCTCGGGTTCGTCGCGATGCACCAGTGCCAGCGCAACCTGGTCGGCGTCGACATCGCATTCGCCGGGGTCGAACCGGTGTTTGCCGGCTCCGTTGCCGAGTTTCGCTTCGCCGTCACCAATCCGTCGCGCTCCGCCCGCTTCCGCATCCGGCTGCACGTCGACGACCGCACCAGCGACATCCACGACCTCGGCCCCGGTGAGAGCACGGTGTTCATCCTGCCGGTCGATGCCGTCGCCCGCGGCCACGTGCGGCTGCCCCGTTTCGGCGTGCACAGCCGCTACCCGTTCGAGCTGTTCCGGGCGTGGGCGTGGCTGCACATGGACCTCGCCGGGCTCGTCTATCCGCGGCCGGCGGATGACGCACCGCCACCGCCACCTTCGCTGCTCGCGCTTGGCCACCGCCAGCACGACGCGCGCGGCGAAGAAGACTTCGCCGGACTGCGGCGCTTCGTCACGGGCGATTCGCCGCGACAGGTCGCGTGGAAGGCCTATGCGCGCGGCGGTCAGCTCCTGTCGAAACGCTTTGCCGGCGCCGACACGAGCAGCCAGTGGCTCGACTTCGACGACCTGCGCATCGACGACACGGAGACCCGCCTGTCGATCCTGACGCGCTGGGTCGTCGAAGCCCACCGGACCCGCGAGGATTACGGGTTGCGGCTCCCCGGCCTGGAGATTTCGCCCGCACACGGCGGCGCGCATCGCGACCGCTGCCTCGAAGCGCTGGCGCTGTATGGCGGCGGCCGTGTTTAGTGCGCTCCGCAATCAGCCGCGCGGCACCGACGGCACGTTGCTGCCCAGCCTGCCGTGGACCCTGTTCGCGCTGACGGTCGCGCTGTTGCCGCACCTGCCCTACCTGCCCGTGTGGGTGTCCGGTGCGTTCGTCGCCTGCGCCGCCTGGCGCTGGGTGATCGAGCGCCGTCGCGGAATGTTGCCCGCGACGCTCGTCCGTGCCGCGCTGGCACTCGGCTGCTTCCTGGGCGTGCTCGCCACCTACGATACGATCAGCGGCGTCGGCCCCGGTTCCGCGCTGCTCGCGGTCATGGCGTCACTGAAGCTGCTCGAGACACGGAAGCGGCGCGACCAGTTCGTGCTGCTGTTCATCTCGATCTTTCTCGTCATGTCGTCACTGCTGCGGGAGCAGTACCTCTGGTCGCTGCCGTACCTGGTCGCCGCGCTGGTGCTGATCATGGCCGCCTGGCTGCGCATGGCCGCGAACCCGGCCACCGGGATGCGCGACAGCCTGGCCGGCAGCGCGCGCCTGGTCGCCTACGCGGCTCCGCTGGCGCTTGCGATGTGGTTTTTGTTTCCGCGGATCGCGACGCCGTTCTGGGCGGTGCCGGTCGACACCAGCTCCGGCGTCACCGGGCTGTCGGACTCGATGAGCCCGGGCGATATCAGCGAATTGTCCCAATCGGACGAGGTGGCGTTCCGCGTGCATTTCGAGTCGGACGTGCCGGCGCCACGCAACCGGTACTGGCGTGCGCTGGTGCTGCACCGCTTCAACGGCCGGACATGGACCGGGCGCGAACCGTCGATCGGTGCGCGCGCCGAGCAGCAGATCGAGTTTTCCGGGGAACCGCTGCGCTACCAGGTCACGCTCGAGCCGACGCGCCAGCACTGGGTGCCCGCGCTGGAACTGCCGGCCTCCTGGGACCTGTCGCGAACTTTCATGGACACGACCCAGGGCCTGTCGCGGGTCATGCCGGTCGACCAGCGCGTCGCGTACGAGGTCGTGTCCTACACCGAGTACCGCGCCGAGACCGACCTGCGCGACTTCTTCCGCGGCTGGTACCGCGATCTGCCGGCCGACAGCAACCCGCGCACGGCCGAGCTCGCCGGCCGGATGCGCGCCGCGGCCGGCAGTGACCGGGCCTACATCGCGGCCGTGCTCGCGCAGTTCCGCGAGCAGGCGTACTACTACACGCTGCAACCGCCGGCGCTCGGACGAAACCCCGTCGACGAATTCCTGTTCGAGACGCGCCGCGGTTTCTGCGAGCACTACGCGTCGGCGTTCACGGTGATGATGCGCGCCGCCGGCATCCCGGCACGCGTCGTCCTCGGCTACCAGGGCGGCGAACTGAACCCGCTCGGCAACTACCTGATCGTCCGCCAGTCCGATGCGCACGCCTGGTCCGAGGTGTGGCTCCCCGGTGCCGGCTGGACGCGCGTCGACCCGACCGCGGCCGTCGCGCCGGAGCGCATCGATCTCGGCTTCACGGACTCGCTGTTCGGCGGGCTCGGCGCCGACTGGGGCGGCGGCACGCCGATGCGGTGGCTGCACCAGGTCAAGTTGTCCTGGGACGCACTGAACGCGAACTGGAACGAATGGGTGCTCGGCTACGGCCCCGACAAGCAGAAGTCATTCATGCAATGGCTCGGCTTGAAGTCGCCCAACTGGCGCAACCTGGTCCTCGTACTGATCGCGACGGTCGTGGCACAGATCATCGGGATCAGCGCGCTGATGATGTGGAGAAACCGCGCGCCGAGGCCGGACGAGGCGGCCCGCCTGTACCGTCGTTTCGTCCGGGCAACGGGACTGACGCCCGCGATCGGCGAGACGCCCGGTGCGTTCGAGCGGCGCGCCGCCGCCGAGACCGCGCTCGACGAAGCGGCGCTTGCGCGGGTTACGCAGAGCTACCTCAGAGCGCGCTACGGTGGTGATGCGGCGGCCATCAGGGAGTTGTCCGACGCCGTCGCGGCCTTACGCTGACGGCTCGCGCGCAACGCGGACTCGCGTCAGCAGAACGCCCCCGATGATGAACAGCGGCAGCAGGACGAACAGCAACACCTGCGGCCGGTCGGAGACGCCCGCCGCAAGACCGACCAGCGCCGGCCCGACCACGTGCGCGACCTTCGTCACCATGCTGTAGAAACCGAAGAACTCGCCCGACCGCGTCGGCGGGATCAACGCCGCATAGAACGACCGGCTCAGCCCCTGCACACCGCCCTGCACGCAGCCGACGATAACGGCCATGACGTAGAACTGCCGCACGTCCGTCATGAACACCGCCCACGCCGAGACCGCGACATAGATCGCGAGCGCCAGGCAGATGCCGAGGCGCGGACCGAACCGGTGGCCGAACCAGCCGTACAGCAGCGTCGCCGGAAAGCCCGCGAAGTTCGTGATCATCAGTGCCATGACCAGGTCTTTCTGCTCGAAGCCCAGGCGCTGCCCGTAATTGACGGCCATGAAGATGACCGTGAACACACCGCCGATGTACAGGCAATAGCCGGCGAGAAACATCACCACCTGCCGGTAGCGCCCGATGTGGCGCATCGTATCTCGCAATTCGCGATAGGCGGCGCGCACGACCCGCCCTTCGACGGCACGGGCGTTCACGGTCTCCGGGACGAACGCGAGCAGTGGCAACAGGAACAGTGCCCACCAGGCGCCGACCGTGATGAAGGCAAAACGGATCACGGCGGTCGCGTCGGCGAAACCGGCCGCCTGGGGATTCGTGAGCCAATAGACGTGCAGCGCCAGCAGGGCCGCACCGCCGAGGTAGCCGACCGCGAGCCCGAGTGACGACACGAAGCTGTAGTAGCGCGGCGCGACGACGTCGACCAGTAACGAGTCGTAGAACACGGTCGAGCAGTAGTAGCCGACGGATGCGAACAGGTACAGGAGCAGCGCGACCTGCCAGTAGGCGCTGCCGGTCAGGCCGAGCCCGGCCGTGCACGCGGCGCCCAGCAGGGTCAGCAGCAACAGGAAGCGCTTCCGGTAGCCGCCGGCATCGGCAATCGTGCCGAAGACCGGCGCGAGCACGCAGACGACGGCGCTCGCGGCGGCCGTCACCCAGGCCAGCCGTTGCGTGACGACGGCACCCGGCTCGCCCGCGCTCCAGTAGCTGCCGAGAAACAGCGGGAAGAGCACGGCCATGACCGACAGCGCGAAGGCCGAGTTTGCCCAGTCGTAGAACGCCCAGGCGATGACTTTTCGGTTCCAGGGTCCGGCCTGCGTCACTCGTGTCCCTCGGTGATGACGAAACCGCAAACGGCCGTTCGGCAACCGGCTAGTGTTCGCGCGTCTCGCGGAAGTCGATGTCCGGCCAGCGCTCCTGCGTCAGGCCCAGGTTCACCCGCGTAGGCGCAATGTAGACCAGCCGCTCACCGTGATCCAGCGCCAGGTTGTCGTGCGCCTTGCGCTCGAAGTCGTCGAGCATCTTGCGATCGTCGCACTCGACCCAGCGCGCAGTCGCAACCTGCACGGCCTCGAACTGGCATTCCACCTTGTATTCTTCGCGCAGGCGGTGCGCGACGACGTCGAACTGCAGCGGGCCGACCGCGCCGAGAATCAGGTCGTTGTTGCGCATCGGGCGAAACAGCTGCGTGGCGCCCTCCTCGCAAAGCTGGGCCAGGCCCTTCTGCAGCGCTTTCAGCCGCAGCGGATCCTTCAGCACGGCCCGCCGGAAGATCTCCGGCGCGAAGTTCGGGATACCCGTGAACCGCAGCGACTCACCTTCGCTGAAACTGTCGCCGATGTTGATCGTGCCGTGGTTGTGCAGCCCGATGATGTCGCCGGCACAGGCCGACTCGGTGTGCTGGCGATCCGCCGCGAGAAACGTGATCGCCTCCGGTATCTTCATCTCCTTGCCGGAGCGCACGTGCAGCAGGCGCATGCCCTTCCGGTACTCGCCCGAGCAGATACGCAGGAACGCGATGCGGTCGCGGTGGCCGGGGTCCATGTTCGCCTGGATCTTGAAGACGAAACCGGTCATCGCGGATTCGGTCGGCTCGATTCTGCGCTGCTCCGTCACGCTCGGCTGCGGCGGTGGCGCACAGCGCACGAACTCGTCGAGCAGTTGCTTGACGCCGAAGTTGGACAGCGCAGAGCCGAACAGCACCGGCGTCTGGCGCGCGGCGCGGTAGGCATCGAGATCGAACTCGGGGCACGCGCCCCGCACGAGTTCGAGTTCCTCCCGGAACGCATCGGCGTCATCGCCGAGTACCGACGCCGCCTCGTCCGAATCGAGCCCGTCGATCACGCGGATACCCGACGCTTTCTCGCGGCCTGCACGCTCGTACTGGTAAATGCGGTCCTGCGCGAGGTGGTACACGCCCTTCAACGTCTTTCCCATGCCGATCGGCCACGTGACCGGCGTGCACTCGATCCCGAGCACGTCCTCGATTTCGTCGAGCAACTCGATCGGCTCACGCCCGTCGCGGTCGAGCTTGTTGATGAACGTCATGATGGGCGTGTCGCGCAGCCGGCAGACTTCCATCAGCTTGATCGTCCGCGCCTCGACGCCCTTCGCGCAGTCGATCACCATCAGCGCGGAGTCGACCGCGGTCAGCGTGCGGTACGTGTCTTCGGAGAAGTCCTCGTGACCCGGCGTATCCAGCAGGTTGACGACATGGCCGTCGTAGGGAAACTGCATCACGGACGATGTCACGGAGATGCCGCGCTGCTGCTCGAGCGCCATCCAGTCCGACGTCGCGTGCCGACTCGCCTTGCGGCCCTTGACCGTACCGGCAAGCTGGATCGCGCCGCCATAGAGCAGCAGTTTTTCGGTCAGCGTCGTCTTGCCGGCATCCGGGTGCGAGATGATGGCGAACGTGCGACGCTGGTCGACCTGTTGTGAAAGCGTGGGCATCGGGCGGACGGCGTAGCCGAAAGGCCGCGCAGTCTAGCGCATGGACCGGGTCTTTGAAACGCCGGCCGCACGAGCGCCGGCGGGGCCTGCGCGGCGTCCGTCCAGGGTCAACGCGGGCCGCCGGACCCGGCGCGCTCGAGCTTCTTCGCCAGGACGGCCGCATCCTCCCGACCTTCACGCGCCTGGTAGTAGGCCGGGCGGTTCGCGATCTGGTGGAACCCCTTTTTCCGGTACAGCGCGATCGCCGCGTGGTTCGACGGCCGCACCTCGAGAAAGATCTCGGCGACGTCCGCCCGCCGGGCGCGACGCACGATCTCGTCCAGCAGGCGTTCGCCGTAACCGTGCGAGCGGTGCCGGGGGTCGACGCACAGGTTCAGGATGTGCGCCTCGCCGGCCGCGATCGACAGGATGCTGTAACCCCCGACGCGGCCGTCGCGCTCCAGCACCACGCACTGGTAGCCGGCCAGCAGGCAGTCGCGAAAAACGCCGTGACTCCAGGGGAAATCGTAGCTGCGGCGCTCGATGTCGGACACCTGTGCGAGGTCCTCGTGGACCATCGCGCGGATCGACACCGGCGGTTCCTGCAATGGGAAGATCACGCGGTGCGCTCCGCCGCCAGGCCGCGGGCCAGGCACAGGTCCTCCCAGACCAGTCGTTTCTGTGTCGGGCTGCGCAACAGGTAGGCCGGATGGTAAGTCACGACCAGCGGCACGTCGCCGTACCGGTGCGGGCGGCCGCGCAGCCGCCCGACCGGCGCATCGCTGCCGAGCAGTGCGTGTGCGGCCACTTTGCCGACGGCCAGGATGATGTCCGGGTTGACGAGTTCGAGCTGCCGGTCGAGGTAACCGCGACAGGCGGCGAGTTCACCCGGTTCCGGGTTGCGGTTTCCGGGTGGCCGGCACTTGACCGTGTTCGCGATGTACACCTGCTCGCGCGACAGGCCGGCGGCCCGCAGCATTTCATCGAGCAGCTTGCCGGCACGGCCGACGAACGGCTCGCCGCGCCGGTCCTCCTCCATGCCGGGCGCTTCGCCGACCAGCATCCAGGACGCCTGCCGGTCGCCCACGCCGAACACCGTCTGGGTCCGTTCCCGGTGCAACGGGCAGCGCGTGCAACCGGCGACACAGGCCGCCAGTGCCTCCCAGTCGAGGCCCTCGGTCGCCTCCGCGTCCGGCACGCGGTCGTCGGGTACGGCGTCGACGGCGGCGCCGGCCGGCAACCATACGTCGATGCCCATCGCCTCCAGGTAGGCGCGGCGCCGGGGTTCGTCGAGAGTCATGCGCGGAAACTGTGTGAATGCAAAAGTCTAGTTTGCCATGCGGCGCAGTCGATTACATGGCAGCCGGCCGGGCGCGCGGACGGCGCGTCACGGGTTCGGCAACTGCGCGATCAGCTGGCGCCCCGCCGTCACTCGCTCGCCGGTGCTGACGAGCACGCGACTCGACGGCGGAAGGTAGACCTCCGCGTAGCGGGTCAGGCGCAGGTACGCACAGCGCGCCCCCTGCCCGAGCCGCTCACCGTAACGCGCGAACGCACGCGGCGGGATACCGAAACGGTAGCCCGAGAACGCGAGCGCGACGTCGTCGCCTTCGTCGGTTTGCAGCCACAGCGCGTTGCCGGGATAGCGCGCCGACATTTCCGGTGCCGCGTGGACGTCGAGGATCCGGCCTTCCACCGGGCTGCGCGCCGTGTAGGTGCCCAGCGCGTCGATGCGAATGACGATGCGGTGCGGGGCCGCGCCGTCCTCGGACAGCTCGACCGCTTCGACGTCGCCGTCGACCGGGCTCACGACGCCGAGCGGCGCGGCCGGCACGGCCCGCCACGGGTCGCGGAAGACGAGGTACAACAGGCCGGTGACGAGCAGCGGAAGCACGGTCCACGCGGGCGCCGCGTACCGGTACGTCAATCCGCCGAGCAAGAGCGACACGGCCAGCCACGGGAGACCTTCCCGGGCAATGAACGGATTTCGTCGGAGTCGCAAAGTCGGGGGCATCCCTGCTTCCGGGCCAGCCCAGACCTTCCGGTGCTTTGCCGGGCGAGTCAATAGCGCGCCGGCAAGCGCCTGTACGGCAGGGTGAATTTGGCTAGAATGCCCCGCTCGGCTTTCACCCCCTGTAGACCACGGACGACATTGCATGCGCTATTCCCGATTCGGGCTGACGACCCTCAAGGAGGTTCCGGCGGAAGCCGAAATCGTGAGCCACCAGCTGATGCTGCGCGCCGGGCTCATCCGGCGCCTGACGTCGGGCATTTTCACGTGGATGCCGCTGGGCCTGCGCGTGCTGCGCAAGGTCGAGGCCATCGTTCGCGAGGAAATGGACCGCGCTGGCGCGCTCGAACTGGTCATGCCCGCGGTACAGCCGGCAGAGCTCTGGGAAGAGTCCGGCCGCTGGGATGAGTACGGCCACCTGCTACTGCGCATTCGCGATCGCCACGAGCGCGACTTCTGCTTCGGCCCGACGCACGAGGAGGTCATCACGGACATCGCGCGCCGCGAGCTGAAGAGCTACCGGCAGCTGCCGTTGAACTGGTACCAGATCCAGACGAAGTTCCGCGACGAGATCCGCCCGCGCTTCGGCGTGATGCGCGCACGCGAATTCGTCATGAAAGACGCCTACTCCTTCGACCTGGACGCGGACGGGCTCGCAGCGTCCTACCGCGCGATGCACGATGCCTACACCCGCATCTTCGAACGGCTGGGCCTGCACTTCCGGGTCGTTGACGCCGACTCGGGCGAGATCGGCGGCAGCCGGTCGCAGGAATTCCACGTGCTCGCCGACTCCGGCGAGGACGCGATCGCCTACAGCGACGACGACGGGTACGCGTCGAACGTCGAAACCGCCGCGACACTGCCGGCCGGCGCCCCGCCCGCCCCCGCGGCGGCTCTAGAAAAAGTCAGCACACCCGGCGCCCGGAGCGTCGAGGAAGTCTGCGGCGCGCTCGGCGTGACCGCGGACCGCCTGGTGAAGACGCTGATCGTCGACGGCGACGACGGCCCCGTCGCGCTCGTCATCCGCGGGGATCACGAATTGAACGCGGTGAAGGCCCAGAAACTCGACGGCGTCGCGTCGCCGCTGACGATGGCCGACCCCGGCTCAGTGCGCGCCGCGACCGGCGCCGAACCGGGCTTCGCCGGGCCGGTCGGCCTCGACATCCCGGTGTACGTCGACCACGCCGCCGGCGCGCTCGCCGACTTCGTGTGCGGCGCAAACGAGACCGATGCGCATTTCCGCGGCGTGAACTTCGGCCGCGACCTGCCGGCGCCCGCGGCAACGGTCGATATCCGCAACGTGATCGCCGGCGACCCGGTGCCCGGCGGCAGCGGGACATTGTCGATCGCGCGCGGCATCGAGGTCGGGCACATCTTCCAGCTCGGCACGAAGTACTCCGAGGCCATGGGCGCGAAAGTGCTGGACCCGGACGGCCGCGAGCGGGTACTCGAGATGGGCTGCTACGGCATCGGCATCACCCGGATCGTCGGCGCCGCCATCGAACAGAACCACGACGACAACGGCATCATCTGGCCGGACGCCCTTGCGCCGTTCGACGTCGTGATCGTCCCGATCAACGCGCACCGGTCCGACGCGGTGCGCGAGGCCGCGGACGCGCTGTACGCGGAGCTCACCGCCGCCGGCCTGGACGTACTGCTGGACGACCGCGACGCGCGCCCGGGCGTGAAGTTTGCGGACGCCGAACTGATCGGTGTTCCGCACCGGGTCGTCGTGTCGGATCGCGGGCTCGCGGCCGGCGAACTGGAATACCGGCACCGGCGCGACACCGAGTCGCGCGCGCTGAAACGTGAAGACGTTCTCGCACTGCTGGGGTCGCCGGCGGTAACATGACCCGGCAGCGATGGAGATTGCAGATTAAGAAACTTCCGCAACTTGTTGTTCTGACTGCTCTCTTCGCGCTACTTCCGGCGTCCGGCGCCGCGCAGGGTCACCCCGACCCGGAGTTGCGCAAGGTGCTGCTGGCCGCCGTGTCCGAGGCCGACAGCTTCCCCGATCGCTTCGAGGCCGAGGTGTGGCTGACCGACATGTCGGCCCGCCTGGCCCGCATTGTCGACGACCCGGAAGAGCGCATCGCGATCCTGACCCGGGTTCACTACGAAGCCAGCCGGGCCGAACTGCCGCCGGAACTCGTGCTCGCCGTGATCGAGGTCGAGAGCAATTTCGACCGGTACGCGGTCTCCGTCGCCGGTGCGCTCGGCCTCATGCAGATCATGCCGTTCTGGCTCGACGAGATCGGACGCCCGGACGACAACCTGCTGCACATCGACACGAACCTGCGCTACGGCTGCACGATCCTGCGCTACTACCTGGACAAGGAAAAAGGCGACCTGCGGCGCGCGCTCGGGCGCTACAACGGCAGCCTGGGCAAGCGGAAGTACCCGAACCTCGTGGTCGACAAGCTGACGCGGCGCTGGTTTCGCGCCTGAGGCCTGCCTGCACCCGGACCTAGCGGGGCTGGCTGGCTTCCGATAACGCGCGGGCCTCGAGCGCCTTCGCCTTCGCCTGTTCCGCGCTGCGCCGGGCACGCGTGTACTCGGCCTCTGTGAGTTCGCGTTCCGCCTCCGCGAGGAACTTCAATGCCTGGTCGAGCTGAATACGGGCGTGGCTCTCCGCCCCGGCTTCCCGCGCCACCTCGATGGCCTGCCGCGCGTCACTCATCTCCTGTACCGGCGGAGCAGACTCGCAGGCACCCAGAAAGATCAGGCCGGCGACGAGCCACCAGCTCGGGATTGACAGGGACGGAGCGCGCATGGGTGCGGAGAATACTCTACGGTACTTAGCAACTGGTCAACGCTAGCAAGCCGTTCCGCACCGCGTCAAGAAAGGCGGAAGCCGGGTCGAAGAGTTGCTACAGTGCCGCCAGATTCACACGCAGGCATGGCCGCATTATGACCCTCACGATCTACCACAATCCGCGCTGCTCGAAGTCCCGGGCTACGCTGTCCCTGCTGCAGGACGCCGGCGTCGAGCCCAATGTCGTGCTCTACCTCGACACCCCGCCGTCGGGCGAGCGCATCCAGGCGCTTGCCCGCCTGCTCGGCGTGCCCGTGAGTGACCTCCTCCGCACCGGCGAGGCGGACGTGACCGGGGCAACCGATCTGCCCGACCCGGCAGAGTCGGCTGCGCTGGCCGAGTGGATCTCCCGCCATCCGCGGTCCCTGCAGCGTCCGATCGTCGTCGACGACGAGGCGGGCCGCGCCCGGATCGGCCGCCCTCCCGAGAGCGTGCGCGACCTGCTCCCGTGAGCGAGATCCTGGTGCTCTACTACTCCCGGCACGGCGCGACGGAGGCGCTGGCGCGGGAGGTCTGCCGCGGCGTGGACTCGGTCGGCGGCATGGCATCGCGCCTGCGAACCGTCCCACCCGTGTCGGCCGTCTGCGAGGCAACGGCCCCGGCCGTCCCGCCGTCGGGGCCGCCCTATGCCGCCGTGCAGGATTTCGTCGAATGCCGGGGTCTCGTCCTCGGCAGTCCGACGCGATTCGGCAACATGGCCGCGCCATTGAAGTACTTTCTCGACCAGACAGGCTCGGAATGGCTCGCCGGCAAAGCCGCCGGCAAGCCGGCCGGCGTATTCACGTCGACGTCGTCACTGCACGGTGGCCAGGAGAGCACGCTCCTGACCATGGCCATCCCGCTGCTGCACCACGGCATGCTGATCGTCGGGCTCCCGTACACGGAAGGTGCCCTGACCTCGACGACGACCGGCGGCGGCCCGTACGGGGCGAGCCACGTGACCTGGAGCCGCGACAACGACCAGCTGTCGGATGACGAACGTCAGCTCGCGCGGGCCCTCGGCCGGCGCGTTGCCGACGTCGCGCGGCGGCTGGACGCGACCGTCTGACCCGCCGATCAGCGGCCCTCGTCGAGCACGCTGCGGACGAACGGGACCGTCAGGCGGCGCTGGGCCCGCAGCGCTTCGCGATCGAGCCGATCGAGCACGCCGTACAGGCTCGCCATGTCGCGCCGCGTCCGGGTCAGCAGGTAGCGCGCCGTTTCCTCGGGCAGGTCGAGACCACGGTGCGAGGCCCGCAAGCGCAACGCCGCCATCCGGTCGTCCTCGGCCAGTGCCTGCAGCGCGAACGCCGGTAGTCGTGACAGGCGGCTGGCGAGGTCCGCCAGCCCGAAGGCGGTTTCGCGCAGCGATCCCGACGCCGTCACCACGAGCTGGCCGCCGCGTGCGTCCACGTCGTTGTACAGATTGAACAGGGCGCGCTCCCAGTCGGCGCGGCCGGCGAGCCGGTCGATGTCGTCGATGCACAGGATCGACCGGGCGGCGAAGCCCTCGATAGCGCGGGGCCCGGCAGGCACGAGCATGTCCGCGGGCAGGTAGGCGGCGCTGTCGCCAGCGGCGGCACAAACGGCCTGCAGCAGGTGACTCTTGCCGCTGGCGCGGCCGCCGGAAAGCCAGGCGCCGGTTCCGACGCGCCGCTGCGCCAGGCTCTCGAGGTGCGCGACCACGGCCTCGTTGCCGGCCGCGAGGAAACTCGCGAATACGGCGTGGTCGGCGAGGCCGATCGGCAGAGCGAGCTGGGACACGCGAATGCTCCGGTCGGCGCCGGTCAGCCGGCCGGTTCGGCGGGCTCGGCGTCGCCGTTATCGCCACCGTCAGCGGCTTCGCCGAGCGACTCGTCGAGCTGGTCGGCCGCCACCGGGTGCTCCCGCAGGTAGCGCTCGAACGCGAAGCGCACGATCACGGACAGCACCGCTGCGGCCGGCAAGGCCAGCAGGATGCCGAAGAAGCCGAACAACTGGCCGCCGGCGACGACCGCAAAGATCACGAGCACCGGGTGCAGGCCGATCCGGTCGCCGACGAGTTTCGGCGTCAGTATCGACCCTTCGATCATCTGCGCGATCGAGAACGTCGCCACGATGCCCGCGATGGTCCAGAGCGGATTCGGTTCGAGCGCGACGGTCAGCAGCGCCATGGAAATTCCGAACACGAAGCCCAGGTACGGCACGAAGCTGACGAGGCCGGAAACGACGCCGATCGCGAGCGCGAATTCGAGGCCGACGATCTTCAGGCCGATCGCGTAGATCGCGGCCAGCGCGAACATCACCAGGAGCTGCCCGCGCAGGAAGGCGCCGAGTACCTCGTCCGTCTCGCGCGCCAGGGCGAACACCGTTTCCTGCTGGCTGACCGGCACGAGTGCGCCCATGTACGCCACGATGCGGTCCCAGTCGCGCAGCAGGTAGAACGTCAGGATCGGCACGAGAAACAGGCTCATGACCGCGGCAGCGAGCACGCTGCCGGTGCTCGTCACCGACGCGAGCGCCTTGCCGCTCCAGTTCGCCGCCATGTCGCTGTAACGGTCGAGGAACGCGCCGAAGCCGATTTGCTCGCCGTGCTCGACACCCAGGACGTCCGCTGCACGCGGCAGCCAGACCTGTTCGACTTCCGCCGCGATGGTCGGCAACGCCGCGAACAACGCCCCGACCTGCTGCCGCACCAGCGGCCCGATCAGGAGCACCAGTGCGCCGAGAAAAAGGAACGTGAGCAGGAAGACGCTGACGACCGCGAGCGTCCGCGGCAGTCGCAGTTTCTGCAGGCGGTCGGCGAGCGGGTCGCCGATGTAGGCCAGCAAAGCCGATGCGATGAACGGTGTGAGCACCGGGGCCAGCAGGTACAACAGCACGCCCAGGATCGCCAGAGCTACCAGCCAGGCGGTGCGCAGATCGGTTGTCACACTTCGGCCCTCCTCCGTGCGCGGCTGGACCAGCGCAGTACGTAGTCCAGTCCACTGATCACGACGGTTACCAGCGTTGCCGCGCCGAGAACCGTGATCGTAATCTCCTGCGGCCAGTCGAACGCGGCACGGCTGAGCACGAACAACAGGAACAGGAGCTGAAACGTCGTATTCAGCTTGCTGATGCTGGTTGGCTCGCCATCGACCGGTTCGATCAGGGTGTGATACGCGATCGCGCCGCTCACGATGACCACGTCACGCAGGATCACGACGATCGCCAGCCAGTCCGGGATGAGGCCGATGACGGCCAGCGTGATGAACATTCCGTTGACCAGCAACTTGTCCGCGACCGGGTCGAGCAACGCGCCTAAGCGCGATTGCCAGTCGAAACGGTTTGCGAGGTACCCGTCGAGGCCGTCGGAGAAGCCCGCGATCCAGAACAGCAGCAGCGCCCAGCCGAATTCGCCCTGCACCATGAACCACAACACGGGCGCGACGAGCGCGATGCGCATCAGCGAAATAGCGTTCGGGATCCAGGAGAGTGCCATGCCGTCCGCGACCGGTCAGGGTCCGTAAAAAAATTCCAGCGTGTCCAGGTTGCGATCGGACATGCCGAAGCCGCTCATGTCGATCCGGTCCTGTTCGACGAGGCCTTCGAAGCGCAGTGCCCGGGCCAGCCGCTCCGCGCCGCCGTGCGCCGCGACGCGAAACGTGACCCGGTCTCCGGCCACCTCGGCGACCGTGAAGCGCTCGATCACGTTGATGTTCGCGAGCGTCTGCTGCACGTCGCCGTAGGCCTCCACCGTGGTGATGCCGCTCACACTGAGCGTCACGGCGCGCAGCGCTTCGTTGCCGCCGATCGCGAACTGGCTGGCCAGCAGGTCCGATACCTGCGCCATCGCCGTTTCGGCCGGGCCGTTCCAGTTGCGCTGCTCGTCACCGAAATAATAGGTCCAGCGCGCCTGCTCCGTGCCGCTTGCGCGTACGCGGCCGATCAGGATCGAATTCACGTCGTAGCGCGCGGACGCCGCGAAGACCCGCTCATCGAACCCGCCCCATACGTCGCTGAACTCGATGCGCGCAAGGTCTTCGCTGTCGAGCAACGGAAACGCGACGGGGAGGCCCCGGCGCGCCGCGACGTCGAGCACACGGTCGCGCAATTGCCGGTTGCGATTCGCGGACCGGCCGTCGTCAGGACGCTCAACGGCATCGGCTGCGCCGACGATCTCCCGCTCGCCCTGCCCCCAGTCCACGGCCAGCCACACCAGCGTCAGCGGCCGGTCGCCGCCCCAGACCGTCTGGCCGGCCGAGCGCAGCGCGCGCTCCAGCGCCTGGCCGTCGAACGTGACGACCAGCGTGTCGTTCGCACCCGGCTGGAACTGCACGACGTACGCCGCGGGATCCGGAAACAGCGCCTCGTAAAGGTCGGCGTCGGCCAGCACGTCGGACCCCGACACCCGCAGGACCACCTGGCGCAGCGCGGCATCGTACGCAGCGGCGCGCGGGTCCTGCTCCTGCCGATCGAGAGGGACTTCCGCCGTGAACAGCGATGCCACTTCGACGGCCGGCGCCGACACGGTCGTCATGACGCCGATCAGCGCCAGCAGCCAATACTTCATCCCGGTGGTTTCCCGTTGCGTGCCCAGAGACTATTATATCGTTCGCGCGCAAGGCGACCATCGTTTCCCTCCCCCGATCCCCAGTTCTATTCATGAGTGAGAAACCACTGACGTACAAGGATGCCGGTGTCGACATCGATGCCGGCAACGCGCTGGTCGAGCGCATCCGGCCAGCGGTGGCGGCCACCCGCCGACCCGAGGTGCTCGCCGGCCTGGGCGGCTTCGGCGGCCTGTTCGCGCTCCCGCCGGGCCGCTATCGCGAGCCCGTGCTGGTGTCGGGAACGGACGGCGTCGGCACGAAGCTCAAGCTGGCCCAGCAAACCGGCCGGCACGACACCATCGGCATCGACCTGGTCGCGATGTGCGTCAATGACGTCCTCGTCACGGGTGCCGAGCCCCTGTTTTTTCTCGACTACTTTGCCTGCGGCCGGCTCGACGTCGACGTTGCGGCCGCGGTCGTCGAGGGCATCGCCGAGGGTTGCCGGCAAGCCGGTGCGGCCCTGATCGGCGGCGAGACGGCGGAAATGCCGGACATGTACGCGGACGGCGAGTACGACCTCGCCGGATTCTGCGTCGGCGCCGTCGAACGCGATGCGATGATCGACGGCAGCCGCGTTGCGGCCGGCGACGTACTGATCGGAATCGCGTCCAGCGGACCGCATTCGAACGGCTATTCACTGATCCGCCGCGTGCTCGAGCGCACCGGCGACGTCGACATCGACGGCCAGCCAGCAACGAAGCGCCTGCTCGCGCCGACGCGCATCTACGTCCGCCCGGTCCGAAAGCTGATGGAACAGGTGCCGGTGAAAGGTCTCGCGCACATCACCGGCGGCGGCATCACCGAGAACCTGCCCCGCATTCATCCCGACACGCTCGACGCCGAGATCGACATCGGCAGCTGGCGCCGCGGCCCGGTGTTCGACTGGCTCGCCGAGAGCGGCGGCATCGACTACGCGGAGATGCGGCGCACGTTCAATTGCGGCGTGGGCATGATTGCCGTGGTTTCCGAGGAACACGTCGATGCCGCGCTGGAATCGCTGGCGGCCAGCGGCGAGCGCGCCTGGCGCATCGGCCGCATGGCAGCCGGCAGCGGCAAGGTGCAGTACGTTTGAGCCGCGAGCCCCGTGGCGCGGAATGCCGAGCCGCCGTTCTCATCTCCGGCTCCGGCACGAACCTGCAGGCATTCATCGACCGGCGCGATGCGGGCCGACTGCCGCTCGATCTCGCGCTCGTGCTGTCGAACCGGGCGGACGCCTTCGGCCTCACCCGCGCGCGTGACGCCGGCATTGCCACGGCAACGGCGGCCCACGGCGACTTCGAGTCCCGGGAAGCGTTCGATCGTGCCCTCGCCGCCCGGCTCGACGGCAACGGCATCGAACTCGTGATCCTCGCGGGCTTCATGCGCATTCTGAGCCCCTGGTTCGTCGACCGCTACGAAGGACGTATATTGAACATTCACCCGGCGCTGTTGCCGAAGTACCCGGGCCTGGACACGCACCGTCGCGCGCTCGAGGCCGGCGATGCGGCCCACGGCAGCACGGTGCATTTCGTGACGGAAGTGCTCGACGGCGGCCCGCGCGTACTGGCCGGCCGTCTCGCCGTCCGTGATGACGACACGCCGGCGTCGCTGATGCGACGCGTCCAGTCCCTGGAGCACCGGATCTACCCGGAAGCCGCGGCGTGGTTCGGCGAGGGCCGCCTGGCCTTCCGCGACGGCGCCGCCTGGCTCGACGGGCAGCGGCTCGCCGAACCGGTCGTCCAGGACTTCGACGCGTAGTCGCCTGCGGGGCCTCAGGCCTTCGGCAGCGTGACCCCGACCTGGCCCTGGTACTTGCCGCCGCGATCGGCGTACGACGTCTCGCAAACCTCGTCGGATTCGAAGAACAGCATCTGCGCGACGCCCTCGTTCGCGTAGATCTTCGCGGGCAGGGTCGTGGTGTTGGAAAATTCGAGCGTCACGTGCCCTTCCCACTCCGGTTCGAGCGGCGTCACGTTGACGATGATGCCGCAGCGCGCGTACGTCGACTTCCCGAGGCAGATCGTGAGCACGTTGCGGGGAATCCGGAAGTACTCGACCGTCCGCGCGAGCGCGAATGAGTTCGGCGGGATGACGCAGACGTCGCTCTTCACATCGACGAAGCTGTTGGCGTCGAAGCGTTTCGGGTCGACGATGGCGGAATTGATGTTCGTGAAAATCTTGAACTCGTCGGAACAGCGCACGTCGTAGCCGTAACTCGACGTGCCATAGGACACGATTCGCTCGCCGCCCACCTCGCGGACCTGCCCGGGCTCGAACGGGTCGAGCATGCCGTGCTCGGCGGCCATGCGGCGTATCCAGCGGTCGGATTTGATGCTCATCAACTGTCCTCTACGACGATCTTCGGAAAGCGGGCGCTGTAGTCACGCCCCTGAACGGCGAGTTCCGCGGCGGTGCGCCGGGCCGCCTGCCGGTAGGAAGCCGCGGCTGGCGACCCGGGATCGGCAACCACGGTAGGCTGCCCCGCATCCGTCAGTTCCCGGACGCGCGCGTCGAGCGGCAGCTTGCCGAGCAGCGCCACGCCGAAATCGGCGGCAATCCGGTCGCCGCCGCCCGTGCCGAACAGGGCCTCTTTGTGGCCGCATTGGGTGCAAACGTGGGTGCTCATGTTCTCGATGACGCCGAGCACGGGAATCGACACCTTGCGAAACATGGCGAGCCCCTTGCGCGCGTCGATCGCCGCGATGTCCTGGGGGGTCGTGACGATGACGGCACCCGACACCGGTACCTGCTGCGACAGCGTGAGCTGGATATCCCCGGTGCCGGGCGGCATGTCGACGACGAGGTAGTCGAGCTCGCCCCAGCGCGTCTGGGTGAGAAGCTGGTTCAGCGCCGACGTCACCATCGGGCCGCGCCAGACCATCGGCTGATCGGGGTCGACGAGAAAGCCGATCGACATGACCGCGAGACCGTGGGCCGCGAGCGGCTCCATCGTCTTGCCGTCGTCGCTCACCGGCCGCTGCCCGGCGAGCCCGGTCATGTGCGGCTGGCTCGGACCGTAGATGTCGGCATCGAGAAGACCGACCCTGGCGCCGTCCGTCGCCAGGGCGAGCGCGAGATTCACGGCGACGGTCGACTTGCCGACCCCGCCCTTGCCCGACGCCACGGCAATCACGTTGCGGATCCCGGGCAACGGCTTCAGGTTGCGCTGGACGCCGTGGGCGGCGATATCGGTCGTGCACTCGACGCTGACCGCTTTAAGGCCGGTCGTTTCGGTCACCACGGCCGCGATTTGCGCCCGAATGGCCTCGAAAGCCTGCTCGAGCGGCAGGCCGAAGCGTACGCTCACGGCGATACCCTCGCCGCTCCGCGGGCCGACGCTCAGCTTCGCGACCTCACCCAGTTTCCGTCCAGTCTGGTCTAAGTTGATGGAATTCAGTGCTTTATCGACATCGGATTCTGTTGACGGCGTCACAGTTCGGGTCCACGCATTAGGTAAAATTTCTGACCGGGGTTCCGTAACGGGGGCCGGCCGGGGCGCACATTGTAGCGAAGCGCCGGACAAACCCAAGGCTCGGCAGGCACGGCGGAACGAAGGCGGCACGCGGGTTTGCACGCCGCCCGGTGAAGCATTGCAGGAAGGGCTATGTGGCATAATGCCGCGTCGGGTATTACGCAGATCGAGACGTCGTGTGCAGCCACGCTGCACAGGCGTCGATTTGCGCCGAATATATTGAGCATGTGGACTTGGACAGGGATACGACCCCGATAAGACGAACAACGACCCCTGCCCTGGCATTGCCGGGCCGGCGGGCCGCGACCGTGAGCGGCGGGTCGAGACACGGCATGGAGCACTTGTGGGCCTCCTAGGCACGTTCAGAGCAGACCAGCAGATTAATGCGCTGATGGCGGAATCCGATCCGACGTCAAGCCGCGCATTGAACCTGATGGAGCGGCTGAAGCGCGCCGGGCCGAAGGCCATCCCGAAGCTCATCGACGCCCTGGCACTGTCCGACAAGTCGCACACGATGATGTTCGTCGACATCCTCACGGCGCTGATCAACGACAAGACGCTGTCCGAGTACCGCGAGGGCCTCGCGGACGGCAACGAACGCGTCGTCAAGGGCACCGCCTGGGCGCTGTGCGGCTCGACCGATTACAACGCGAATGCCCTGCTCACCTGGTTCGAGGACCCGGAAGTTTCGAAGCCCGCGCTGATCGAGGTCCTGCGGGTCCACAAGCAGGACCTGTCGGTGCACGAGCTCCTGCAGGCCGCGTACGACCTCGATACGAAGGAAAAGGCGGCGGTCTTCAAGATCATCGAGGAGATCATCCGGCCGGAAATGGTCCCCGACCTGGTGGCCCGGATGGGCGGCAAGGACCCGATCATCAAGATCCACCTGATCCAGCTCCTGTCGCGCTTCAATACCGACGAGATCAACCATTCGCTGGAGGTCCAGCTCCGCGATCCGAACAAGATGGTCCGCAGCGCGGCGCTCGGGGCGCTCGCGAACCGCCCGGGCAACGTGAACATCGCGGCCGTCGCGAAACTACTGCAGGACCCGGACCTCGACGTGCAGTCCAAAGCCGTCGACATGATGATCCAGATCAATCACCCCGAGACGGTGAAGTACCTCGCCGACGCGCTGAAGGACGAGTCCGAGTACGCGCGCCGGGCCGCGGTCGAGGTCCTGAACGAGGTCGGCACCGTCGATTCGGTGAAGGACCTGCTGACCGTGCTCAAGGACAACGACTGGTGGGTGCGTTCCCGGGCCGGCGACGCGCTGGCCGAGATCGGCGGGCCGAAAGTCGTCGACTCGGTCGTCGGACTGATCGGCGACAAGGACGAGGAGATCCGGCGCACGGCCATCGAGATCCTGAATGCGATGAAGGACGAGCGCGCGGTCAACCACCTCATCGCCGCGACGGACGACACCGACTGGTGGGTGCGCGAGCGGGCCATCGACGCGCTCTCGCAGATCGGCAGCCCGAAGGCGCTGCCGAAGCTCGAAAGCCTGCTCGGCAAGGACCCGAAGACGGACACCGTCATCATTCGCGCCCTGGCGAAAATGGGCGACGCCCGGCACATCGCGCAGATCGTGCCGATGCTCAAGCGCCCGGAACGCGAGATCCAGCTCGAGGCCATCAAGGCGCTGTCGAAACTCGCCGACGAATCGCACGCGGACACGATCCGGGGCGTCCTGAAGCGCATCAAGCAGGCCGACGACGCCACGATCATAAACGTCGCGGACGGCGCGTTGAAGGACCTCGACGCCCGCTTCTCGGAGACCGTGCTCGAGGAGAACGTGCGCGCGAAGAAGATTGCTGAGAACACGCGCACGATGCTGCTCGAAGGCGAGGACCTCGACAAACTACTGAAGGAAGCGAAAGCCGCGAGCCAGGTCGGCGCGCTCGACGAGGACGAGATTGTCGAAGCCGCGGCACCGGCCGCGACGGCGCCGGCGATCCTCGACATCTCGAAACTCAAGCCTGGCGAGGTCATCGATGGCCGCTACAAGTACATCGAGAAGATCGGCAAAGGCGCCTTCGGCACCGTGCTGCTCGTCGAGGACGAGGTCGTCGACGAGCGTCTGATCCTCAAGTTCCTGAACCCGAACGTGTCCTCGGACGAGGAAATGATGAAGCGTTTCGTGCACGAGCTGCGCTACTCGCGCAAGATCACGCACCGCAACGTCATCCGAATCTACGACTTCCTGCACTTGCAGGGCTGCTACGCCATTTCCATGGAGTACTTCCCGTCGCACACGCTGTCCGGCGAGATTCCCGACGGCAAGCCGATGGACATCAAGAAGTGCCTCAAGTTCTCGCGCGATATCGCGACCGGCATGGCGGTAGCGCACCAGGCCGGCGTAATCCACCGCGACCTGAAACCCGCGAACATCCTGGTCAACGGCGAAGGGCTGTTGAAAATCGTGGACTTCGGCGTTGCCGCCGCCGCCTCCAGCGGCGATACGCAGCTCACGAAGACCGGCTACGTCATCGGCTCGCCCAAGTACATGGCGCCCGAGCAGATCCTCGGCAAGAAAGTGGACGAGACGGCCGACGTGTACAGCGTGGGCGTCATCATGTACGAAATGGCCACCGGCGTGCCGCCTTACAGCCGAGGCGACCACATGTCCGTCATGTACCAGCACGTGCAGGGCAAGGCGAAGTCCGCGCAGGAGATCAACACCACGATCCCCGACGATTTCGCGGCAATCATCACGAAGGCCATGTCGGTCGACAAGACCAAACGCTACAAGTCCATGGGTGAACTGACGGCGGCGCTCGACGCCGTGCGTGTCTGACGATGGCGAGAATCGACGCATTCCTGAAGCTTGGCCTCGCACAGGGTTGCTCCGATGTCCACCTGGCCGTCGGCGTGCCGCCGATGCTGCGCATGAACGGCGACCTGATGCCGATCAAGTTCCGCGCGCTGTCCGACACCGAGCTGGAAACCTATATCCACGAGATACTGTCGGAAGCGCAGAAAGAGCGGCTGGCCCAGGGCCACGACCTCGACTTCTCCTACGTCGCTGAAGAAGGCGGCCGCTTCCGCGTCAACGTGTTCCGCAAGATCACCGGCGTCGGCGCCGTGTTCCGGTTCATTCCGGGGGACGTACCGTCGCTCGAGAAGCTCGACGTCCCGCCGGTACTCGCCAGGTTCTGCGACTATCACCAGGGCATGGTGCTGGTCACCGGCTCCACCGGTACCGGTAAATCGACCACGCTCGCCGCGATGATCAATCACATCAACGAGCGGCGGAACATGAACATCATCAGTCTCGAAGACCCGATCGAGTTCGTGCACCCGTCGAAAAAAAGCCAGGTCATTCAGCGCGAAGTCGGCACGCACGTGCGCAGCTTTGCGGACGGCGTCCGTTCGGCCATGCGCGAGGACCCGGACGTGATCCTGGTCGGCGAGCTGCGCGACGCCGAGACGATCATGATGGCCATGACGGCCGCCGAAACCGGCCACCTCGTGCTCGGCACGCTGCACACCACGGGCGCCGTGAAGACGATCGACCGCATCGTCGACGCCCTGCCCGGCGAACTTCGCGAACAGACCAAGGCGTTCCTGTCGATGAGCCTGAAGGCAGTCATCACGCAGGTGCTGGTGAAGACGCCGGACGGGCGCGGCCGCCGCGCAGTCCTCGAGATCCTGGTCAACAACCGGGCGATTGCCAAACTGATCACCACGGACCAGACGCACCAGATCCCGTCGCAGCTTCAGACCGGCAAGGACGCGGGCATGCAACTGATGGACCAGGCACTGCTCGACGCGATCCAGGCGAAGCGCATCGATGCGAACGACGCGATTCGATTCGCGAACGACAAGAAGAAGTTCGAACGTTTCGTCACCGATACCGACCTCGTCCCGACACTCGGTATGGGCGGCGCGGAGAGCTGAGTCATGGCGAAGATCGACCGCTATCTCGAAGCCGCGCTGAAGGCGAATGCCTCCGACCTGCACTTCCTGTCCGGCGACCCGGTGCGCGCCCGCATACACGGCGAACTGCAGGTCCTGATGGACGAGGTCGTCACGACGGAGCAGGTCAAGGAATGCCTGCTGGAGATCATGGACGGCATCACCCAGCGCGAGTTCGACCGCGATGACGCGGCGGACTTCGCCTACGACATGCCGAACGTGTCGCGCTTCCGCGTCAACGCGTTCCGCCACCTGAACGGCCTCGGCGCGATTCTTCGCGCGATCCCGTCGAAAGCGCTGACGCTCGACGATCTCGGCATGCCGGACGTCGTGCACCAGCTCTGCCGCCACACCCAGGGCATGATCCTGGTCACCGGCAAGACGGGCTCCGGCAAGTCGACCACGCTCGCGGCGATGATCGACGCGATGAACAAGCGGCTCAAGGGCCACATCCTGACGATCGAGGACCCGGTGGAGTTCGTGCACACCGCGCAGGGGTGCCTGATCAGCCAGCGCGAAGTGGGCGTGCACAGCGACAGCTTCGCATCCGCGTTGCACTCGGCCCTGCGCGAGGATCCCGACGTCATCCTGGTCGGCGAAATGCGTGACCTCGAGACCATCAGCATCGCCGTCACCGCTGCGGAAATGGGCATCCTGGTGATGGGCACGCTGCACACGAACGGGGCCGGCCAGACGGTGGACCGCATCGTCAATTCGTTCCCCGCCGACAAGCAAAGCCACATCCGCACGATGATCTCGACATCGCTGAAGGGTGTCATTTCGCAGCAGCTGCTGCCGACGAAGAACCAGCCGGGCCGCGTCGCCGCGCTCGAGATCCTGGTCAATACCCCGGCCGTCGGCAACCTGATCCGCCAGGGCAAGATCGACCAGCTCGAGACGGCCATGCAGTCCGGCGGCAACGTCGGCATGCAGACGATGGACTCGGCGCTGATGAACCTCGTGTCCTCCGGCCGGATTTCGGGCCGTGATGCGTACCTGCAGGCCAACAGCAAGGCCAAGTTCGAACGCATGAAGGACGAGGCGTAGGTCCGGGCGGATTCGCCGCGCCATCGGCGGCGGACCGGCGCCGGGGGTACGGTACCGCATGCGGCGTGGCATAATGCCGCGCTTCATTCACCGCCCCTCCCGACCGATGTCCCAGCAGCCCCGCAAGATCCTCGTCACCAGCGCCCTCCCGTACGCCAACGGGTCCATCCACATGGGGCACCTGGTCGAATACCTGCAGACCGACATCTGGGTCCGCTTCCAGCGGCTCAGGGGCCACCAGTGCACCTACGTCTGCGCGAGCGACGCGCACGGCACGCCGATCATGCTGAAGGCGCGCGAGCTGGGCGTGTCACCGGAGGCGCTGACCGAGCGCGTGAGCGCCGAATTCGTCCGCGACTTCGCCGACTTTGGCGTGGATTTCGACAACTACCACACGACGCATTCGCCGGAGAACGAGGCCCTCACGGTCGCGATGTACGAGGCGCTGCGCGCCAGCGGCGACATCTACACGAAGACGATCCGCCAGGCCTACGACGAGAAGGAGGGCATGTTCCTGCCGGACCGCTTCGTGCGCGGGACCTGCCCGCGCTGCAAAAGCGAGGACCAGTACGGCGACTCCTGCGAGGTCTGCGGCGCCACCTACACGCCGGCCGACCTGATCGAACCGGTATCGGTCCTGTCGGGCACCGCACCGGTGCTGCGCGATTCGGAACACTACTTCTTCCGGCTCAGCGAGTACGGCGACCGCCTGCGCGAGTGGATGAGCGAGGCCTCGCTCGACCGCAACGTAGTCGCGAAGCTCGAGGAATGGTTCGAGGCCGGCCTGCAGGACTGGGACATCTCGCGCGACGCGCCCTACTTCGGCTTCCGCATCCCGGACACGGAGGACAAGTACTTCTACGTCTGGCTGGACGCCCCGGTCGGCTACCTCGCGAGCTTCCTGGCCCTCTGCGAGCGCCGCGACGACCTCGACTTCGACGCCTACTGGCGCCCCGGCCACGACACCGAGGTCTACCACTTCATCGGCAAGGACATCATGTATTTCCACACGCTGTTCTGGCCGGCCGTGCTCGCGGGCAGCGGCCACCGGACGCCGACCAGCGTGTTCGCGCACGGGTTCCTGACGATCAACGGCCAGAAAATGTCGAAATCGCGCGGCACGTTCATCACGGCGCGGACCTACCTCGACAACCTGGACCCGGGCTACCTGCGCTACTACTACGCGGCGAAGCTCGGGCCGACGATCGAGGACATCGACCTGAACCTCGACGACTTCGTCGCGCGCGTCAACGCCGACCTGGTCGGCAAGCTGGTCAACATCGCGAGCCGCTGCGCGGGCTTCATCCAGAAGAAGTTTGACGGGCGGCTCGCGGACGCGCTGCCGGACGCCGCGCTGTTCGCACAGGTGGCCGACGCATCGGACGACATTGCACAGCACTACGAGAAACGCGAGTACTCTAAGGCGATGCGCCGCGTCATGTCGCTGGCGGACGAAGCGAACCGCTACATCGACGAACACAAGCCCTGGGTCATGGCCCGCGACCCGGCACAGGCTGACGACGTGCAGGCCGTGTGCACACAGGGCCTGAACCTGTTCCGCAGCCTGATGATCTACCTGCAGCCGGTCGTTCCCGAACTCGCGGACAAGGCGCGCGCGTTTCTCGGCGACGCGGAATGGCGCTGGGGCGACGCCGCGGCGCCGGTCCTCGGCCGGACCATCAACCCGTTCGAACCCCTGCTCATGCGCGTCGAGCCGGAACGCGTCCAGCGCATGATCGAACAATCGAAACCGCCCGGAGGCGACGACGTGGCCGAAGAGAATGACACCATCAGCATCGACGACTTCATGAAGGTCGACCTGCGCATCGCGCGCATCGACAAGGCGGAAGCCGTGGAAGGCGCCGACAAGCTGCTCAAGCTGACGCTGGACGTCGGCGGCACGTCGCGCTCGGTATTTGCCGGCATCAAGGCCGCGTACGCCGCGGAATCGCTGGTCGGCCGGCACGTCGTCGTCGTCGCGAACCTGGCCCCGCGCAAGATGCGCTTCGGCGTGTCGGAAGGCATGGTCCTCGCAGCCGGCCCGGGCGGCGAGGACATATTCCTCCTGTCGCCCGACGAAGGCGCTGAAGCAGGGATGCGCGTCAAGTAAACTAGCCCCGTGTTCGGCAGCCGCGAGGGCAGGCAGGGGCCCGGATGAGCGACATCATTGTCATCCTCGTCGGGACGATACTGGTCAACAATTTCGTCCTGACCCGTTTCCTCGGCCTGTGCCCGTTCATGGGCGTGTCCCGCAGTCTCGAAGCCGCGGCGGGCATGTCCCTCGCGACGGCGTTCGTGCTGACCCTGTCGTCGGCCACGGCCTACCTGCTGCACGTCTACGTGCTCGTGCCGCTCGAACTGGAGTACCTGCGCACGATCGCGTTCATCCTGGTCATCGCCGGCAGCGTCCAGTTCACGGAGATCATGGTCCGCCGGCTGAGCCCGCTGCTCGACCAGGTGCTCGGCATCTTCATTCCACTCATCGCGACGAACTGTGCCGTTCTCGGTGTCGCGCTGATCAACGTGCAGGAGGCGGGCAGCTTCGTCGAGTCGCTGTTCTTCGGCCTGGGCGCCGCCGCCGGTTTCGCGCTGGTGCTGGTGCTGTTCGCCGCGATCCGCGAGCGCATCGAGGCCGCGGACGTACCGGCCCCGTTTCGCGGTACCGCGATCGCGCTGGTCACTGCCGGCGTCATGTCGCTCGCGTTCATGGGCTTCGCCGGCATGGCGCGTCCCTGAACGTGACTGCGCTACTCACAGCGGTCGGGATCATCGCGACCATTGCGCTCACCGCGGGATGGCTGCTGTCGGTTGCGGCGCGCCGGCTGCCGCCCGGCGACGACGACCTTGCCGGCCAGGTGGATGCCCTGCTTCCGCAGACACAATGCGCCCAGTGCGGCTACCCCGGCTGCCGGCCGTACGCACAGGCGATCGTGGCGCGGGAGGCCGACATCAACCTGTGCCCGCCGGGTGGCGACGCCACCGTACGGCGCCTCGCGGAGCTGCTCGGCCGGGAGCCGCTGCCGCTCGCGGCGGCGGCCGCGCCCGCACGCGTCGTCGCCGTCATCGACGAAGCCGCCTGTATCGGCTGCACGCATTGCCGCACGGCCTGCCCGGTCGACGCCATCGTCGGCGCACACCAGATGATGCACACGATCATCGCCGACGAGTGCACGGGCTGCGAGCTGTGCATCGCGCCCTGCCCCGTCGACTGCATCAGCCTGAGCAAGGTCGCGTGAGCGCGCCTACCTTCGATCTCGGCAAGCTCCACGGCGGGCTGCGCCTGGACGCGAACAAGGGCGAATCGACGACGCAGGGCATCCGCGACGTCCCGGTACCGCCGCAACTGATCCTGCCGCTCGCGCAGCACGTCGGCGCGCCGGCGCAGCCGGTGGTCGGCGTCGGCGAACGCGTCCTCAAGGGCCAGCTGATCGCGGACTGCGAGGACGCGCTCGGGGCCCCGGTGCACGCCTCGTCGTCGGGTCGAATCGCGGCGATCGAGGCCTGGCCGATCGTGCGACGCTTCGGCGACCGGGCACCCTGCATCGTCATCGAAACGGACGGCGAGGACCAGGCTGTCGAGGCGGTCGAGGCCACGGCGGACTTCAGCACGCAGGCGCCGGACGTGCTGGCCCACCGGATCCTCCAGGGCGGCATCGTCGGGCTGGGCGGCGCCGTCTTCCCGACCGCGCAGAAGCTGATCCAGGCCGGTACCGCCGATCTCGACTACCTGATCCTGAACGGCGTCGAGTGCGAGCCGTACATCAGCTGCGACGACATGCTGATGCGCGAGCGCGCGGCGGAAGTCATACGCGGCGGCCAGGTGCTGTTGCACGTCCTCGGACTCGAGACCTGCTACATCGCGATCGAAAGCGACAAGCCGGAAGCGCTGCGGGCGCTCGGCGACACGCTGTCGACGATCGGCGACCCCCGCTTCGTCGTCAAACAGGTCCCGACGATCTACCCGTCGGGCGGCGAGGACCAGCTCGTGCAGCTCGTGACGAATCGCGAGGTGCCGAGCGGCGGTCTCCCGTCTGACGTCGGGTGCCTCGTGCAGAACGTGGGCACGGCGGTCGCGATACACGACTGGATACTTCGCGGGATACCGCTGATCTCCCGGGTGACGACGATCACCGGCGCAGGCGTCGCCATGCCCATGAACGTGCGCGCACGCATCGGCACGACCGTGGCGGACATGGTCGCCTTCGCGGGCGGCTACACCGACTCCGTGACGCAGCTCGTGATTGGCGGCCCGATGACCGGCCGCTCGGTGACGACGGACCGCGTGCCGGTCGTCAAGGCCACTAACTGCATCCTCGTGTTGTCCGAAACCCCCGCGGCAGGCCCGGAGCGACCGTGCATTCGCTGCGGTAATTGCGCTGACGTGTGCCCCGTGCAGCTGCTGCCGCAGCAGCTGTTCTGGTACGCCTGCGCCGACAACGAGCCGCAGCTTCGCGCGTACGGACTGACGGACTGCATCGAGTGTGGCTGCTGCGACCTCGTCTGCCCCAGCCACATTCCGCTGACCGCCGACTTTCGCAAGGCCAAGGCCCGGATCCAGGAACTCGCGGACGAGAAAGCGCGCGCCGAGCGCGCCCGCCGCCGGTTCGAGGCGCGCAAGGAGCGCCTCGATCGCGAACGGGCGGAGCGCGAGCGCGAACTCGCGGCGCAGAAGGAAAGCGCGAAACGCGCCGGGCCGTCCGCGATTGCGGATATCCTGAAGCGGCGCCGCAAGGACAAGGACTGAGCATGGACTTCGAACGCCGCGAAGCCCCGTACCTCGCGCCGACGGACAGCGTGCCCGCGGTCATGCGGCAGGTGCTGTTCGCGCTGGTGCCGGCCGCCCTCGCACACGTCTGGTATTTCGGTCCCGGCCTGATCTTCAACCTGATCGTGGCCGCGGCGTTCTGCGTCGGCGGCGAAGCCCTGATGCTGAAGGCACGCGGCCGGCCACCGATGGACGGGCTGTCGGACCTCAGCGCGCTGGTCACCGCCGCGCTGCTCGCATTCGCACTGCCGTCGCTGACGCCGTGGTGGGTCACGGCCACCGGGGCACTGTTTGCCGTCGTCGTCGCGAAGCACCTGTACGGCGGACTCGGCTTCAACGTGTTCAATCCCGCGATGGCCGGCTACGTCGTGCTGTTGATCGCGTTCCCGATGCACCTGAACCTGTGGGTCGCGCCGCACATCGGCGACCTCGACTACCAGCACATGTCGCTGTTCGAGACGCTGCGCTACACGCTCACCGGGCGCCTGCCCGACATGCTCACGTTCGATGCCGTCAGCCGCGCGACGCCCCTCGACGCGATGAAGGCCGGCCTCAACAAGGGCCTGACGGTCGCCGAGATTCGCACGCTGCCGATCATGGGGGACTTCGGCGGGCGTGGCTGGGAATGGATCGGCAACTTCGTGGCGATCGGCGGCTTCTGGCTCCTGGTGCGGCGCATCATCCGCTGGCAGATCCCGGTGGGCGTGGGACTCGGCCTGCTCGTGCCGGCCGGCATCATGTACCTCGTCGACCCGGGCTCGCACCCGAGTCCCGGCTTCCACCTGTTCGCGGGCTCGGCCATCCTGTGTGCGTTTTTCATCGCGACGGACCCGGTCTCCGCCGCAACGAGCTCGCGCGGCCGGCTCATTTACGGGCTCGGCATCGGCTTCCTGATCTACGCGATTCGCACCTGGGGCGCGTACGCCGACGGCGTCGCATTCGCGGTGTTGCTGATGAACCTGGCGGTCCCCGCCATCGACACGCTGACGAAGCCGCACATCGTCGGCCATTACGAGGACGGGCACGACCGGCCCGGCGGCCGATGACGAGCGTCGCCCGAAGCACGCTCTCGCTCGGCATCATCGCGGCCATCTGTACCGCGATGGTCGCCGCCACCTGGCTGCTGACGCGCGACCGCATCGCCGCCAACGAACAGGCGTGGCTCGAGCGGAGCCTGGCACCGGCACTGGGCGGGCTCGCGTTCGAGGGCACGATCTCGATGTCGCGCCTCGACATTCCGCCGCCGCACGGCCTGCCCGGCGCCGAAGCCGCGATCGTCTACCGGGTCTACGACGGCGGACGGCCGCGCGCCGCGCTGCTCACGGTGACGGCACGCGACGGCTATGCCGGCCCGATCCGCCTGTTGCTGGGCGTCACGGTCGACGGACGCGTCACCGGGCTGCGCATCCTCCGGCATCGCGAGACCCCGGGGCTCGGCGACCGCATCGATCAGGCCAAGAGCGACTGGGTGCTGCAGTTTGCCGGTCACGCGCTCGGTGACCCGCCGCTGGAACGCTGGGCGATCCGGAGCGATGGTGGCGCGTTCGACCAGCTGTCCGGCGCGTCGGTGACGCCGAGGGCCGTCATCGGGGCCGTGCGGCAGACGCTGGTATACTTCGACGCTCACCGGGACGAGCTGTTTTCCGCCCCGGCGACCGAGGACGCATCGTGACACCAGCCGGCTGGCTCGAACAACTGAAGGTCGGGCTCTGGCGCGACAACCCGGGGCTCGTGCAACTCCTGGGCCTTTGCCCCCTGCTTGCCGTAACGACTTCCGCGGTCAATGGCTTCGGACTCGGTATTGCGACGCTTGCCGTGCTGACGGCCTCCAACGCACTGGTGTCCGCGACGCGCCGCTGGATCTACCGCGAGGTCCGCATTCCGACCTACGTGCTGATCATCGCGAGCCTGGTCACGTGCGTGGAACTCCTGATGAAGGCCTGGGTCCCCGGCCTCGATCGGTCGCTCGGCATCTTCATCCCGCTGATCGTCACCAACTGCGCCATCGTCGCACGCGCCGAGGTCTATGCCTCGCGCCACGGCGTACGGAAAAGCCTCGCGGATGGCCTCGGCATGGGACTCGGATTCACCGCCCTGCTGGTCGCGATCGGCCTGTTTCGCGAACTTATCGGCAGTGCGACGCTCTTCGGCCGGCTCGACCTGCTGACGGGCGGTGAACCGCTGCCCGGCCTCGTGCTGGCCGACGGCGGCTGGCTGCTCGCCATCCTGCCGCCGGGCGCTTTCTTCGCACTGGCGCTGGCCGTCGCCGGCAAGAACGTGATCGACCGGCGCCGGCAACAGCGCCTTCGCGACGCCATGCCCGGCCGTACGGGCGTTGCCGGGACGCGCTGAGCCCGGCATGAACAAGGCAAAACGCACGGCCATCTACTCGCGACTCCGCGAGCTCGACCCATCGCCCGACACCGAACTGCACTACGACTCGCCGTTCGAGTTGCTGATCGCCGTGATCCTCTCCGCGCAGGCCACCGACATCAGCGTCAACCTGGCCACCGACAAGCTGTATCCGGTCGCGAACACGCCGGCCGCGCTGCTCGACCTCGACGTCGACGGCCTGACGCCGTACATCCGTCACATCGGCCTGTACAACAACAAGGCGAAGAACATCATCGAGACCTGCCGCATCCTGCTCGAGGAACACGGCGGCGAGGTTCCGCGCAACCGGGAAGCGCTCGAGCGACTGCCCGGCGTCGGGCGCAAGACCGCCAACGTGGTGTTGAACACCGCGTTCGGTGAACCGACGATTGCAGTCGACACGCACATCTTCCGCGTTGCCAACCGCACCGGCCTGGCGCCGGGAAAAACCGTGCTCGAGGTGGAGAAGAAGCTGACGCGCCTGACGCCCGACGAGTTCCGAAAAGACGCTCACCACTGGCTGATTCTGCACGGCCGGTACGTGTGCAAGGCGCGAAAGCCGCTGTGTGGCGAATGCCCGATCATCGAGTGGTGCGAGTACCGCCGGAAGGAGGTCGCGTGATCTTCTCGTCGGATCGCGGCGCGCTGCGCCGCATGTACCGGGACGCCTGGTCGAAACATCGGGACGGCGCGGCGCTGAGCCCGCTGGAACAGCAGATTGCCGACGTGATCGCGAAGCACCCCGAGTACCACCCGGCCGTCGAAGCGGCCGACGAGGACCGCGACTACACGCCGGAGAAGGGCGACACGAATCCGTTCCTGCACATGGGCCTGCACCTGGGGCTCGGCGAACAGGTGGCGACGGACCGGCCGCCGGGCATCCGCGCGTTGTATGCGAGGATCGTGGCACAAAGCGGCGACGTGCACACGGCGGAGCACCGCATGATCGAATGCCTCGCGGAAACGCTGTGGGAGGCCCAGGCGAACAACCGCCCGCCGGATGACGCCGCCTACCGCGAACGCCTGGAACGGCTGGCGTCACGCCGCGTGTAATAATCCCCAGCCGGGCAAGGTCTGTTGCGGTAACCTGTTTCGCACAACGACATGACGACCGAATCCCGACCCTATCCCGTTTCCGGTGCCGGCCTCGGCCTGCGCAGGGCGTTTGCCGACGAGTTGATGGCCGCGCCGCCGGACGACGTCGACTTCATGGAAGTCGCGCCCGAGAACTGGATACACGTGGGCGGACGGCTTGGAAAGCAGCTGCGCTTCTTCACCGAGCGTTACCCGTTCGTCATTCACGGCCTGTCACTGTCGATCGGCTCACCGGCGCCGCTCGACGAGCAACTCGTGCGCGACATCCGCGACTTCATGAAGACGCACGGCATCCGCCTCTATTCCGAACACCTGAGCTACTGCGGCGACGACGGCCACCTGTACGACCTGATGCCGATCCCGTTCACGCCGGAGGCCGTTTCCTGGGTAGCGGCACGCGTGCGCCGCGTACAGGACATCCTCGGCCAGCGCATCGCGCTCGAGAACGTCTCCTACTACGCGCCGACCGACGCCGCGATGACCGAACGGGAGTTCCTGCTGGCCGTGCTCGCCGAGGCCGACTGCGACCTGATGCTCGACATCAACAACATCGTCGTGAACGGCATCAACCACGGCTACGATCCGGCGGACTTCCTTTCGCACATGCCCGCGGAGCGTCTACGCTACTTCCACATCGCGGGGCATCACGTGGAGGCGCCGGACCTGCGCATCGACACGCACGGCTCCGCGGTCGACGGCGACGCGTGGCGCCTGCTGGCCGCTGCGTACGAGCGCTTCGGTCCCGTGCCGACGCTGCTCGAGCGCGACTTCAATTTCCCGCCGATGCACGAACTGCTCGACGAGGTGCGCAAGATCCGCCGCTACCAGGAGCGGGCAACGCTGCCCGACGCGCGCCATGGCTGAGCGGCCGCCGTTCCAGCAGAAGCAGTACGCGTTTGCGGCGCACATCCGCGACCCGGCGAACGTCGAGGCGCCGGCCGGCATCGAGGACCGACGCATGGCGGTCTACCGGGAACTGTTCTTCAACAACCTGCGCAGCCTGCTCGCCCGCTCGTTCCCCGTGCTCGTGAAGCTGGTCGGTGACGACGGCTGGCGGCGGCTGATCCGCGAGTTCATGCGCCACCACCGGGCGCAGACGCCCTACTTCCTGGAGCTGCCGCGTGAATTCGTTGCGTTTCTCGACAGTGGCGAAGGCCTCCGGGACGACGACTTTCCGTTCCTCGCCGAGCTCGCGCACTACGAGTACGCGGAGCTCGAGGTCGCCATTGCGGAAGCGCCGGACGGGGGGTTCGCCCCCGATGAAAACGGCGACCTGCTGACCGGCGCTCCGGTGCTCGCCGCGGCTTGCCGGGTGTACGCCTATCGATGGCCGGTGAACCGCATTTCGCCCGAGTTCGTGCCCGAGGCTCCGTCCGGCACACCGATCTTCATTGCCATCTACCGGCGACCCGACGACAAGGTGCGCTTCATCGAGGTCAACGCGATGACGGCGCAACTCCTCGAACGCCTGGCCGACAACCCGGAGCGCCAATCCGGCGAGCAGCTGCTGCGACAGCTCGCCGCGGACATCGACTACCCCGATGCCGACGCGTTCGTGCGGCACGGGGCGCAGCTGCTGCAGGAACTTCGCGACTCCGGCGTCATCGCCGGCACCGACTGAACCCTGGAGAATTCCATGGATACGATCATCACCTACTGGAACCGCCTCACCGCGGCGCTGGAGACCGGCGGAGCCTGGCTCGCGCTGATCCCGATTCGCCTGCTGATGGGCTACGAGTTCGGCAAGGCCGGGTTCACGAAGCTCAACGGCAAGAACTGGTTCGGCAACGTGCAGGACAACTTCCTGTTCCCGTTCAGCCTCGTGCCGGTCGAGGTCAGCTGGTTTCTCGCGACCTGGGTCGAGATCCTGGGCGGCATCGGGCTCGCGCTCGGACTCGCCACGCGCTTCTGGGCCTTCAGCCTGATTATTCTCAGCATCAACGCGATCGCCGCCGTCCACTGGCCGGCGGAGTGGAACTCGCTGTCCGAACTGTGGCAGGGCTACTCGGTGTCCAACAAGGGATTCGGCAATTACCGCATTCCGCTGTTGTTCATCGCCATGCTCGTTCCGCTCGTGTTCATGGGCGGCGGCAAGGCGAGCCTGGACCACGTCCTGTCGCGTGTCGTGAAGCGCTGATTCGCGCGGGTATCGCTTGACTACCGGGGAGCGGCGGGATGGATGAAACGTTTCACCTGACGATGCGGGCACTGGAGTGGCTGACGACGGTGTTCGTCTTCCTGCTCGGCCTCGGCCTGCTCGCCGTGGTCGTGATGTTCGTCATCGACATCTCGCAGACGAAACACGCGATCCGGCGCAATTATCCCGTGATCGGGCGGTTTCGCTACCTGTTCGAACGCCTTGGCGAATTCTTCCGCCAGTACTTCTTCGCGCTCGACCGGGAGGAGATGCCGTTCAATCGCGCCCAGCGGCAGTGGGTGTACCGGGCATCCAAAGGCGTCGACGAAACCGTGGCGTTCGGCTCGACGCTGAAGATCTCGACGCCGGGCACGCCGATCTTCGTCAATTGCCCTTACCCGATGCTCGAATCCGAAATGCAGCCGGAGCGGCCCCTGCGAATCGGCCCCTGGGCGCGCCGGCCGTACGACGCGCCGTCGTTCTTCAACGTGTCGGCCATGAGCTACGGGTCGCTGTCGAAGCCGGCCGTGCAGGCGCTGTCGCGCGGCTCGAAGATCGCCGGCAACTGGCTGAACACCGGCGAGGGCGGCCTGGCCGAGTGGCACCTGGAAGGCGGCTGCGACGTCGTGTTCCAGATCGGGACGGCAAAGTACGGCGTGCGCGACGAGGCCGGCCGGCTCAGCGACGACCGCCTGCGGGCCATCGCGGCGCACGAGCAGGTCCGCGCGATCGAACTCAAGCTGAGCCAGGGAGCGAAGCCCGGCAAGGGCGGTATCCTGCCCGGCGGGAAAGTGACGCCGGAGATCGCCGGGATCCGGGGCATCCCGGCCGGCAACGACTCCATCAGTCCGAACCGGCACCCGGAAATCAATTCGGCCACGGACCTGCTCGACATGATCGCGCACCTGCGGGACACCACGGGCCTGCCGGTCGGCTTCAAGGCCGTCATCGGCGCCTGGGGCTGGCTCGACGAGCTGTTCGAGCTGGTCGTGGAACGCGGCACTGAATCGGCGCCGGACTTCATCACGGTCGACAGCGGCGACGGCGGCACCGGGGCGGCACCGATGAGCCTCATCGACAACGTTGGCCTGCCGGTCAAGGAAAGCCTGCCGCTCGTCGTCGACAAGCTGTGCTACTACGGGCTCCGGGAGCGCGTGCGCGTAATCGCCAGCGGCAAGCTCATCAACCCGGTCGACGCGGCCGTCGCGCTGTGCCTCGGCGCGGACTTCATCAACTCCGCGCGTGGCTTCATGTTCGCGCTCGGCTGCATCCAGGCGCTGCAATGCAACAAGAACACCTGCCCGACCGGGATCACCACGCACAACAAGCGGCTGCAGCGCGGACTCGTGCCCGCGGACAAGGCGGAACGCGTCGCACGCTATTCACTGTCGATGCGCAAGGAGATCAGCACGATCGCGCATTCGTGCGGCGTGCCGGAGCCGAGCCGCCTGCAACGCTACCATTGCCGGATCGTGCAGGATGACGGACGTTCCGTGCCGCTCGACGAGCTGTTCCCGATCGTCAGGCCAGCCTATTCGCCGGGCTGATCCGCGTCCGGCGGCACGTCGCCCCCGGGCACCAGCGACTCGCTGGCCACGAACGGCCGCACGCCGACTGCAGTGTACAGGTCGTCCGGCCGGTACAAGGTATCGCCCTTGATCACGAGTGTCGCGCGCCGCACCGCGCTGATGTCCTCGAGCGGGTTCCCCGTCAGCAGGACCAGGTCCGCATCCTTGCCGACTTCGACGGACCCGGTACGGTCCGCCACGCCGACGACGCGCGCCGAATCCAGCGTCGCGATACGCAGTACGTCCGCGGCCGGGATACCTGCTTCGGCGTACACTTCGAGCTCTCGGTGCAGCGTGAATGCCGCGATGTTGTCGCTGCCGGCGACCAGTTGCACGCCACTGTCATGCAGCAGCTTCAGCATCTGCGACTGCCTGACGCTGGACCGCGCCCACGCGTCGACCTGGTCGCCCATGTCCATTTCCGGGTTGTAGAGCCGCCGGGCGATCGTCGGCGGCAGGTGGTCGACCACGGCCGCGAACGTCGGGTCCGGATCCCCGGAATGGTGAACGAGCTGCGTCTCGAAGATCGCGGCCGTCGCGTCGACCACGACGTCGTTGTCGACGAGCAGCCGGACGAAGTCGCGCACCGCCTTGCTGTCGAGGTCCAGGTTCCCGGCCTCGTCGCCGTACAGCGTGAACCGCAGTTGCTTGCGCGTGTCCTCGCGGTCGCCGGCCAGGAAGTTCAGGAACACCATGTTGATGTGCTGGATCTCGTCATAGCCCGCGCGCACGGCCTGTTCCGCCGACATGTACGCCGGAATGTGGCCGCTGACGCGCAGGCCGCGGGCGTGCGCCCGCTCGGCGATCGGCGCGACCCAGTCCGGCTCGATCGAGCTGTAGAGTTTCACCTGCAGGTAGCCGTGGTCCGCGAAGAAATCGACGCGCTCGAGCGCGTCGTCGAGCGAATCGGCGGCCCAGCCGGCCGCGAAGGGTCCGGCCCGGTCCATGAAGCCGGCGCGGTACGTCCGCGGGCCGATGACCGTGCCGTCGTCGAACTTGCGCGTCAGGTCCATGACCTGGTCGTGCTCGCCCCCGATGTCCCGGACGCTGGTGATACCGCCCGCGATGTTCAGCACGCCGTCCGCCAGCCCGAAGTGGCCGTGCATGTCCCAGAGTCCCGGGACGAGGTACTTGCCGGTGCCGTCGATGCGCAGCGACGCCGGCGCGTCCGTGCCCTGCGGCCCGATCGCGACGATCTTTCCGTTCGACAGCCGCACGCTGCGGTTCGACAGCACGCGTCCGTCGACGACATCCACGACATTGACGCCATCGATCGCGATGTCGCCGCCGGCGCGGTGAGCGAGTGTACGGGCCTGCTCCGCCATCAGGCGGGCGTCCGTGGCGAGCTGCGCGTCGACGAGTTGCTTGAGGATCGACGGGTCCCAGCCCTCCGGCACCATGCCGAGCCAGGGACTCGCGACGGCAGCCAGCGCCTGTTGCTCGTCCAGCCACAGGTAGGACGGGCTGAAACTGATGCCGGTAATGGCGTACAACGTGAGATTCCGGCGCCCCTCGGGCGTGGCGACGACCTGCTCGTCAACGTTGCGCACCGTCGCGGTGCCGTCGGGGTACAGCAGCACGGACTGGTCGATCGCCCGGCTTGCAACACGAACCAGCGCCGCCATCGACTCCACGGCGCCCCACTCGCTCGGCACGTAAAACGCGGGCTCGTCGCTCTTGCGGGAGCCGCCTTCTCCTGGCGTCCGCCAGGTCGCGACGCCGTCCCTGCGTTCGAACGTCTCGTCGATGCCCGCACCGAACGGCGACGTTCCCGTGAGGCGCTGGCTGGCGACCCAGCCGTCCGCATCGAGTCGGACTTCCGACCTCAGCGTGTACTCGCGGTTGTTCCAGTGGACGAACGACTCGTTCCGGATTCGGCCATCGCCGCTCTCGACGACGACCGTCGTCCCGCCCGGCGTGGTCGACTCGAGGAACCACTGGTAACGGCGCTCCGCCGCGGCGGACGGGCCCGGCTCGGCGGCTGACTCGGCGGGTTCCTGGGGATCATTGCAGGCAGTGAGAATGACGAACACGGCCGCGAGGGGCGACCAGACAAAGCGGCGGCAATCGAGCATGACGACTCCTGGATAACGGTCCGGCCTACGCCGACCCCGATCCGACACCGTGTCAGCCGCGCTTCTTCCTCGGCATGTACAGGTCGGTCAATGTACCTTCGAAGCCCTCGGCGGCAAACGCGACCGTTTCCGACAATGTCGGGTGCGGATGGATGGTCAG
>Ga0207828_100222_pt1 | contig 37994 bp, 35 predicted proteins | sample TtaePargueraPR_11_FD_187276 | JGI IMG/M metagenome (GOLD analysis project Ga0207828, IMG submission 187276) | Aerobic enrichment media microbial communities from Bioluminiscent Bay, La Parguera, Puerto Rico - Tt and P2 (3) (SPAdes) | ecosystem: Environmental > Aquatic > Marine > Unclassified ...
TTGCGACTGTTGGCCGTAACCCGGCTGCAAAAGGCGACGTTGAACTGTATGGCTGGATCGGCTTTGCTGTTACCGAAGCTATTGCACTGTTCGCACTCGTCGTTGCGCTGATCGTTCTGTTCGTCTAATCGGCGCCTTTTGAGCGAATACACGGCCCGGCGAGGAAGACCCTCGCCGGTGTCGTTGAATTCGGGAGTAGGCTATGCCGCAGTTTGATATTGCGACGTTCTCAGCACAGATCTTCTGGCTGTTCGTTATTTTCGCCGTCTTGTATTTCTTGATGTCGAAAATCGCGCTGCCGAAAGTTGGTGAAGTGCTTGAACGCCGTCAGAAAACCATCGAAGACAACCTTGGCAAGGCCCGGGCGTTGAAAGACGAAACCGATGCCGCCATCGCGAAATACGAGGCTGCTCTGGCAGAAGCTCGTGATGCCGCGCAGGCTGACATTCGCGAAGCTTCGGAAAAGGCTGCTGCAGAGCAGGCCAAGAAAACCGAAGCGCTGGTCAAGAAGCTGTCTAAAAAGACATCTGATGCCGAGAAGGCAATTGCGGATGCCAAAACGGATGCACTGAGCGGTGTTGCAGAAGCAGCATCGGAAATTGCCCGCGAAGCAACCGAAAAACTTATCGGTGTCAAGGTTCAGGCCAAAACTGCCGACAAGGCCGTTTCGGCGATTGTAGGAGAGTAAGATAATGGCAACCCAAGAGGTTACTTTCCTTACCGATCCATACACCTGGACTACGCTTTCTTTCGTCCTGGTCGCCGGTTTTGGCGGTTTCAAGGCCGTTAAAGGCATCTCGAGCGCACTTGATAAACGTGCGCAGAAGATCTCTGACGAGCTGGACGAAGCTCAGCGTCTTCGCGAAGAAGCTCAAGAGCTTCTGGCCAATTATCAGGCCAAACAACGCGAAGCCCTTAAGGAAGCTGACGAGATCCGCGCACATGCGAAGGTGGAAGCCGATCGTATGCTTGAAAGCGCCCAGGCTGAGCTGAAAGCGGCACTTAAACGCCGCGAGCAGCAGGCTCTGGAACGTATCTCCAACCTGGAAAGCCAGGCTGTTGCTGAAGTTCGTGCGCATGTCGCCGAAATCGCAGCAAAGGCAACCACTGCCCTTGTCACTGACAAGGTCGCGGGTGCCAAGGCAGACGAGTTGGTGAACGGCGCGATCGCGGAAATCAAAGTTCGCCTGAACTAAGATTTTCCGGTTTCGGAAATTGAAAACCCCGCAAGCATCGCTTGCGGGGTTTTTGTTTGTGTTCAGCCAGGAACCTGCTTCGTCATTTCGTCGGGGCTGACAAACCGGCGTGCCTTAACGTAAAAAACGATCCCGATCATGGGCACCGTCAAAATCAAGGTCCGGCCCGACCGGCACAACGCCCGACGGGTTCACTGACGGGTGGCTTTGGTAATAGTGTTTCTTGATGTGATCGAAATGCACGGTCTGTTTGACACCGGGATGCTGATAAAGCGCCTTGGTGTAGTTCCACAGATTGGGATATTCGTGGATCATCTTGCGGTTACATTTGAAGTGACCGTGATAGACCGCATCAAAGCGCAACAGGGTCGGGAACAGGCGCCAGTCGGCTTCTGTCAGCGTGTTACCTATCAGGTAGGCCTGTTTGCTCAAACGGTGTTCAAGCCAGTCCAGCGCGTCAAAAAGGGTCGTAACGGCCTCTTCATAGGCCTCCTGGCTGGTGGCGAACCCGGATTTGTAAACGCCGTTATTCACGTCATGATAAACACGCTCGTTAACGGCATCGATTTCACTACGCAAATGTTCGGGATAGTAGTCGCCCGCTTTGGTGCCAACTCTGTCAAAGGCGGTATTTAACATTCTGATGATGTCAGAAGATTCGTTGCTGACGATCCGGCTTGTTTTCTTGTCCCACAGGACCGGAACCGTGACGCGACCGGTGTAATCGGATTTGGCCGCGCTATAGACCTGATGCAGCAAGGCATGACCGCCCAAGTCATCAACAAGACCCTCATCGGGCGAGAATCGCCATCCATCGTCACCCATGTGCCAATGTACGACCGATACCGAAATCATGTCTTCAAGGCCTTTGAGGGCGCGGAAGATCAGGGTGCGATGGGCCCAGGGGCAGGCATAGGAAACATAAAGATGGTAACGACCTGGTTCGGCCGGGAATTCGGCATCGGGGTCAGCAGAAAGCCATTGCCGAAAGACCGAGTCCTGCCGGTTGAACTTGCCATTTTTGTTCTTGGCCAGCAGCGCTTCGGTCTGCCATACGCCATTTACCAGTTGACCCATCTTGTTCCTCCGTCACGGACCTGCGCGTCACGCCTAACGATGATCATGGCAGGTCGGTAATTATGCTGTTTCTTTCATTGTCGCCATTTCCGCGTTGAAGACAATCCGGTGATGTGAGATTTATTTGTTTCCCAATGCGCAACAGTCGTGTTGCGAAGCGATCAGGAGAACGACGATGTTGATCGGTAATCTGGACGGTATGACCGTTTTTGCCCGCGTGGTTGAGGAAGCCAGTTTTTCCGGTGCTGCACGCAAACTCGGCATGTCGAAATCCGCTGTCAGCAAGCATGTCACCAAGCTTGAAGACAGTCTTGGCATCCGGCTCCTGAACCGCACGACACGTCGTCTTAGTCTGACCGATGCCGGGTCGACCTTTTATCAGCATTGTGCACGTGTCGTCGAAGAGATCGAAACAGCCGAACATGCCCTGACGGATTTGCGCGGAACGCCGCGAGGTACCCTTCGGATTTCGGCCCCCCTGACGTTCGGGCAGATGTATTTGCCGCAACTGGTCACGGAATTCATGGCAATGTATCCGGGGCTGCATGTCGATATTCATCTGGCCGATCACATGGTTGATCTGGTCGCCGAAGGGTTCGACATGGCGATCCGCATTACCCGTCTCAAGGATTCAAGCATGATTGCGCGCAAGCTGGCCGACTTTACCGGCCACGTCGTTGCCGCACCGGCTTATCTCGAACAGCATGGCGAGCCGAAAACACCCCAGGAACTGGCCGATCACAAGACGCTTGCCTATACCAACGTTGCCAGCCCGAATATCTGGGATTTCGAAGGTCCCGATGGTCCGGTCACGGTCCGGGTCAATCCGGTCATGTCGTGCAATAACGGCGAGTTCACATCAATTGCAGCCATCCGGGGGCTGGGTATCGCGCGCGAACCGGAATTCATCGTTGCCGAGGCGCTCAGCGAAGGCAGGCTTGTCCGCATTCTCAAGGATTATGATCCGCTCAATAATGGCGGTATCTATGCGGTATATCCGGAACGTCGCCACCTGCCGAGCAAGGTACGTGTGTTTATCGATTTTCTGGCCGAAAAATTCCGTGGCGGGCTTTGCAATTTCCACGAAGCTGCCTGCAAGGAATACAAGGAAGGTCGGGGGCGGCAGCGTCTGGCCCCCTGATATGTGTTCGCCCAGGGTTGTTAGCGTTTTTGGTCCATCGCAACAGAGAATCTATTTGCTTTCTTCCCGCCAGCCAAGAAGGCAGATCGCCCCGATCAGCAGGGCAATGATCGGGATCGGCAGCAGGTTGGTGATACCGCCAATCACGGTCTTGTAGCTGTCGGTTTCAATGAAACCTGCCCAATTGCCACCATGCCAGATGCGATCATCGGGAACATGGCGCAAATCCGGAAGACCGTCCTCGATCCGCCCGATATAACCGCCATTTTCTGCAACCAGTCCGGCCAGAAGTTCCGGTGTGGAGTTGGTGTTCTGGGTTTCTGCAGTCAAAACATCCCGATCGACATGCAGGGCTGTTTGCTGGCGATCATTGCGATCAAGAACGCTGACCCGGATCAGGCCGCGTTCCGCAATCGGCACGACGGCCTGCCACGACTGGTCGGGCAATTGTTCGAAACTGGCATTGATCTGCTCACCGGTTTCCGGATTGATGGCGCTTGCCCTATCCGGTGCTGCTCCGATCTTGCGCCAGTTCAGGATAAGGCTTTGTCCGTCGGCACTGCGCGACGTCGTAACCGTGTTTTCGTCAAGAGCAGGCTCCTTCATCAGCCAATGTGACAGGCGGCGCAACAGTTCGGCAACCGGGCCACCACCGTCATGACCCCGTTGCCACAGCCACATCTGGTCGGAACTGAGCATCGCGACCCGGCCTTCCTCAACCCGTTGCAGGGTCAGAAGCGGCATGTCATCAGCCCCGGTCAGAAGCGTCATGGCATCGGGATCGGAAACCCGTGTTTCGATCTGACGATACCAGCGCCCCCATTTCGGTGGTGTGTTTGGTGATCCGGCAATTGCGGCTGTCACCGGATGCAGTCGACCCGCGGCATTCACACGCGGAACAAATGGTTGTTCGACGATGCGACCGGTTGCTTCGGCGGGCATCAGGCTGTTAAGGGCGGTGCTTGATAGCCCGTCAGGTCCGATATATTCCGGCCCGGCAACCACCAATGCAGCCCCGCCCCAGCGTACAAAATCAACAACCTTTTCCAGATAGTGCGGCGGCAAAACCCCGCGCATCTGATAGCGGTCAAAAATGATCAGATCGAACTGACGCAGGCGAACTTCAAAAAGATCGCGGATCGGAAACGGGATCAGGGCCAGTTCATTGATCGGTGTGTCATCGCCTTTTTCGGGCGGACGCAAAATGGTGAAATGCACCAGATCAACACCTGGATCAGCCCGCAAAAGATTGCGCCATGCACGTTCGCCCGGATGGGGTTCCCCCGATAGTAGCAAGACCCGCAACCGGTCGCGCACGCCGGTGGTTTCAAGGATCAGGCGATTATTGGTTTTATCGGTTTCCTCGGGCGCGTCATCCATGCGCAATTCTGCCAGAACCGATCCGGCATGGGGTACGGGAATGCTGACCCGGCTCTGCTCGTTGGCAGGCAGCAAGATTTCATTTTCAGTGCCGTCTTCAAGCAGCATCCTGACCGGGATGGCGGTACCGGGCGGCAGGTCATGATCAATCGCCTCGATCATGAATTCGGCCTTTTTGCCAACAATGCCGTAATCAGCACTTTGGCGAATGACAAGGCGGCGGTCGCGTTCATCGCGCGCGCCGCTGATCAGAACATGCAAAGGCGCACCAAGATCAAGGCGGGTTGGAACGTCATGGACCTGACCGTCGGTGATCATCATCACCCCGCCCAGACGTTCACGCGGAATGCCGCCCAGCATCCGATCAAGAACGGCAAACATGCGTGTGTCTGACTCACCGCTGACATTTTCGAACCGCAATTCGACCGATGGATCATCTGCAAAACGATCCCTGAGTTCGGCGATGGCCTTGTCTGTCTGCTCTGTCCGGTTGGCAATGCGCTGACTTGCCGATCTGTCGACCAGAACCAGCACAATGTCGCTCAGCTTCTCACTTTCGCGGTCAGTGAATTGCGGTGCCAGAAGCGCAAGCAGGACAAGCACCATCACCCCCCCGCGCCAGACCGTTCCGCGCAGTCTAAACAGGGTAAACAGAATGATTGCCACAAGACACAGTACCGCCAAGCCCTGAAGGATCGTGATATCAAGCAGCGGGGAAATCTGGAGGTTTTGCCAGCCCTGATTCATCGTCCCAGCCTTTCCAGAATGGCTGGAAGGTGGACCTGATCGCCCTTGTAACTTCCGGTCAGGGCATACATCACAAGATTGATACCAAAGCGCACCGCCATTTCGCGCTGACGCGGGGCGATGTCCTCTGAGCGGATTTCATCGCGGCCTTCGGGGATCATCCAGGCCGATGCCCAGTCATTGCCACCAAACAAAACCGAGGCAACACCGTCCAGTCGCTGATTGGGGCGAGCATCAAGCCAAAGCGGGGCCGAAAACCGGCCATAGGCATGATCAAGCAAATAGAAGCTGCGAAACAGAATATGATCGCCCGGTGCCCGATCAAGAAGCGGAACTTCAAGCCCGGCCAGCAAACGGCGAAGGCGGGCAGGCTGGACTTCGCGGTCGCGACTGTCGATCAGGATCATGCCGCCATTATTCAGATAGCGGTTCAACCGTTCGCGTGCGCGCTCTGAAAACGCAGCCTGTCCGTCAACAAGTGGCCAATAGATCAGGGGATAGAAACTTAGCTCGTCGGTTTCAGGATCGATCCCATCGACTGTATTAAGGTCCGCAGCACTGCGACGGCGCAGATATTCCGTCAAACCGGTCATGCCGGCCTGACTAAGCCGGTCGACCGGTGCCACGCCGGTTTTCAAATAGGCCAGACGTGGTTGCAGGGCGGCTTCCTGTAGTGAGGCTGCATGACTGTTTCCGGACGATCCCATAAGGATGGCGCTGGTCATCCCCGCAATTCCGATCAGCATCAGGATCGAGGTAAAGGCATTGCTGCGCCGGTTACGTCGTAACGTCACATGATGAATGGCAAGCAGGATCAGCGCATCACACAGCAACAACAACAGTGCCCCCAACAGACAAAGGGCTGCCAGATCGACCTGGTCATGACGGGTAATCTGGCGAACACTCACCCCGGATGGCCAGTTGACGGTATTGGCAATATTGCCAAGGGACGGGCCAAGGTTAAGTGCAACCGCCTGTCCGTTTTCCCCGTAAATACCCGGCGGGTGGCGCGGGTTCGGGGGCGGAAGTGGTGCTCGTACCGGCAGGATCACCGCATCTGGTTGATGGGTTTGCCCAAACCCGTCCAGAATTGCTTGCGGCGGCAGGCTGGTACTGAGTTCGGCGTCACTATTGTTGCTTGGGCTGGCAAGAGGCAGGATTTTTTGCCACAGCTCGACAAACAGACCCGACATCGGAAGGTTCGACCAGTCTGCCCAAGGTGTTACATGGAACAGAACAATACGGCCGGAATTGCGCGTGGCACTGGTGATCAGGGGGGTGCCATCGGTCAATCGCGCCCAGGTCTTGCTCAGAATATCTGGGTCCGGTTCGGCAAGAAGCTGGCGGTTAACGGTGATGTCGCCCGGAATGGCAATGCCGTAAAACGGACTGTTATCGGGGAAATCAAGCAGGCGCTTTGGCTTCTCCCATGACATGGAACCACCAAAATCGCGGTTGCCCAGACGCAGCGTCACCGGCAAAAATTCATTGCCGATGTCGGTCGAACTGTCACCGGCAAATCGCACCAGCATTCCGCCGTCATTGACCCAGCGTTCCAGTGCTTCGAACTGGCTGCCAAGACCGGAAATCGGGCCGGTTGCGACCAGAATGTCGACTTTCCTGTCCAGAAGCTGACCAAGCGGTGCATAGGTCACATCGGCATAGGGTGAAATGGCACGATCAAGGAAGAAATACTGATCTGACAGAACACCGGGACTGTCACCTGAACTGACAATCACGCCAACGCGCCGCTGTTGCCAGCGCGCCCCGGTCTGATACATCGTTGCCGCACTTTCGATACCTTCAACGCCGACAGCCTGAATGGCATTGGCAATGTCACTTGGTAAAAAGATGGCGATTTCGCTCTGGTCACTATTGGCGGCAAGTTCGGCAGTATGGCGTAACAGGACGGAACCCCGTTCGCCACGGGCCAGCAGGTTGATTGTACGCGGATTCTCGTTGCGGTCATGGGCGATGGATACAACCATGCCGGTGCGCGAACGTGTCAGTGATGTGATGGCAATCCGGTCGGTCCGGGTCGGCGAAATAACGGTGATCGGGGCAATATCCTGAAGGTCTGTGGCAAGTGCGGATTTGCCTGGGCCATCCATATTGTCGGTCAGCCACAGGATACTTCCGATCGCATTGTTCATTTCCGGATTTTCGGAAATCAGATCAGAAAGGGCCGCATAGTCGGAATTCCACGGGCGCGGATGCAGGCGATCAATCAGGTTTTCAGTATCATGCGGGGAAACCGGCCCAACAAGTTCGGGCAGTTTCCATGTCGATGCACCTGCGGCCTCGGGGGCGGTGCGCGCGACATAGATGGTCCGAAGGTCAAAGCGCGCCTGATTGGCAATCTGTTGCAAGGCGACGCGATATTGCGACCAGTTGGCAGCACTTTCCCAACCGTTATCGGCAATGATCAGAAGCGCCCCCTCATTCCGGGCAAAGTCGTTGCGGTTCATCACCGGACGCGCGGCGGCAATGATCAGTAATGTCAGGATAAGACAGCGTAGAATGGTCTGCCAGATCGGGGCGCGCTGAATATCGCGGCGCTGGCTTTTCAGACCGCGTAATAGCCGTGCGGCCGGAAAGATCACATTCCTTGGCGCACGCGGGGCCGAGCGGATCAAAAGCCAGACAATCGGCAAAACCATCAGGCCAGCCAGCATCGCAGGATAAAGGAATGTGATGGCCGACAGGCTCATGACATCTCCTGCTGGTTATGGCGATGCAAGTTTGGTCGTCCGCGACCGTTTGATCCGCTTTGATTTTGCCGCTCGCTGAGGTGCTGATACAGCGCAAGCAGGGTCGGGCTGGCACTTTCGGACGTGACATGACGATCATAAAGCCAGTCATTATGACGTGCAGCATCGCGCACGGCTGCGCGCCATTTGCGGGCCCGCTGTTTGAAGCCATCCGCAATGTCTTCGAACTTTTCGCTGCGATAGATCATCTGATCGTCGGTATCAAACAGATCAACGCGTCCGCGAAATGGCGGGGATATTTCAGCCGGATCAAGAATTTGCACCAGTGCCCCGTCATTCTGATACTGGCCAAGTCGCCGGATGACATTGGTGCTTTTTTCAGCCTGATCGGAAAATTCCAGAAAATCACCCAATAGCAGGACCGATTGCTTGCGCCCGGCATGTATGCCGCTCCCTTGTTCGGCGATGCTTTGCGGTGTTGCCAGCATCGCATGGGCCAGCTTTTCAAGATGTTCGGCCGACGTGATCCGGGTGCGTTCCCCGTCAAAGGTGCCAACGGTCTCGCCATTGCGGATCAAAAGATCGGCCAGCGCGATGGAAATGATCAGGGTGCGCTCGGCCTTGGACGGAATGGAACTATCGGATGACCAGTACATGGACGGCGAAAGGACCGGCCAGATCCAGTAATTGTGACTGGCTTGCCATTCGGTCTGGCGGATAAAGGTATGATCGCTGCGTGCGGACCGACGCCAGTCTATCTGGTTGGTAGGGTCGCCGGGAACATAGGGCCGGAATTGCCAGAAATCACTGCCCGGGCCGACCTTGCGATTGCCATGCAGACCGCTTCGCAAACTGATGGCCGTTCTGCGGGACTCATCAATCAGCTGGGGCAGCCGTGCCGCAAGGGCGCGTGCGGCGGCAACATGATCATGCACGGCGGGAACGGCCAATTATGCTTTCTCCTGCAAGTGGGCAAGGGCATCTGTAATCAGGCCTTTGGCAGTGAACCCTTCGGCGCGCGCGCCATAGGTCAGACCGAAACGATGACGCAGGACGGGGACGGCGAGTTCTTCGATATCCTCAAGCGACGGGGCGAAACGTCCAAACAGCATCGCACGTGCCCGGCATGCCAGCGAAAGCGCCTGTGCGGCACGCGTCCCCGGACCCCATGCAACATTGTCGCGTATATCGGAAAGCGATGTGCTTTCCGGGCGGCATTCGCGACAGAGTGCAATGATGGTATCAAGCACCCGGTCAGGCATCGGCAGGCGACGGACAAAATCCTGTGCCTCGACCAGATCATCTGCCTGAAGAACCTGACGCGGACGGGTCGGATACCGCCCGGTGGTTTCGGTTACGATTTTGCGTTCTTCGTCTGCGTCGGGATAGCCAAGGCGCACTTCCAGAAGGAAACGGTCAAGCTGTGCCTCTGGAAGGGGATATGTCCCTTCCTGTTCCAGCGGGTTCTGGGTTGCGACAACATGGAACGGTTCGGGAAGCTTGTGGCTGTATCCGGCGACGGATACTTCGCGTTCCTGCATCGCCTGAAGCAGGGCGGACTGGGTGCGCGGGCTGGCACGGTTGATCTCGTCAGCCAGCAACAACTGGCAGAAGACCGGACCCTTGATAAAGCGAAATGCCCGCTTGCCGTCGGCACCTTCTTCAAGGACTTCGGAGCCGAGGATATCGGCCGGCATCAGATCAGGGGTGAACTGAACACGTTTGTCCAGAAGCCCCAGAACCTTGCCGAGCGTATGGGCAAGCAATGATTTGCCAAGCCCCGGCGCACCAACCATCAGGACGTGACCGCCTGATAAAATACCGATAAGTGTTTGCTCTACGGCTTCATTCTGCCCAAATATAACAGATGAAACCATTTTGCGGGCTTCGGCCAGCCGCGCGACACATTCGTCTAAACGAGCGGCGTCGCGTTCCAGACTGCTATCTTGGGAAAATCCCATTTCTTCGGGGAAACGTGGCGCGTTTGTCATGATGCGAAACTTTGCTTCCTTTGTTGCAGCATGGATGCCAGCAGGTTGAAGAACGCAGATGGATTCACATAAATATTACGGGAAAACGTCTGGCTCAGGATCAACTGTACAGCATGAGTGACAACCAACAAACCGTCGATCTTGCCGAAAAATTGTGGTCGCGCCTGCGCGGGCAAAAGCCGGGTAGTGGGCGGCATCCGCAAATCTGCGGCGATATTCCTATGTCTATAGGTCGGGATGGAACCTGGTTCTATCAAGGTGGCCCGATTGGCCGAATTGAGCTGGTGAAACTTTTTTCTTCCGTCCTGCAACGTGACGATGAAGGCGGCCATTGGCTGGTGACGCCTGCCGAGATGGCCCGCATCGAGGTTGAAGACGTCGCCTTCATTGCCGTCGAGATGCAAAATGAAGGCAGCGGACAGGATCAGATCATTCGTTTCCGGACCAATATTGATCAATGGGTGGAGCTTGATATGTCCCATCCCTTGCGGGTTGAACATGATCCGGAAACTGACGAACCATCCCCTTATATCAGGCTCGAACGTGGTCTTGAGGCGCGCCTGAACCGGGCGGTATTTTATCAGCTGGTTGAACTGGCGGACGAAATTATTGAGCCCGAAAGCAATATGTTACGTATTGGCGTGTATAGTCATGGACACTTCTTCGAGATTGGCCGGATGGAGGCTGTTTGATGAGTCCGGATGATATCATTGCCGCCCTCAGGGCACCCCAGACCGACATTTTGCAACGTCGGGGTGATCATGCTGTTGACTATCCGGGGTCGAAATCGCGCGCGCGTGCCTTTGCCGAGGGCGAACTGGTGTCGCGGCCTGCGGCCGTTCTGGTGCCATTGGTAAAACGTGAAGCCGGTTTGCATGTCATTTTAACCCGAAGAACGGATCATCTTAGTGATCATGCCGGTCAAATCAGTTTTCCCGGTGGCCGTCAGGAAGAAGAGGACGCGACGCTTGAAGAAACCGCCTTGCGAGAGACCGAAGAAGAAATTGGTCTGTCGCGACGGCATGTCGATCTGGTCGGGCGAATTGACGATTATTATACCGTGACCGGATATCAGGTGACCCCGGTGATTGGTCTGGTGACACCCCCCTTTGATCTGTCGCCAGATGACCATGAAGTGGCCGAGGTTTTTGAAGTACCCCTTAACTTTATCATCGACCCGAGAAACCAGAAGCTCCAGACCGTTACATTCGAGGGAATGCGTCGGCGCTATTTTGCCATTCCGTACCGGGAATATTACATATGGGGGGCAACAGCCGGAATGCTGGTAAACTTCAGTGAAGTCATCCGCGCCAATACACAGACCTTCCAACCTTAAACCAAGTGTCAGGAACTCAGCTTTATGTTGCGACAAATCATCCAGATCGGCCTGCCTCTGATCCTGCCCTTTGTCCTTTACGGGCTGTGGTTGAAATGGGCACGCGTCAAGGCGATCCGGGAAGGTCACGACGTTATTCCGCCATGGAATAAAGGTCCTTGGTTGCTGCTGTTCGGGGCCGGTGTTGCACTGACGGCCGCTATCCTGATTTTCACAGCCCTTGGGACTGGCGCACCGCCTGATTCCATCTATCATGCCCCGGTACTGCGTGACGGTGTGGTCGAGCCGGGCTATTTCGAGCCAAAAAAATAACCTGGCATGACATATCGAAGTTTATGTTCAGACGGATAAGCGTTTAAGGCCAAGCGTGCAATGACAGCACTCGAACCAACCGGAAGATTGCAGCCATACGGGATCATGGTTGCCGACGATACCGCCCGCGTGTTTGACGCCATCGCACAGCATGGCGGCAAGGCGCGCTATGTTGGCGGTATCGTCCGGGATGCCTTGCTTAAACGCGATCTGGTTGATGTTGATATCGCATGCGACCTTGCACCCGAAGAAACGCAAACTGCGCTGGAAAAGGCGGGTATTCGTGTCCTGCCGACCGGGCTCAAACACGGGACGATCACGGCGTTAACAGACGCGGGCGCCTATGAAATCACCACCTTGCGTGTTGATGTCGAAACCGATGGACGTCATGCCGAGGTGGCTTTTACCGACAGTTGGCTTGCCGATGCCAAGCGCCGCGATTTTACCTTTAATGCAATTTACTGCGACCCTGACGGCACCGTTTATGATCCGTTTGATGGGGAAACCGATCTTCGCGAAGGGCGGGTGCGGTTTATCGGTGTGGCGGAAAACAGAATTGCCGAGGATTACCTGCGTATCCTGCGGTTCTTCCGGTTTCAGGCATGGTTTGGCCGCCCGCCGGTTGATCCTGTCGGGGCAGAGGCCTGTCGCAAGGGGGCGCATGGGCTGATCGATATTTCGGCCGAGCGTATCCGCGACGAGATGTTCAAGTTATTGCGGTCCAGAAGCCCGGCAGGAACCGTCGGGGATATGATCGGCTTTGGCATCCTGCCGGTGGTCTTGCCGCAACTGGCGCGGACGGACTGCCTGCGCATCATGCAGTGGCTTGATAGTACAGCCCTTGCTGATCCGGCGATCACGCCTGATCCCTTGCGCCGTCTGGCTGCATTGTTCCAGACCGGCGATGACGGGACGGATGACAACCTTGCCGCGGCAGAACGGCTTGCGCGTGCGTTGCGTCTTTCCAACGAGCAGACGGACCGGTTCGCCGCGATGGTGGCACAAGCGCCGCTGATTGATCCCGAAATGTCGGCAGACAATATTCGCCGCGATTTATATCGGATCGGACCGGATGCCTTTCGTGATGCTGTTTTGCTGGCCTGGAGCACGCGGGCCGCTGTCCCGCCACGATGTTCGCGGCAGGAAAATGAACAATGGCAAAGCCTGATTGATGCGGCGAGAAATTGGCAACCGGTCAAATTGCCGATACAAGGTCGCGACATTCTGGCGGCCGGGTTAGCTCCGGCAGGGCCGAAAATTGGCGAATTGTTGAAACAGGCCGAAGAATATTGGCTTGATCACGGGTTTGAACCCGATCAGAACGAACTGAAGACTTATATTGTCGGCCTGCTATCGGCTGGCGCACAGGAGACGGAATGAGCACAGGCGCAATCGGGCATCGCATTTGCTGTTTTGGAGACAGTCTGGTCAATGGTGTCCGCGATGGGGAAAAGGGCGGTTGGCCGATGCGCCTTGGGCGCAGGTTGCTTGAAGAGGCCAAACGTGAAACCACGATATACAATCTTGGCATCCGCGCAGAAACCACCGAGGGGCTTAAGGCCCGCTGGAAACTTGAAGCTCAGTTACGCATGGTCACCGAATTTCCGAACATCCTGATGTTCAGCTTTGGCGTCAATGATGCCAACCATGCCGAAGATCGTGGTGAAGAAACCACTATGCGTGTGTCGCCTGCAACGTCGGCGGCAAATGCAGCCGAGATCATCGGGGAAGCATCCAGACTTGCCCCGACACTCTGGATCGGGCCACAGGCGGTGATTGATGGCAGCAAATCCAGTCAGGAAATCAATGAACGCCTGGAAGGGTTAAACCAGATTTATCTGGAAACCGCGCGTGGCTTTGACGTGCCTTACCTTGATCTGTTTGCGACCACGCTTAAGGACGATACATGGCAGCGTGCATTACGCCGTGGTGATGGGTATCACCCCGACAAGGCCGGTTATGACCGGGTGGCCGAACTGATCTGGGAATGGGATGGCTGGAAACGGGCTGTCGGGCTGATCGACTGATCCGGATCAGACAATGATGTTGATATATTGACCACGACCGGCGGCGTTATTTGCACTGGCAGAATTCGTCGTACCGGTCTGCCCGTAGCCTGACGGGTCATACTGGTCGATATAGTTTTCCAGAATGGTTTCTTGTGTGCCTTCCTTGACGAATCGCTGCTGTTCGTTGCGATCACGCTGAAAGGCCTGAACCGCACGTTCAATTTCCTGATCCGTCGTCAAGGAGACGCGGCTGGTCCGTTCAACAGACTGGTTTTGTTGTTGAATTTCCTGTTCGGATTGCTGACGTTGCGCAATCGGACTTGCCGGGCGAACGGGGATTGCCGTCTTAATATCGGACGATGAGGAAACGCTTACCATCGTTGTAGAATGCTCGTGAAAGATCGTTGCTGTTCTGGTCTTTGGTCGGAATATTACCCAGCAATTCTATAATTTGAAGCGTTAATTTGCGGTTGCGAGAAACTTGTTTTCGTATCCCGGTACAAACTTATTTTCCACTGATCGGAAGCGGCGCACAGGGCGCATCATAAAGTCCGCTGGCAAAACGGTTTATGCTGTTTTTGGCAATCGCCTTGAGCTTGGCAGCTTCGACCGAAATATGGTCAAGGGTGATATCGGTTCGTTCGGGCGGGATGCGGACAAGGGCGGCACTGACGCTCATCAGATCGAATTTTGTCACCTGGTTATCGCGACCCTTGCCGATCAGATAGCCGCGATCACGGGTTTCCTGATCATAGAAACTTTTGATCTGTGCATCGAACATGGCCTGGGCGCGCTGCACGGCTTCGACGGCCACTTCGAAATCAACCGACTGGACATAGGCAAAAAAATCATCGCCGCCGATATGGCCGACAAACCAGTCATTCTGGCTCAGCGCCTTGCCCAGAATATCCTTGAAAAGAAGAATTGCACGATCACCTTGCCGAAACCCGTAGCGATCATTGAACGGCTTGAAATTATCAAAGTCAAAATAGACGGCAAATCGACGTTTGCGCGGTTGGGATAAGGCATGTGCGGCATATCGATAAATCGCGCTGTTTCCGGGTAATCGGGTCAGCGGGTTTTCATCGCGCGCATTTAACGTGTTGCGTTCATTGACCGCGCGCAGCAGCGCACTTTGATCAAGCACACCAAGATAGCGTCCGTTTTCGGTCAGGATTACGCCATCAAGTGCATTGGTCGCGACAAAGGTTTCAAGCAGTTCCGAAAGACTGGTACGAATGTCTGCAACCGGGCATCTGCGCAGGAACCGTTTGATATTGGCGCGGTTTGCCGGGTTTTGCAGCAATTCACGTCCGAATGGCGTGTAAATGAATGCCTTGAATTCGGAATCGCGAACGACGCCCATCGGCTCGCCATCCGGATTAACGACGGGAACGAGTGTGATGTCGGGGTTCTGCTGAAAATAGGTCAGGATATCGACCGGGTTGATATCACTTGGAATGGCCGGGGTATCAAGCAGGTAGGATCGAACCACGTCATCATCACGATCCGACTGCCGACGGGTATCAGCCGCAATGTCGGCGGCAACCTGCACAAGGTCGGTCCGTTCCGGCAATTCGATGGACGGGCGGGCAATGAAGAAGCCCTGTACCAGATCGCATCCCAACCGGCGGCAACACAGGAATTCCTCGCGGGTTTCGACACCTTCGGCGACCACCTGGGCGGCAATCATGTGGGCGAATGCGGTGATTTGGGTGACGAACAGTTCCTTGCGGCGGTCGCGGTCAATGCCATCAATAAAGAACCGGTCGATCTTGATGATGTCAGGTTCGCATTCATAAAGGGCGCGCAACTGGGCAAAGCCACTGCCATAATCATCAATGGCGATCTTGAAACCCTGACTGCGATACCGCACCAGAATGTCCTTGAGATAGTCTGCATTGCTGATGTCGTGACGTTCGGAAATCTCAAGAAAGATGGTATCGCGCTCAAGCCCGGCATCGGCCAGAAGGGCTGCCGTCTGACCGGGCTGGTAATCCTCGGTCTTCACAACGCGATTGTCGAAATTGTAAAACAGCTTCAGACGTTTTGCGTCCGGCATCCGGGCGAATTTTTCAATTGCCTTGGCGCGCAGCAGCATATCGACGCTATGCAGGTTGCCTGTATCCCAGGCGGTATCAAACAGGGCCTGAATGGAGGTGAAACCGGCATCCTCCCAGCGGCGCAAAAGCGCTTCGTAGCCGAAAATATGGCCTGTATGCGGGCTGACAATGGGCTGGAATGCGAAGTCGACCTTTTCAACGACCTGCTGCCAGTTCCGCAGCATGACTGGTTTGGTTACGGGTCGGTCCGCTATCAATTCATCTTCTGCATCAAACGCCAATGCAGTTCCCCGATCTTCAAAAATGGCCTGAAATCCCGGATATAAGGAGAAACTATTATTTACGATCTTGCTGGTAGCTCAGGTTCGACAACAACTTGATGACAGTTAGATTACGAATATATGACATCCGCAGAAAAAGTCCGTTTTTATGTCAAATTATCGACTTTTACCTATGCGGGGGTATTAGACAAATCTGATTGTTCTGTGGTCAGGATCCGTGTCCGGCCATCCGCGCAAGCGGGTGATGTTCCTGTACCAGCCCGCGCAGGCGAGACTCGAGAACATGGGTATAAATCTGTGTCGTCGAAATATCGGAATGGCCCAGCATTTTCTGTAAGCTGCGCAAATCCGCACCATTGGCCAGAAGGTGACTGGCAAAGGAATGGCGGAGCACATGGGGCGATACGCGCGATGGTGCGATGCCTGACTCAATCGCCAGATCCTTGATCATTTTCAGAAACATCTGGCGTGTCAGATGGCCGGTTTTACCGCGTGACGGGAATAAGTATGAGGATTGCCCGGGGCGATCAGCGTGCCCGTCTGATTTGTCAGAGGGAATGAATGCATCGCGGACATCAAGGTAATCGCGAAGCGCATCACGGGCCGGATCAGACAGGGGGACAAGCCGTTCCTTGCTGCCTTTACCTCGTACGATCAGCATTTGCGGATCGCGAGCCGCAGCGGCATAGGGCAGTTCGACCAGTTCGGACACACGCATGCCGGTGGCATACATCAACTCGACCATGGCAAGCAGGCGTTTGCCCTTGATGCCAGGATGATTGGCAGCGGTTGTGATCAGACGGTCAATTTCGTCAATCGACAGGAACTTGGGAAGCGTCTGTCCCTGTTGCGGGCTGTCGATATTCGACGACGGGTCGTCATTGCGATACCCGTCGGAATAAAGAAACTTGTGAAACTGTCGCAGGGCTGAAAGGCGTCGGGCCTGCGTGCGTGGCGCAAGACCCGCCGCACCCAACTCGGCCATATAGCGACGAAGGTCCTTTTCGGTGGCATCGACCGGACCGGATTTCCCTGCAAGGAGCGCCGCCACATAATCTTCAAGGTCACGGCGATAGGCATCAAGCGTGTGGGCACTTGCCCCGCGCTCGGCGGCCATCATTTCAAGAAAAGCCGATATCAGCGAGCTTGTCAGTGCCTTGGCCATTGCCCGGTTCCATTACTGATCAAATGACAGCAACAGTTCAGTCGCAAGATGCTGCGCATCATCGTGAAGACCAATCATCTCAAGTGCGGCAACCGTATCTGCCAGTGCCTTGGGATCGGCATTATCCGCATTTGCAATCTGCTGGGCCTGAATGGCCATGGCAACGGTTCTGGCTTTTTGGCGGGCAGCCGCGGACGCCATCATGTTATGGGCAACCGCACTGCTGATCGTCAGGCGATCCTCGGCATAGGGTGCTGTCAAAAGACTGTCCCAAAGACCGGCGGGAACTTCGATTCCGAACCCTTCAAACAAGGCAAAGGTCAGTTCTGCATAGCGTTTTGCTGCGGCCTGATCACCGCGCGCAGCCTGCATTTCCTGCCACTCGGTCATACGGGCGCGATGACGCGCAATCGCAGCAGCCTGATCGGTGGCCTTCTGGATGTCTTCGGGGGATGTCGAATTGGGCATGACGGTCGCCGATGCCATGCCGTTATTTGTATTCGGCGTGATCGCGCCACCCAGACCAAAACTTTGTGTCGGCATCTGCGGGGCAAGTCCCGGGGATGTCATGCCCATGCTATCGGTTGCGTTCGCAACCTGATTGACCGGCTTTGCCGCACCGGTTTCTTCGAGACCGGCAATGGCAAGAATCGGGTAAAGAAGGCTCAGCCGCGAGGCTATATCATTGCCGGAATTCGATGCGTTCTTGGCGACCTGAAGCCAGTTTTCGGCGCGCTCAAGACTGTTTGCAGCAAGCGACCCCTTAAGGGCATCAACCGCAAACCACGAAAAATCGCCATTGACCGGAATATCGGCAAGTAGTGGCGCACTCAGGCGCGCTGCCTGCATGAAATCGCCTTCGATCTGGGCTGCTTCAAACAGGGCCGCCAGAATTTCGGCGCGCGCAGCAGGCACATCACTTTGTGCGGCGGCCTGATACAGTTTGGCATATTGGCGGGCCTGAATGGCCTCGGCGCCATCATCAAGCGCATTTTCAAGTGCGGACGGCTCGAAGTTTACCGAGCCATAAATCCCGGCAAGTTTTTCAGCATCAATCAGCCCAAGCTTCTCAGCCTTGCGCGCGGCTTCAAGGCGAATATCGGTTGCGGTGGCATTTGCATTGGTGATGCCAATAATTGCCGCAGCATTGTCTGATTCAAGCTGGCTGGTCGGGATCGATTGTTTGGCAATGGCCAGAAGAGCGATGTCAATCGGGCGCAATTGGGCAAGAAGTTCGGATTTAATGGCCGTCCCGCCGCGAATGGCGCTGGCCAGACCAAAGAAGGTTGCATCCTTTTCGCCGTCCATTTCACGGACCAGATCAACCGAAAATGCCGCGGCTGTCGGATCGTTGGCATAGAAGGCACACATGGCAGCGGCCTTTAGCCAGAACAACTGATCATAGCTTGCGCCATAACTTTCAACTGCGGCACAGGCTTCATCCATCCGTGCGCCGATCAAAAGTGCATTCACTTCGGCCTCGGCAAGCAATTCGCCACGCGATCCTTGCGGGGCTGCACGGACCAGTCCGATCGCCTCGTCGAGCGCCCCCATATTGATCAGCTTGGCCACGCGGGCATCAAGAAGACTGATATCCTGTGAGTCCTGCGGCAAGGCAGCGGCTGAAAGCAGCAAACGAACCTGAAGGTCGCGTGCCGCATGAGTGGCTGGTGTGGCTGGTAATTCCGAAATCAGCTGGGCTGCGGATTTACGGGTCGTGCCATTCCACATATCAATGCCCAGCCCGCCACGCGACCGGTCAATGGTTCCGACAGCCTCGGCATCGACTGCGCCAAGAGACAGCGACTGAACCGCATTCGGATCAGAGGGGAACTGCGAAGGAGTGGTGGTTGTGCCGCCAAATCCACCCTGTGACAACGTGCCACCGGTGCTGTCGGGGGCCGTATTTGTGTCAGAGGATCGCTGTTCTGCATCCCGTTCTGCTTCCTGTTTTAAAAACAGCGGTACAGGTGCCGATGTCTGTGCATTGGCAGGAACGGCGATTGCGCCCGTTCCCGTCATCATTGCCAGTAAACAGGTCTGTATCAGCAGGCGGGAACGCAACGTCATCTTAGTTGAACCTCGAATTCGGAATGGTTTCTTCGATTTGGGTGGTCGGTGCCGGGATATCCCAGGTCACAAGGAACGTCGCACCGCCAACAATGACGGCGATGACCAGCAACAAGATGATGCGCGATAAGATTCTCATTTTAATCCAGACTTCGAAGCGTTTAAGCAAATGACGCAGCTACCAGTATGGCCACGAAAACCAAAGATGCAAGAAACGGAAACCCCATGGTCTGGTCATTTGTTGCAAACGACCATTTGCGCTTCTAGCAAGTCTGGTGCCCCCACCCTGATGATGCCGCGTTTTGGCATGATCAAAGGCGGTGGATGACATTTCAATCCGGCAACTTCAAGGCAGTATAGGATGCTGTTCCTCACAGAGGGTTAATACCCAACGCCGCAACGTGATTAGTCAAATCAGGTTGTCGGAATGTTTCATGTGACCGGGATTGGCAAATATGTGCAGGTTTTTGTCGCCGATGATGTGCGGTTTGCTTGCGTTCGTGGCTCAGCTGCCCTAAAGAATTGGGTAATTTGTATATCAACCGAATGAACTACAGGACTGCAAACCGAACATGGACAGCAACATTGCCGAGTCGGGTTTGCACGAAGACGTGATCGCCAAAATCCGGAACGGTCTTAAGGGCCGGACCCTGGTTTTCATCGGGCTTATGGGCGCTGGAAAAAGCTGCATCGGCCGTATGGTTGCCAAGGAACTGAAACTGGATTTTGTCGATGCCGACCGCGAAATCGAAGAAGCCGCTGGCTGCTCGATTGCCGATATCTTCAAGCTGTATGGCGAAGAGGCATTTCGCGATGGTGAGGAACGTGTAATAGCCCGGTTGCTTGAAGGCGAACCGATTGTATTGGCGACGGGGGGCGGCGCGTTTATTCGTGAACGCACCCGCGAGCTTATTCTTGAAAAATCCGTATCCGTCTGGCTGCGCGCCGATCTGGAATTGCTGTTGCACCGTACGAGCGGGCGTACCCATCGTCCGTTGCTCAATAACGGCGATCCGCGCCAGATTCTGGCCGACCTGATCGAAACGCGTTACCCGGTCTATGCCGGGGCAGACATTATTTTCGACTGTGATGAATCTTCAAAGGAAGCAACGCGGGATGCTGTTCTCGAATTGCTGGCGCAATCATTTGATGATGACGGTCACCTCATCAAGACAGGAACCTGACAGAGTGAGCAATCACGACACCCTTCGCGTCGAGCTTGGCGCGCGCAGCTACGACATCCTTGTTGGCAGCAACCTTTTGGCTGATACCGCCAAATATATTGCACCGTTCGTCAAAAAGGCCGGTGTTGTCGTGATCAGTGATGCCGTTGTTGCCAGGCATCATCTTGCAACGGTTCTGGACTCCCTTGATGGTGCCGATATCGCCCATCGCGAAGTGATCGTGCCGTCGGGTGAAAAATCCAAAAGCTTTGCCGTGTTCGAAGATGTTGTCGAACAGATACTGGCAATGGGGATTGAACGGTCTACCCTGATTATCGCACTGGGTGGTGGTGTTGTCGGTGATCTGGCTGGTTATGTCGCAGCATCACTTTTGCGTGGTCTAGATTTCGTGCAGATTCCAACGACACTTCTGTCGCAGGTCGACAGTTCTGTCGGTGGAAAAACCGGGATCAATTCGAAATCGGGCAAAAACCTTGTCGGGGCGTTTCATCAGCCGCGTCTGGTTTTGGCCGATACTGCGGTTCTTGATACCCTGCCTGCACGCGAATTGCGTTCTGGCTATGCCGAGGTCGTCAAATACGGCCTGATTGATGATCCGGAATTCTTTGACTGGCTTGAAGAAAACGGGCAGGCGGTTCTGGCCGAAGATGGTGCGGAGCGGCGTCAGGCTGTTATCAAAAGCTGTGCGGCCAAGGCACGTATCGTCTCGGAAGACGAACGCGAAGGCGGCAAGCGTGCGCTGCTTAATCTTGGTCATACCTTTGGTCATGCTTTTGAAGCGGAAACCGGCTACGGCGAGAAACTTTTGCACGGCGAAGCCGTCGCAATGGGTATGGTCATTGCCCATGATGTCTGTGGTGCCATGGGAATGGCACCCGCCGGTGAAAAAGACCGTATTGTTGCGCATCTGAAATCGGTTGGTCTTCCGGTAAGTGCATCGGAAGTCAGTGGCATGCACTGGGATATCGACAAGGTGATCGGCCACATGTCTCGTGACAAAAAAGTCCGTGATGGCGAGATTACCTTTGTCATGACGCGCGGTATCGGCAAGGCATTTACATCCAAGGCAATGGATGTTGAAAAGATGCGTGCTGCCGTCACGCGATCCTGCCGGGGCTGACTGATCGTTTGCGTTTGGATGCCCGGAACCAGTAATGACCGTGTGACGGGTATTCAAAGCGGGTTTTATGATTTGTGATGTCGTTAACTTGTTTAACGCCAATTGACCTTATAGGTGAACACAGGACAAAGTAATCCTGTTGCGATCACTCTTTGGAGACTTCCCTGAATGACAATCACGATTATCGTGATTTTTTTCCTGCTGATGTTGTCGGCATTCTTTTCTGGCTCGGAAACCGCGCTGACGGCTGCGTCGCGTCCGGTGATGCATCACAAGGAACAGGATGGCGACCAGCGGGCCGGGATCGTTAACAGGCTGCGCCAGTATCAGGAACGGTTGCTTGGTGCGATCTTGCTGGGCAACAATATGGTCAACATTCTGGCCTCGGCCCTTGCGACATCGGTGATGATCGAGCTGTTCGGGGAAAATGGCGTTGTTTACGCAACGGCGGTGATGACCGCACTTGTTCTGATCTTCTCGGAAATTCTGCCAAAGACATACGCGCTGCAACACGCCGATACCATGGCGTTGCGTGTCGCACGCCCGATGAGCATTCTCGTCGTCATCTTTGCCCCGGTCACCCAGAGCATTCAGGTCATCGTGCAGGCAACCTTGCGGCTGTTTGGCAGTGGTGAGGGACCCGGACTGGATAGTGAGCGCGAATTGCGCGGGGCGATTGAGCTTCATGCCGATGATGTTGTTGTCGGTAATCATCACGCCGAACGGACCATGCTGCATGGAGTTCTTGATCTTGAGGATGTCGGGGTCTGGGAAATCATGGTTCACCGCCGCAAGGTGCAGATGATCGATATTACCCGCCCGATGGAAGAAATTCTTGATACGGTACTGGCAAGTCCGCACACCCGTATTCCGATCTATGAAGAAGATCCCGACAATATCGTCGGTGTTCTCCATGCCCGTGAAGTGCTCAAGGCAATTGTACGCGGGGCCAAACCGGCCAATGCCGCCGATGTTCGTGCACTCAGCGCCGAACCATGGTTTATCCCGGATTCAACCACCCTTGCCGATCAGCTCAAGGCGTTCAAGGAACGGCATGAGCATTTTGCTATCGTCGTTGACGAATATGGTGCGTTCGAAGGCGTGGTTTCGCTTGAGGATATTCTCGAAGAAATCGTCGGCGATATTGCAGATGAAACCGACGTCGAAGTCGTTGGCGTGCAGCCACAGGCCGATGGATCGGTCATTGTCCGGGGGGATGTCACCATTCGTGACCTGAACCGCCGGTTTGGCTGGCGCCTGCCTGACGAGGAAGCTGCCACTGTTGCAGGTCTGCTTTTGTATGAAACCCGTCGTATTCCTGATGTCGGGCAGCAATTCCGGTTCCACGGGTTCGAGTTCGAAATATTGCGCCGTATCCGCAATCAGATCACCCGTGTCCGGATGAATGAAGTTACCGATCTTGCCGGGGATTCTCACGAATAGCGCCACATACGGTTTCTTGATCAGGTTACGTTAGCTAAACCTTATTCGCGTAAACAGTTTCAGGTTTCTCCACTTATGGGTTAAAATCTTGTTTCAAGGTCTTGACCCAAAGGATTGCAGGGCCACTTGCAGATAAGGGCCCCTATGTATTGCAATGACTTGCAGCATAGAACCAGATGATCCAGTCGGGTTTGGGCATGTGGCAACAGCAATCTGCAGAGAGAAATAAATGGATACGAAAATCGTACCAGGTGTGGTCAAGGAGCAATCCCTCGCAACGCTTAATCCCGCTGATTCCGTAATGGATGCCGTGAACCTGATGTCCGAACGCAAGATCGGTGCCGTGATCATCGTTGATAATTCGGCAAGACTTGCGGGTATTTTTACTGAACGCGACCTTGTGAACCGCGTCGTCGCCCAAGGGCTGGACGCAGCAACAGTCCCTTTGTCCAAGGTGATGACCGCCGACCCCGATACGCTTGCGCCAAATGATTCGGCAATGGATGCGCTTGATCTGATGAGTGCGCGGCGTTATCGCCATCTTCCGGTGGTTGACGGGGATACCGTCATTGGCATGGTGTCGATCCGCGATCTGTTTAATGTGGTCAAGGCTCAACTCGAAGAAGATGTTCGTGAACGTGAAAAGTTCATTTTCGGGTCTGACTACGGAGTTGCCTGATCCTTGTTGATCGTTCGGGTATTGGCTGTAACCGGAACAATCGCGGCTTTGGAAATGCAGGGTTTCGGCGCGAATATCAGGCGGGTGATGTGGCCGCTACATGTGAATGGCGTGCTTTGATACTTGACAGCGCATAGGGGAATGTCCTTACGTTTACGTAAAGGAGAGATTTCCCATGCCATTGTCCCGCCCCGTTGATCGTGAACATATTCATACCCGCACCGTGACCTGTCAGGGTTTCCGTCGCAAAGACGATCTGTGGGACATAGAAGGTCACATCACTGATATCAAGACATATGCCTTCACCAACGATGATCGTGGCGAAATTCCAGCCGGTGAGCCGGTTCATGAAATGTGGATACGGGTTACCATTGGCAACGATCTGGTGATACGCGCGGTCGAGGCAGTCACCGATTATGCGCCGTTCAATGGCTGTGATGCCATTGCGCCAAACTACGAGAAACTGGTTGGTCTTAAACTGGGGCCGGGGCTACGCAAGCAGATCCGCGAACGGGTCGGCGGTGTACATGGCTGTACACATCTGAACGAACTGATGGGGCCGGTTGCGACAACAGCTTTTCAAACAGTTTTCCCGATCCTTGCGCGTGAATCCCTGGTGGCAAGAAAAGCCGAACAGACATCATCCGAAGAAACGCCACGTCGTCGCATGCCGTTGATCAATACCTGTCACGGATGGCGAAGCGACGGGCCAGCGGTCAAACGTATCGCGCCTGAATTCTTCACAGGGGATGAATAGCTTCTAGAAAATGCCGTCCTTCGACGAACTGTCAGAGCAGTCTTGCAAGTTCTGAAGGCAGGCCCAATATCAATGCCACTCCGCCACGTGTTTTTGCAGGTTTTTCATGACCGTACTATGCCGTGCTGGAATAACAAAAAAGATCATCAAGGCCATAAACGGTTTGTTGCGCAACACTGACCGGTTTGCGCAGGCTGCGGGCTTGATTGCAATTTCGATGTTGGCCCCTGTTTCACCTGTGTCTGCAACAGGTGGGGGATCAGTGTCGGACGAAGTTTCTCAAGCTGACGATGATGGCATTGAGAACTTCCTGATCCTGCAAACCAATCTTCATCCGCCCTATCAGGAACTTCATAACGGGACGCTGGGGGGATATTCTGTTTCAGTGCTTAATTGTGCGTTTGAACGTATTGGTGTCGGCTATGGTATTGCCGTTGCTCCGCGCCAGCGCAACCGCGAGCTGGTCCGTAATGCGCAGGCCGACGGATTTTTCCTGGCCCGGATCAGCCAGTTCATGGATGAATATGCGGTGGCGACAAACCCGCTGGCACTTGAAAAATGGGTGTGGGTGTCGCCGTCCCGACGGGCGGTTGAAGCGAGCAATGTCAAAGTGCCAAAACCCGGTGGTGTGGCAACAATCGGTGCGATACTGGGTTCCAACGAGGCCGAATGGTTAGGTGAGGAAGGCTATAGCGATCTGGTTCGTGTCCCGTCAATTGCGTCGCTTGTCGGGCAGGTTGCTGCGGGGCGTGTTGATTATGCCTTGATTGATAAGCACAGTTTCGAGATCGCTCGCAACGAGCTGGGCATTGGTGCCGAACAGTTTCTGGTTCAGTTTGAACGGTATGCGCCGCTTGTTGTCTATTTCTCAAAGCGCTATGTGGCGAAGTTTCCCGATCTGATTGATCGGCTGAATACGGTTCTGGAATTTTGTGAAACCAATCCTATGCGTCTTGAACCGTGGGAACGGGACGCAATTGAACGGGTGCATTTACCTGCTGTTCGGCAATTGGCGCGGTCGCCAGACCTGATCCGAAATGTGCGCGCGGTAATGGAAAGAAACAGGATGCCTGCTGATCAGCGCCGTCTGGTCGATGAAGAATGGACAACCATGGCGCGTCTTGGTGAACCCAGCATGAGGGCCCGTGCGGTACTGGGGAACCAATTATCGGAATTCTTGCGAAACTTTCAGCTTACAAGTGGCGGTCAGGTTGCCGAGGCATTTGTGTTTGATGTCTATGGTCAGACCATCGGGATGAACCGTCTGACGTCGGATTTTGACCAGTCTGACGAGCCGCAATATCAGATGGCACAAAACATCAATCGCGATCATGCTCTGATTGATGACATCAGATTTGATGCATCAACCCGTGCTTTTTTGTCGCAAATTACGGTGCCGATCCTTGATCCGGACAGTGGTCAGACCCTTGCGGTTCTGACCGTCGGGCTTGATGTTTCAGCCGCTTTGCGTCCGGAAAGCTGATGCTCATTTCTTCGTCGGGTCTGTAATCGCAATCGTGATCTTGCTGTACCAGTCAGAAGCTTCCTGCATTTCGGTTTCTGTCAGGTCCCGGGCAATCGGGGACATGATGTCATGAGTGCGTTTTCCTGTGCGGAATGCCTTAAGCTGGGTTTCAATATAGATATTGGTTTCACCGGCCAGATTGGGGGCATCCTTTAATTCGGAAATGCCATTTGCCCCGTGACAGCCAACACATAATTGTGGTGCGTCATCTTCGGTTTTGCCGGTGGGCAAGGTGGCCTCGATGGTGAAATGGTTGAACCATGTGGCGACCTTGGTGATCTGTTCGTCTGACAGCCCGCTTGCTACAACAGTCATCATTTCATGTTCACGTGCGCCGGTTTTGAAGGCTCGAAGCTGAGAGATCAGGTAATCGACCGGTTCACCGCCAATATGTGGTGCAATCGGAATGCGGGCCTTGCCATCCAGTCCGTGACAGGTGCGACACATACCAGCGACCTTTCGCCCGTCTTCAAGATTGGTGGCGTCTTGTGCGAACAAGGTCCCGGCGGGCAAAAGCCCGCCGAGAAGTACGATTCGGAAAATGCGCATCAGTTGCCCTCATACCAGATGCGATAAAGTGCGCCGGCCAGATCATCAGAAACAATGATCGAACCGTCACGCAACTGGGCAACGTCAACCGGACGGCCAAGATATTCGCCATTCTCGTCGATCCAGCCTTCGGCAAACGGTTCGATGGCGGCATTGCCGTCGGCATCAATGAAGGTCACCATCACGCGTGCGCCGACCGGTGTCGTGCGATTCCATGATCCGTGCTGGGCCGAGAAGATGGCGTTCCTGTATTTTTCCGGGAACATCTTGCCGGTATAGAAGGTCATGCCAAGATCGGCGGCATGGGCCACGGTTTCGACCGCAGGCATCACCACGTCATAGGGGACTTCCTGTCCGGCATATTCATTGGTACGAACGTCACCGCCGCCATACCAGGGATGCCCGAAATGCTGACCGGCTGCGGTCTGGTGGTTGATTTCACCGGGCGGGATGTCATCGCCCATCCCGTCGACCTGGTTATCGGTCCACCACAGCTCACCGGTTTCTGGATGGAAATCATGACCGACAGAGTTGCGCACCCCGTAGGTATAGACTTCGCGGTCCGAGCCATCCGTATTGATGCGAATGATGCCGCCAATACCGTGCTTGCGATACAGCTCAAGTTTGTTTTCCGGCGCAACGTTAAACGGTTGGCCCAGCGAGATGTAAAGCTTGCCATCCGGGCCGATTTTGCAGACGCGTGCGGTGTGGTTATAGCTTTCCTCGGATGGCGGGATCAGATCACCCTGTTTGACGACATTGAATGCCGCAACGTCCGGGCTTTCATAGAAGAACTCGGCCGCCGGGAAGGTCAGAACCCGGTTCTGTTCGGCGATATAAAGCATTCCGTCGGGCGAAAAGCAGGGGCCATTGGGAATAGCAAAGCGCAGGGACGGGGCAAAGTCCTTGACCTCGTCGGCGACACGGTCCTTGTTGCGGTCCGTTACCGACCAGACCTTGTCCTTGCGGGTGCCGACAAAGGTCACAACACCCTGCGGCCCGACCGCGATATGACGGGCATCGGGCACAACGGCATAAAGCCCGATCTTGAAGCCGTCGGGCAGTTTGATGCGTTCAAGTGTCTTTTTGATGCCCTCGGCGTAATCGCCACCCTGTTCGATAAGGGTGAATTCCGTGGTTCCGGTAGATTGAAAGTTCGACAGCTTTTCGAGGTTATCCGGTGCTGGTGCTTGCGCATGGGCGGTTCCGGATATGGCAAGCGCAATGCTCGCCATAAGCAGGCGTTTCGTCATTACGTAGTCCTCCCGATTGTAGCGGGTGTCATTGGTCGGCACCCGTGCCGTACCTGCAATGCTTGTGGACGGCTTGTGTCACAAGCATTGCGCCTAATCGGGATTAACGTCTAGGTTGATTTCACGATGTGGAATTGTGTTTTCAGGTTCTGTTTTCCAGAGCCGATTTGTATTCGTCAGGCGTCATGGTTTTCAACGCCAGCGCGTGGACACGGTCCTTCAGAAGGCTATCAAGTGCGCCATAGACCAGCCGTTGACGATTGACACGGTTTTCACCGGTGAATTTTTCAGACACAACCAGAACGGAAAAATGGGACTCGCCACGCGGGTCGGCACCCGAATGACCGGCATGTTTTGAAGAGTCGTCGATAATCTGCAATTCGGTCGGGGCGAATTGTTCGGTCAGGATGTCGCGGATCTGATTGGCTACCTGCATGATAAGGGCCTCTATTTTCTTGGGGATATTTGCAAATTTCTGCAAAAACGAATTGCTGCGTTAGGTTCTGGCACGCGATGGCGGTTTTTCAAGCCTTTTATCGCATTTAAACGATCCCTATGATATTGCGTGCATCGATTTTTCAGAACATATAGACGCAGATGAACCGAGGACACCGCAACAAGCGCAAGACGCTGTATCACAATGAACCCATCCTGCCCGATTGCGATTGGCCGGGCTGCGAGGGGCATGGTGAGTTCCGTGCGCCCAAGGATCGCAAGCTGCGCGACTATTACAAGTTCTGCCTTGATCACGTTCGCGAATACAACAAATCCTGGAACTATTATGAAGGCATGAAGGCCGAGGATATCGAGAACGATATGCGTCGCGATACCCATTGGCAGCGCCCGACATGGAAATTCGGCCATATTCGCGGTTCCAAGAAACCCTTCAATTTCAAGTTCAGGGACGGGTTCGGCTTCTTTAACGAAGACGGTGATCAGACCCATCATGGTCCGGGTGCCGATCCCGGTGCGGAGCGCCGACGCAAAAGCGAGGAAGCCCAGCGCCGCGCAGGGGCACTTGGCATGCCAAGCGAACAGCAGCAGGCCATGGCGACGCTTGACCTTGGCTGGCCCTTTACCCGTGACGAGCTCAAGGCCAAATACAAGGCGCTTTCAAAAAAGTACCATCCCGACGCCAATGGCGGCGACAAGGGGGCAGAAGAACGCTTCAAGAAGATCAGCGCGGCCTATAGTTCCCTGATGAGCTATATCCGAGATCTTGAGGCGCGTGTGACCCTCTGATCTGACAGAGGCTGCCCGGATAATTTCAAAAAATCTGGTCAATCTGGCTGCGGTTTGCGTACCGTGCCAGAGTATGTAGAGAAGCTCTTTGAGCAAACCTTTTGCGGGAATAGAGATTTTTTGCGCATCTTCCCTTTGTGTGATGCGACTAAACCGCTATTAATGAGCAAGTTTAACGAAACGACCGCGTCACCAGTGCCGGTCCGAGAAATGCGCGAGTACTTATGAGCCAAGGTTACGAAGCGACAGGTACGGCGGCTGAACATCCGCTTGATACACCTGACATCACCATTTCCGTGCGCGAAACGTTCGGGATTGATATCGATATGGAAGTCCCGGCATTTAGCCAGGGCAGTGAACACGTGCCGGTCGCTGATCCGACCTATCGTTTTGACCGTGATACCACGCTGGCAATTCTTGCGGGCTTTGCCCACAACCGCCGTGTGATGATTCAGGGTTATCACGGCACGGGTAAATCCACCCATATTGAACAGGTTGCTTCACGCCTGAACTGGCCGTGCGTGCGCGTGAACCTTGATAGCCATATCAGCCGTATCGACCTGATCGGCAAGGACGCGATTGTTCTGCGTGATGGCAAACAGATCACTGAATTCCGCGAAGGCATTTTGCCCTGGGCGCTGAAACGTCCGGTGGCGATGGTCTTTGACGAATATGATGCCGGTCGCCCGGACGTCATGTTCGTGATCCAGCGTGTTCTCGAAGTTGATGGTAAACTGACCCTTCTTGATCAGAACAAGGTCATCCACCCGCATTCGCATTTCCGCCTGTTTGCGACGTCAAACACCGTGGGCCTTGGTGATACCACCGGTCTTTATCACGGCACCCAGCAGATCAACCAGGCCCAGATGGACCGCTGGTCGATTGTGGCCACACTGAACTATCTGTCGGTTGCCGATGAAACCAATATCGTTGCTGCCAAGGTTCCGGCATTTGACAATGCCGAAGGCCGCCAGAAGATCGAAGCAATGGTTGCACTTGCCAATCTGACCCGTCAGGGTTTCATTGCTGGTGATATCTCGACCGTGATGAGCCCGCGTACGGTGATTACGCTGGCTGAAAACGCCAAGATTTTCGGTGATATTTCCTATGCCTTCCGGGTGACGTTCCTTAATCGTTGCGATGAGGTCGAACGTCCGATCCTGGCGGAATATTATCAGCGTTGCTTTGGTGAAGAGCTGCCCGAAGAAGCCATCAATGTGATGGTTCGCTAAGGCGTGTCTTTAAAGCAGCTTGGCGAGCTGATCCCACAAGCGAGTAGTACGATGAAGAATGATGAGGCTCTTTCCGGGTTCTTGCGCGGCACGGCAGCGACGTTTCGCGCGCTTGCCGGGCGCAATGATCTGGAAGTCGGCTTTGTCAAAGGCGGGCGGCCGGGCGGCTATGGCGAACATGTGCGTTTGCCGATGCCCAAAACGGCCTTGCCCAAGGATGAAGTCGCAGACCTTCGTGGTATTGCGGATGGCTGGGCGCTCAAGATGCGTCACCATGACGTGGCACTGCATGCCAAACGCATGCCCGAAACAGCCGAGGCTCAGGCTGTTTACGATGCGCTTGAAACGGCACGCTGCGAAGCGGTGGGATCGCGTTATTTCCCGGGTGTCCGCAAAAACCTGCGCGACCATGCCGAACAGGATTGCCATGCCAAGAATTATCATCGCCTGACATCGCGTGAAGATGCACCGTTTGCTGATGCCATCGGTATGCTGGCGCGCGAAATCTTTACCGGTGAACGTGCGCCCGAAAGTGCGCGTCCGCTGATTGATCTGTGGCGCACTCATATCGAAGAAAGCGCCGGGTCTGACCTTTCTGATCTGCGTGAAGTTCTTGATGATCAGGATGCCTTTGCGCGCGGCATGCGCCGGTTGCTTGATCACCTGTCGCTTGAAGATGACCTTGATGATGTCCCGCCCGAACAGGAAGGCGAGGATGACGAGGAAAAAGAAGGCGAAGCCGATCCTGAACAGGAAGACATGGAAAGTCAGGGCGGCCAGCAAGGCCAGAACGACGATTCCGAACCTGATGGCAGCGATCAGCAACAGGACGCCGGTTCCGAAGACGCCGAAGCAGGCGAAGGCGATATTGACGATCAACAGCTTGAAGCGATGTCGCAGGAAGAAAAGCCTGCCGGTCCGGGTGAGCAGCCGGAATTTGACGGTCGCAACGAGCCGATTGAACGTGGCTACGAGCCGTTCACGCGTGAATTCGACGAGGTCGTAACCGCAGATGATCTGTGCGAAAACCTTGAACTGTCACGCTTGCGTGCGATGCTCGATAAGCAGTTGGCGAACCTTCAGAACGTGGTGTCGCGTCTTGCCAACCGTTTGCAGCGTCGTCTGATGGCGCAACAGAATCGCGGCTGGGACTTCGATCTTGAAGAAGGCATCCTCGATGCCGCCAAACTGGCGCGTATCGTTTCAACACCGTCGACATCTCTGTCCTTCAAGCAGGAACAGGACACCAATTTCCGCGATACGGTTGTGACCCTGCTGATCGACAATTCTGGGTCCATGCGCGGGCGTCCGATCACCATTGCGGCCCTGTCTGCCGACATTCTGGCACGTACGCTGGAACGTTGCGGGGTGAAGGTCGAAATTCTCGGCTTTACCACCCGCCAGTGGAAAGGTGGTCAATCGCGCGAACGCTGGGTCGATAGTGGCAAGCCGCCCAAGCCCGGTCGTTTGAACGATCTGCGTCACATCATCTACAAGGCCGCCGACACCCCGTGGCGTCGCGCGCGCAAAAACCTTGGTCTGATGCTGCGTGAAGGGCTGCTTAAGGAAAACATCGACGGCGAAGCATTGCTTTGGGCGCATGAACGTCTGCTTGGCCGTTCCGAGCAACGCCGGATTCTGATGGTGATTTCTGATGGTGCGCCGGTTGATGATTCGACCCTTTCGGTCAATTCCGGAAATTATCTGGAACGCCATCTGCGCGAAGTGATCGGCTGGATCGAAACCAAATCACCGGTGGAACTTCTGGCCATTGGTATCGGCCATGACGTGACGCGTTATTACCGTCGCGCGGTTACGATCAACGATCCCGAAGAACTCGGGGGCACGATGCTTGCCGAATTGTCAGACCTGTTTGACGAACAGGGTGCGCGTCAGCCTAAACGCCCGATGCGCCATGTGCCCGCCGATGGTGGACAGGCACGTGACCGTGCGGCTGGCGACCGGGACCGCTGGTAAGAGCGGGGTGCATTCAGGATGACGGTGATCACCCGATTTGCACCAAGTCCGACCGGATATCTGCATCTTGGCCATGCGGCCTCCGCTCTGTTTTCAATGAAACAGGCCGGGCCGCATGGCCGTTTTCTTTTGCGCATTGAAGATATCGACCAAACCCGGTGTCGCCCGGAATATCTTGATGCGATTTACGAAGACCTTGTCTGGCTTGGGCTGGGGTGGGAACAACCGGTTCGGGTGCAGTCCGAACATTTTGCCGATTATCAGGTGGTACTTGATCGTCTGACGGATATGGGATTGCTGTATCCGTGTTTCTGTACCCGCAAGGATATTCAGGCCGAGATCGAGCGGATCGGCAATGCGCCGCATGGACCGGATGGGGCACTTTATCCCGGAACCTGTCGTCATTGTTCAGCGCAAGAGCGATCAGACCGGATTGCCGCGGGCGAAAGCTATGCGCTGCGTCTTGATATGGATGCTGCAATTGGGCGTGTCGGGCGGGAACTTGTCTGGTTTGACCGGTCGGCCGGACGGCAGGTTGCAACACCCGAGATTTTCGGTGACGTGGTTCTGGCACGCAAGGATACGCCGACCAGTTACCATATTTCCGTTACCCATGATGATCATCTTCAGGGGATCAGTCTGATCACACGCGGGCAGGATTTGTTCTTTGCCAGTCATCTTCATCGGCTGATGCAGGAATTGCTGGGATATGACGTGCCGGAATATCATCACCATGGTCTTTTGACCGGGCCCGATGGCAAACGTTTTGCCAAGCGCGACAAATCAAAAACCCTGCGTTCAATGCGCGAAGAGGGGATGACGCCCGATGCCGTGCGCGATCTTGCCGATCAGTTCTGAACGCTAGTCGGTTGTCGATGGAGATCTGGTTTCAAGCAGGTCCGGGCGTTCGGTGAACCAGTTGCGGATGAAATCAATCATCAGCCGGTTCTTGATCGGAAGGTTCCCCTGATAGGGATAAACCAGATAGATCGGACGCAAGGGTGACTTGTATTCTTCAAGGGCGGTTTCAATCCGTCCGGCCCTGATTTCCGGCATGGCGACATAGCGCGGCAGTCGGGCCACCCCAAGTCCCTGAACAGTGGCATTGCGGATCAGTGGATAATGATTGAGGCGCAAATTGCCCTCGGCCGTGATGGATGTCGGACCGTCATCGGAAAAGAACACCCATTTGCGATCCTTGTAATACTGGAAATTGACCAGACAATTGTGATCGGCAAGGTCGGCGGGCGTTTGTGGTTTTGGGTGTGTTTTCCAGTATGCCGGGCTGGCACAGATCAGCTCGGAAAGTTGGCCAAGCGGAATGGCAACCTGATCAGGATCATCGGTCAGGCCAGCCCGGATCGCGATATCAATATGGGCTGACTGCAAATCACGGAATGTATTTTCCAGCTCCATTTCAATCTGAATACGCGGATGAACCTGTTGGAACGCAACGATGATGTCGTGCAGGAACATCTCGCCAAAGGATACCGGGACGGTGATGCGAACGGTCCCGACCGGTTCGCCACGAAGGGCTTCGACCGCTTCGAATGCGGCATCGGCACTTTGGGTGATGCTTTGGCAATAACCCAGAAAGGTCGCACCGATTTCGGTCAGTTCCAGTTTGCGGGTTGAGCGAAACAGCAATTGCGCGCCCAGCACATCTTCAAGGCGTTTGATATGCTGGCTGATCAGCCCTTTGGATACGCCTGTGGCGCGGGCGGCATCGGTGAAACTGCCCTGTTTGATCACGGCAGCAAAGCTGCGCATTTCGCTCAGATAATCCTTCATTGTTTAAAATACTAAACGACTGGTTCGTAAATATCCAGATTATCGGCTGTACTGTTCTGTGAAATCATACATTCATCAAAATTTCCAGAATTGGAGGATGATATGAAAGTTCTGTTGATCGGCGCATCCGGGGTCATCGGCAAAGGTGTCGATGCCGAACTGTCCCCGCGCCACGAAATTATCCGCGCATCGCGCACCAGTGGCGATGTGAATGTCGATCTCAAAGACATCGCATCCATTCGCGCGATGTTTGAAAAGATTGGTCCGGTCGATGCCGTGGTTTCGACCACCGGCAAGGTGCATTTCGGGGATTTCGCCGAAATGGACGAGGAAAAATATCGTATCGGGATTGATGACAAGCTGTTTGGTCAGATCAATCTGGTTCTGATTGGCCGTGAATATGTATCGGATCGGGCATCCTTTACCCTGACGACCGGTATCCTTGCCAAGGACCCGATCCGGTATGGCAGCTCGGCCTCGATGGTGAATGGTGCGATAGAAGGGTTTGTTAAGGCGGCCGCGATTGAAATGAAGCCCGGTCTTCGCATCAATGCCGTCAGTCCCGGTGTGATTACCGAGGCGATGGAAGGCTATGGGCCTTATTTCCGTGGACATGATCCGGTGCCTGCTGCCCGTGCCGCACTTGGCTATGCCAAGTCGGTCGAAGGTTTGCAGACCGGGCAGGTGTTTGAAATATTTTGATCTTCTGACATGACCATTCCGGGGGAGAAGCAAGGTGATTGCTTTTCCCCCGATTGCATTTTGGCGCACATCACGAAAGCGTTTTCCTAATATTTGTGAAGCTCGATATTCTCGTTGGTGTTCAGTATTACCTATGTATAGGATTATCTATTCATGCGATGAGGTTAGAGGCAGCAAGGCCAGATGGAAAAGCACGCCAGTTTGGTCAGGAAAATCGCAAGCCGATTTGTTGATCCCCAAATAGCGATAAAGGTCGGTGATGAACTTACCGGGAAGGTTCGGCGTGACCTTCTTGATCTGGCATATCGCAATAACTGGGCAAACATTCTGGTGAACCTTGCCGCAGCGTCGGGGCTTGTCGCGATATTGTGGCTGCAGGGCGATCTGGTCTGGGTGACGGCATGGTGGGCGATACTTGTTACCATCCTCTGTGCGATCCGGCTTTGGGGTGGTTATCTTTTTGCGCGCGCCCGTGCTTCTGTTGCTGAACTTGATGCCGACGCATACAGGCTTTGGCATGGGCGGTATGTGGTCGGGGTCCTGATCGCCGGTTTTCTGTGGTCGATGATCGGTGTTTTTGAAATTCCCACCGTGCGCGGTGAAAGCCAGTTCATGACGCTGATCATTATCGCCGGTCTGGCGGGCGGGGCGACGGGGATTCTGGCACCTGTATTTCTTGTCGGGCGGATTTATCTGGTTGCATTGCTGTTTCCGCCTGCTGTGATCCTGACAGTGATGGCCGAGCCGAACTATGTTCTGGCCTTTCTGTCTTTGATCTTCCTGATTGTGATGCTGGTGACCCATCGAAACAATCATGCGGTGTTGTTCCGGTCCCTGGTGCTGAAACATCAGAATGTCGATCTGGTCGAGGATCTGCGCCAGAAGAACCGCATCACAGAGAACTGGAACGCAACCCTTGAAGCACGGGTGGCCGAGCGGACAGAAGAGCTCAGAAAGCTTGTTGAACACGATACCCTGACGGGGATTTTGAATCGTGACGGGATTGTTGCCTGGTTTAACAAAAAACGTCAGTCGACCGACAATCTTGATTATGCGGTCCTGTTTATCGACCTTGATCGTTTCAAGCAGATCAATGACGGGCTAAGTCACGCGATTGGTGACGAGGTTCTGCGCATCGTCAGTGAACGACTGAAGGTCTATATCGATGATCAGCATGCGGTTGGTCGTTGGGGTGGGGACGAGTTCCTGATGGTTCTCGCAGCCCCCCATGATGAGTTGCATGACCTTGTTGAAAGCACGATTGAACAGGCGCGTGCGTCGATCAGTCAGCCAATCCTGATTTGTGGTCATTCCCTGCATATAGGCTTTAGTACCGGAGTTGCCTTTGCGGCGGCACGTAATCCGGGAATTTCGGAATTGATCCACTGGGCTGATCTGGCGGCGGCGGATGTGAAGCGTTCGGGACGTGGCAATGTGCGCAGTTATGACCGCACGCTTTTGACCGAACAGGAACGGCGGCTGGCAATCAATCAGGCCTTGCGTCGCGCCCTTGGCGCTGACGAATTTTATATTGAATATCAGCCGGTCATTGATGCGGTAAGCGGGGCGATTGTTTCCTACGAAGCGCTTTTGCGCTGGAATAGCAACGAGCTTGGTCTTGTGCCGCCCGACGAATTCATTCCTATTGCAGAGGAAAGCGCATTGATCGTCGATATCGGTGAATGGTGCCTGCGCGAGGCGTGCAAGACGATTCGTTCCTCGACCGAAGATGACACCAGGATTGCGGTCAATGTCTCGATCCGCCAACTGGTCGCGCCGCGATTTCCGGAAATAGTTTCAGGCATTCTTGAAGAGGCGGGGCTTTTGCCAACCCGGCTTGTGCTGGAAGTGACAGAATCAATCTTTGAAGAACGTCAAAGGGCTCTGATCGCGAATGTGATTGATCAGCTGTTTGATATGGGGATCGGTATTCACATTGATGATTTCGGAACAGGCTATTCATCGCTGTCGCGTCTGCATCAAATCCAGATTGATGCGGTCAAGATCGACAAATCCTTTGTTCTCAAGATGGATGAGAATGCACGGGTGGTGATCGAAGGTGCAATTCTGATTGCACACCGCTTTGGCTTGCAGGTCATCGCCGAGGGGGTTGAAACCGAACATCAGCGAAACATGCTTGATGGTATGGGGGTTGATGCCTATCAGGGATATTATTTTGCCCGGCCGGGCGCGGTTCCGTGCGTTGATTGCCATTGGCAAACGGATGTGCCGGTCAGGATATGAAGTATGGCAGGGACCATAAAGAAACGGCCTGACCGCAGGTGCGACAGGCCGTTTTAGTGCCATTCTGATGGGGGGACAGAATCAGCGGCTGAAATCAATCAGTACAAGGAAGCTGACCGGTACAAGTGCCAGTGCAACGTAAATCCAGAACGATGCGACAGGGACACCTAAATGCGCCAGCACAAAGCCGACAAGATAAAGTACCAGACCGATCACTGCGACCAGTAGAATGCCCAACAGCGGCAAGGATACGTTGCTATCTGTTTTCATGTCCCGTCATGCTCCCGAAACGGATTTTTTAACTCATGGTGTTGAAGTTAACATTCTTTACGCGCATGCGTTTTGATCCGTATCAATGATCGTCATAGATTAAGTGACCCGTGCCCGTCGTGGTCTCTATCTATAAAGATAGTGGATAGCGGGTCCGTATGTCGGGAATGCTTGTCGGGATCTCCGTCATTCAATCGAGAATCGGTCACGATCACAACCGCTGCTCTTGGAATTGCCTGTCAAAGCAGACTTTGATACTGACGCGCAGGTTTGGAAAGGAGCAGATTCCGTGCGGTTGAGTTGGGTAAAATGCGACCCAAACCACGGTTTCCCGCCAAAACGGGCCAGATAAGCGTTTTTGTCGCAGATTTCGGTTGATGAAGGCTTGACGACATTGGTCAGAGGCGGTAATAACCCGGCTCCAAGCGCGGGCCTGCATGTTCAGGCCAAGCGTCCTTTTGCGAATTTATAGACCAGGAGATCAGGTCATGGCACGTCGCTGCCCGGTATCCGGCAAAGGCGTTTTGGTCGGCATGAATGTGAGCCA